>Ga0102948_1000245_pt1 | contig 20737 bp, 24 predicted proteins | sample SalPonA_A_H2O_MG_FD_78211 | JGI IMG/M metagenome (GOLD analysis project Ga0102948, IMG submission 78211) | Water microbial communities from South San Francisco under conditions of wetland restoration - Salt Pond MetaG R2A_A_H2O_MG | ecosystem: Environmental > Aquatic > Non-marine Saline and... | reverse complement strand
CTTGGCCTCAGCTGGGTTCGATATAAAGCCAGTTTCGACGAGGATTGACGGAATATCTGGCGATTTGAGAACGACAAAGGCGGCTTTCTCGATATGTTTTTTGTGCATCGTTGCAAAGCTAGCGATCTTGTTGTGAATGAGGGTTGCAACATCGACACTGCTGGTGCGCGCATAGTTCATAGACATATCCAGCAAAACACTGGCCAGCGCTTCGTCTTTATCTTCCAGACTGACGCTTCCGACTCCGCCAATCAGATCCGCAGCGTTCTCTTTCTGAGCAAGCCAACGACCCATCTCGCTCGAAGCGCCCTTGTTTGACAGGACCCATACAGAGGCCCCTCGGGCCTTCGAGTTGCGCGCGGCATCGGCATGTATCGAGACAAATAGATCCGCATTGAGCTTGCGAGCTTTTGCGGTTCTTCCACGCAGGCTGATGTAGTAGTCACCGGTGCGCACCAACTGTGCCTGAAAGCCAGGCTGTGCATCAATTCGGCGCTTTACCTCCTGAGCAATCGCAAGAACGACCCGTTTTTCATAAAGACGATTGGGGCCAATCGCCCCAGGATCCTCCCCCCCGTGACCTGCATCGATTGCGATAATTATGTCTCGTTGGGTATCCGGTATGGATATAGGCTCTGCCAGCGGCTTAAGCGATTGCTGTTCAGCCGTCGCAAGATCGACCACTAGGCGGTGCCCATATTTATCATTCGGTGGCAAGGTAAAACTGCTGGGTTGGGCTTTCTGGGCTAGGTCGAGCACCAAGCGCAGGCCATCGTTGCGCGCACCCGAGCGCAATCGACTTATAGGACTGCCAGCGATATCAATTTTGGTGAGGTCGGTTTTAAGAGCGGCCTGGTCTAGATCAATAACGACGCGGGCGGGGTTGTCTAGGGTAAATAGACTGTGTTCTACCGGTCCGTCCAGATCGAACACCAAACGGGTATTGTCAGGCGCTAGCCATAGACGCAAATTTTCGATCTGCGTCGCCGCCTGAACAGCCACACTTGAGCACAGAGAGACGAGCAGAAGAAGTCGAGCAATCAAACTCACACAGCCTCCCCAAAGGAGGTGTTGTGACTCATCGCATCCAGACAGGCTTCACCCTTTCCAGTATGTGCCAAGACTAACAACTTGCGCCCCGGCAGGTCAGCTTCTATGAACAACTCTAGATCCGGTTTGGGAAGGAACCCTATCCCCTTCTCTGGCCACTCAATCAAGCAGAGCGACTCACCATCAAAATAGTCTCGCACGCCGAGGTACTCCAGCTCTTCAGGGTCCGCTAGTCGATACAGATCAAAATGGTAAACCTGGCGATTGTCACTCAGTTCATAGGGCTCAACCAAGGTGTAAGTCGGACTTTTAACCCCGGCCGAATGGCCAAGCGCACGTAATACACCCCGACATAAAGTGGTTTTGCCCATACCAAGATTACCGTGCAGAAATACGACACACCCAAAACTGTGTTGTGCCAATATCGCACCAACACCCAGGGTATCCCTCTCATCCCGCAGACGCCACTCAAGCTGTGAAGCCATCCGTCGTTAAACCCTAATCTTCGATCTCGTTATGATTTACTACCCTTCTGATCTGTCGCAACAGATCGGACGCCAGCAACCCTCGCTCCCCCTGAGCGGCTGCAAGGTCGCCTGCACGAGCATGAATATAGACTCCGCAGGCCGCAGCATCGCTCGGGCTCAAACCCTGAGCGATCAGTGCGCCTATGATACCAGAAAGTATATCCCCCATGCCTGCTGTCGCCATGCCAGGATTGCCTCTATCGCAGACCTCTATTCGACCTCTATAAGCCGTTAGAGTTCCTGCACCCTTCAATACCTGCACACCGCCAAACTTTCTCTCTAGATTGAGCACTGCGGCGACTCTGTCCTGCTGGATCTGTTTTACGCTTAAGCCGAGCATTCGACCCGCCTCTCCCGGATGCGGCGTGCAGACGGCGTTTTCACCAGCCCTAAGCTGACCCGCCGCCATCAGATTCAGCGCATCAGCATCATAGACGCGAGGCCCGTCAAAACTCTCGGCAAGGCCTAATAGCGCTTTAGCCCAGGCATCCTGACCAAGACCGGGTCCAACAACGAGTGCATTGCAACCCTGCAGCAGCGGTAAACAGTCATTAGGATCGTTCACGCCATGCACCATGACCTCCGGCACACGAGCGAGCGATGCAGCGATATGCTCGGGCTGCGTCAGCAGAACGACACGACCAGCGCCCGCTCGTAACGCGGCTTCGGCTGCCATGATGATACTGCCACCCATGCCTCGATTCCCGCCGATAATACACAGGGTACCGTACATCCCTTTGTGTGCCGTTGCAGGCCGCCGGGGGAACAGGTCCCGTAACTGTGTTTTTGAGGAGAGGTATGCAAAAGGCTCCATACCCTCAAACACCGTTTCGGGCAGACCGAGACTACTCCAGTAGCGACGACCGGAAAAAGCGGGACCCTGCCCCGTTAACCAACCCAATTTATTTGCGATAAAGCTCAAAGTCGCATCAGCCTTAACAGCGCACCCCAACAAACTGCCTGTGTCGGCATCCAAACCTGAGGGTTGATCCAGTGATAACACCGGTAAACCTGATCGATTAACCATCTCGATCATTTCAGAGACCGGTGGGCGCACCTCACCTTTGAGACCAATACCCAAGAGCCCGTCTACAATCAACTCGCCCTGAATTTGCAGAGCTTTATTAAAGGTCTCAACCTTGACGGGCGCAGGCAGTTCAGCCCAAGCCGCTGCAGCCTCGCCGCTAGCGTTTAGGCGCGTCTTCGAATTGGCAATAATGACCTGGACTTGCCATCCCAACTCATGTGCCAAACGCGCCAGAACCACGGCATCGCCGCCATTATTGCCGCCGCCGGCCCATACTGAGAGCGAACGTACCTCTGGCCATAAACTACGTAACAGGGCTAACGCCGAGTGCGCTGCGCGTTGCATCAATGCATACCCTGAGATACCGAGAGTGTTAATCGCACGTCTATCCAAGGCCTTGCACTGCGCTGCGCTGTAGATTCTTACTGGTAATTCGCGACTAATCATCTCTCCTCCAGACTGCTCTGAGTCCCAGTTTCAAGTATAGTTGGCTCGAACTTCACAAGACCCTCACATATTAATGATGCCCTGCAGCGCTGACAAAACTGTGAAAAATAACCTTGAAGCACTCGCCATCGAACTGAAAGAGCAAGCACGTTCACTGGGTTTTGACGCCTGCGCGATCACCCTCCCCGACGCGAGTTCAGAGTCAGCGCGACTCAAAGCTTGGCTGAAGCAGGGTTACCAGGGTGAGATGAAGTACCTTGAGAACCACTTTGAAAAACGCATCAATCCACGACAACTTGTTGAGGGCACTGAGCGTATTATCATGCTGCGCATGAACTATCTCCCTGAAGACACGCGCCTGACGGATGTTCTGCGTGATAAGCGCAAAGCGTATATCGCGCGATACACGTTAGGACGCGATTATCACAAGCTTATCCGCGCTCGTTTAAAGAGACTGGGAGACTGGCTTTCCGAGACCGCAAAAGAGCAGGTTGCCTATCGCCCCTTTGTCGATAGTGCTCCGATCCTGGAGCGCCCGCTTGCCAAGCAAGCTGGACTTGGCTGGATAGGAAAGCACACACTGTTACTCAATCGCGAGGCGGGCTCATGGTTCTTCTTAGGGTCGCTTTTCACCAACCTGCCACTTCCGATTGATCCGCCGGAAGTTGATGAGCACTGCGGTCGCTGCACCGCCTGCATGGATGTCTGCCCCACAAATGCGTTCCCCGAGCCCTACGTACTCGATGCGCGCCGCTGCATCTCTTATTTAACGATAGAGTCAAAAGGCAGCATCCCAGAGGAGCTGCGCGGCCCTATTGGAAATCGAGTATTTGGCTGCGATGACTGCCAGCTGATCTGCCCTTGGAACCGATTTGCCAAACGCAGTCGCGAAGAGGAGTTCAAACCTCGCCACCAGCTCGACAATCGGGATCTAATTGAGCTCTTCTGCTGGAGCGAGGTTGAGTTTTTGAAGCGCACTGAGGGATCAGCGATCAGGCGCACGGGCTACCAGGGTTGGATGCGTAATCTCGCCGTCGCCTTAGGCAATGGGCCATCAACGAGTGAGGCAATCAGTGCACTGAAACAGAAACGCGGAGAGATATCCGACCTAGTGGATGAGCATATCGACTGGGCACTGGAGCGTTTGGCTCGGCGCAATGAACGTGAAACTGAGCCACTCTTCATCCATCCGGGTGCCAAACGCCTACCCCACTGACGCTATCCTTTAGGTTGGAGTATCTGCTTTTAAAAAGTGTTCGCGGTAATAGCGCATCTCATCGATGGAGTCTCGGATATCATCGAGCGCTAGGTGACTTCCCTTCTTAGTTAACCCTTTGAGAAGGTCGGGGCGCCAGCGACGGACAAGCTCTTTTAGGGTACTGACATCGAGGTTGCGGTAGTGAAAGTAATCCTCCAGTGCTGGCATATATCGATTTAGAAAGCGCCGATCTTGATGCACTGAATTACCGCACATTGGGGAGGTACCTGCGTCCGTGTGCTGTTGCAAAAACTCTAACATCTGGGCTTCAGCTTGAGCTTCAGTCAGCGTCGATGCTTTGACTCGATCAACCAGACCAGAACCATTGTGCTGCTTGGTATTCCAATCATCCATTGCATCTAAAATGGTGTCGGGCTGGTTCACTACTAGTACTGGGCTTTCGGCCAACGTATTCAGATTCGCATCGGTAATGATAATCGCCATCTCGATAATGCGCTCTCGCTGCGGGTCCAGTCCGGTCATTTCTAGGTCAATCCAGATTAAACGGGTATCGCGGGACATATTAATCTCCTATGTTTGCAGCAAGGATAAGCCTTCAGATCGACCCGCTCCAGCCTTACGAGTATCATGGCTCGAATAATTTCTTAAACAGGTGCCGCGCACAGCGACCAAATAGATGGCAAAACGCAAAGTTAACCGCCGCCAAGCATGGCGAATAGAGAAGATCCAGACGGAACGTAAAGCCCGGGCAGAGCGAAAAGATGCCGAGATAGACGCACAACTCGAAGGCGGTGATTTAGGCCCCGAGCAGCACGGCATTATCATCTCGCACTACGGCAAACTGGTTGATGTAGAAGCGATCGACGGCGCCGACGCCGGCCAGATTGTGCGCTGCCACATGCGCACGCACCTAGGGCAGATCGTAACCGGCGACCGTGTAATCTGGCGCAAATCTAAAGATGCCGGTGTAGTTGTTGCTCTAGAGGAGCGAAGCTCCGAGCTCAAACGCCCCAACAATCACGGCGAACTCAAACCGGTGGCGGCCAATATCGACGCAATTCTTATTGTTGTCGCAGTGGAACCTCGAGCGCATGCGAGTTTGATCGACCGTTACTTGGTTGCAGCTGAGCTGTCCGAAATTGAACCGGTCATCGTGCTCAACAAAACTGACCTGATCAACGAAGAGAACGCCGACTGGATTCTATCGATGATCGAAACCTATACCCAGATCGGTTACAAAACGATTTATGCCTCAACCAGTACCAATCACGGTCTGGAGGAGCTTAACGAGTTTTTGACTGGCCGCACCACGGTGTTTGTTGGGCAATCAGGTGTCGGAAAATCCTCTCTGGTCAACGCCCTACTGCCCGGCGTGGATATGAAGGTGGGCGCGCTCTCTGAGACTCATAAGAAAGGTAAGCATACAACCACAACCGCAAGGCTTTTCCACATACCCGGCGGAGGAGACCTGATCGACTCACCGGGAATACGGGAGTTCGGCCTTTGGCATATAGATCCGCAGCGCCTGTTGGACGGTTTTAAAGAGTTTCGCCCGTTTATAGGACACTGCAAATTCCGAGATTGTGCGCATGAAGAGGAGCCGGGCTGTGCTTTTGATGAGGCGTTGGAGAGCGGTGCCGTCTCTGAGCAACGATTTACAAGCTACAAGCAAATTCTGCTCTCAATGCTTGACTCTGACTTCAGCCCGAGAAACTAGTATTATCTGATACCACGATTGAACCTTCCCCTAAGGAGCCACGGTTGAAAACCACGCTGTTTATTCTGTTCCAGCAGATTGTCCCGCAACACCTACTCTCTCGCCTGGTCGGTCTACTTGCCGAAAGCACTCAACCTTGGCTGAAGAATTGGCTAATCAAGCGTTTCATTGCGCACTTCAATGTCGATATGAGCGAGGCCAAGGAGCCATTACCGCAGGCATACGCCAATTTCAATGCGTTCTTTACTCGCGAACTCAAAGAGAATGCTCGCAAAATCACCCTTGATGAGAATCTCGTGATCTCTCCTGCTGATGGTGCGATCTCCGAAATTGGTAAGGTTGAATGTGGACGAATTCTGCAAGCTAAGGGCCGCGGTTACTCTCTGACTGCGTTACTGGGTGGCGACGATGAGCGAGCCAGACCCTTCATCGACGGCCGTTTTGCTACCATCTATCTATCACCCAGGGATTATCACCGGGTGCATATGCCCGCGGGCGCCGTCTTAAAAGAGTCAATTTATGTTCCCGGGGATCTCTATTCGGTTAATCAGACCACCGCTGATAATGTGGACTCTCTGTTCGCGCGCAACGAACGTTTGATCTCAATTTTTGAAACAGAGCAAGGCCCGATGGCCATGATTCTCGTTGGAGCGATGATTGTTGCAGGCATAGAGACGGTTTGGAGTGGTCAAGTTGCTCCACCACCAAAAACTCCACGTAAGATCTTCAGCACGCAAGCCGACACGGCGATCAGACTGGAACAGGGCGCAGAGATGGGCCGCTTTAAATTGGGCTCAACTGTGATCTTACTCTTCCCAGACCAAGCCGTAGAGTGGATCGACTCGCTGCGTGCAGGAACGGCCGTTCGCCTCGGTGAGGTGATCGGCGAATTTACTCAGCTTAACGATGCCACTGAAGAGGCTTAATCTTGAATCAGAGCTATGCAAGACTTACTGATCACACCGACCCACAAGGCGCGCTTTGTAGTGCGTTGAGCAACTACCGGATTATCGAAGTTAGCGGTGTAGATACCGAGAAATTCCTGCAAGGACAGCTCAGCTGCGATATCCGAAAACTAGCCGAGGTCGGACATTTACCGGGTGCACACTGCAACATTAAAGGCCATATGATAAGCCTCTACCGGCTCTTTTTCCTGAGCTCAGAGAACATTTGGCTGCGCGTCCATGAGTCAATTGCTCAAAGCGCTTTCGATACGCTCAAGAAGTATAGCGTCTTCTCAAAAGTTCAGCTTCGCTTCGCGGATGAACTCAGCGGGGTCGCTCTGGATGCGCAAACCCGCCAGCAACTCCTCAGTGAAATGGATGCAGAGACCGGTGATCAATCGCTCTGTGTTATCGACCAAGGGGTCGTGGCACTCTATGACAAGGATCTTACGGAAGTTTGGGCTCAAGATAACTATCTAGCTGAGCTGTTGGAAGGCGCTGACCTTAAAGGTACACCAGAGTCTCGCTGGCTCCTGGCTAATATCGATCGAGGTCTGGTCGACCTTCGAGCTGAGACACAGGAGCATTTTATTCCGCAAATGACTAATTTGCAGGCTGTGTTAGGGGTCAGCTTTAACAAAGGGTGTTACACCGGCCAGGAGATCGTCACCCGCCTTCAGCATCGCGGTATACTGAAGCGAGCAATGTACCGATTCTCAGCCAAGACACTCGAGGCCGTAGTACCTGGATCGGCTCTGACAAACAGCGAAGGCGCTGCAGTTGCCGAAGTTGTGCTTGCCGCCAATGATGGTAAACAGACAAAAATACTGGCCGTAGTTCAGCAGTCCCAGATAGACCTAAACAACTCACTCTATCTAGAGAGCGGCGTTGCGCTAAGCTTTGATGGTTTACCCTATGAACTGGATCCTGAACTCTTTCAAAAGAAGCGTTAGAGACTCTCTGAAGCTCAACCGAGCTCAACCCGGTCTGGAGCTACATCAAGGGTGTAGCCCCGGCCGGAGACATGTCGCAGCAGTAGCTCACTGATGAGCTGATTCCCCAACTGATCACGTAGGCGCTTGATTCGAACCGCACCCGCCGCCTCCTCGCACTCTGATTCAGCCTTGCCAGAGACGATCGCTTCCAGTGCAACGCCATTCAGATACTCATCATCCAAACGAGCCTCTAGCAGCACCGCGAGTGTCTCCAAATTTGAGGCCGTTAATTTAAAGCGATCATCATTGATCTGGACGAACCCCTCTGCACGGTTGAGTCGGATCTGATTGACCCTCAGAGTACGAGACTGAGCTTCACGATTGCGGGCCCGCAAATCTAAGTTTAAAACCAACAATCCAACGGCCACGATCAGCAGCGCTAAGCAGAGTATCAACAGCGCGGTGACTATCTGAGTGTATAGCCCCATCGACTCTTCAAACAACGAACCTGATGCTGCCAGAACCTCAAGGAGTTTTATCTCTGCCTGAGTGCTCAAATCAGTTTCGATAAATATTCGCTCAACGTTGGCGTTGAACACTTGTGGATCGGGCAAGCGCAGCAGCACCCAAATAAACAACCCAACCACAAAGCTTACTAAAACGAGCGCCACACGTTTTATCAAGAACAGTGATTTAGTAGCGGAGATAGAACTCACCAGCCGTCTCCTTGTACTGTTTCAACTCGGCTTCATTGACCCGCTCAAGTAACACCAGTAACGACCAGCCGCGAAGTTGTAAACGCTCACTAACTTCAGAACGAGCAGATGCAGGATCACACTCACCACGGACTTGGATAACGCCGTAGTGCAGCTGGAGTGGGTTGTCGCGTTTCGCTTTGTAGGCGTAATAGCAGCTGTCAGCTAATGCACTCTGACTAAAAATCAGCACCGACAGTGCTATGGCGCCAAACCTGATTGGTAAAAACTTCAATGATCTCTTCATGGCGGTCAATAAAGCATCTGGGGCTCTGTTATGCAATAACAAACAACACTGCTTAAAGTGCTATTCAATAACAAGACATTGTTTTTGAATAACTTTTTTAAAATCGCCAGGCTTGTTCTGTACCAACACAGAAGGAGTACAAACAATGAAGAGTTTAGCTTTAGCACTGATTCTAACCACCAGCTTTTCGACAACCCAAGCCCATGCAGGCCCCTCAGGCCAGAGCGATAAAATCATAACCGGACTTATTGTCGGAGCAACTGCGGCAGCACTCATCACGGCCCTCGCACATGCCGATGAAGTGAATATCTACTCTGAGCAACCCAAACCGAAAAGATTCCATGGGGCGCCTCATCATAATCCGCACCCCAAAAAACACTGGCGTCAAAAAAATTGGCACCACCGCAACTGGAGAGACAACTCCTGGCACAAGCCTGAACGCCACTACCATCCATCACACCAACAGAGTAGCGGTCAGCGTCGCTGGAATCATTGAGAACTCTGGTGTGAGTCTCTATCCTTCACTTATGTAAAAAGCGGACTCAGCTCTGGCTTGCGACAAACTAGTCGCAGACCGGCCTGAGTCTCGCTTGAGCCTTTCAAAACGTTACGAATTAGCACACTAAAGAGAACAGAATGTACCGAGTTGCTCAAATCCTATCGATCACCCTTCTGATCAGCGCCTGCTCTACACCCGAATACAGACGCAGCTACGATCAGTGCTCGGTTCAAGCCTTTGATCGCTATCCCACGAAGATTCAAATGGTTGAATCCGAGTGTAGTCGAGAGATCGAGGTCGATACGGGAAAAACAGAGTGCATCACGACCTACGAGGAGCAGAGCAAACGAACGGTCTGCGGGCCTCTTCTTGAAGTGGTCACAGAGACCTACCAGTGTGAAGTTGAGCGTGACGTTAATAGAAATGCTCGAGACATCTTTACACGCCAGTGCGCAGCCCAGCTCTGCCTATCAACCTATGGTAATGCCGATTGCGAGACCGACTGAGCGAAGCGCTATTCAATTAAAGCGCTCTCTAAGCCATGCACCAATCTCCTGCACCTGTTCGGCACAGACCTCATGATCCATAGGGTAAGTTCGGTAGCGGCTTTGCCAGCCGCCTTTGCTCAAACGATCGACCGCTTGGCGACCGAGAAGCTCAGGAACTACCGAATCGTCTAGACCATGTTGTACCAGAATATTCAGAGTGCTGTTTGACTCGCTAAACGCGCAGAGATCGGGCGTTGCGAAATAGGTCGACATTGCTAGCAGCCCTCCCAAAGGATGCGGATAGGTTAGGGCCGCTTGATAGGCAACTGCACCGCCTTGAGAGAATCCAGCTAGCACTATATTTTTGCTCTTCACGCCAGATTGAATCTCACGATCTATAAACTGGTGGATGGCACTCGCCGAGAGCAAAATCTGCTCTTGGTCTATCTCCCGCTCAATCTCCATACTGAAGATGTCGTACCAAGAAGGCATGATATAGCCAGCATTGACCGTAACGGGTCGCTCTGGTGCATGGGGGAAAATAAAACGAACAGCCATATCGCTCGCCAAATTGAGCTGGGGAACAATGGGCACGAAGTCGTGTCCGGAGGAGCCCAAACCATGAAGCCAAATAACGGAGTACTCGGGCTCTAAACCCGTCTCTACTGTTTCATGAGGAAGTAAATTCAATGGATTCTCCTTAAGCCGCCGGCGGGGCGAGACAGGTTAGCTGCGTTTGACCCAATAATAGACCGCCAGGCCCAGTAAGAGCCCCCAGAAAGCACTCGCAATACCAAACAGACTAACGCCCGATGCAGTCATTAAGAAGGTCATCAACGCAGCCTCCCGCGACTCATCCTCTTTTAAACCTGAGGCTAGACTCTGACTGATGGTTCCCAACAGCGCTAGCCCTGCAATGGAGGTTACCAACGCTACCGGAAAGGCGACAAAGAGTGAAACTACCGTAGCACCGAATAGCCCGGTCAACAGATAGAAGATACCGGCCCACACCGCCGCCCAGTATCGCTGTTTGGGGTCGGCGCCAGCTTCAGCTCCCATGCAGATGGCAGCGGTAATCGCAGCTAGGTTGTAGCTGAAACCGCCAAAGGGGGCGAGCACCACTCCTAAGAAGCCAGTCCCGCCGATAATCGGTCCTGCCGCAGGTCTGAATCCGTTCGCATTGAGCACTGCCAGCCCTGGAATATTCTGCGAGGTCAGTGAAACAATATAGAGCGGAATACCGACACCCAGCATCGCCTGCCAGCTAAAGCTTGGAGTAGTCCACACCGGTGTTGAAAACTGGAGCTCCAGGTGCTCAAGACTCAAACGACCCTGAATCAGGGTCAGTGCAACAGCCAGCAAGAGTGTGAGTGGGATCGCATAAAGCGGAAAAATACGGCGCAACAGAACGAACAGGATGAGCATCGAGCCCACCAATAGCAGATCGGTCTCGAGATAACCGAAAAGCTGCAGACCAAACTGCACCAGCACGCCGGCAAGCATTGCGGCAGCTAGAGCCGGCGGGATGTGCCGCATCAACCGACTAAATACGCCTGTCACGCCAGTTAATACCAACAGGGCCGAACTAAATATAAATACACCAATGGCTTGTGCCATGGTGTAACCATCCAGCGCAGTCACCAGCAGCGCAGCACCCGGAGTCGACCAAGCGGTCAAAATCGGGACGCGGTAAAAGAGCGAGAAGCCAATACTACTTAGGCCCATCCCGATACCCAGTGCCCACAACCAAGAGCTTATTTGTGCTGCATCTGCACCAGCCGTCGTCGCTGCCTGGAATACAATCGCAAAGGAGCTGGTAAAGCCCACCAGAACCGCAATGAAGCCCGAGGTAATATGCGAGATACTGATCAACGCCAACCCCTTAGACCTCTTGCGGCAATTGCCAGTCAATCGTCCCGCGCCCCTGCGCGGCTAACCAACTATTAGCTTGCGAAAAGGGTTTGCTGCCAAAAAAGCCACGATGTGCTGAGAGCGGAGAGGGGTGAGGCCCATTGAGCACCAAATGTTTTGAAGGGTCGATTTTGGCCCCCTTCTTTTGGGCATAGCTACCCCAAAGAATAAAGACGGCACCCGAAGAGTGCTCATTAACTAGTTCGATCACTCGATCTGTGAAAAGCTCCCACCCACGCCCCTGATGGGCATTCGCGCTACTCTCTTCAACTGTCAGAACGGCATTTAGCAGCAGAACGCCTTGGCGCGCCCAACTCTCCAGATAGCCGTGACTTGGTGCTTTAATCCCCAGATCGGACTCGAGCTCCTTGTAGATATTCCGCAGAGACGGTGGAATTTTGATACCCGGCAATACCGAGAAGCTCAAACCGTGAGCTTGGCCGGGTTGATGATAGGGATCTTGCCCCAGAATTACGACACGCACCTGCTCTAGTGGCGTGGTCTCCAATGCATGAAACCAATTTGAGGAGTGCGGGTAGATCTTAACCTGTGCCGCTTTACGCTCTTGTAGAAACTGCTTTAGCGCCAACATGTAGGGTTGCTGAAATTCAGCCTCCAGATAAGTCGCCCAACTCGGTGCACGCTCTAATGCCATCACTTGAGCTCCCGCAGCTCTCGAAGTTTCTGCGAGCTACTCGCATTTACACCACTGAAGGGCAGGTAGTAGCGCATTTTCGCCGGTGCATGTGAGAAGTATCCAGCCAAGGCGATGATGCAGAAAAAGCCCTCAACGCGCCAAGTAGGATCAAACACAATCCAGCCGAAGATCGCCAACTTCAGCAGCACTGCAAGACCGCGCGCCTGTAAGAGAAAGATCGCATCAGACCAAACCTCCAGCAAAAACATCAGCAAGCCGCTAGCTAAAGCAAGCAGTGCCAGAGCCAACCACTGCTGTGACTCGAGCCCAAACAGCAAAAAGCCTGCGTATCCGCTTATACCCATCAGGTGCAGCGTTCGCAGGCCAATCAACAGATGCCGTTTTCCCGTGAACTCTCGTTTCTCTGTTGGAAACAGCCATCTGTTCACGGGTTTACCCTCTTATGCGCGTGGGCGCATCGCGGGGAATAGGATGACATCGCGGATAGAGGGTGAGTCGGTAAAGAGCATGACCAGACGGTCGATACCAATACCCTCTCCGGCCGTCGGCGGAAGTCCATACTCCAGCGCATTAACGAAGTCAGCATCGTAGTGCATCGCTTCGTCATCACCCGCATCTTTCTCTTCAACTTGCTTGCGGAAGCGCTCAGCTTGATCTTCAGCATCATTGAGCTCCGAGAAGCCGTTAGCCAACTCGCGACCACCGACAAAGAACTCGAAGCGGTCCGTGACAAACGGGTTCGCATCGTTGCGACGCGCCAACGGAGAGACCTCTGTCGGATATTCTGTGATGAATGTGGGCTGTTGCAATAGGTGCTCAGCCGTCTCTTCAAAGATCTCAATCTGAATTTTACCCAGACCCCAACCATCCTTAACATCAATATCTAGACGCTCAGCGATCTGTCGTGCCGCGTGCTCGTTGGAGAGCGCCTCAGCCGTGATGTCAGGATTGAAGTGTAAGATCGCATCAAAGACGGACATACGCTGGAAGGGTTTTGAGAGGTCGTACTCAAAGGTCTCAAGCACCTCGCCCTCTTCGTTGCGTACAGTATTAATAATTGTGGTGGTACCCAGGACCTTCTGCGCCACCGTGCGCAGCATATCCTCCGTTAGATCCATCAAGTCTTTGTAATCGGCGTAGGCTTGATAGAACTCAATCATCGTAAATTCGGGGTTGTGACGCGTTGAGAGCCCCTCGTTTCGGAAGTTACGGTTGATCTCAAACACCCGTTCGAACCCGCCGACTACCAGACGCTTAAGATAGAGCTCTGGAGCTATGCGCAGATACATCTCAATATCCAATGCATTGTGATGTGTCACGAATGGGCGAGCTGATGCACCTCCAGGAATCGCCTGCAGCATAGGCGTTTCAACTTCTAGGAAACGTCGGTCTGCAAGGTAGTTGCGGATAGCCGCGATGATCTGGAAGCGCTTCTCAAAAACCTCACGTGAGGGCTGGTTCGTGATGAGATCGACGTAACGCTGGCGGTACCTAATTTCAGTGTCTTGCAGACCCTTGTGCTTATCCGGCAGCGGGCGCAGGCTCTTGGTAAGGAGCTCAAACTGCTCCATATCGACATAGAGGTCGCCCTTACCCGACTTGTGAACTGCCCCAGTAATACCGACGATATCGCCCAAATCCAGCGACTTAGCGAAAGCGCGCGCCTCTTTATTGACGTAAGCTTGTATGCGCCCACTCATATCCTGCAACACCATGAAGGCGCCGCGGTTGAGCATTACACGGCCAGCGATCGAAACACGAATATTGGCGGCTTCCAGCTCCTCTTTCGACTTATCAGCGTGCGCATCCTGCAGATCCTGCGCGTAACTGTCACGACGGAAAGTATTGGGGAAGGCATTACCTGCTTCACGCAGGGCAGCCAGCTTCTCTCGGCGCTCTGCGATCAATCGGTTTTCATCTTGCGGCGCAGTATTGTCAGACATGACTCGCTATCCTAATTCGTAAATTTTAGAGACCAGCTTTAAGGCTAGCTTCAATAAACATATCGAGATCACCGTCCAAGACGCGATCACAGTTCGAGGTCTGCACGCCGGTGCGCAGATCTTTTATACGCTGATCATCAAGCACGTAGGAGCGAATCTGGCTCCCCCAGCCGATATCAGCTTTGGTATCCTCAACCTCTTGAGCTGCTTCGCGGCGTTTGAGCATCTCCATCTCATAGAGCTTGGCACGCAGCTGCTTCATACAGGTATCGCGGTTTTGATGCTGCGAGCGAGCAGCCTGACTCTGCACCACTATCCCCGAGGGCTCGTGGGTAATTCGAACCGCAGACTCAGTTCGGTTGACGTGCTGACCACCGGCACCCGATGCACGATAAACATCCACACGCAGGTCAGCCGGATTGATATCGATATCTACGTTGTCATCGATCTCAGGCGAGACGAAAACTGAGGAGAATGAGGTGTGTCGACGACCACCGGAGTCAAACGGCGACTTCCTCACCAGACGATGAACACCCGTCTCGGTGCGCAACCAGCCGAAGGCATACTCACCCTCGAAGCGAATCGTTGCAGACTTAATACCCGCTACCTCACCGGCTGAAACCTCTAGGAGCTCACACTTAAAGCCTTTTGACTCACCCCAGCGCAGAAACATGCGCAGCATCATATTGGCCCAATCCTGGGCTTCGGTTCCGCCTGAACCTGCCTGAATATCGACGAAGGCATTGTTGATATCAGCCTCGCCAGAAAACATTCGACGGAACTCAAGCTTAGCCAGAATCTCACCCAGTCGATCGACTTCGATGACAACCTCGTTCAAGGTCTCCTCGTCATCCTCTTCAACAGCCAGATCAAGCAGTTCCCGGCAGTCATCCACGCCACTGGTCAGCTCATCAATACTCTTGACGATCATCTCGAGTGCAGCGCGCTCTTTACCGAGCTTTTGCGCATTCGCTGGATCGTTCCAAACAGTCGGATCTTCCAGCTCGCGCTCAACCTCCTCGAGACGCTCAGCAGTGACGTCATACTCAAGATAGGATCGCAAAGAGACGGTGCGCTCAGCAAAGTCTTTCAGGCGGTTGAGAATTGGGTTGATTTCCATGGGACGCTTCGTTTCCGGTCTACCAAAATGGCCGCATATATTACAGGATTCGCAAGGTAGATTGAATGCGCCGAGCAACTTTATTGCACCCAACGGCACATTAGGCTAGCGTCCTTACAGAGACCCTCTATGGAAGCCCTATTTTGATCGATTTCACCTCGTCCGGTTATGGCATCATGGCCTTAACCATCTTTATCATCAGTTACCTTTTTGTGATCGCTGAAGATCGGATTCACCTAAGTAAATCCAAGCCAGTTATGGTGGGTGCAGGCATCATTTGGATTCTGGTCGGTCTAGCCTACGCTGGGGCCGGGGATAGGGTGAGTGCTGGCCTCGCGCTGCGCGAGGCGATATTGGAGTACGCGGAACTTTTCCTGTTTTTACTCTCGGCAATGACCTTTGTGCATATGATGGAGGAGCGCCATGTGTTCCTCGCCCTTCGCAGTTGGCTAATTGCAAGAGACTACTCGCTAAAACGGGTGTTTTGGGTGACCGGATTTTTCACATTCATCCTCTCCCCTGTCGCTGACAACCTCTCTGCTGCCTTGCTAATGGGTTCAGTTGTAATGGCCGTGGGTGGACGCACGCCCAGCTTTGTAACCCTAGGCTGTATCAACGTGGTGATTGCTGCCAATGCAGGCGGCGTTTTCTCGCCCTTTGGCGACATAACATCCCTGATGATTTGGCAAGCCGGCTATCTAGGATTCACAGAGTTTATCTATCTGTTGCCGGCCGCCCTCGTAAACTGGCTCGTTCCCGCTCTAATTATGAGCATGCAGGTCCCCGACGGCCCACCTCAGGCAGCACATCAGCGTCAGCGAATGAAACAGGGTGCATTGGTAGTTACAGGGTTGTTTGTCGCTACAGCAGCCCTATCCGTAGTTGTTCACTCCCAACTGGGGCTGCCACCAGTACTGGGAATGATGACAGGATTGGGGGTTCTCAAACTCTACGGTTTCTACCTCAGCCACAAGGACCCCATGCTGCGTGAGACAGAGTTAAGACAGCATCATGCCGACACGCTAGCCAACACCCGCGAAATCAAAGGGGACCACATCCAAGTCGTGCGACGTTTTGACATGTTTAGGGTGGTAGAGCGTGCAAGCTGGGACACCCTCATGTTCTTCTATGGAATCGTCCTATGTGTAGGCGGATTGGCCACTCTGGGCTATTTAGAGCTAGTTTCAAACCAAATCTACGGTTCAATTGGAGCAACTTGGGGTAACTTATTGATTGGTCTCTTCTCGTCACTGGTGGATAACATCCCGATCATGTATGCCGTGTTGTCTATGGAGCAGACGCTTCCAACCGCTCAGTGGTTGCTACTTACGCTTGTCGTTGGAACAGGGGGATCGCTTTTAGCGATTGGTTCTGCCGCCGGTGTTGCCCTCATGGGGCAAGCGAATGGGATCTATACTTTCAAGAGTCACTTAAAGTGGAGCTGGGCGATCTTGCTTGGCTATCTGCTAAGCTCAGGCACACAGATTGCCATCGCTAGATGGTTGGAGGTTACCACGTGAAAAAAGAGGTACACGTTTGGGATATTTGGATTCGTCTTTTCCACTGGACGCTAGTTGCGCTTATCCTGTTCAGCTGGTTATCAGCCGAGCTTGGGGGCATCTGGATGGAGTGGCATACCCAAGCAGGGTCTATAACGGCAGGCTTAATCGTTTTCCGGATTTTGTGGGGTCTGTTCGGTAGTTGGAGTGCGCGTTTTGCTACCTTTGTGCGCGGACCTAAAGCCGTTCTCCGCTACCTCAAACGTGAAGATAACGCCGAGTATCTCAGTCATAATCCGCTCGGGGGATGGGGCGTAGTTGCACTGCTTACGTTGATCACACTGCAGGTGCTGACGGGCCTTTTCAGTAATGATGATATCTTTATCGAGGGGCCGCTGGCTTATCTAATCGACTATGACACGTCGATCGCGATAACTGGCATCCATGAGCTAATCTTCAAGCTCTTGATGCTCACTATTATCCTTCACCTAGCCGGTGTAGCCTTCCATCAACGGGTCTGTAAAGAGAAGCTCATACAGGCGATGTTTCACGGCCGCAAAGCCCGTAAATCTGAGACACTTCTGCCACAACCAAGCAGGCCGACCGCTCTATTAGTGCTCGCTCTAGCTGCGGCAATCGGAATCTCCGCGTGGCTTCTGTTCGGCTTTTAATTCAGTCCAAAGCAACGCCCGATAGCGACCTCCCTTACCAAAGAGAGGTTGCCAATCACGCCAGAACAGACAGGCTTTTAGTCCTCTTTATACTTGTCGTGGCACCCTTTACAGTTTTTCGCCACGGCACTGAAGAGTGGTCGAACCTCATCGATTGAGCCGCCAGCTGCCGCGGCTAGATTATCGGCATCGGCCATAAGTTGCGTAAACCGCGAGTTGATGTCGTCAAGATTTTCCCAGAGTTCCGGTTTTGCAGCCGTGTCTCCCATATCGGACCCGTCAATGAAGCCCTCGAGCGGCATACGCGTCAGCGCCGAGAGCTGGTTCGCGTGGTGGGAGAACTGCTGGGCATCATAGTCAACCTTACCCCTGACCATAGCTCCCATCGCACCGAAATGCCATCGAAAGGCAGTGAATACGGCTTGTCTGTACTTGATGGCATCCTCAACACTGTCGGCGAAAACCGGCGATGTAAATGAACCAGCCAACAGCACTAGCGTGAGCGCACCGCTCAATATCTTTGGTTTCATGGCTTCTCCGTCTCAATAAATTCAGCTTGAACTCTGTTCAGCCAGTTCTCTAGGCGCTCTTGAGTGGCCCAAGACTGGCTATCCTCATCTAAAGCTAGACCAACAAAGTGATTTGTCGACTGATCAAGCGCCAGCGAGGCATGGAACTGGTAACCCTCGTTAGGCCAAGCACCGATCAAATGCCCACCGCGGAGGGTAATCTGATTGGCGATCAATCCCATCGCATCTTGAAAATAGTCTGGGTAACCCAGCTGATCGCCAACACCAAAGAGTGCAACTACCTTTGCGCTGAAATCCAGATCGCAAAAAGCCTCCCACTCATCGCTCCAATCCTGCTGAAGCTCCCCAAAATCCCATGTTGGAGCTGCCACGATCATACGCTGATATTGACTAATTGGAGTGATACCCTGTTCCGCAATATCGATCAGCTCAATCTCATAGGGTCCGGTCCACAGCTCAGCTACAAGCTCAGCGACGCGCGCAGTATTGCCCGTAGTAGAGCCGTAAAGAATCGCAAGCTTGCTACTCGTCAAGGTTGGAGTTACTTAGCCGGGTTCAGCGCATTAAGTGTCAATTCTTGAATCGCCTGTTGAGCTTGCTGCATGCTTTTAACGTTCTGCTCGTTGGCGTGATTAACCATCTCTTCAAGGCGCTTAGTGTACTGAATTTGCAGTTCGGCAAGCTCCTTGGGGCTAGTTACCTTCTGCAAATCCATGGCCTGCTGGATCGTCGCTTGCATGCAGGCTTGGGTACATTCGATCTGTTGTTTGGTTAGCCGTTCCAACATTTGTGTTTGAAGTTCGAACATCTCTTTGTATGGCGCGAGTGAACCTTGCATCAGCTCATCTAAATTTTGAAACATACTCTGCTCCTGATGTTGGTGATCTCACAGACAGTTTAGCCGCAGGTGGTTCGGAAAAATATCCAAAGTGCTCAGATTAATCCCTGCAAACGGCGACGAATTGCGATTTCGCACTGCCGTTTAGCAACGAATATCGCTATTATGGCGTCGAATTTTTGATCAGTTAAGTCCGGAGCCTATCCTTGAAAAGTCTCTCATCTCAGCTTAAAACGTCGCTCGCATTGATTGCACTAAGCATCAGTTTAAATACGCATGGCGCCTCGATAGTCGCAGCGGAACGTGCCTTCGAGCAGAAGGAATACACTGCCGCGCTAAGCGAACTCAAGCCGCTTGTCAGTGATGGAAATGCTGATGCACTCTATCTGATGGGAGTATTGACCCGTGACGGACTTGGCCTGACAGCAGATAAAGAAGAGGCACAACGTCTTTTTGAATCTGCCGCACGACAGGGTCACCTCGAGAGCGTGAATGCCCTGCGATCCATCAAAAACGAAGCCTACAAAGTCGAGTTTGATCAGACTCTACCTAAAGCTGAATCGGGTAGTGCCACGGCGCAAAACCGTATTGGCGAGATGTATGAGTTTGGCCAAGGCGTTGAGAGAAACCTAGACAGCGCGTTTGAATGGTTCTCCAAAGCCGCGGAACAAGGATACACAGCAGGAATTCACAATCTCGCTCGTGCCTACAATTTTGGCAGCGGAACTACGGTCGATTTTAAGCGCGCTGAAGCGCTATATCGCGAAGCCGCGAGTCGGGGTTATGCAGACTCGATGTTTTTCCTCGGTACTCTTTACGCAACGCGACATGGCAACCAGACCGAAGCAGATCCAGATCAACTGGCATACGCTTGGATGAATGCAGCGTCTGAGCGCGGTAATTCCACGGCAAACGTGATCAAACAGCGTCTTTTAATGAAGCTGGACTCGCAGGGACGTGCAGAGGCTGAACGGCTTGCGGAACGCTTCACGGCAGAGTACGTCACCCCATTTAATTAGCACTTAAAGATCTATACAGATAGATTTTATATACCAATAAGTAATTAAAATGTTCTGAATCATTCTTGGAACAGTTTAAACGCTGTACGTAAACTGCGCTGATTCGATAGGGAGACTCTTATGAGCGCAGTTTCAAATTCCAATCAGACGGAAACGGGTTTAGCTTACTCAGCCAGCAAAAGCACGTGGCTGGCCCTAGCGAGCCTGTTGGTTACCTCATCACTCTACTATGTATGGACAGCACAGAGCAGTTTTGAAGCGCAGTTGCTGCTGCTTGGGATGGGACTCGGCCTATGTCTTTACCAAGCATCCTTTGGCTTCAGTACGGCTTGGCGCAATCTGGTCGAAAAGCGTGATGCAAAGGGTCTGCATGCGCAGTTAGTCCTACTCTCTATCAGTGTCCTTCTATTTTTTCCTGTGCTTGGATCAGGCGAGCTCTTCGGTCAGTCTGTGAGCGGTTTTGTTCGTCCACTCGGATTCTCCGTTGTCTTTGGCGCTTTCATCTTTGGTATTGGAATGCAGATCGCCAATGGCTGCGCATCCGGCAACCTCTATCATCTGGGGGGCGGTCAAATTAGAGCGATTCCAGTGATCATTGGGTTCTCCGCCGGCGCACTTTGGGCAACCTTGGACTACGAGTGGTGGACGACTCAGCCCCAACTAGCCCCGGTCAACCTAATCGAATTATTGGGT
>Ga0102948_1000244_pt1 | contig 20757 bp, 29 predicted proteins | sample SalPonA_A_H2O_MG_FD_78211 | JGI IMG/M metagenome (GOLD analysis project Ga0102948, IMG submission 78211) | Water microbial communities from South San Francisco under conditions of wetland restoration - Salt Pond MetaG R2A_A_H2O_MG | ecosystem: Environmental > Aquatic > Non-marine Saline and... | reverse complement strand
TATAAACACAACGGCTATCTATCGTAAAGAAAAAGTGGGAAGAAGTGGACAATAATGGCTAAAGTATGTTGCGAAGGTGGACCATTAACAGCAGGATGTTTCCACGATAACTGCACTGGACCTACAGAAGGTCCTTCTAAATATGCTGAAGTGAAGTACAACAATGGCAATGGCGCTTTATTGTGTAACGGTTGCCGTGTTATTATTGCTTACGGATATGACCACGAAGATAGGTTACATTTCTGTAAATCGTGCTCAGATGCGTATATTGCCATGGACCGCGAAATGCAACAAAAGATTAGAGAGTATAAAGCCAAAAAATGAGTGTTAGTTATTTTTTAAACTTTATGGGTCCTATCACAATGGATTGGTTCCGAGAGCGTGGACTAACTCATTTCATTACTGAAACAGTTGAGTCTGAGATGATTTCTAAAATCAAAGACCTACCAATTGGTGCCACATACGAAATCGAAACAGTTCATACACACTATGCCGCTGGTCGTATCGACATTCGCGATAGCAGTAAAGATGGATATGATGGTTGGAATGAATACGCAGTACCACCAATGGTTAGCGAGGATTGGAGATTACTTTCCGAATGGTTATGGGACTTAGAGACAACAGAAGTCTGGGACTATGATATGTTGATTAGTATCTTTGAAGGTGAAGTATTAAACGGCAGAAAAATAAGATGGTGGAAAGAACTTGACATTGACTAAATTTTATACTATACTTGTATAATGTTTAAATTAATAATTCGTTATTAAAGAGGAAATATGTCTAATTTATTACGCAATGCTATTCGTACTCCAGATGGTACGATACTTGAAAGTTTCCACAGGCATGACTATAAAACACATACCGATACTAATGGTAAAACTTACATGATTGATGGTGGTTTAGATTATGTTCGTTGTTCGGCACATGAAGACCAAGAATGGATTGGTTTATATGATGATGACCCATTTGATGAAATTAGACTAAGATTCAGGTGGGGAACTCGTGGTAAGAATGGAGACCAGCCTTTGCAATTTAAACCACTTCATAGATTGGAAGATGACCACATTAGAGCTATATTAAAAACCCAAACTCACATACCTCAATATGTCGCTAAGCAGTTTGAAAAAGAACTTGCATGGAGAGGGAAGAATTAGTACTAAGTACTCTTGGAGTTTCTTATGAAGAAAGCACAATATGATGAACATCAAATCCCTCAACAATTAATACAAATGTCTCGACATTTACTTGGTGTTGACGAAGGTACTGATGTTTCTAGAGAACAATATCATCAACGTATGTTGGTTATAAAGAAATTTATAGATGAAAGTTTATCTGAATACGATAAAAAAATGAAACGGAGACGTTCTTACCGATGAAAATAGCTCTATTGACAGATACCCATTTTGGTGCTCGTAATGATTCGGTATTATTTCATGAATATTTCATGAAATTTTACAATAATGTATTTTTTCCAGAATTAGAAAAAAGAAATATTGACACTGTAATTCATCTTGGTGATGTTTTTGATAGACGCAAGTATATCAACTATAATATTCTTGATAGAATTAAGTCTGATTTATTTTCTCAATTGAAAGAAAAAAATATCAATACTCACATAATCGTGGGGAATCATGATACTTATTATAAGAATACCAATAAGGTAAATTCTGTCAAATTGCTATTGGGTAGCTATGATAATATTACAATTTATGAAGAAGCCGAAGTAGCAGAGTTTGATGGTAGAGAAATTCTTATGGTTCCTTGGATTAATCAAGAAAACGAAGAATATACATTAGAGCTAATTAAAAATACAAGTGCTCTTGTAGCAATGGGACACTTGGAGCTATCTGGATTTCTCATGAATCCGGGAATGGTAAATGAACATGGCTTGTCAATGAAGGTGTTCGATAAATTTGACAAAGTATATTCTGGACACTTTCACCACAAATCAACAAACGGAAATGTCACATATTTGGGAAATGAATATGAAATAACATGGATTGATTACGGTGATAAGCGAGGATTTCATATTTTCGATACGGAAACTGCCGAGATAGAATTTATCGAAAATCCTTTTACCATGTTCCATAAGATTTTTTATGATGATATTGACAAAGAACTACCTCAGTTATTGGATGAAATAAAAGAAGAAGTCATAAAAGAACGCTATGTAAAGGTTATTGTTGAAAGCAAAACCAATCCATATTTTTTCGATAAGTTTATGGATAAAATTTACAAATCAAATCCAGCAGATATATCAATTGTAGAAGATATAATCATTGATGATGAAACAGTGGATGATGATGTTAATCTGTCAGAAGACACTATGACCTTGCTTGGAAGATATGTAGATGAACTTGAAATTGAAGCTGATAAAAACATATTGAAGGGTGTTTTAAAACAATTATATATGGAATCGTTGGAGGTAGAGTAGTGGCTAGATTCGCAAAGAGATTTTCTATAGCACATCCTGATAGTTATTGTAAAGGCTCTATGTTCTATGATGCCATGAAACGGGCAGATAGTACTTTTGTTGAAGAACTGGCAGATGTTTACTTCGGTACCAGTTTTGAATATGAATACAAAGGTGAAAAGAAAGTATACAGTAATAGCATGGGTGTTGGTATCACTCCAGATTCTGATGAATTTTACTGGCTAATGAAAGCGCAAGAAGATTTTGGATTTGAAGCCTCATTGACTATTAATCCAACTTACCATCCTTGGGAATTGATGTTTGACCATGATGTAATTAAACAATTTGTTAATTATGTTGGGGATTTCTATGCCGCTGGTGTTCGAAACTGTACAATATCAAATGTTTCTCTAATGAGATTGAATATTCTACAGAAAGAATTTCCTGATATGAAATGGAAAAATACAGTCAATCATAAAGTTAAAACTGCTCAAGAATACATAGATTATGTTAAATTGGGTTATACTAATATTCAGGTAGACCGTAGCCTTAATCGTAACCTTGATGAACTCAAAAACATTCGTAAGGTAGCAGATAAGTTTGGCACTAAAGTTTATATGTTAGTACATGAAGATTGTATGCCAGAATGTCCAATGTTTATGGAACATACTCAGACATTATCTACTCGCAAACCTTACAGTGTTAAGAATGCTTGTCAGAGATGGTCATTCCAAAATACAAAAATTCCAAGAATCAATCTAGATGCTTACTGGATGTATTCTAAGACATTTGACCTTTATGAACCACTTGTTGATGTATTCAAGTATTCTGGTAGATTCTATCATATTGATGAGAATTCAAAATTCGAATGGTTCTTTGGTGACCGCTCAGATTTTCCACCAGAAGATGTAGATTTGGATATTCGTAGACCAAACTTTGAAAGTATCTACAATGATGGTGAAGGCGATTATTTGTCTTGGTTCTTACCTATGGCTTCTAATCCTATTGCATCTGAACAGGATAGACCAATTGATGAAGAGATTAAGCCAGTTGAAGGACTCCCAACAGAGTTGAATATCAATCAAGAATTCTTTAAGGAAGTTTTCGACATGATTGATAAGACTGCTCCACCAGTTGAGAAGGTAACAGAGATTCCAATCACTGTATGGGATACGAAACAAGGAAGAGCACTTGAAAAGAAATTGACAAACTGTAAGTCACAATGTTATGATTGTCATCTATGTGAAATTACTTTTGGTGTTGAGCACTTTGATAGTGTTATCGACATTACGGAAGAGTTCAAAGAAGAACAAGAGCCTCTTGTTAAAATTAGAGTTAAGGAAATTGTCGATTCATTGCCTACTGAGGGCGTGGAGGGCGAAACGGAGAATAATACTTAATGATAACTTTCCAGAATATATCGTGGAAGAATTTCCTATCTACAGGGAATACGCCTACTGAGGTAAATTTTCAAAATGTTCCTACTACATTAATTATTGGACACAATGGCTCTGGTAAATCTACCATCCTTGATGCCCTTACTTTTTGTTTATTTGGCAAACCATTTCGAAAAATTAACAAGCCTCAACTAGTCAATTCAGTCAACCAAAAGAACTGTCTTGTAGAGGTCAATTTTACTATTGGCAAATATAAGTTCAATGTTAAACGCGGAATTAAACCAGCTATCTTTGAAGTCTGGAAAGATGGAAAGATGATTGACCAAGATGCCAAAGCAAAGGACTTACAAGACCAACTTGAAAAACAGATTCTCAAATTAAACTATAAAACATTTACACAAGTTGTAATTCTTGGTTCATCTACTTTTGTTCCATTTATGCAGTTATCAACTAATGATAGACGCGACATTATTGAGAATATCCTTGATATTCAGGTATTTACTACCATGAATACTATTCTTAAGCAGAAAATGTCAAATCTAAAAACTGATTTGATTAACATTGAAAATAAGATATTTACCAATGAAGAGAAAATTCAGCTTCAGGAAAGTAACATGAAGCGAAATCAAGATTCTAAAAATGAACAGATTGGTAAATACAAAAAAGATATTGAAGAAAACAAACAGCAAGCGGATGAATTGAACGAAGCTAATGTCGCTTACATGAATAGCATTTCTGATTTACAGGAAAAAACAAAGAAAGACAAAACGCTTAAAACAAAATTAAAGCAACTTAAACAAATTCATTCTAAAGTGACTCATAAAATTGAGCACTCTGATGAAACTATTAAATTTTTCCATGAAAATGATGTATGCCCTACTTGTAGTCAGGATATCAAAGAAGAGTACAAGAATACTGTAATTGAAAAAAGACAGGAGAAGGCTGATAAACTCAAAGAAGGTTTGGATGAACTAATTTCTGAAATGGAAGTTATCGAAAACGATATAAATGCTATATCAGAAATCAATGATGAAATATCAACAATCAATAATAAAATTGTTAAGAACAATACTACAATTTCATCTATAAACAAGTATATCGAAAAGATAAATTCATCTATCAAAAGTTTGATTGATGATGAATTTGAGAGTGTAAATCAGGAAGAACTTGAAAGTTTTAAGAAAGCAGTAACAAAACTTGAAAAAGATAAAGAAAAGCTATTAAAAATGCGTCAATATTTTGACTTAGCTGGTTTATTGTTGAAAGATACTGGTATTAAGACTAAAATTGTGAAGAAATATCTTCCACATATGAATAAGTTGATTAATCAGTACTTATCAGCACTGGATTTTTATGTTAAATTCACACTGGATGAAAATTTTGATGAGACTATAAAATCTAGACATAGAGATGTATTTTCATATGCTTCATTCTCGGAAGGTGAAAAGACTAGAATCAACTTGGCTCTCCTATTTTCTTGGAGGGCTATTGCTAAAATGAAGTCTTCGGTGAACACTAACTTGTTGATTTTAGATGAAGTTTTTGATAGTTCTTTAGACGAAACGGGAGTAGAGTCTTTCATGAAGCTTATTCGAACAGTTTCTGGAAATACTAACATTTTTATTATTAGTCATAAGGGCGCACCTCTCTTAGATAAGTTTAATGACACAATTGAGTTCTCAAAAGATGGCAATTTCAGCAAAATAAAACGAAAAGAAACTTGACAAACTAAAACTTATGTGCTTTACTAATGGGTAGTACATAGTGAGGTTTATATGAAAAAAGCTAAAGAAAAAGTTGAATTTGCCATTGGGGATTGCTTTGAGGTAGTTGGTGAACGCTGTAATTATCAAGGTCACTATATAAAAGTAAGCCAGATTATGGAGGGTGTAAATTGTGTAAAAGGCACTGTTGCTCAATGGGCAGACCCAGCATATGAGTCATATGGCAGTGGTCCATATGGAATCAATGACCTCAAGCCAATTTCTAAGATTGCTTGGACTAAGGCGAGAACAAAAGCTGTAGAGTACAGAGAATATCAAGAATCATTCTTCATTTCACCTGATGCAACCGAAGAAGAAATTGAAACTGCACAAGCACTTCGAAAAGAACAAAAGAAAGGCAAAAAAGCTAGTAAAACTCCAACTAAAAAAACTAAAAAGGCAACCAAAGCTAAAGGAACCTCCAAGAAAGCCTCTAGCGAGTCCTCAGAGACGATTCCTAAGACTCGCAAGCCTCGTGGATTGGCTCTGGTAAAAGCTCGTGAAAAGGCTTCTACGGAGCCTAAGAAGTCTGGTAGTAGTCAGAACGCTTTGGATGAAGCAATACAATCAATGACCGTGGCTCAGCAACGCAAAAAACCAGTAGGTAGGAAACGCAAGACTAGCACAAGTGAAAATAATTTAGAAAATTTTATATAAAGCACTTGACAAAGCTAATCTGCGTGTTATACTGATAAGGTAAATTACTGAGGAACAAGATATGAATGCTGTTGTTAATGAAAATCGCTACACTGATGAACTCAAGACTAACCTTGCCCGTCTCATGGCGGCTGAAGATATTCAGGTAGTCCATCAAGTCATTGAAACTGCGGCTTTTAATACCAAAGACCGAATTCTTCACTTGCCTATCTGGAAAGGTGTTTCAGATGACCTTTATAACATGCTTATTACGCATGAGATTGGTCATGCTCTTTACACTCCAGAAACTTATGGGGACCGTGAAGCTCATCCTGTTTTCAATCGCATCCCATCTGCTTACATTAACATCATCGAAGATGTTCGCATTGAACGCTTGGTTAAAAATAAATATCCGGGTGTAATTCGTGCCTTCACCAATGGTTACAAAGAAATCATGAAGCTTCCGGGTTTTTCTGTTGGTGATGTTAACTCACTCAGTCTAATCGACCGTATCAACCTTTACTACAAAGGTGGTATGATGATGGGTATCATCTTTACAGATGAAGAAAAAGAGTTTGTAGATTCTGCTTACGCTTGTAAGACATTTGAAGATGTTCTTGAACTGTCTGAGAAAATCTACGAATTTGCTAAAGAAAACTCAGATAGTGATTTTGATGAAGCTTCAAATCAGTCATTTTCACCTGAGATGGGTTCGGACAACGAAGAGGAAGATATGTATGAAAAGCCCAATGGTCAATCAATGCCGTTTGGTGAGTCTGAGGATGAAGAAAGCGATTCTGAGGATTCTTCTGATGGTGACTCAGATGATAGCAATTCTTCTGAGTCCGATAAAGAATCTGGTGAAGGAAAAGATTCTGACAAAACGGAATCTAGTACTGATGAGAATTCAGGTAGTGAACCTTCAGATAAGCTTTCAAATGATGAAACTGACAATAAAGTCGAAGCTAATGTCAGTGATACGAAAGCTACAGGGTCAACCTCCCCAACAACTATGAATCAAAACGTTCAGAAAGTGGAAGCACTGACTGATGAAATCTTCAATACCGCTATTGATTCTATTGAAAAAGAGACAAATTCTCGATTTGTACCACAAATAGCTCGGATTCCAAAATTCAATGTTGAGGATTACATCATTCCAGCTAAAGTTACAAACATGATTATTGATGATTTCTTTGCTCCTGTTTCTGAGAAAGATAAAGAAAGACTTGGTAATTTCATGTACTACAATCGTGAAAATAATGCTAAGTACAAGCAAGAAATTATTGCTAATTTTGACTCTTATGTTTCTGAAAACTCTAAAGTTGTAAACTACTTGGCAAAAGAGTTTGAAATGAAGAAAGCGGCTTTCGCTCATAGGAATGCTAAAGTATCAAAAACTGGTAAACTGAACATGAGTAAAGTGTTCAAATATCAAGTTTCTGAGGATATTTTCCTTCGCAAAACTACAATCAAAAATGCTAAATCGCATGGTTTGATTCTTTTGGTTGATTGGTCTGGTTCCATGAATAACTGTATTCGTGATGCCATTCACCAAACAATTAATACTGTTATGTTTGCTAAGCGTGTTGGTATTCCTTTCGAAGTCTACTCTTTTGGTGCTCAAGGTTCGACATTCTCAAACCATCGTAGAATTATGAGTGAACTGGGCATTGAGCTTCCACCAGCTACTGGATACATGAATACTCCACAAATTCCAGTTGAAGGTGACTTAGATTTGGGTCAAGTAGCACTTCGTCAATACATTACATCTGATATGAATTCTACAGATTACAAGAATGCCTTGGTGAACTTGGCACTACTGGCTGACCGCCTATCAGATACTGGATATAATTCTTGGAATAGCATTCCACCATCTGAAGGTCTTGGTAATACTCCACTTAATGTAAACCTACTACGGATGGGTAAAATTATTGAGCGATTCAAAGCTAAGAACAATGTTCAAAAAGTGAATCTGGCTATAATGACTGATGGTGCTTCTGCCTCTATTGATGGAACTTTTGGTAGAAATTCATGGGATGGTTCGCTTCGTTCTTACAGGAGTGATGTATACACAATCAAAGATGGTTACAATAGCTACGAAATTGATTCTAGCACATCATTCAATGAAACAAGCTCACTGATTGAAATGCTTCGGAAAAAATACCAGATTAATGTTATCGGTTTCTACATTTCGGCAAATGCTCGTGAATTGCGCTACGCCATTTCCAACTATGTAGCCCGAGACCCAAACCGCTCACCATATGGTCGTGCGTACCTAGATGATAAAACTTGGTCCGAAAAGCGTAAAGAGTACAACAAAAACAAATACCTAGAAACAACTGTTGCTGGTTTTACCAAGTACTTCATCATTCCAGGTAAGCGTGAAGCTAAGCAAAAAGAAATGTCTCAGGATATGTCTAAAGCTCAGCTAAAAACGGCTTTCATCAAAAACCTCAATAGCAATACCGACTCTCGTGTTGTTATGACAAAATTCATAGAGCTTATAGCATAATGTTCTAACTAAAAGGGGAATTTTTTTAAATTCCCCTTGTTTTTTTCTCAAATAACGATTATACTGTATAGGTAAGTTGATGAGAGGAAGTTAAGATGATTTACATTGTGATGGGTTCAGAAGATGGTTACTGTATGACTTTCGGTTCTAAAAAGAAAGCAATGTCATACGGTGAAGAATACATTCTGGCTGGCGGTGATTGTCGTGAAGAAGAAATTACTGCTACTGAAAACGATGCCTATGTTAATATGTCTGGACCTAACGGTTCATCAGTAGTAATCATCAAAACTGAAATCACTCGCTAAGGAGAAATCACAATGCTTAAAGATATGAAAGTTGGCGACACTATCTTCTGTAACTGGGGCGCTATGTACCCAACAGAAAAATCAACAATTATTGACTTTGATGGTGAATTCGTGGTCACGCGAGATGATGAAGATAATATATCAAACATCCATTTCGACAGAATCAAAGAGTACGGCACTCGTTCTGTGAACGGCTCTCCAATCGGTGTTTTCCACATTCCAGCAGAGGTAGCATAATCATGAAGGCAGTTGTTCGTCTCTATGTCAATCGCGCAATGACTGAAGCAGAACTTGGTCGTAAACCCACTTTTGCTGACCTTGAGTTTGAAGAAAATCTTGCTGTTTTCAACATTGCTGGTCGTTCTTCTAACGACATTGAAAACAAGGTCATGCGTGTGTTCGCAAACCTGTTCCGAGAAAAGCGTAATTCGCTAGTGGCGTGGGAAGTTAAGTTCAATGCCAACCTCCCCAGTGTCGGAAAACTTACTGTTAGCAAGAATGCTATAAAAGGTTCATACTCAAGCAATGCCAATGCTTTTGAAGACTTCAACACAAAAAAGTTTGAAAAAGCGTAAAAAAGTATTGACACTTCCTTCATAAACCTGTATTATGAAATCTGAAATGAAAAATTATTCAAGTGAGAGAAATATTATGAAATCATTCAACAAAAACCAAGTTGCCTTCATTCGCGAAGCTCGTAAATTCTTCAATGCTGGCGAAGATGGCACTCTAAATCTTACTCGTTCTGAAATTTTAGAGTTTATTGAAGGTCGAGATATTAAAACTCCAACATGGTTGATGAAAGATACTTACCGCGTTTCTCATGGTAAATATTCTGTTCCTACTCTGGCTACTGATGTGGCTCCTGTTGTGGCTCCAGTTGTGGCTCCTGAACCAGTTGCTCCCGCTCCAATGGAAGCAGTAGCTTTCCACAATCCAGTTGTTAATCCCGCTCATATTGTGGAAGATGTTGAAACTTATGTTCCCGATGTAAACCCGCTTTATGTCAAAACTGGTAACTTTGCTGATATCAACAAAATTATCAAGTCTAAGCGTTTCCATCCTGTATTCATTACTGGTCTGTCTGGTAATGGTAAAACTATGGGTGTTGAACAGGCTTGTGCTCTAAACAAGCGTGAATACATTCCAGTGTCTATTACCGAAGAAACTGATGAATCAGATTTGATTGGTGATTTGACTCTAGAAAATGGTAATATCAAATGGGTCGATGGTCCTGTTCTGATTGCCATGAAGCGTGGCGCTGTACTTCTTCTTGATGAAGTTGACCTTGCTTCCAACAAAATCATGTCTCTTCAGTCTATCCTTGATGGTAAGGGTGTTTACCTCAAGAAAGTCAAGAAACATGTAATGCCAGCTAAAGGTTTCCAAATCTTTGCTACGGCAAATACCAAAGGTAAAGGTTCTGAGGATGGTCGCTTTATCGGCACCAACATTATGAATGAAGCTTTCCTTGAGCGTTTCAAAAACACTTTCGAACAGGAATACCCAACTCAAGCAGTTGAGAAAAAGATTCTGACAAAAGTGTTCGAAGATTTGGAAGTTAAAGATTTAGCTTTCATTGATAAACTTACCGCTTGGGCTGATATCATCCGTAAATCCTACAAAGAGGGTGCCATTGATGAAATCATTACCACTCGTAGGCTGGTACACATTGCTGAAACTTTCTCAATTTTTGAAAATCGAATTGAGTCTATTCAGAAATGTACAAATCGCTTCGATGAATCAGTAAAAGAGTCATTTATTGAACTCTACTACAACTTGGACGAAACTCTTCGCTCTGATGAAGATGAGGTTTCTGAAGAGTCTGATTTCCAGCAAAGTGACCTTGAAGAAGAATTGCCCTTCTAAGTAAAACTTCTTGATTTGACACCTCCTTAATGGAGGTGTTATAATAATGTATATTATGAAAAAACGGAGATGTTATGAAAATTAGTCAAGAAACAATCACAATTCTTAAGAATTTTTCCACAATCAATTCTTCAATTATGTTGAAAGAAGGAAATAAAATATCAACAATTTCAAATATGAAAAACATCTTTGCTAATGCTGATGTTGGTGAAGAGTTCCCTTCTGATTTTGGAATTTATGACTTGAACCGATTTGTCGGTAATTTGGTACAGTATGAAAATCCTGAATTGGAATGGAATGATGAATATGTTCTGATTAAAGATGGTTCTCGCCAGATGCGATTCATGAAATCGGACTCATCTACCATCATTGCTCCACCAGCATCTGGTATTAAGATGCCTACAGCAGATGTTACAATTGACCTAACAAACAAGATGGTTCAATTTATGAATAAAATGTCTGCTTTGAATGACCTACCAGATTACTCACTTCGAACAGAAGATGGGAATATTTATCTTGTAGCTACGGATAAAAAGAATCCAGATTCTGATGAAGCTAAAGAGTTTGTTGGTGATGCTGATGGAAAAGAATTTAATGTATTCTTCAAATCAGAGAACTTAAAACTTATCGAAGGGGATTATACGGTTGAAATCTCCAATAAACTAATCTCTAGATTCATTAATAAAAATAAAGACATTGAATATTATATCGCACTTGAATCAGATTCCACTTTTGATTAATAGGAAGAATAATGTCCAATATTACTAAAAATGAAAAGCAATTCGTTTGGGTCGAAGCCTACAGACCGAATAAAATTGACGATTGTATTCTTTCAAAAGATATAAAAGAAACATTTAAATCTTTTGTTGAAAAAGGTGAAATGCCACATTTGCTCCTATCAGGCTCGGCTGGTACTGGTAAAACAACTGTGGCTAAAGCCTTGTGCAATGAACTAGGGTATGATTTTCTGTTTTTGAATGGTTCTAATGAAGGTCGCTCCATTGATACAGTTCGGACAACAATCAGTAAATACGCTTCAACAGTTTCACTTTCTGGAACCATGAAAGTGGTATTCATTGACGAGGCTGACTACATGAATCCAGATTCTGTACAGCCAGCTTTGCGCTCATTGATTGAGGAATTTTCTCACAATTGTCGGTTTATCCTAACTTGTAACTATCCAAATCGCATAATGGAACCCATTCGTTCTCGTTGCTCTCATATTGAATTTTCATATGATAAAAAAGAGCGTCCAGAATTGATGGCGAAATTTATGAAGCGGTGTCTGGAAATCCTAAAGAATGAAAACATAGAGTATAAGCCAAAGGCAGTTGCTGGTGTTATTGAAAAATATTTCCCAGACAATCGTAAAATTCTTAACGAGCTACAAAAGTATTCTTCTAGTGGTGTTATTGATGAAGGAATTCTACGAAATGTACAGAAAGAATCAATGGATGCACTTACCGAAGCCCTGAAAACTAAGGACTTTAGAAAGATTAGACAGTGGGTAGTAGATACCATTGACAATGACCCTAAAACTCTATACAGAGCTATATATGACCATCTGACTACCATGCTACAGCCAGATAGCGTACCACATGCTATCGTAATAATGGGAGAATATCAATATAAGCTATCATTTGTTGCTGATGTTGAAATAAACACTACAGCTATGTTGATTGAATTTTCTGCAAATTTAGAGTTTAAATAAGAGGATACAATATGAATATTAAAGATTTACCTTATTCAGATGCTGAAAAAATGGCATATGATTGGCTAGAAAATAGTAAAGATAAGAATACTATTCTGGCACTTTTGTTTAGTCGAGATGATTGTGACTCTTGTAAATATATGATTGAAAAAGTATTTTCAAATATTGAGGTTGATGAATCAAAGTTTGAATTTTACAAAGTGAACCTATCAGATAAGAGTCAGTTGATTCCATTCCGACCTTTGCGTACTCCAATTACTTATTTCTTTGTTCCAAATTCATCAAAGATGCCTATCCCGCGTGAAGGTGCTGGACCACTTGATGCTGTCCGTGGTGATATGGAATCTATGGTTAAAGTGATGGAAGGTGCGGATTATTTGGAGACCTTTTTTCCAAACCTAGATAAAGAATCTATTCCACCAGAAGAGTTGAACTAATATGGAAATTCACGAGTTTCTACAACAGAACAATGAAGCAGAAGAAAAGCGTGAATTGTTGGAATCTGAACTAAAGGATGCCAAACCAATAAAGGTTTCATCCTTTGATTTGCTAAAAAACATAAACCAAACTAAGGAATGGGTCGATGTTGAAGACAGAGGTATTGACTATTCAAAGTTTCTAATAAACAGAACTCTATCGTATGGTAGGGATACAATTATGTATGCTCAAGAAATGAACAGGTTGCCAAACTTGGATGACCAGCTACATTTTGATTATTTTATAAATATTCTGAGAAAATCAAAACGATACAATAAAGGTTTTGACAGAAAGAAAGATGAATTGGTTAAGATAGTCATGAGATATTATAATTGTACCTTCCAAAAAGCTCAAGAAATCTTACCACTTCTTTCCGAAAAAGAATTGACTTTGATTAAAGACTTGGGCAAGTAACATTACTCAAGTCTTATTATTATAATAATAACTTGGGACGATAATATGAGTGATGATAACATTTTTAGCAATAAAGGAATAGAGGTAACGCTACCAAAAGAAGATGATTTTTTAAAAATTAGAGAAACATTGACAAGAATTGGTATAGCCTCAAAGAAAGATAATACACTATATCAATCTTGCCACATTCTACATAAGAAAGGCAAGTATGCCATTGTTCACTTTAAAGAACTTTTTGAATTGGATGGAAAAGAAACAAATTTCTCTGATAATGATAAAGAAAGAAGAAATGCTATTGCTAAATTACTACAGGAATGGGGATTGGTAGAGATATTATCTCCAATTGAAAAATCTGCACCTATTTCTCAGATTAAAATTCTTCCCCACAAAGAGAAAAAAGATTGGAATTTAGTTGCTAAATATAACATAGGCAAAAAATAATAGGAAACACTATGAAGTTAGAAAATCTAGTCCGTCAAATGGTGGTTGATAATATTAAAAACAATAAGCCAGAACTGTTTCTAAAGGAAGAAAATGTTCGTTTGGCGGCTATTCTAAAGTTAAAGGAAATCCAAGCTCAGCTAACAGAAATTAATTTCCTAGATGTTGTTTCAGTGATGCGTCCAGAAAATCCATTGAAAAAAGATGTTGAAGACATGGAGATGGCTTTGGCTAGTGTTAGACAAAAGGTTGAGGACTTTGTTGTTAAGAACCAGTTTGACGCTATAGAAGCCGCTCAACAGGAAGGTGAAATCTCTCCAGAGGGTGAAGAAGAAGCGCCAGAAGAGGCTCCAGAAGAGGCTCCAGAGGGTGAAGAAGAAGCGCCAGAAGAGTCGGATGACTCCGAAAAAGAAAAATAATTTGACAATCTGTTATAAATATATTATATTTCTATATAAATACATTATGCGAAGGTGACTTATGGTAGAATTAAAGTTTTACAAGTTAGATAAAAATGCTCACGAACCAACAGTAGGTTCTCAGTGGGCGGCATGTTTTGATTTAAAAGCATTTATTGGTGCTGAAAAAATTACATATTATGATAAACAGAATAATAAAAAGGAAGTAACGCCACTTAAAGGTAATGATAAAGTACGTTACATCCAGTTAATGCCTAAGTGTAGGTATATTGTTCCTACTGGTCTGATTTTAGATATTCCAGAAGGACATTCCGTTAGATTACATCCAAGGTCTGGTTTGTCACTCAAACAGGGCTTGGGGTTAGCAAATTTGGAAGGGGTGATTGACTGTGATTATGTTGACCCACTTTTCATTTTGCTAGAGAATCGTTCTGATGCTGTTGTAAAAATAACAGACGGAATGAGAGTGTGTCAGGGAGAACTCGTAGAGGATATGACTTACTTGTTCAACCAGACCGATGAAAAGCCAGAAACCAAAACTGACCGAAACGGTGGTTTAGGTTCAACTGGTCATTAAATAAAAAACTAAATCTTGCTTAATAAAGGAGATACTATTATGACTAAACATACTCTTATGGACTTTGACCCATTTCACTCAACAATCGGCTATGATAGAATGTTGGATAGAATCAATCGTGCTCTAAACGATTTTCCAACACATGTCAAGCAAAAATATCCATTCTACAATATTATTCGTCACACAGAGAATGAAACAGAATTGGAAATTGCTGTTGCTGGTTTCAGTGAAGATGATATCAATGTTTCAGTGTCCGAAGGAATCCTTACAATAGAAGGTAGCTCAGAAGACTCTGTAGACCCATCTAAATACCTACATAAAGGTATAGGAACCCGAAGCTTTACTAGGAAGTTTTCTTTGTCTGATACAACAGAAGTTACTGGTGCCAGAATGGAAAATGGACTTTTGAAAATCAGTTTAGAAACTATTGTACCAGAGCACAAAAAGACTAAACAAATCCCAATTTCAAAGGGGTCAGTTCAACATGAACAAGCCTCGGAGAAAGAACTTTTAATTGAATAGAAAAATGAATAATTGAGGACTTAATTATGGCTAAAGTAGATACACAATCTTTTGAAGAACTTGTTGAAACATTCAACGTAGAAGTTGAAAAATTTAACGAGAAAGGCAATGCTTCTGCTGGTACCCGCGCTCGAAAAGCACTTATGGAAATTTCTAAACTCTGTAAAACTCTTCGCGCAGATATCCAGACTGCCAAAAACGAAGATTGAAATCTGGGGGAGCGCAATGCTCCCCTTTTTATCCCCTCCCTATTATTGACAAGCCATAAATTTTCTGATAAACTATACCTATAGTTTAATAAAATGAGGATTTTATAATATGGCAGACGAACTAGAACGAGTTCCAGAATATAATTTAAATAAACAAATAACCCGCAAACCAAATCAAAAACAAAAAACTTATACGGTAGACCACAAGGAAGCAATGCCAAATGAAGGTATGATTCAGACAATAATGAACATGAAAACATTATCAACTGAATTCAAAATGCAATGTCTACAAGCCTTCACTGAAAGAAACTATAAGTTTATTGAACGAAGAATTATTAAGAATTCTGGTCCAGAAGAAAGAAAAACAGCAGAGGAAATGGTAAACTTTCTACGCGACCAAATTAAGCGTGACAAAAAGTACTACAAACAACTACAAAGAGGTTAATATATAATGGCATATTCTAATATTATTGTTCCATCAAGTCCAGAAGATAAAAAGAAAATTCGTCAGGCAATGGATGAAATTTCAAATTCAATGACCCGTATGGAATCTGAGCGTGAACATATCTCTGAAATTAAAAAGAAACTGAAAGAAGATTTCCAACTTCCTCCAAAAGTCATCAATCGAATGGCTAAGGTACACCACAAACGAAACTTCACAGAAGAGCAAGCTTCAAATGAAGATTTTGAAATTTTATATGAAACTGTAAACGGTTTAGATAACGGAGAAGAAATTAATGGCTAATGTTAGACTTGTACGCCTACTGTCAGGCGAAGAACTTCTGGGCGATGTGGTTCTAAATGGTGATGGAACTATCACAATTAAGGATGTATGTCAAGTAGCAACATCATATGCTGACCCCGGACAGGCGACAGCAAAAGTAGGTATTGCTCCTTACCTTCCTTATGCTAATCTAGAAAAAGGAATTCGACTTGGAAATCATTATATTGGATATATTGTAGAACCAGTAAAAGAGTTGTATAATGAGTACAACAAAGTATTTGGTTCTGGTATAATTCTTCCAGATGATGAAATTAAACCAGCAGTAGCAACTCCTAAATTTGTAAAAGGATAAGGAATTATCAATGGATTTTTACACCAATGTACACTGTTCTGGAAAATATATCCTGTTTCGGGGTATTGAAGACGGTAGACGAGTACAGAGAAAAGAGATTTATATGCCCTCTCTTTTCTTGCCCTCTTCTAAAAAGACAGAGTATACAACACTTGACGGAAAATATGTAGAGCGTAAAGTTTTTGATGACCCTAGGGATGCTAGAGATTATATCCAATCTCATAAAGACATTCATGGATTTAAATACTACGGACTGACAGACTTTACTTATACATATATTTCCGACAAGTATGGTTCTATCCAGTTTGATGAATATCGCAAAAAACACTTGAATATTGGATTTCTCGATATTGAGGTTGAATCTTCAAACGGATTTCCAGAGCCAGCTTTGGCGGCTGAACGAGTAAATGCCATTGGTATGTATTACAATGAAGTTTACTATGTTTTTGGTCTTGAGCATGATTACACACCTAAGCGTAAAGATGTAGTTTATCGCAAATATGACACTGAATATGGGCTTCTAAAAGCATTTATACAGTGGTGGCGAGATGTTGATTTTGATGTTATTACTGGATGGAACGTTGATTCATTTGATATGACATATCTGATTAATCGTTGTAATAAAGTTTTAGGTGAAGAAATGACCAAAAACTTTTCGCCATGGGGTTGGATGCGTGAACAGAAATTAATCAAGCGTGGTCAGGAAATCATACGATACGATATTCAAGGATTGGCAGTTGTGGATTACTTAGATATCTATCGAAAGTCTCCCGCTATTCCAGAGCGTGAAAATTACAAGCTAGATTTTATCGCAGAAGTAGAACTTGGAGAAAATAAGCTATCATATGAAGAATATGGTTCTCTGTACAATCTTTACAATGAAAACTGGGAATTGTTCATTGACTATAACATTAAGGATGTTGAACTAGTAAAACGCCTAGATGATAAGTTGAAGCTTTTAGACTTAACATTCACAATGGCATATGACGCAGGAATCAACTTTACAGATGTGGCTTCTCAAACTAAATCGTGGGATATAATGATTTACAATGAGCTAAAATCTCGCAAGATGGTAATTCCTTCAAGACCTGAACGAAAAGAATCTTCTGGTGGTTATGCTGGCGCTTATGTAAAAGACCCAATTAAAGGGTTCCACGAATGGGTAGTTTCATTTGATTTGGCTTCTCTGTATCCTCACTTGATAATGCAATATTCAATTTCTCCAGAAACTATTATAGATGACTCAACATTGTATAAGCGACTAGATGACCTTAAAAAGAATAAGCAGTTATTTAATGGTGATGATGTAAATCAAGAAATTGAAGATTTGGAAAAATTACTAGAAGTTAAAAGTATTATTTCAGTTGACAAATACTTGGAGGAAAGTCTTGATTTATCTTTCTTGAAAAGAATGAATATGACTCTTTGCCCTAGTGGTACGGTATTTGATGTATCTAAGCGTGGATTCCTTGCGGAAATGATGGACAAGTTATACAAAGAACGCAAGAAGTTTAAGAAAATGATGCTAAATGCACAGCAGGAGCGAGAGAATACAAAGAAAGGTTCGGATGAATATAAACATTGGACAAATGAAATATCAAAATATGATAATATTCAAATGTCTCGTAAGATTTCATTGAACTCTGCTTATGGTGCTATCGGTTTCCAGTATTTCAGATATTATGATGTACGCATTGCTGAATCAATTACTTTGGCTGGTCAGTTGTCTATTCGATGGATTGAAAAGTGTTTTAACAAATACTTTAATAAATTATTAGGAACTGAAAATTATGATTATGTTGTGGCTATTGATACAGATTCAAACTATTTGAGACTTAAAAAACTAGTGGATAATTTTTTTGATGAAGATACCCAAGTAAATAATCCTAATAAAATTGTTAAGTTTATTGATTCAGTATGTAAGGATAAAATAGAACCATATATTAACAAATCTTATGAGCGACTAGCTGAATATGTAAATGCATATGAACAAAAGATGTTTATGGAGCGTGAAGCTATTGCCAATAAAGGAATATGGACAGCTAAGAAAAGGTACATACTAAATGTATTCAATAATGAGGGTGTGCAATATACAAAACCTAAAATGAAAATAATGGGTATTGAAAGTGTTCGCTCTTCTACTCCGGGAGTTGTTCGTAAGTATTTGGAAGAATCTTTTGATGTTATTATTAATAAAACAGAAGATGATATGATTAAATACATTGCGGATAAGCGTATTGAATTTGGCTCTTTACCAGTTCAAGATGTATCTTCACCAACATCTGTAAATGGTTTGGACAAATGGGCAGATTCTTCAACTATATGGAAATCAAGTTGTCCTAAGCATGTAAAAGGCGCACTTGTATATAATAAAATTATTGATGATAAGAATCTTTCTAAATACCAACACATTAGGTCTGGAGATAAATGTAAAACTATGCCACTTAAAGAGCCAAATAGTGCCTTTAGTAATTCTATAACATTTCCAGATGGTTGTCCGAAAGAATTTGGTTTGGATAAGTTTTTTGATTATGAAGAACAGTGGAAAAAAACATACCTATCTCCTCTAGAAAAAATTCTGGATGTGATTGGTTGGGAAACCGAAAAGAAACAAACATTAACAGATTTTTTTGGAGCATAAATGACATACGAAGAAAAATTTCAAGAATTAGTAGATATTCTAACAGAAAATCCCAAATGTATAGAAATACATGAAAGATTTGATAATTGGTGTGAACGAAATATGGATTACTTTGATACAGTGGAGTCCTTTGAAAATTCATCAATAGAATATTTGGAATCCTTGTGCCTAGAATACGGAGCATAAAATGTACGAATATAAAGCAATTGTAACAAATGTAGTTGATGGTGATACTGTTGACGTTGATATTGATTTGGGTTTTGGTGTGTGGATTAGAGACGAAAGAATTCGTCTAATGGGAATTGATACTGCGGAAACAAGAACATCAAACGCTACTGAAAAATCTTGGGGCATTGCGGCAAAAGATTTAGTAACTTCTTTGACAGGCTCTAATAAGAGTGTTATAATTAAAACTGAAAAAGATAAATCTGGGAAATACGGAAGAATTTTGGGTACTATTGAATTGGTACTTGATGGTAAAACGGTTAATCTCAATGAACTTCTAGTTGAAGAAAAACTTGCCGTACCGTACCTTGGAGGAAATCGTGATGATAATAGAGAGGCTTTTGGAATTTGGGAGTATTGGTCAATTGATTATGACGAATACCTAGCGCAGAAAGCATTACAGGAATCGGGAGAATAATATGAAAGTAGTTCCTTCTTTAAAGTTTATGGTGAGGGAAGGTTTTGAGGAACCATTTGGTAAAGGTGGTGTTTTCAATCCGGGAGTAAGATTTAATTCTTTCCCAACATCTAATTATTTCAGTATGAAAAAAGTTATTTTAATTGGTACAGTAGGTGCTTTTAATCCTGTTTGTTCAAAGCAACATGTGCCAGACTATGAAAATAACTTTTCCAAACTCAAGGAGCTTGGTATTGATGAAGTATATGTTACAGCAGTAAATGATATTCAGGTTATGAACGTTTGGAAAGAGGTTCTGGGTCTTGAAAATATCAAAGTACTAGCTGATGGCAACGGTATGCTTGCTAGAAAGCTTGGAATGTTAACTGATAAATCTCACTTCGGATACGGACAACGCTCTAGACGATATGTAATGTATGTTGTAAATGGTGTTATCGAAAAGATTTTTGAAGAAGACCCAATGAGTGGAGCACCAGACCCATATGAAGTAACTAAAGTTGAGAATGTTATTTCATATCTCGAAGAATTGAATAAGCCAGAAGAACCTTCAGAGAAACCAGTTGAAGAAATGACACAATCCGAAGCTTTAGATGAGCTTTCTAAAATGACACAAGAACTAGAACAAAAACTTGAAGATTAATCTAATTACGGAGAATATATAATGAATCAATTACGCATAGCACTTAGTTTATTTTTTATTCTATTCGGTATCACTAAAATCATTCCATTGTT
>Ga0102948_1000243_pt1 | contig 20799 bp, 21 predicted proteins | sample SalPonA_A_H2O_MG_FD_78211 | JGI IMG/M metagenome (GOLD analysis project Ga0102948, IMG submission 78211) | Water microbial communities from South San Francisco under conditions of wetland restoration - Salt Pond MetaG R2A_A_H2O_MG | ecosystem: Environmental > Aquatic > Non-marine Saline and... | reverse complement strand
TCAACATCCACCAAGAGGTTTCAAACGCTTCCCTGGTCGCGAACAGTGCGCTGTGCTCGCCTAGTATGCTACGTTCCACGACAGCGGCCACGACCACCGCGATGAGGATGCCGCCCAGAGCTTTGCTGCTGAAATTGTTATCAAACAATTCTTCAAAGACGAAGGTGATGGCCGAGATGGGCGCATTAAAGGCCGCTGATATTCCGGCTCCCATACCAACCGGCACCATGGCCTGCACCCGCAGCTTCCCGAGTCCGAAGAGCCGACCCAGTTTCGAGGAAACGGCGCTGCAAATATGGACGGTCGGGCCTTCACGCCCAAGGCTGTTGCCGAAGCCGACCGAGATCGTGCCAATAATAAAGCGCCAGAAAGCCTCGGAGATTTTGATGACACCGAACTTCTGGTGGTAGGCGGTTTTTGTTTGGGGTATTCCGGAACCGGAAGCGGTGGGGGAAACGTAGCGGATGAGCAACCCGACCAGCAAACCTGCTAGGGCGGGTGAGAGAATCATGGCCGGGATCGCCCAGACTCCGAGGCCCTCGTAGTAGCCGAACAGGCCGTCGAAGATAAAGGTGATCGCGAGGTGGAAACTGACCCCGATCAGACCGCAGAGCACCCCTGCGCAGATGCAGAGAAAGAGAAACCGCTGGCCGTCATCGAAACGGCCCCGCATCCAGTTGGGGAGATTATTAAGACTAAAAGGTTCGCGGGCCATGGGCCGGATCCAAAAAATAAAGCCCGTTTAGCGGGCTTGGCAGGGGTTGTGAGCCATCTGGGCTACTTGGAGTGATGTGACGGACGGGCGAACACGCGGGGGACAAGGAGCGATTTGAAAAATCGTGCTGGGAGCCGGATTGGTGTTTCTTCGAACTAGTCCTTGCGGACTCGCGCTTGAGCGCGCCCCCTCTCCAGTCGCTGCGCTCCTTTCGTCGAACTTCGTTCTCATACGGCGGAGGGCCGGTCGTGTTGATTTAAGATTTGAGATGTCTTGATCCGAAAGAACGAAAAATGGTGGTGGGAGCCGGATTCGAACCAGCGAACTCATACGAGAACAGATTTACAGTCTGCGTGCTTTAGCCACTTGCATATCCCACCAGAAGGGAGAAAAACGAAGGAGCGTAGGAGGCTTGGCGATCTTGCCAAGGAATTTTTTCAAAATTCTTGGCATTGGTTCGGGTCGACAAGGGCGTCCGGAAACATTCAGGAATCACGACGGCTTCTCCGGCTCCGGATGGTCTGGTCCGCGGCCATCGAAAAGGGCCTTAGCCAGCAAACAGGTCCACGCCTATTTGGAGATAACAATGGAGTCGAGTAGAGGCAGGGATGGGTTGGCGGTTCTGTCCTCGATCTTGATCTCGAAACTGATGCCGTAAGCAGGTGGCAGGCTGGAAAGGTCGAGTGTGGCCGGTATCCGGCGGATCTGCTTGGCGAAGCCGGGTATGTGCTCGTAAGACTCTTTCACTTCCTGCCAGTCCGTCCATTGATCGATGCTGCCGTTGCGATCGGTATCGACGCCGACCCGAGCCCGGACGGATTCGACCCAGGGGCCGGGGCTTACGTAGTCGTTTTTCGTCTGGTTGATCAGATAGAACTTCCCCTCTGCGAAACCGATATCCGGATCCGGGTGGCCCTGGCCGATCTCGCCCGCGAATTCGAATTGTTGGTCGAGGCTGTCCGAGGTGAACCAGGCGATCTTGATTTTTCCGCCAACGGGATGGTAATCGCAGAAAAGGTAATATTGCCCACCGATGCAGATGGCGGCCCAATCACCGTAGGCATCCTGGGCCGGTTCATGGATCTCGTAGGTCACCACATTGCTGTCGAAGTCGGGGTGTTGGAGCCAGTGCGGATGCCTGTAAGTCGCGGTTTTCCCGGTGGGAGTGGTCCGCTCGTCGACAGCCGGAGCAAGGATCTTGAACTCCCCGAGGCCGTCTTCACTCACGGCATGGCCCGCAAGCGGGGAATCCCAGGAGTGAGCCTTCGCGTTGATGGGGGACCAATCCTCGTAGATCACATGAAAGTCGCCGGCGAGGCTGCGGATCACCGCGCAGTCGGAACCGTCCGACGGGTCGCGGAAGGCTATGCCCTGGTCGTTTCCGGGCAGGCCATCCGTAAGATCTGTATCGATATAAACATGCGGGTCCTGATCATTCGGATAGTCGTAGTAGATGTAGGTCTTGCCATCGGCATACTCGGCAGTGGTGACCCAGCGGGAAAATTTCTCCGTGACCGGGCCATGGTGGACCCAGTTGACCATGTCGCGGCTCTGCCAGGCATGATAGCCGCCCAGCGAAGGCTTGAGCCCGCCCGGCGCGTCGAATTGATTCGGGTAGGGCGTTGTCACCAGCGGGACATGAAATCCCTCAAGTGTGGCGGCCTCAGCCGTGAAAGTCGGGGGATGCTGGATCGGGCCGATGCCGTTTTTCCCCCCTTCGTGCCGGTCGTAGAGTCCGAAGAGCCAATAATCGTTCAGGCCCTTGGCGAGAAAAACCGGCGCGTCGACGAGGTTGGAAGGGCCGACAGATGGGATCGGTTCCCAGTTCTGCCAGACAGGAGACTGGCGGATCGTCATGGATCCGAAGCGCTGCTTCGTGGGAAAGTAGCGGACCCTGCTCTCGAAAGTGGCCTCGCTTGCCGTCGGGGTAGCACAGTTCTCTGCGAATACGAGGTTTTCGGAGGTTTGGGTGGCAGCCTCCCATTCTTCGGTGCTGCTGATTTCCCAAAGCGAATCCGGCTGCGCGGCGGCCAGGGATGAGCCAAGTGTGAGGACGGCCCATGCGCTGACCCGCGTGAAGTTGACTATCCTTATCATGTTCTAGTCCTCTGGCTCGCTTAGCAGTTTTATTGGGATCGACTGTGTTTTTCGTAAGAGCTTCGGCAGTCTGCCGGTAGGCGAATTTCAATCAGGAATCGACTGGCAGGTCGACCACCTGCCAGGGCAGGCCGCGCAGGTTCAGCTCCTCCATAAACGGGTCCGGGTCGCGTTGCTCCATGTTCCAGACGCCGGGCTCTTTCCAGAGACCCCGGAGGATCATCTGGGCGCCGATCATAGCGGGCACGCCGGTGGTGTAGCTGATCGCCTGGCTGGAGACTTCCTCGTAGCAGGCTTCGTGGTCGCAGGTGTTGTAAATGAAAATGCGTTTTTTCTTACCGTCCTTGGTGCCGACGATGTCGCACCCGATACAGGTCTTGCCCTTGGTGCGGGGGCCGAGGCTGGCCGGATCGGGCAGCACGGCCTTCAGGAATTCGATGGGCTGGATCTGCTGGCCCTTGAAGTCGATCGGTTCGATCGAGGTCATGCCTACGTTTTCCAGCACGCTCAGGTGGGTCAGGTATTTTTCGGAAAAAGTCATCCAGAAGCGGATGCGCTTCAGGCCCCTGATATTGCGGCAGAGTGATTCAAGCTCCTCGTGGTAGAGCAAATAGGCATCCTGAGGGCCAACGACTGGAAAGTCGTAGACCTGATGCACACTCATCGGCTCGACCTCTTTCCACTCGCCCGCCTCCCAGTAGCGACCCTTGGCGGTGATTTCGCGAATGTTGATCTCCGGATTGAAATTCGTGGCGAAGTGGTAGCCGTGGTTGCCCGCGTTGGCGTCGAGGATGTCGATTGTCTCAATCTCATCGAAGAGGTGCTTCTGAGCATAGGCGCAGAAGACATTGGTCACGCCCGGATCGAAGCCGGAGCCGAGCAGCGCGGTCAGTCCGGCTGCTTCGAACTTTTCCTGATAGGCCCACTGCCACTTGTATTCGAACTTGGCTTCGTTGGGTGGTTCGTAGTTGGCCGTATCCATATAGTGGATACCCGCAGCGAGACAGGCATCCATCAGAGGCAGATCCTGGTAGGGCAGGGCGACATTGATGACCAGTTCGGGCTTCTCCGATTTCAGGAAGGCGGTGGTTGCCTCCACGTTGTCGGCGTCAAGAGCCGCAGTGCGGATTTTTACACCCTGTTTTGTCTCGACGTCGGCGGCGATCGCATCGCACTTCGCAACGGTGCGCGAGGCCAGGACGATATCGCTGAAGATATCGGGCAACTGAGCGCATTTGTGCGCAACGACATTGCCGACACCGCCGGCACCGATGATGATGACTTTTTTAGACATTACTGGAAAGCTTGGTATCTGCGGGTGAAAAGTAAAGGTGTTCTGAGGACTGTCCCGAAATCAGATGTTTACGGGCATTTTTTTTGGGTGGAACCGGTCGATGAAAGGGGTGACTTGGGTTGAAGGATTGTGATTCCATTTGATCCTGCGATGACGCCGGCGCGTGCGGCGGCGAAAAGGTATTGCTGGGCGAGGCCGGCGGCGGGACCAAAGTGGATGCGGGCGAAATCGAGCAGCTGTTCCGGCTTCCATCCTTCGAGACCATAGGCACGGATGAGGATGCGCTGAACCCAGGTGTCGATGGGGAAGGCCTCGAGGCGACCGAGACCGAAGAGAAGGGTGCAGTCGGCGATCTTGCGACCGACACCGGGAAGCTCCATTAGGAGGGCGCGCGCCTCGTCGGTGGGCGCGCTTTCGATGGTGCTTAGATAGTCGGGGTGCTCGGCGAGAAACCGGGCGGTTTGATGAATGTAGCGGGCACGGTAGCCGAGTTTGGCCGCGCGGAGCCGCGATTCTTCTGCTTCGGCGAGCCGGGTCCACGAGGGAAGGGCGCGGCTCCCGTCTGCGAGCGGATGGCCAAGGTCGTCGGCAACAGCTTCGCAGATCGCCTTGATTTGTGGGATTTGCTTGGTCGAGCTGCAGAGGAAGCCGAAGAGTGTTTCTCCGAGTGGCTGCCGGAGAATGCGCAGGCCGGGGAAGGCATCGATTGCCCGTTTCAGGATAGGGTCGCTGCGCCACGGGAGAGCATCCGTGAGAGCCGCGAAATCGGTATCTGCGGCAAAATATTTGGCGAGGGCGGCTTCGGTGGCCTGCGGGGATACGCCGCTCGGCGCGGCATACTCGATCGCGCCATTTTTCAGCCGGAGGCAGATGGAGTGGGCGCCCCAGATTCCATGAAAATGATCCCCCGCATGGTTCCAGCGGAAGGCCTGGCCGCCGTCGAGCGTTTCAGATAAAGAAGCATCGCAAAAACCGGGTGCTCCCGGCCAACTCTGCCAGTCCGCGGATTGCAATTTCAATTACCCCAGAGGTAGCTTTGCTTCTGGGCGAGTTCGTTGCCGTTGGCATCGCGAATGGTGAAGCGCCAGGCACCAGGTGTGCCCGATGGGTCGGGCCAGTCGGCACCGGTTAGACCCAGAAAGATCTCCCGGGTTTTCGGCATTTTGCTGTTGGGCAGGCGAAAGTCGTGTGTCTGCATCTCGTTCGAAGTCGGCGTAAAAAACTCGCCGGTGATAACCGTGCCCCGCGGGAGGTCCCGCATCTTTTGGTTGAGAACCAGCGTAAAGTAGTAGCCGTTGCGAATTTCCGGGTCGCTGCGCAGGATGATGCGGTTACCCTTGTTTTCGGCGCCGCTCCAAAACTCCTTGATCCGCATGAAACTTTCTTCCGGGATGTAGCGCGGTTTGATCTCTTTTATCTCGACAGTCCGCTCTGGCGCTTCCGGTGTCGAGGCGCAACCAGCAAAGAGGGAAAGGGCGATAGTGAGGAGGAGAAGCCGCATTTGAAGGAGCATTTCACCTGCTTCCGGCTTGTCAATAGCGTGCGCGCCCTCAGGCGGAAGCGGCCTTGACCAGTGTTGTGTATGCGCGAAAGGAGGGATGCTCGGCACCGCCGAGCAGACTGTAAAAGATGGTTTCGCTGGGGAGGATGTGAGCCTCCATGGCGAGCAGCTGTTGAAAGACTGAATCCCGGTCTTCGAGTCGCCGCTGGGAGACGCCGTCGCTGAGCAGCGTGACCCCCAGATCCTCGCCGAGGGCCTGCACGGCAGTTTGGTAAATACAGATCGGAACCTCGATGCCGATGAGCAGGAGATGGTCGATCTGATTTGCCTCAATCCAACGCTGCAGCCCGTCAGCTTCAAGGGCGGAGAAGGCGCTCTTGGGAAAGACCGGGGTGTTTTCGGGCCAGACCTCGGTAAGCGCCTCGCTGGTCGCGCCCAGTTTCTCCGGCAGTTGCTCGGTGGCGGCGATGGAGACGCCGAGTAATGCGGCCGCTTCAAGGGCGAAGCGACTGCGCCGGATGAGCGGCTCCCGGTCGGGAATCGCTTTAAGAAAAGTATCCTGCATGTCGATACAAAGCAGGCCGAGGTGATTGATGGGGTTGGACATATTTTTAAACGTAGTTTGGAGGGTGGGTCTGTCTCGGCTAGACCGGATCCGGCAGCCGCTTACTGTGGGCATAGGCCTTGCGGGCGCGGACCTGCACGAGGCTTTTGTCTTCGATAATGTAGGCGGTCAGGTGCCCCCCGTAGACGCAGCCCGTGTCGATGCCAATTGAGCCGGTCCGCTCAAGTGTATTCGCCCGCGGCGTGTGTCCGTAGATGACGAAAGGCTTGCCGCCCCAGTAGTCCGCCCAGGGTTTTGCTTCGGGCGCGTCGGAGCGCTTGGCCGGCTTGCCCTTTTTGTCGATGACCTGTATGCTGGTGATCGTGTCGACATCCTGCGACATCCAGGGGCGGTTGGGGAGGAAGCCGCCATGGACCATGACCACATCGATTGAGGGCTCGTGCCTAAATTTTGGCAGCTTTTTCAGGAACTCCCAGTCCTTCTTGCTGAGTGCTCTAATCGTCTCCTGGTCATAGTCCTTCAGGTCGCCCTTTTTACCGCCAAACTGGGCGCGGAGGAGGCGTAGTTCGTGATTCCCGAGGATTGCTTCGACCTGATACTGGCGGGCTATTTCGAGGACGCCCTTACTGTCCGGGCCCCGATTGACAAGGTCACCGAGTTGGATGACACGGTCCTCCGGTTCGAGATCGAGGGCGATCAGGAGCTCCTCAAATTCGCTGGCACAGCCGTGGACATCTCCGATCGCAATCGTTCGTGGCATGGTCTCTTTTTCGGGGTCTTCGGATGGTTATAAAAAGCGTGGATTGGGTGCAGGTTTGAGCAGTCGGGGTCTCCTGCAAGTATAATCCAGTTCTGGAAAATATTTTTTAACGCGGAGGTCCTCTGCGCGGTTTTAGTTGCAAGATGCAAGCGGAGATTCAGAGTCGTGAGTGAAGATGGCAATTGACTGGCAGATAAAAACGCTCTCACGCAAATCCACCGTAAGTGGGCTCGGTTTTGAACCCGGAGACCGTGCGCTCTCGCTCATTTACGTGGATAATGAGGCCGGCGAGCTGGGCCGTGCTGATCTCCACGAGCGGGAGCTGGCGGATTTGCAGCTGCCCGGTGAAGTGCTCGGACGCTGGACCTGGGTGATGAAGGATGCGGATTCGGCTGCGGCAGCGGCGGGTAACACGATCGCCTCGGCGGAGGATTTTTTTCTCTCTCTTTTTGAGAATGAGGTGGCGGGCGAGCAGGATCGCAGCGATGCCTTGAAGCACGTTCTGGCACTCATGTTGGAGCGTAAACGGATTCTCAGGGCAGTGGGGCCGCGGCAAAGCTCCGGGGAGCAAGCCTATTTGCACGTGAAAACGAAGCAGGAGTTCAAGGTGCCCATAACGCCGATCTCGCGCGAGCTGATGTTCAAAATACAGGATACGCTGGGCGATATCATTCTTTAGCGGTTTCCAGCCATGGCGGCATGGGGCGCGGCCGGTTGGTGACCGCACTGCGTGCCCCGCGTATTTCGAGTGTTGCCAGTGCGGGTTTTCTCTTCTGATACTTCGAGACTCTCTATGAAAAAATACTGCCTCCTTCTTTTCCTCTCGGTGTTCGCCCTTTCTGGCTGTAAGAAAGACAAGCTCGAGGGGGATGGACTCAAGGTGCCGCGTCTGATGATCGAAACGCGCGGCATCGAGTATGGTGCGCTCGGGGGAAATGTGGTCGAGCTGCCCTTGAGTGGCACGCGGATCGCGCTGCAGAAAGAGCCCCTCGTGAACGAATTTGACATCATGAATGTGGAGCTGGTCAAGGTCGAGCTTGGGCTCGCCCTCCTGATCCAGACCAACGAGAGGGGAGCTCGTGCGCTCTACCGTGGCACAGTGACAAACATGGGCGGTCGGATCGTGCTGACTGTGAATGGCAACGCGATCGGCGCGCGGCACGTGACGGAGGCGATGCAGGATGGAAACTTTTACACTTTTGTCGAGATTAGCGACGAAGAGATCGGGCAGCTCGTGATCGATATGAAGGCGACGATCCTTGAACTGCAGAAAAAATAAGCCACGTCAGGGAGCGCGAACGATGCGGGTAGATTACTTGGCTTTCGCTATTTTTTATTTGCTTTCGGTTTTGCCGATGACGCTGGACGCGCAGCTGGTTTGGCCCACGCCGAATCAGGCTTTCCAGAACGGTGAACCCGTCGAAGCCTTCGTCCAGCCGACCTCCTCCGGGCGGGTGGAGTCCGGTCTCTTTGGTTGCGTGCGCAATGGTGGAGCCAAATTCCACGAAGGGCTCGATCTGTTTCCGGTTGAGCGCAGCGCGCGCGGTGAAGCGCGGGATCCGGTCTATGCGATACTCCCCGGCCGGGTTGTTCATGTGAGTGAGGTCAGCGGCCACAGCAGCTACGGGCGCTACGTGGTGGTGCAGCACGATGGCGAGGAGCCGGCCTTTCACTCGCTCTATGCACATCTTGCTTCGGTTAACCCCGGTATCCGTATCGGCACGCGGGTGGAGGCGGGGGCCCCGCTCGGAATGATGGGGCGCTCGGCGGGCGGCTACTCCATACCCCGGTCGCGCGCGCACCTGCACCTGGAGCTTGGGCTGAAGCTCTCCAATGATTTTCAGACTTGGTTCGACCGCCTGAATGTGAAGAGCCCGAACCGGCACGGTAATTGGAATGGCATGAACTTGGTGAGTGTGGACCCGCTGGATTTCTACCGAAAGGTCCGGGATGGAGAGGTCAGCAGTTTTCTGGAATATTTGAGACGACTGCCCGTGGCAGCGCGGATCCGGGTGCACAGCTCAAAAGTGCCGGATTTTGTGAGAGAGTATCCCGCACTGCTCCGGCGGCCTTACCATGAGCGTGAGCTCGTGGCCTGGGATATCGCTTTTACCCAATATGGACTGCCAAAGGAGTGGGTTCCGCGCTTTGTCGATGAACGCCTCGGCGGGCAGTCCGGCGAAGTGCGGGTGCTTGCCTACGATGAGCGACTGATCGGGGCGCAGAGCTGCCGGCAGGTGATTCGCCTCGGTGGTTCAGTGCCTACGATAGCGCCCGGAACAGTGACGACGATTCGCAAGCTCTTCGGCTTCAAGTAGGCGGGCGGATGTTCCGGGGCTGCGAGCGCTCAGAGCTCGTAGCCAGCCTTAGCGATGCTGATGACGAACTCGCCCTTCTGGCTGGCGGCGGCGACACGGGCCCGGACATCAGAAGCCGGGCCGGTTGAGACGGTTTCATGCAGCTTGGTCAGCTCGCGGGCGACGGAGATGGCCCGGTCCGGGCCGAGGGTCTCTTCGAGGTCGTTGAGGAATTTTCCGATCCGGTGGCACGATTCGTAGAGGACGATTGTGTATTCAAAATCCTTATACTTTTCGAAAAAACGTTTCCGTGCGGCTGACTTCGGGGGCAGGAAGCCCGCGAAGAGGAACCCGTCGGTGGGCAGTCCGGAAATGGCGAGGGCGCTTGCCACGGCGGTGGCTCCGGGGGCGGTGGTTACGATGAGTCCGCGCCGGCGGCACTCACGGACGAGGCGGAAGCCCGGGTCGCTGATCGCCGGCATACCCGCGTCAGAGACCAGCGCCACTTTCTGGCCAGCGGCGACGCGGTCGGCCAGTTCGGCAGCGAGTGACTTTTCATTTTCCTCCCGGTAGGAAATCAGGCTGTGGTCTTTGGCGACCTCAAGCTTGGCGAGCAGCTTGCCCGTGACGCGGGTATCTTCGCAGGCGATGCAATCGGCGGCCCGCAGGCACTCAATGGCACGCCGAGTCGTGTCGGCGAGATTACCGATCGGAGTTGCGATGAGAGTCAGGCTGCCGGAGTTGGAATCAGAGGTTTTCACGGGAGGGTTTTTCTCGATTAGGAGGTAGCTAAACGCGAGCTTCGTGGCGGTGCGAGCTACATCTGTTTGCAGGGTTGAACTTTTCGACGAACTGTTCTCCTATTCGCAGGATGGAAATCGAAACTTTCCCCAATCCGAACAAAGGACGCAACTACACGATTCAGCACATCCAGGAAGAGTTTACCTCGACCTGCCCGATGACCGGGCATCCGGACTACGCCACGGTTGTTTTCAGCTACGTGCCGGACGAGATCTGCATCGAGCTGAAGGCGATGAAATTGTATCTGCATAGCTTTCGGAACAAAGGGATCTTCTTTGAAGCGGCGACCAACAAGATCTTCGAGGACCTCTATGCGGCCACGAAGCCCCGCTGGGCGCGACTGGAGACGATCTGGCGCGGCCGCGGCGGCATCCGCTCAAACGTCGTGATCGAGGACCAGCAGGACGGCTACACGGGGCCGAAGACGCCGCCTTTTACTCTTTGAATCAATTGAGCGGATGGGTCTGTTTGAGCGGATTTGTGGTTCTTCGCTATTTTGGTTGATAAACACGGCCGATTGCCTGATCTACTGCTCACCCACAGGACAGATGAAATACCCTGTTCTAACGTGCAGGACAATCAATCACCCCTCCCATAACAACCTTTTGTTGATTTCCCTTCGCGAATAATTTGACTTGTCGCCTCTTGCCGGGCTTACCAAAAAAAACCACCCCATGATGGAGCGGCCAGAAAACCTGACCCAAAAGAAGGCAGTCCAATTAGGATCGGCGACGACGAATCAGCAGGCTCAAACCGGCAACACCGAGAAGTGCGGCAGATGAGGTTTCAGGAATGACATTGCCTGCCTCGAAAGCATAGGCGATACGCCCTTCGCTAGCGTTGTTCCAAGAAATGTTTTGGCTTCCGATGGATGGAGCCGATGCCGAAGCCGAGGCGTTTGATCCCCCTCCCCAAATTGTAACGTTTGGGCTAGTGGGATAATCCTGAGTAGAAAAAATTGACGATCCTGAGATTGTCGGCGCGACAGAGTTATTTCTTCCAGCAAAGGAAAGGATAAGCTCGTCCGCAACGCTCGTCGTGATCGCGTTCGTTGCGGTCACCGTGGTGAGCGAGGCAAAGTCTGCGCTCGAGACTTCGTAAAGAACAATAGCGATACCCCCACTCCCGGTGTTCGTGAAATCGAATGTCAACGATCCCCCGGCAACATCATCGAACACCCACGAATAAAGGCGCAGATCGGTAAAAAAACTATCAGCGCTTACTCCTCCGAAAACCGCATCTGTAGACGTTGCCTGGCCGGCACTGCCGTCTATATACATCCCGGCTACAACAATGTTTCCAGCCGTTACGTTGCTTGTGAAACCGACGGATGCCGCTAAATGACTCGTTCCATCGTCGCCGTCCTGATAGAAAACAGATTGCACGACGGACTGAGCCGAAGCTGGGATTGTGGCAGCAAACGCGAAGATCGTGGGGAGTAATATCTTTTTCATCAGCTTAATTACTCGATGCTTTCGGAGGCCTAGACTGGAACTTCGGGGGTGTCAAATCTTTCCAAAAGCGGAACAAATACGATTTTCTGATAGTTGTTTCCGTTGGATTGACAACCAAGCTGGCTTAGCCCTTCAACTTGGCGCTCAACCCGGACTATGTGATGGTTCCCAGGTCTGGGAATGTGCGCCGCAACTCGGGGATGGGTGCCGTATTTTTCTGACTGCTATTCTGACAGAAAGGCATACTTCGCCGTAGCCTGCGCGAGACGCTGTCCGCCGCGCTCAGCCTGTTAAATGAGGCGCGCCCACAAACTAGGCGACCTCGAAAATAGCGGTGACCTCGCAGGTCGAGTCCTTGGGCAGGCCTGTGACCGCGACGGCGGCGCGTGTGTGGCGGCCGCGCTCACCCAAAACCTCGACCATGGTATCGGAGGCGCCGTTGATGACGGCCGGGCTGTCCGGGAAGCCGGGCACGGCATTGACGAAGCCCCCCAGTTGCACGACCTGCTTGATGCGGTCGAGATCGCCGAGATGGGTCTTGGCCATAGAGAGCAGGTTCAGCGCGCAGACACGGGCAGCTGCTTGGCCGTAGGCTAGGTCGCGGATCGCGCCCACCTTGCCGGTATGGGTCATCTCGCCATCGACGAGGCAGATGCCCCCGGAGATGAAGAGCAGGTTGCCGCTCTGGTAGGCGGGCACGTAGTTGCCTGCGGGTGAGGGTGCTTTTGGAAGCTCGAGGCCGAGCTCTTGGAGTCGTTCTTCAGTTGTCATAATTTGTTGAGGAAAAATGGGTATGCATTAATCGGCAGCGCGGGCAGGTTCCGGATAGGGGCTCTCGCCCTCCGAGCGGGCGATGACGACCGCGCCCACCGTGTCGGAAAAGACGTTGACGCTGGTTCGGCACATGTCGAGCACGCGGTCTGTCAGCCAGACAACACCAATCGCCTCGACGGGGAGCCCGACAGCGGGCAGGATGACGGCGATCGCGACCAGGCTGGCGGCGGGGATCCCGGCCACACCGATGCTGGTCGTCAACGCGAGGAAGACGACGAGCAACTGGTCGCCGACGCCGAGTGCGACCTGACCGGTTGCGGCGTAAAGCTGCGCAATGAAAAGAACGACCACGCACTCGTAGAGAGCGGTGCCATCCATATTGACTGTTGCACCGAGCGGCAGCGTGAATGACGAGGTCTTCTTGGAAACCCCGGCACGCCCCTCGACCGTATCAATCGTGAGCGGAAGGGTGGCCGAGGAGCTCGCTGTCGAAAAAGCGGTCAGGAGCACGGGAGCCATTTCCCGGTAATGCCGGATGGGGCTCACCTTACCGAGAAACTTGAGCGCGAGGGCGAGGTTGATGGCGAAATGAACGGCCAGTGCCAACAGAACGGTGATGAAGAAGAGTGCGAGGGTGCCCAAAAGGTCGCCGAGATCGGTCTCGAAGATGACCGGTGTGACGAGTCCGAAGACCCCGATCGGAGCAAAGCGGATGATAAACTCGGTGAGCTTGAGCATCACCTCCTGGGCGCTGTCCCAGAACTTTTGCTGGGTCTCGCGTTGCTCGCGGTTGAGTTTCCCGATAAAGACGCCGAAGAGGATGGAAAAGGTGATGACCCCGAGCAGTTGACCATTATTAGTGGCGGCATCGATCACGTTCGAGGGAAACATGCGCAGGAAAATCTCGAAAAGGTCGCTGGAGCTTTTTCCCTCGACCTTGCCCATCAGGCCTTGCTCCAACGAGGTCTCGGCGCCAGTTCCAAGCATGGCGTTTGCTGTATCGGCATCAACACGGCCGGGCCCGATCAGATTTACGGCAATGAGCCCGACAGTAACGGCGGCGGCACCGCTCAGGGTGTAGTAGAGAAAGGTCTTGAACCCCATTCGCCCGACACCCTTTTCAGCTCCGAGGTGCATGACGCCGCCGATGATCGATGCGACGATGAGCGGGACGATGACCATCTTTAGCGCGTTCATGAAGAGCTTGCCGATGAAGCTGCAGAAGGCGATGACGTTTGCGCCCGTGTTTTCACCGACAGAGGGCAAAACGAAGGCACCGAGCAGGAGAGACAGGGCGAGCGCGAGCAGGATCTGCCAATGAAGTTTCCAGCGAATCGGGTTCATGGCTAAGGACTGAGACGATTTGCGAGCGCTTGCCAATGCTCAAGTGGGACTTCTTCGGGGCGAATACTCAGTGAGAGGCCGGCATCGACGAGCGATTCGAACCACTCCGACGCTGCGGGTTCGGCCTCCCGGCGGCAAAGTGCGCCGAGCTGCTTGCGGCGTTGGGTGAAAATACGGCGGATGCAGGCTCGGGCGCGCTCCGAGAAATGAGTCCCGTCTGTTCTGCGTTCCAGCCAGAGCAGCGCTGAATCGACCTTTGGTGCCGGGCAAAAGCAGCTTGCGGAGACCTTGTGTATACCGCGGATATGGTAGGCCGACTGAAGGAAGATCGAGATCCCGCCGAAGCTCTTGCTGCCGTGGGTCGCGGCGTAGCGGTCGGCAGCCTCCTTTTGGAGCATGAGCACCATGCAGGTGGGTTGGGGGCCGGCGAGGACTACTTCCATCCAGGGTGTGGAAATCGCGTAAGGCAGATTAGCCACGATTTTATAGGTAGTCTGCGTTTCCGCTGCCTGTTCCAAGCCGGCGAGTGGATGGTCGAGGCAATCGCCCTCGATCAGATGGAAAACGGGGTATTTTGGAACCAGGCTTGCCCGTAGATGGGCAGCCAGGGTCGCGTCCCGCTCGACGGCCCAGAGTGAGGCGCCGCTTTTGAGAATCGCCTCGGAGAGCGTGCCGAGTCCCGGGCCGACTTCGACGACACAATCCCCTTCGGTCAGTGCGGCCAACTCGATCGACTTGCGCACGATATTACCGTCGATGAGGAAATTCTGGCCGAGTTTCTTATTCGGCTGATGCCTCAGGACGGAGAGCAGATCTTGAGTCTGGCTAGGGCTGAGCGGCACTTCGGGATTCCAGTAGAGTAGGAGTGACGGTGAAGGCGGATCCGTGAATCAGGCGTGGTGAAAGGCCTCCATCAATTCGTCCGGGTCCTCCGCTTTCATCAGTGCTTCACCGACGAGAATGGCATCGGCACCGCAGTCGCGGGCACGGGCGGCGTCCTCAGGCTCGAAGATGCCGCTTTCACTGACCTTTATGATATCGTCCGGGATCTGTGGTATCAGTAATTCGGATACGGCAAGGTCTGTTTTGAAGCGCTTCAGGTCGCGGTTATTGACGCCGATAATCTTCGGGTCGAAGCGCAGGGCGCGTTCGAGTTCGGCCTCCTCATGGATTTCATAGAGAATGTCGAGCCCCGCGATGCCGGCGGCGTCGCGCAGCGCCTTGATCTCGTCGTCGGCCAGGGCGCGCACGATGATCAGGATGCAGCGGGCGCCCGCCTCGGCTGCCTCCGCGACCTGGACCGGATGCACCATGAAGTCCTTGCGCAGGCAGGGGGTCTTGCGCTGGTGACATTCCAGAAACTCGACAACATCCCAGAGGTCCTGCAGACGGCCGCCAAAGTAGTCGGCATCCGTCAGGATGGAGAGGCAGTCGGCCCCGGCGTTCACGTAGGTCCGCGCCTGTTCGACCGCGCTCAGGCTGTCGGGAGCAATTGTCCCGGCGGAGGGTGATTTCCGCTTGATTTCCGCGATAACGGAAAGGCGATCCTTTCGGGCGAGGGCTTTAGCGAAGCTGCCGCCCTGGCGCTGCATACGGCCCAGGCGGTCGAGCTCCTGCTCGCGCACCGGGCGGGCGTAGCCTTCGAGGGCCTTGCGCTTGGCCGCCATGATTTCGGAAAGTTTATCCATGAGCTCTAAAAATCGGGAAACGCCGCGACGATGGTGGTTTCCACAGGCGGATCAAGCCCTGGAGGTCAGGACTCGGTTTTCTTCCCGTCCCCGGATTCGTAGTCGTCCGAATTCTCACTACCCGCGTAGGGCTCGTGAGAGGACTCTGTGGCTTCGGGAGCCTCTGCGGCTTGGTCTGTTTTCCGTCCGATCGCCGAGGCGCGCTCGATCCGGCCGCTCTTGAAGCCGACCGCGTTGATATCGATCCGGCCGAGGTTCTCGATTGCCAGATTTTTGCTCAGGGCCTCGCGCAGGTGGGACTGAAGCGTCTGCTCCACGGTTCGCAGCTGGGCACCGCTGGTCAGTTTCAGCCGGATTTCGAAATTAGTTGCTCCCCGTTTTGTTTTAATCCGCACCTGTGGTTTGGAAACTTCACTGATCTGCTCGCACGAGGTCTGCACCAGCTCGATGATAGCGGAGCGGCTGACCATGACCTGCCCGTTCTCGGTCGAGTAGGCTGCCACGCTTTTGGGCTGGCGGCGAAGGAGAAGGACCAGGAAGAAGAGAAGGACCAGTGCGGCCGCTCCGAGATAGAGGTATTCCGTTTGGGAGAGGTGTTGGAGCAATTCCATAAGGGATTTTCAGAACTTCGGGTGAAAGCGGGCCGGATTAATCGGTGTGATCCTCTTCCCACTCTTCCCGCTGCTGCTTTTCCTCTTCCTGAGTGCGGACACCGTCGATAACCACATTGACGCGGGCCACGTTTTTACTGGTCATTTTTTCGATCTGCTCACAGACCCGCTGCTGGATCTGGGTGCCAACGGCTGCAAGCTCGACCCCAAAGCGCAGGATGACGCGGATTTCGATCTTATAGTCGCCCGCTTCATCCTCTTCGACCCGCACGCCGCGCTCGTCACCTTTCTTCGAGAAGATCTCGGCGATGCCATCGACGAAACCACCGCCCACGGCGGCGACTCCGGCCACCTCGAGGGCGGCAAGGCGCACGATGCTGGCGACAACGCTATGGTTGATGCGAATTTCGCCAAGAGAATTGGAGTCTTCCGAGATGGTTGGGATGGAAGATTCGTTTGGATTGTCGGACTCTTTGCTCATATGATCAGGTGCTGGTAGTGTGGTTTATGTGTAAATGTCCTTCGGGACACGGTCGATAAACTCTTCGATAAACTTCGTCGTTGCCTTGCCTTCGCGGAAATGGGGATCGCGAATAATGGCGCGGCTGAAGGGGATGTTCGTCTTGATGCCGCGGATCAGGTATTCGCCGAGTGCCCGGTCCATCCGGTCGAGGGCGAGCTCGCGGGTCTTGCCGAAGGTCATGACCTTTGCGATCATGCTATCGTAGTGGGGCGGGATCGTGTAGCCGCTGTAAACGTGCGAATCGATGCGCACGCCGTGACCGCCCGGAGAGTAGTAGAGCGTAATTTCTCCGGGGCAGGGGGCAAAATTACGGCTGGGATCCTCTGCGCAGACGCGGCATTCGATCGCATGGCGAAAGAATTTTATGTCCTTTTGATCGTAGCTGAGTTTTTTTCCGCTCGCGATCAGGAGCTGCTCCTTAACCAGGTCGACGCCCGTTACCTCTTCGGTCACCCCGTGTTCGACCTGGATGCGGGTGTTCATTTCGATGAAATAGTAATTCTGCTTTTCATCCATGAGAAACTCAACCGTGCCCGCGCCCTCGTAGTTGACGGACTTGGCCAGCTTCACCGCGTCGCGCCCCATTTTTTTGCGGGTGTCGGCGCTGATGAAGGGGGAGGGTGCCTCCTCGATCACCTTCTGGTGGCGGCGCTGGACGGAGCAGTCGCGCTCTCCGAGATGGATCACGTTGCCGAATTGGTCGCCGAGAATCTGGATTTCAATGTGGCGGGGCGCTTCGAGGAATTTCTCGATATAGACAGCCCCATTTCCGAAAGCTTTTTCCGCCTCGTTGCGGGCGCTGCTATATTCCTTGGCAAAGGCGAAGGCATTGTGTGCGACCCGCATGCCCTTGCCTCCACCGCCGGCGACTGCCTTGATGATGACCGGGAATCCGATCTTCTTCGCCGTTTCGATCGCGTCTTTTTCGTTGTCGACGGTGCCATCGCTCCCCGGTATGACCGGCACCTTTGCTTTGACCGCCATTTCCCGCGCGCGGGACTTATCGCCGAAGTCAGTGATGGCGGCTGAGCTCGGACCGATGAACTTGATATTGCAATTTTCACATTGCTCAGCGAAATCGGCGTTCTCTGCGAGGAAGCCGTATCCGGGGTGGATGGCGTCGACGTTCGCGATTTCCGCAGCGGCGATGATGCGATCCGCCTTGAGGTAGCTGAGGTGGCTCGGGGGTGGGCCGATGCAAATCGCCTCGTCGGCGAGCTGCACGTGGAGCGACTGCTCATCCGCTTCGGAGTAAACGCAGAGCGTTTTGATGCCGAGCTCGTTGCAGGCGCGAACGATGCGCAACGCGATTTCGCCCCGGTTGGCGATAAGAACTTTTTTAATCATCCAGCGAGTAAAACGATATTAAGAGGTTTTAACTTTAAACAACGGTTGTCCGTATTCGACCGCCTCACCATTTTCAACCAGCACCTCGGTGATAGTACCGCTCAATTCCGCCTGAATCTCGTTCATGACCTTCATGGCTTCGATGATGCAGACGACCGTCTCCGCGCCGACTTTTTGGCCGACATCGGTAAATACGGGGCTCTCCGGGGAAGGTGCGCGGTAAAAAGTGCCGACCATGGGCGATTTGACGATGGAAATTCCTGCTTCCTCGACAGGTGCGTTGCTTTGCTCTGCAGGCGCCGAAGCAGCAGGAACTGCCGCAGGGGCCGGTGCCATGGTGGGGGCGGCGTGTATGATTTGCGCTCCGTTACCATTGTCCCGGCTGAGACGCAGCTTGAAACCTTCTTCCTCGAATTCGAATTCGGAGAGTTCGGAGCGTTTCATTAAGTCAACGACTTGTTTGATCAGTTTAATATCCAAGGTGTGTCCTTTGTTGGGTCTTTAATGGTGCTATTGATGAATTCAAAACCCCTTGGGATTCTGAGAGCGACGATGAAAGGCGAGCTTTGGGCGTTGTGCAACGACATTGTTACTTTGCGCGAACAATCGCTCTATGCAGTGAATCTACCGGTAGCTTGACGGGTCGGCTTCGGTTTGCAAACTCCGGTATTGTCCGTTGTCGGTTCATTCTACTATTTTTACAGGCTATGAGACGATTCTCACTTATTTGTATGACCGGTCTGCTCGTGCTCACGTTGTCAACCGGTTTGGTTTTTGCCTTTTTTGTGCCGGACGTCGCTCCGACTATTGATCAATCGCTGGACGAGCTTCTTCCGGAGCGTGTCGCAGGCTGGCGATCGAGTGTTGTTCCGCTTTCGGAAACGCCCGAAGGCGAGGAGCGGGTGCTGGCTGTTCTGGACCTCGACGACGTCTACTGTCGGCAGTTTACGAAAGGAGACACCGAAATTATGGTCTACGTCGCCTACTGGTATCCGGGCAGTGAGCCTTATAGTTCGGTCGCGATCCATAATCCGGACAGTTGCTGGGTGATTGCAGGCTGGGAAGTTCAAGCGCGCGAGAGCAACCGCTCGCTTCAAATGGCCGGAATCCCTCTGAAAAGCCACGAATATGGCGTTTACCGGAAGAATGAGAAGGATGTGCATGTCCTTTTTTGGCACTTACTTGGAGGGGAGCCGAATCGGCACATCAAGAATATGATCTGGACGAGTTCGGGGATCGACAGCATTAAGCGGCAATTTTACTTTATCTATAATCTCTCGCAGATGGGGTTGGACCTTGGGCAAGATCAGCTCTTCGTGCGGATCTCATCGAACAAGCCCTTTGAGGTGATTGCCGAGAGTGGAGAGCTGGGTGAGATTCTAGCTGCGTTTTCAGGCTTAAATCTGGTTCGCACGGGTCCTGCCGGTGGAGATGCCTGAAGCGAGGCGGTTTTCGACCCGCCGCGCGGTTGTTAGGTCCTCCATTGCCCTTGCTCCTGTTGCCGTCCGCGCCTGCGTGGGTTCAAACTCGTCGGCAGCGTCTTTGTCTACTGGCACTGAGGTATTGGAACGGGTTTAGGTTGCCTGAACCCATAAAATGTGCGTTACCCAGACTTAAGCCGTAGCGTGCGGCCGTAATTATGCCACCCGTTTCAAAGACAGAACACAGCTTAGAGAATTTTGGGGAGTTGACTCTGGCCAACCTGACCGACTGGGCAGTGACCTTTTGCCTGGGAGCGATTTTCGCACTTACGGTTACGCAACTCGGGGGCGTCCGCCCGGAGACGCAGCAAATTTTGATGCCCCTCTTCGTTCTGTTAATGATTTTGCACGGGGTCTTTCTTGCGGTTGCCAAGCCTGAAGTGCGCATGCTTCATCCGGTCCCACTTTTTCTTGTCCCCTTTCTTTTTTGGGCCACAGCCTCGGTCATTTACATCGCTCCGACCCCCTGGCGCGGCAGCACGGAACTGAGCTACTTTTTCTCGGCCTTTCTTATTTTCTGGGTTACGCTCAACAACGTAAAAACGCGGGCGCACCTCTGGGTCCTCGTTTTCCTGGCGCTTCTTCCGATCGGACCGGCGATCTTCAATGGTTACTACCAGTTTTTCCAAAGACCGACCCGGATGGTGCCGGTTGCCTTGGATTATCCGATCGCACTCCACTCGAAATATCTGGGTCAGGCGACCGGGGTATTCGCGGATCCCGGCAGTTTTGCGGTCTTTCTGCTGATTATGCTGCCCTGTTTCATGATAGCGGCCTTTGTGCCGAGGTTTCCGATTGTCGTGCGTGTGCTGAACTTCTATCTGGCGCTAATTCTGGTGATTGCGATCACTCTGACGCAGGTTTACTGGGCGGCCGCCCTCGTGGTGATCCTGATGACTACGGTTCCCTGGTTCTGTTTCAAAGAGCGTTACCGGCGTTATCTTTTTTCGACGATCGGGGTCGGGTCGGCATTGGCGGTGTTTCTCGCCATGTATTTCTTCAACCCGCTTTTCAGTCGGGGCCTTGCACGGGCCTTCGGACCGGAGGGTGAAGGAATTCGGCTTTCGCTCTGGGGTGAGGCTGTGCAGCTCTTCCTGCGAAATCCGATCTTTGGTGGTGGAGCGGGCGGCTACTCGTTCGCGGCCGAGCGGAGCCAGGACTTGTCGCTCTCCGCGGTGCCCCTGACACCGCACAGCGATCTGCTTCTCGTGCTGGGAAATTATGGTTTGGTCGGGGCGGCCCTGCTTTTTGTCCCGCTGGGCTACCTTTTTTTCAGAAGTATCCGGCAATGGTCAAGAGAGCCCTTTAAAGTGAGACGGCAGGAGGGGTCCCTGATGTCGACCCGGAAGTTCTTCTTTTGTGTGGGGATCTGCGCCGCGTTCGCGCTGCTTTTGAGCGCGGCTTTCCACTTCATCGTCTACGTGCCCGGTTTGCTGTTATTCGCTGTTCTCACGTTGGCGATTTTGGCGAAATTGAGTTTCACCCGAACATTGAAGCTTCCCTCTTTTCGTTTTTCGGGGCTTTGTTATCTGACTATTTGCACGCTT
>Ga0102948_1000242_pt1 | contig 20817 bp, 20 predicted proteins | sample SalPonA_A_H2O_MG_FD_78211 | JGI IMG/M metagenome (GOLD analysis project Ga0102948, IMG submission 78211) | Water microbial communities from South San Francisco under conditions of wetland restoration - Salt Pond MetaG R2A_A_H2O_MG | ecosystem: Environmental > Aquatic > Non-marine Saline and... | reverse complement strand
GTACTCTGGTTTATCCTGGTTGTGATAAAGATGGCATCATTTATCATTGCTGGGGTCGATCTGCAGCTGGTACATCAACTCTGGCTATTCCCCTGTGCTTTGGTGGGCCACGCTTTGGGGGTGAGGTTACACGCTTATCTTCAGAGAACTGATGCGCAGAAGTTCTACCAGATACTGGGCTCAGTGCTTCTGGTGATTAGTGTTATCGGAATAATCCGAACCCTACTGACTTAGTTGAGATAGTGCTTGTGGACCCGACGAGTGATACCGGTAAACAGAGTGTACGGGATGGTATCTGCCCAGGGTGCCAGCTCAGTGGCCAATAACTGATTGCCGAAGAGTTCCGCGCTGCTGCCGATTTGTGCCTGCGGCAAGTCGCTAAGGTCGACTGTAATCATATCCATAGAGACACGTCCTACAATGTGTGTGCGTTGACCATCAATTAAGATCGGTGCACCCGAACGCATCTGACGCGGATAGCCATCCGCATATCCAATAGCAAGTGTGCCGATACGGGAGGGGCGCTCCGCCGTCCAGCTAGCGCCGTAGCCTACAGATTCACCCCGATTGACGTTGCGCAGGGCAATCACTTTAGTGGTTAGGCACATTGCAGGTTGAAGCCTGTCTGCTTGTGCATGCGACTGCTCGAATGGTGAAGCCCCATAGAGCATGAGCCCGGGGCGTACCCAATTATGATGAGTGTCAGGCCAACCGAGTATGGCCGCTGAGTTGGACAGGCTTATCGGCAGCCCACGGCCCGCCGTACTCTTCAGGAATAGCCGCAACTGCTCCTGAGTTAGGGGGTTGTGTAGCTCATCAGCACAGCTAAAGTGTGCCATTAACGTCAGATTTTTAACGCAACGAAGAGCCAGCAAGCGACCTAGCGCCGTAAGCGCATGATGCACTGGTACGCCGAGGCGGTGCATACCTACATCCAGCTTGAGCCAAATATTAAACTGACCATCTCCCTGGTATCGATCTAAAACCTCTATCTGCTGTTGGTTATGGACGACAAAGCTAAGGTTGTGCTCCTCTATCAGGGATAGTTCATCAACCTCAAAGAAACCCTCAAGCAATAAAATAGGCTGCGTGATTCCCGCTGCACGCAACTCCAGCGCCTCCTCGATAGCAGCGACCGCAAAGCCATCGGCTTCATCCGCCAGGGCCTGGCCAACGCGAACAGCACCATGCCCATAGGCATCCGCTTTTACTACTGCCAAAGCACGGCTTTGACCAGCCAGTTCTTTAGCCAACCGGTAGTTATGACGGATTGCTGATAGGTTAATTGTCGCAGTGGTTGGGCGGGCCATTGCTATCTCCACAGGATAAAAATTCGACCGCTAGGATAGCTTTGAAATCCCTAGATTGCGAGATTTGGCCCCCTTTAACTGGCTATTCTAGAAGCCCGAGGTCAGTCTCTCTAAGCAGGCTACGAGTCGTTTATAGGCGCGCTATGTTTTATAGAGGTGTAGCACAGAGCTATGCATGGAGAGAAAGGCACATCCAGCTCAAGTCTGTCGACCCTGAACAATCGATTCCGACGGCAGGAGTTGAGTGCGTGCGTAACTTTTGTTAAAGGTCATCCCGCAGGGATGCAAATGCAGAGCGCTTCGAAGGGTATTTACGCGAGTCGCCAGATGAAGGCTTTGGCGCAGTCTTTAACTTTTCCTGTCAGTTAAGGGTCGACTTGATTAGCCAGTGACATACTGAAAAAACTTACTTAGTGAATTAGCTCATATTAGTTGAGAATACTCGGTTTAAATATCGGGGATATTCAAAGAAATTTTGGTGATTTCAGTAAATTAGGAGTGTGTTGACTCGCTTTAATGCACAGCTTTCTATATTTTTGGACTCGAGATTTACCCAAGCCTATTAAGGAATATTGATGTCCAACTGGTCTCTTGATAGCTGGCGTACCCGTCCAGTTAAACAGCTCCCAACTTACCCCGATCATCAGGCGCTCGCTGATGTGGAGCGCCAACTGAGTGCACTGCCTCCGCTCGTTTTTGCCGGTGAGATTCGTTCGCTTAAGAGCGATCTTGCACGTGTAAGCCGGGGTGAGGCGTTTCTGTTGCAGGGAGGCGACTGTGCCGAGAGTTTTGCCGAGTTCAGTGCCGATAAGATTCGCGACACCTTTAAATTGCTGATGCAGATGGCGGTCGTAATGGCCTTTTCAGGTAGTTGCCCGGTTGTGAAAGTCGGTCGCATTGCCGGTCAGTTTGCCAAGCCACGTTCAGCTGATACAGAAACGGTGGATGGTGTTGAACTGCCTAGTTACCGGGGCGACAACGTGAACTCGGTGGAGTTTACCGCGCAAGCGCGTGTGCCAGCTCCGGAGCGTATGCTGGCCGCCTACCATCAGTCCTCCTCGACATTAAACCTGCTGCGTGCTTTTTCGCGCGGTGGTTTTGCCGATCTACACCGTGTGCATCAGTGGAACCTCGGCTTCGTATCCCAATCGCCCGCACATCAAAAATATGAAGAGCTGGCAGGTCAGATTGACCAGGCACTAGCTTTCATGGCGGCCTGTGGTCTTACATCGGAGAATACGCCACAACTATCCGAGACAACACTCTACACGTCGCATGAGGCGCTGTTGCTGCAATACGAGCAGGCGTTGACACGCAAGGATAGTTTGACGGGTGGCTGGTATGACTGTTCGGCGCATATGCTCTGGATTGGAGATCGAACACGTCAACCTGATCACGCACATGTTGAGTTCCTGCGTGGTGTTGAGAACCCTATCGGTATTAAAGTGGGCCCAACGACCCAGATGGATGATCTGCGTCGCTTGCTGGATATTCTCAACCCGACCAATGAACCGGGCCGAATTAACCTGATTAGTCGTATGGGGGCAGAGAAGATTGGTGACTTCCTGCCGCAGTTGGTACGCAACGTCAAAGAGATGGGCTCTCAGGTTGTCTGGAGCAGTGACCCCATGCACGGCAATACGATTAAAGCGAGTAATGGCTATAAGACCCGCTCAGTTGATGCAATACTGAGTGAAGTGAAATCCTTCTTCGAGATTCACCAGGCAGAGGGCACGCACGCAGGTGGCGTCCATTTCGAGATGACCGGCAACCATGTGACGGAGTGTGTTGGGGGTGCGTATCAGATCACGGAGGCGGCACTGGCGGAGCGTTATGTCACGCAGTGCGACCCACGTTTGAACGCTGATCAATCCCTTGAACTGGCGTTTATGATCGCGGATACGCTCAAAGCAGCGCGCAAGTAAGTTTGCATATAGCGTTTTTATTTGCGACGCAAAATGCAAATAAGAACGCCTTCTTTCTGAGTGTTGAGGTCTTACATTTGGGCATCTCAAGCTGTCGTGCTCGGAGACGCCTTCGCTCCTAAATCATGGGTATGACCTCAAGCCGGTATCGAGGTGCGCAAGCGTTAGTGTTGGCGCCATCTTCTCCCATTGGGTAAGATCCGGCGTAAAGAGAGGATGCAGCTAAACTGCGTTCCAAGATTCCCTGGTCGTGATCATGCTCTTTACCCGCCTTGCTACCTTCTATTTTGTCTTCTTTGCCCTTCTTGGGCTTGTAGTGCCGTATTGGTCACCCTACCTAGAGTCGATTGGCATGAGTGCAGTGCAGATCGGCTGGCTACTTGGGGCCTTTCATCTGTCGCGCCTTTATGCTCCGGGCATTTGGGGCGTGGTTGCGGATCGCTTTGGTCATCGACTGTTGATTGTAAGGCTGGGCGCTGTGGGTGGGTTACTTAGTGTCATGTTGCTGCCCGGACAGACTGAGTTTCTAACGCTCTGGCTCTGCATGCTGCTCTACTCTTTCTTCTGGAATGCAATACTGCCTCAGTTCGAGGTGATTACCCTCAAACATCTGGGTAAACGTTCGAATGAGTATGGGCGAGTGCGGCTTTGGGGGTCTGTTGGCTTTATCTTGGCGGTGCTTGTCGGAGGAGAACTGTTCATCGGGGATGGCATTTCTGGAGTCCCCTACAGCTTTATCCTAGTGATGTTGTTCATATTGCTGGCCTCTTTTTGGGTTCCAGATGTACGAACAGATCAGCTAAGACAGCCCCCCTCTAAAGGGTTAATCCGTCAAACACTCAAACGTCCCGCAGTGATACGTTTTCTGCTGATGATTTTTTTTGTACAGATGGCACACGGACCCTACAACGGCTTCTACACTCTCCTGCTTCAGAGTTATGGCTATGGTGGTACTGCGATAGGCTGGCTCTGGTCGCTGGGCGTGATTGCTGAGATTCTGCTATTTGCCAAACTGCACAATATGTGGAACCGCTGGGGGTTTGAACGGGTACTGCTCTGCTCTCTGTTGTTGGGTGTGGTGCGCTGGATGTTGCTCGCGACCCTGCCAGATCAACTCTGGAGCTTGATTCTCGCACAACTGCTACACGCGGCCAGCTTTGCGGTGGTGTTGGCCAGTGGAATTCGGCTTGTACAGGAGCTTTTTCCCGAGGGGAGCGAAGGGCGAGGGCAGGCGATCCATTCAAGCATCGGTTTTGGTCTGGGAGGCGTTTTAGGCAGTATTGTTGCAGGTTATCTTTGGGAGCATCTCGGGGCAACGCCTGCATTCATATTTGCTGCGGGCGCTAGCGCAATCGGCTTCTTGCTTGCCTGGCGCGTGGAATTTCTGGGAAAAGTGCAGCAAATAGAGCCGAACTAGCCTGTTGCACCGCAAAATATATGGTGTATTCTGCAGTTGAGTCTGCGCGCACCCTACAGGTGCTGAAAGGAGGTCTAACGCGTGAAAATTTCCATCGATATCGATCTGACACCTGAAGAGTTTCGCCGCACCCTGGGATTACCTGATATCAGTGAAATTCAAAAAGAGATGGTGGAGCAGTTTCGCAAGCAGATGCTCTCCGGAGCTGAGGGTTATGACCCGATGACACTGATGCAGCCCTATCTCAACTCGGGTCTTAACTCGATGGAAGCGATGCAGAAATCCTTCTTCAACCTGATGATGCAACAGTCCGGTAAAGAGAACTCTAAATAGAGCAAGTAATCTATGGCCGAAGCCGATAAGGAGTCATTTGTGCGCATACTTCGCAAGTACACTAACCGTCGTTTGTACGATACCTCTCGTAGCTGCTATGTGACACTGGAGGATGTAAAGGAGCTTGTGCTCAGTGGCGAGGGCTTTCAGGTACAGGACTCCAAAACGGGTCAGGATCTGACTCGCAACATTCTACTGCAGATCATTTCAGAGCAAGAGGCTGAGGGTCACGGCACGTTGCTGACCAACCAAGTGTTACAGCAACTGATTCGCTTCTATGGGGATCCAATGCAAGGGATGATGAGTCAGTATCTTGAGCAGAGTATTTCTGCCTTCCTCGATCATCAGGATCGTATCCGTGATCAGATGAAGACGATGATGGGAGCCGCCAATCCATTGACGATGATGACGCGTATGGCGGATCAGAATATGGCAATGTGGAATATGTTTAGCCCCGGTGGTCAAAGTCCCGATCCAGAAGAGAAAAAGCCCACCGATGATTGATGATGAAGGCATCGTCTCTCGGGGGTAGAACTCACCTCCGAGCTGGTGGCTTTCTGCTTGAACATTCTAACCTCTCGCACAATCTAACGTGTGCGCTACTTATCCTCGTCTAAAAGTACTGACAGCCTTCACAAGTTTTCGACGTGCAGTACTGCTCGCAAAAGCGCCTATATGACCGGCATTTAGTTCCAGTGCGGTGTATTGGCTGCAGCGCTTCAAGCAGGTTGCCAGTGCGGCAGAAGAGGCCGGCGGTACCAGGTGATCTTTGATACCAAAAGCATTCAAAACGGGCTGGGTTAGCTGACCCAGATCGATCAATTGGCCACAAACATTGAGTGTCCCATTAACGAGACCATTGTCCCTGAAAAATCTTATCGCAAACTCAGCAGCACTGCGGGCGGTTAGATCGGGACTGTCATTTAGCCAGTACTCCATTCGCAAAAAGGTGCGTGCCGCACTTTTACTGCCAAATTGCTCTGTCATCCTCAGCTGTTTATGCAGGCCCAGTTCAAGTGGCTTAAGGCTGGCGTAGAACTGATTCAGCACAGCTCCGGAAATATTTCCACAGGCTACCAAGGCGTCAATGTCGACTCCGCTGACCATCCTAGCGAGGGTGAAGTTTTCGACTGAGGTATCGATCGGAGTCACAAGCGTGATGAGCTTCTGCACGTTTCTAGGGAAAAGGCTGGCATAACAGAGCGAGAAGACTCCGCCCTGGCAGACACCCAAAAGATCAACCTGACTTTGCTGGCTGTGCAATTTAACTTGCTCTACCGCGGTATGCAGATAGTCGCCGATATAGTCATCCAGTCCAATATGACGATCGTTCTCCTTTGGGTAGCCCCAGTCGATTAGATAGACTGATTGACCCGCCTCCAGCAGATCTCGGATGAGTGAACGACCAGGTTCCAGGTCAAGAATATAGGGCCGGTTTATCAGCGCATAACATATTAGCAGTGGAGTTTTATATCTGGGTTTTTCGCAGGCGTAGTAGTGTAGAGATACAGAATCGAGTTGCAGGAGCGTCTCGCTATCCAAGGGATCAGGACACACCCTCTCGAGTCCACTGAGTGTCTCTATGGCTGCAGCCAGTCGCTTCTGATGCCGGTTTAGTTGCTTAGAGAAACTCTCCACCTGCTCATTCGCCCTGGGATGTATTGATCTGTTCGAGCGCCTGCTCGAGTTTGCGGATACGGCGACGCTGTTGATCAAGCTGCTCGATCAACTGGTCAAGCTGGTTGCGGCTCGGTATTCCCAACTGTTCGGCATATTGATCGATCAACTGTTGCCATCGATTCTGCAAACGGGCAAGACTGCTAATCATATCCGCTTGTGCTTTGGGTAAGTCTGCCTGATTAAAGGCTGCAGTATAAGCCTGATCATAGCTCCTGACCCAGAATGCCAACAGCTCCTCGTGACTGAGTTGCCCATCTGCCTGGCTTAAGAAGTCCTCAATTGCTGCATCGCTGACCTGATCAAGTTGCGATTTAAAGGTGCTGATGGACGCTTGCCAGTTCAGCAGGGCTTCAAGAAGAGCCTTCACTGACCCGAGTCTTGGGTGATTAAACTGCTGCAACAGAGCCTGGAGTTGTTCACGTTGCTCATTCGAGTGGAGCAGCTGATGCCTCTGTGTAAACAGGAGATTGAGGAACTGATGGAGCGGTGTGGCTTGCTCCAAAGTTCGGCGTAGGTTGAATTGATGCAAGTTAGTGCGCAGGCGCTCTACCTGATTTGATAAATCAGCGCCGCGCGCTTGGGCTCGCGTAAGGTCTGCCAATAGTTCGATGAGCTCATTCGATTGCACGGTCAGTTGACTTACAAGGTCGGCGTGATCAGGCGCCAGATCTCGTGAATGCTGCTGCAGCTTTACGGCCCAGTGCTGCCACTGAGCCAGTTGCTCTGAGAACGAGGATTCAGGCAGGTCTTCGAGTTGTTTGATCCAGTTCTGGAACTGATTGAGAAGCGGGTCGCTCACAGCAAGACTCTTGTTGATGGTCCATTAACCCCGATAGTGTGTGCTAGTTGTGAGCGTTCCACAAGTCGTAGCCTTTTGTGACCGATTTTTTAACTAGCATCACCCATACCTGCGCTACTGCGCCGCTCTGAGGATTTGAAGTAACTCCCGCGCGGCATTCGAGAGTGTACGCTCCTTATGATAGATGTACCCCAGAGGCCGCTCGACAGGTTGTCTTCCAGTGTCAAGTCGTACCACTCCGTTGTTAATCAACGTTTCCGGTAACAGTGACCAGCCCAAACCCGTACGCACCATCATGCGGATGGTATCCAGGTAGTTAGTCGATATACCCAGGTTGGGCTTGAGCCCCAGACTGGAGAGTTGCTGATGCACAATCTGATAGGTAAAAGTATTCGATGCTGGCAGGATGGCTGGGTAGGCGTTGATCTGGTTAAACTCGATATTGGGCTGCTGTGCCAATGGATGATCTTCAGCGACGCAGTAGTGCAACCGGTCCAACCAAAGTGTCTCTGCCACGATTCGTGCATCAGTCTCAGGAGATAGCGTGATCAACGCCAGTTCGATATCGCCACGCACTACCGCGTCATAGGCTACTTCTGATTCATAGAAGCGCAGGTCCATCTCTACCTCTGGATAGGTTTTCACAAATTTACCCAGCGCTTGGGGGAGACGATGCAGGCTAATGTGGTGGCTAGTCGCCAATGACAAACGCCCGGTGACTTCCCCCGATAGGTTGCTCAACAACCGACGGGCGTCCTCGAACTCTGCAAGAATACGCTGTGCTTGAGGTAACAACGTCCTTCCAGCCTCTGTAAGGCTGACGCTCCGCCCGATTCTGTCAAACAGACGAGTATTAAGCTGAGCCTCCAGCTGAGCAATACGCTTGCTCACGGCCGACTGAGTGATAAACAGACTCTGGGCTGCCGCAGAAAAACTGCTGCTGTGAGCAACCTCAACAAAGGCATGGAGTGTGGCGCTATCCAAGAGGTCTCCTATGGCTAATGTCCCAAGCTTCGAGTGTCTATCAGATCTCGGCGAATCACAACATCGATAGGATCTCCCTCGCCCTAATAGCTTGGATCTCAGAACTATATGATTTATCTCTAATTTTTGAACAACTCAATTTTAGGTACTAGCTGTACACATGACTAATGTGTCTTTTATGACAAACAATCAAGTTGATACGAATATTTGTTTATTTATATAGCTTTAATTCGAATAGAAAAGGGTTCTATTCGGCTTTTATTGCTAGGCTTAAGTCTAAAGTAACTAGATACAATGGGATGAGTCACATGAGATTGACGATTAATAGAAAAATCAGCGTGGCGCTGATGTTTCTTTCGGTTGTAATTCTCGCCACGGGGTTGGTTGGTCTGACGGGCATTAGCTCATTGAGTAACCAGCTTCGCTTTCTGACTGGACCTGCCTGGGATGCCGCTGATGGCGCTATGGAGGGAACCATTGAATTGCAGAAAGAGGTACTGGGACTGCAACAGGTGTTGCGCAACCGCACTGATCTCGTCACTGGCCGTGCGGCGATTGATATGGCCGCTGATGCTGCTGACGAGGCGCTGGGTCGAATGCGTGATTCTGGCCTACTCGAGGCAAACCAGACCGGCCAGTTGAGCGGTAAGCTCAGCCGTTTTCGTAGCCTGGCATCAGAGCTCGGCGATGACTTCACTGAGCTTGAGAGCCTGCGTAAGGCCTCAGAGCAGCTTGCGTTCGATATTGATGAGCAACTCATGACGCTTGAAGATGAGCTCGAATCGGGTATGGATGACAATGCGCTGATGAACAGTGATATGCGCATGATCCAGCGCATGTGGGATGTGGCTGATGCCCTCATGGAGACGCGAATAGGAATGCTGCGAGGTATGCAGGCGCTGGCTCAAATTCTCGGCGGAGCCGATCTCGATAAACGCCAACCCACGATGCAGGCTGGATTTGAACAGGCCAAAGAGGAAGGGGGTGCATTGGTTGAGCTTAAGACGGTTCTGGTGGGGCGCGTATCAAATCCCGATATTGTTGATTCGTTGTTCACTGACATAACGCGATTGAGAGAGAGTGCATCAGAGGCCTTGGCAGCTTACAAAACCTTCAGTCAGACCGAATTACAACTGGAGGCTGCGCTTGATGAACTTTTGGCATACGTCGGTGAAGTGGAGGAGGTTGCCGACTCCAAGGTAGAGAACCAACTGGAGTTGTCTGAAGAGACGATTGCTTGGGCCTTCTCTCTAGTGATCATTGCTATTGTTATCGGATTGGTGTTCGCCTTTCTATGCGGCTGGCTCAGCAAGCGTATGGTGGTCGCACCGATTCGCGCCGTGGCAGATAAACTGACTGAGATCTCCAAAGCCGGCGGTGACCTGACCCAGCGACTTGACTTCAACACAGATGACGAAATTGGTGACCTTGCTAAAGGTTTTAACGGTTTCCTGAGCAAAACACGCGATATTATCGTGCAGGTTAAAGGTTCAGCGGACAAGGTATTGCAGGAGTCAGGCTCCTTGGTTGATGTGATATCGGAGGCAAATCGGGGCGCCCAGAACCAAAAAGCCCAAACTGAGCAGGTCGCGTCGGCGGTAACGGAGCTGGTCGCCACTGTATCAGAGGTGACTGGTTATGCTCAGTCGGCGGCTGATGTATCACGCAGTGCGGGTGAGCGAGCCGAAGCAGGTCGCGGATTGATGAACGAAACGTCTGCACAGATACACCTTCTGGCCGAGGATATGGCTCAAGCAAGCAGTACGATAGATCAAGTTAAAGTGAGCACTGAGAGTATTGGAACCGTACTGGATGTGATTCAGACGATTGCAGAGCAAACTAATCTTTTGGCGCTTAACGCCGCCATTGAGGCAGCACGTGCGGGTGAGCATGGACGGGGTTTTGCAGTGGTAGCGGATGAGGTGCGAACCTTGGCCAGTCGTACACAGGACTCGACAGAAGAGATTCAGCGTATGATCGAGCAATTGCAGAGTGCTGCTAATTCAGCTGTGGCTGTGATTCAGAAGAGCCAGAGCGCCAGCGATGCCACTTCAGAAAAGGCTGCACAGACAGGTGAAGCGATCAAGGAGATCGTCGATGCTGTCCATGAGATTGATGGTATTAACCAACAGATTGCCGCCTCAACCACTCAGCAAGAGGCTGCGTCGAATATGATTGGCCAGAGTGCAGAGGAGATCCACGTGATCGCTGATGATACCGCTGGCAAAGCAGACGCTGCCCAACGCTCGTTAGAGCAGTTACAGTCTCAGGCCGAACGAATGCGCCAGGTGGTTTCCCAGTTTGTTGTCTGACTATTATTCGGTCGTCTAACTGAGGCGCCAACTTGGATAAAGCAGCTCAGATGAGCTGCTTTTTAGTGAGGTCTAGCGAGGTCGTCGAGCGAATTAATCTTGTGGCGTCTCCCCAAGCATTGGCGGACGACGACAACATAGCTCAGGGGCTAGTTATCGGATTTTGTTGTAGAACGGTCGGCAAGCGTCCAGTGGCTGCGCTAGAGGCGTTGTTCCGGATTCCCTAATGGTCAGGCTGGTTACAGCGGGCAGATCAAATCCAATCTCAAGCTCGCAGTTGCCTTTAAGCTGCGCCAGCCCAGTGCTGTTCTCCTCACGATAAATCCAGAACTCTTTACCTTCCCGACGAACCTTTCGAGTCGGAGTACCGAGTCGCTGTTCTAACACTGAGATATCCATGGCTAAAATAGGCACGCTGATCATCTCGGTTGTCAGCGGCATCTCAGAACGAGTGGCACAACCAGTCACCAATGCTAGGCTTGCGCCTATCGCGATAAGAGTCCTCGGATTCACTTTGCGATAATTCCTTTGAGGACTTTACGGAAAGTCGCTATCTCATCATCGCTGAACTTGGCAAACACACGATCCTGCTCCTCACTCGCCAACAGCCAGAGTGAATCAGATTTCTCCTGGCCTTGCACGCTGATTGAGTAGTGACCAGCGTTCGCACTGATCAGGCCTTTGCGTTCAAGTACCTCAACAGCCAGACGCACGTCCTGCTCTGGCATCGCAACCGCATCTACCAACTGCTTAACATCAAGCGACTCGTGCTCGGTGAGGATCATCAACATACGAGCTTCAGTGGTTTGTAAGCCCGTCGACATCTGCAGCGGCAAATAATCTGCTTGGTAGCTACGCATGGCCTGCAGCATAAGGTAGTAGAGGTTGTTATCCAGACGCCCGGGGATCTCAGCCTTACCCCCTTTTTCACCCTTATCGGCTGCCAGACGCGAATAAGGCATAACAATAGAGTAACCACCCTGATGGTAGCAGAGCGGGGCACGTCCCTGCGCTTCAAACTGTTCTACTTTACCGATCAGAATAAAGTGATCTCCCGCATCGACAATTTGGTGGCGTGAGCATTCGAATACGGCAGAGCAGTCTGTTAGCACAGCTGCGCCACCTAGCCCCTGGCGGAAACTGACACCGGAAAACTTGTCATCACTTGGACGAGCAAACTGATTGGATAGGTGCATCTGATCAGCGGCCAAAATGTTGACAGCAAAATGAGATGCTGCACAAAAGGCATCCAGATTGCTTGAACGTTTGTCCAGACTCCACAAAATAAGAGGTGGGTCTAGCGAGACGGAGTTGAACGAGTTGGCGGTAATGCCTACGAGCTCTCCTTCAGGAGAGACAGCCGTAATGACGGTAATACCAGTGGCGAAGTTGCCTAGCGCTCGGCGGAAAGCCTGAGAATCAAACACGGTTAGCGGACTCACTTTCAGGTTATAGAAACGCTGAGGATAATAACACTATTCTCGGTAGTCGTCGTGACAGGCTTTACAGCTTGCGGCTAGATCTGAAAAGGCATCGATGGCAGCACCTCTATCACGACGCTCTGCTGCTTTCAGAAGGGCTGCGCTGGCATCACGGGTCTCTTGTGCGATACCGGAGAATTGATCGAACTCCTGCCAGATGATATCCAGCGCTTCGGAGGGTTTTTCATTAGAGCCTTCAGGAAAGTAGCGCTCAAGATCACTGAACCAGAGTTGCAGACGCTCAGCCTCAGAGGTTAGGGTGTCAAAATCCTCAGCACGTACGGCGGTCTTGAGAGTTTTCATGGAGGTTTTGGCAACTTTGAAGCCCTCCATTCGCTCTTTTACAATACCTGTGGCGCCAGTGTGTGCCAAAGCACCACTGGTGATAAACATGCTTACGATTAGGGCTCGTTTGAACATTAGGGCTCCTGAGTAAAGCGGTTATGGGCCGCAATAATCTTCTGCGGCCAGGTAGACTTTATGTACGCGAGTATCGACCATATCTGATCATCGCTCAGTTGGTCACCAAAGGCGCGCATATTTGTACGGTAGTCATCGCCGACGACAGCTTTGACACCCTCTTTGACCATCACAAAGAGTTGTTGATCTTCATGGTGCCAGGTGTGACCGCTCTCATCGTGGGGAGGTGCGGGAAGGTAGCCGGCACTATCGCGTTTGCGCCAGTTAGGCTGACCTTTCAGGTCGGCTCCATGACAAGCAGCACAGCTACGCATGTAAAGCTCCCGACCCTTGGCTACTGCTTCCTTATCTGTGTAGGGAATAGCGCTCCAGCGAGATTCAGCAGCAACCGAAGATTCAGTTTGAAATTCAAGCCAAACAGCATAACTGATACCAGATAATAGGGCCGCGACTCCGAGCCACTGTTTTGTCGATAGCAAAATCGTTTATCCTTCTAATGCGTCAACCCGAACGGTAGTTGCTCCGAGGAGCCGTGTTAAATTGAAATTAGCATAATTTTGGGCGCTATATACCTAAAACCTATATAGGGGAGCTGACATGCAGCTTAATATCGAAGATATGTCCTGCGGTGGTTGCGTAGCCAACATCACTGAGGCGATCAAAAAACTTGATCCTGAAGCGAGGATCACGGCCGACTTGGAAACGCGAAATATAAATGTGAGCACCGCTATTGCAGAGGCTGATGTAAGAGCAGCTCTGTCCGCCGCAGGTTACCCTGCCACTGAGTAACGCAAATTGATCAATTCACTTGTAGCGAAGCTTAGCCTGGGCTGGGATCTCCAGCCTGTCGGTCGATAGTTAGATGCTTGATCTGGAACGCAAGGCTGTAATAAGTACGTCCACAAAGTCTGTCTGTTTTTGATAAAGACCAATAGCATAGTTGCACTCAGTTTCACCGAGAACATGCTGCTAAGACTCATTGAGTCGGAGATGATCCCATGCGTTGCAGCGTTCTGGATTATATCTGAAGCTTTCTACATGGGGCGATCAGAGCTTTGTTGTAACACCATCAACACCGAGAGGTTTATTAGCTGTTTGGTTTTTCTTACCCAGTCGTTTAATGAGCCATTTTTCCAGATGACCTGCCTTGCCAAGGCTGATTCCGGGCGCTTCGATTAATTTAAAAGTCACAATCGCTAAGATGACCACTATGATAGATAGCAGAGGCAAAAGCAGCATGAATCGTTGTGCGTCCCAAACCGCGGGAATTGAGAACAGTAGAGAAAAACAGAGGTAGAGAACAAGGCCATGGAGCAGGTAGATGCTGTAACTAATCTCGCCTAAAACCCGAGCAGTCGGAAGGTGCAGTAGTTTAAAAAGGCTAGATCCATTTGCTATGAGATAAAAAAAACAACCGAGTGTACCGATTTGGGTTAGCGAGAGAGGGGCAGCTATTGCGACAGCATAAGCGATGAGTAAAAGAGCCAAAAGGTCATGTTTGATGGGCGAGGGTTTTGATCGTTTTGGTTCTGAGCGCTTTTGGATAAGCGAGACGCACCCTCCGATGAAGAAGTAGATCAAATAGCTTGTGTCAAAAGTGAGTATATTCAAAGGCAAAAGAAAAAGAGTGAATATAATGAGCCCAAAAGCAGAGAATGCAAGAACTCCACAACGCATGATTAGGGCCACGAGCGGGAGAGATAGATAAAACAACCACTCGTATCTTAGGGTCCAGTCCACTCCAGCAATAATTTTTTTTGTATCGTTGAAATCGTTTATCTCACCCCCGTGGAAGAGGAACCATTTTAAGTAGTCGAATGAGAGCTGACTCCGACTCACGCTGAGCGAGAATTCAGTTTTAACCAATACAGTCAGACTGATCGCCGTGAGCGCAAATAGATAGAGCGGTACGATTCTGAAAAGACGAGATTCGTATAACCTGATCCAATTTACTTTGCGCCCGGAGCTTAGTTTTCCGATGAACAAAAAGCCTGTGATCATAAAGAAAATGCCGACACCGACGCTCCCAAAATTTTCATATACATGGTTCGGTGGCGCCTCCCACTCACCACTCAATTTCCAATGATAGGTAATCAGTGCGTGATGGAAAAATACAGCGAGCGCAAGAAAACCGCGGATCCCGTCAATCGACTTAAACCTGCCGTTGTTACTCAGGCAAGGTGTTAACCCCAAACTGCAAAGGACCTTTATCAGCAGCAAAGTGGCAGCGACAGAGACAGCAGCTAAAACGTAAAGCATGGCATCACCCCGGTTAGTTACTAGATTGACTCAGCAAGTGCTGTGCCAAAGATTAATCAACTGTTTCAGGCGTGTGTTACATGAAGCGAATTTGGGCTTTCAAATTGGTGAGTCTGGTATTCGTTCGATTTTTTGGATCTGATAATTCAAAACCAAACCAGGTCTGTATTTTTGCTGGTCGGTGGCTTTCCATACGGCTTTTTGTTGTACTCAAGGCGATGGTAAATAAACTTGGGGGATTAGTTTTGCAGTAAGCGACCGACAGTAGGACGCATTCTGTGCGATTTTAGTCCCCCTTTGAGAGAGGTATGGTATGCCGAGTGTGGCGGTTTTTCTTGGTGCAAAAGACGCGGTTCGAGGAGTGTTTAACAGCAAAGTTGAGCAGCTCGGAGGGGCTATTGCGCGCGCGAAGATTGATATTGTTTATGGGGGGTCTAACACGGGTTTGATGAAACGCCTTGCTGACTCGGCGTTAGAGCATAATGGCAGGGTTGTAGGCGTCACAGTGGATGCACTGGCGACGAGAGAGGCTCCTCATCCTGCTCTGAGTAAGTTACACAGAGTAGAGACAATGCATCAGCGAAAGGCGATGATGTCAGAGCTTGCTGACGCCTTTATTATTTTTCCGGGAGGGATAGGTACTCTCGAAGAGTTCTTTGAAGTCTACACATGGGCAAAGCTAGGATTTCACTCTAAACCTATCGGTCTGCTCAACATTGAGGGATACTTTGATCCGCTATTGCAGTTATTAGATCGCGCTGTTGAGGAGGGTTTTTTTGATCAGAGTGGTCGCGATTTATTAATCTGTGAGTCCGAAGTTTCGGCGTTGTTGGCTAGCCTAGGGTTCACCAAAGAGTAAAATTGCTAAGCGAGGCGCGTTGTATTCTCTAATCGAAACTCAGCGCCGTCTGGCTATCGCGTTGCCAATCCCGATCTGTCATTTGATAGATCGAGTGCATTAGTCGCTTGAATCATCTGGATGTTATCGAAGTAGAGTGTTCGTTCAGCTATCTGAGGTTCTGTGCCCTCATAACCCCAGCTCGGGACGTATACGCCAGCCTTTAAATAGGGCCCCGTGAGATCTTTGTGCGCATTGGGTCCTTGATCGTCAACTATTTGCTCGCCGTTCAGCCAGATGGCGAGACGCCCATCATCAGATGAGGACCAACGAGTCTGAATAATCCAGTCGAGCCACCGGCCCTTTTCAAGTTGTACCTTAGCCAATGGCACAATCGCCTCGACATTGCCTAGCCTGTCAGTTGTAGAAACGACCTTATCGTCGAACGCTTTTTGGATCAGCCATTGGTCGTCAACGATGGTGATTTCCAGCGGTGGCATCCGACCTGGCTCGCCGAGTAAAAAGTCGCGAGTCCCATGCCATTGCATGGCAACCACCTTCACCGTCGAATCCTGCCATTCCGGTGGCACGAAAACTGATATTTGATACCAGGTTTCATGCTTTAAAGGGTTAGACAGTAGTCTAAGTTCGCTTCGATAGTTACCTTTGACTATGTTGTCTGAGGGTTGTAATGAGAAACGGCCGGCGTTCCCATCGCGGTCACCCGGAGCAACAACTGTTGTGAATGAATGTGAACAGCAGATTTGCAGAGCATAATCGTGCAGGTGAGCAAGCAGACTTAAACTTGAGTAACCTGCATTGTCCTCCGCTTCAAAAGAGATCCTAACCATCTCTCCATCTTTGTATTGGGCAAAATAGCTAGCGGCAACAGTGTAGACCGCTACGCTTAACAAACTGAGTGACAGTGCTGTGGCCATTAAGAGTCGCAATGGTTGCCAGATGTTGCGTTTGGCGTTCATTATCCGGTCCATAATTAAGTTTATTCATGCCTTGTTTAGCAGTATCCGTGCCATCTCTGCCCCGAACAGAGTACCCATTGAAGATAAAGCGCTAGTGATCAATATTTTGGTGAGTGAAAGGTAGTTCGACTTTTTAGAGATTGCCCTGGCTAGATTTTTCGACACCGAAGTATGCAAGAGATGGGGCCATGAAGCGCTTGTCCTAGATAGGGCTAGTCCCTAAGGTAAGTACCAGACTAAAGTGTTTATTGCTCGGGAGCTTAATTTCGGATGTACAAAAATCTGTCGCCAGTGCAGTTAGATCGCCTCGACCCCCTCAAGGCTATGCGGAGTCAATTCACACTGCCAGACAATCTTATTTATCTTAATGGGAACTCGCTCGGCCCACTTCCTGTTGCAACTAAACAACGCATAAATGATGCGGTTGTGAAGGAGTGGGGAGAAGGCTTGATTCGGAGCTGGAACAGCGCAGACTGGGTTAGCTTGCCCCAGCGGCTCGGTGCAATGATCTCAAATCTTATCGGCGCAGACAGTGATGAGGTCATTGTGGCCGACTCTACCTCTGTGAATCTGTTCAAGCTGGTACATGCCGCCCTGAAGCTAAACCGAGGGCGAAGTAAGATAGTAACGGAACTGGGGAACTTCCCGACTGACCTCTACATACTGCAGGGTGTAGAGCGTGATCAGAGCGTAGAACTCTGCGCTGTGGCTCGTGAACAGGTGATTGATGAAATCGACGAAAATACAGCACTGGTTGTGCTTACGCAGGTGCACTATAAAACCGGTGAAATGTTTGACATCAGCGCTGTCACTAAAAGAGCACATGCTCATGGCGCATTAGTACTTTGGGATCTAAGTCACAGCACGGGTGCTGTGCCGTTAGAGCTCAACGCCGCTGGCGCTGATTTAGCGGTTGGCTGCGGCTACAAATACCTCAATGGCGGTCCTGGGGCTCCCAGCTATCTCTATGTGGCCAAACGACATCATTCTAGTTTTGAGCAGCCGCTCACTGGTTGGTTTGGTCATGCAAGCCCCTTCGCCATGTCTGATACGTTTGATCCCGCGGCCGATTTAAGCCGGGCATTGTGCGGAACGCCCAGTGTGTTGGGGTGTATCGCATTGGAGGAGGGGGTGCGAATATCGCTGCAGGCCGATATCGAGCAGGTTCGTGAAAAATCGATCGCCTTGTCGGAACTGTTTATCAATTTAGTAGATGAGCGTTTGAGCTCATTCGAATTTGAGTTGGCGAGCCCCAGAGATTCAAGCCGACGCGGAAGCCAAGTAAGTCTGAGGCATCCACACGCATACCCTGTTATGCAGGCGATAATAGCAGAGGGTGTCATTGGTGATTTTCGTGCTCCCGACATCCTGCGGTTTGGTTTTGCACCTTTGTATACAAGGTTTGTTGATGTTGAGGCGGCGGTAGCGTTGCTTGCGAAGGTGATGGAGGAAGCGCTGTGGCGTAATCCCAACTTTCAGGTCAGAGCAAAAGTGACTTAGTTGTCCTTAATGCTGGTAAGGTCTTTATCGCTGTGCTATTCAAAGTGTCGGTGACCCAATTAGCCAGCAGTGCTACGGTACTAAAAACAACAAAAATATAAGGAGTGGCGGCATGCGCGTATTAATAACCGGTTCAGGTGGCCAGATCGGTCAGAACCTTGTTAAGTTTGGTGATCATAGCGGCCACGAAATTCTTTGCGCTGACTCAAACGAGATAGACGTGCGTGACCTTGCGGCGTTACAACGAGTCTTTTTGGCCTATAAGCCTGACTTGGTCATCAACGCAGCGGCCTACACGAATATGGATGAGGCGGAGCTCCACCCCGACATCGCCTATGAGATAAACGAAGTGGGACCGCGCCACCTGGCGGAAACCTGTGCCGACCTGAAAATTCCAATGGTACAGATCTCGAATGTTGAGGTGTTTGACGGCAAATCGCACCACCCTTATCTCGAAGATGAACCGCTAACGCCAATCTCGGTTTTTGGTGCAAGCAGAGCGGCTGGAGAGGGCGCGGTGCGTAAATCACTCTCCGAGCACCTTATTCTTCGAGTCGGCTGGGTCTTCTGTACAAGTAATAAAAATTTCGTCAAAGAGGTGGTCGCGGCTGCTCAGAATGATTCGCCTATCTATATACACGACGGGCTGAGGGGCAATCCAACTTGCGCAGCCTGCCTGGGGCGCGCGATTTATCAAATTATCGATCGCTACGCGCAGGATAAAACACTGCCCTGGGGAACCTATCACTACGCCCATGACCCTATTATTGGGCGTGTAGAGTTTGCTGATCAGATTCTAAGGCATGCCCAAAAGCTCGGCATCGCACCCATTGAAGCAACCATAGAGTCTATTCGACGACCTGCAGAGGTGCCCAACGCAAAGCGTCCTGCCAACTCAGTGCTATCAACGGCTAAACTCAAAGCAACGTTTAACATTGAGCCGAAAGATTGGCATGAGTGTCTTGATGCTACGCTGAAGCGTCTGAATTAATCCCCAAAACGCTAAAAGGCGTCATCTCTTACCCCAAAAGTTAATTGGCCCACATCTTGCTTCACTAGTGCAAAGATGTGGGCTTAAGGGCGATTTGTATTCGCTAAATGGCTGATAATTCGGGTAATATATGTTGCAAATTGCGAAAGCAGGTAAGTGCATCTCAAGGGGGTTAGCTGTTTGAACATACTGGTAACTGGCGGTGCCGGTTTTATTGGATCTGCTGTCGTTCGACATCTTATTCTGGATACCGAACATCTGGTTCTGAATCTGGATAAACTCACCTATGCCGGTAACACCGAATCACTAGCACGAGTCGCTAGTTCAGATCGCTATCGTTTTAGTCAGACAGATATCTGCGACCGTGCCGAACTTGATCACGTATTTGCGGATTTTCAGCCCGATATCATTATGCATCTCGCGGCAGAGAGTCATGTGGACCGCTCAATCGAAGGGCCAGCGGACTTTATTGAGACCAATATAGTTGGCACTTATCAGCTGCTGGAAGCGGCACGCGCCTATTGGTCACAGCTTGATGCTGACAAAAAAGCGAGTTTTCGCTTTCACCACATCTCCACGGATGAGGTATATGGCGACCTTGAGGGCACGGATGACCTGTTTACCGAAACGACCCCTTACGCGCCAAGCTCTCCATACTCTGCTTCAAAGGCAAGTTCAGACCACCTGGTCCGCGCCTGGCATCGAACCTTCGGCCTCCCGGTCGTGTTGACCAACTGCTCTAACAACTACGGCCCTTATCACTTCCCTGAGAAGCTGATCCCGCACATAATTTTGAATGCGCTGGCAGGTAAGCCGCTGCCGGTCTACGGCAAAGGAAATCAGATCCGCGATTGGCTCTTTGTTGAAGATCATGCGCGTGCGCTGGTGCTAGTCGCGACCACTGCTGAGGTAGGTCAGACATACAACATCGGTGGACACAACGAGAAACAGAATATAGAAGTCGTGCACTCGATATGTGACCTGCTTGAGGAGCTCCACCCTGAAAAGCCAGCGGGAACTGCTCGCTACAAAGACCTGATTACCTTTGTGAAAGACCGCCCTGGACATGATCTGCGGTATGCAATTGACGCCAGCAAGATTGAGCGTGAACTTGGCTGGAAGCCACAGGAGACGTTTGAAACCGGTCTGCGCAAGACTGTGCTCTGGTACCTGGAGAATCGTGATTGGTGGCAGCGGGTTCTAGACGGTAATTACCGCCTGGATCGCATTGGTGAAGATAAAGGTGCGGCTTAAGCCCGAATAAGGATTAATGATGAAAGGTATTATTCTCGCGGGTGGCTCTGGTACCCGGCTGCACCCAATCACGAAAGGCGTCTCAAAGCAGATGCTGCCGATCTACGATAAACCGATGATCTACTATCCGCTCTCTGTATTGATGTTGGCGGGTATTCGTGACGTGTTGGTGATCTCTACGCCAACCGATTTGCCGAACTTTAAGAATCTGTTGGGCGATGGCTCTGATTTCGGGATTGAGCTGAGCTACTCCGAGCAGCCCTCACCAGACGGCCTTGCTCAGGCGTTTATCATTGGGGAAGAGTTTGTTGGCCATGACAATGTCTGTCTGATT
>Ga0102948_1000240_pt1 | contig 20839 bp, 21 predicted proteins | sample SalPonA_A_H2O_MG_FD_78211 | JGI IMG/M metagenome (GOLD analysis project Ga0102948, IMG submission 78211) | Water microbial communities from South San Francisco under conditions of wetland restoration - Salt Pond MetaG R2A_A_H2O_MG | ecosystem: Environmental > Aquatic > Non-marine Saline and... | reverse complement strand
GGCCCGAAGACTCATTGATAATTTTACCATTGGCGATGATAGCGTTGGGTATATTGACCTCCAGATCATCGCGCGTCAGCAGACGAGTCGATCGAAGACCGATATGAGTCACCTTACCCCGCTCGCCAGTATCGATAACAATGTAATCGCCGATCTTGTATGGAGAGTCGGCAAGGATAAAGACCCCCGACAACAGATTGGCAATCGTATCTTTAGCCGCAAAACCCACGGCAATACCGACAATACCCGCCGAAGCGAGCCAGGCTGTCATATCGATATTCCATACAAGGAATATCAGATAGACCACCATCAGCACATTCAGAACCGCCGCTACATTTTCGAGAAGTGGCAGCGTCTGGGGCCGAATGATCCCCTCTTCTGGCGTCTGCAAACTGATGTTCTTCAGTATGAATTGTGTTGCACGGTAGACGTATTGACCCCATGCGATCGTTGCCGCCGTAAGGGAGATCGATACGAGCGTCTGCTGCGCTTCGTCACTCAAAAAAAGTGACGCCAGTTGGCTTACCCCGATCAACAGGATCGACAGGACGACTGGGATACGAGACATACCTACCAGATGACGGGTTCGGGCACGGCGTTGTTGCGCCAGCCACCTGGCGGGCACACGCTTGAGTACGAACCCAGCGAATGACAGACCCAGCAGAGTGAGTGTCAAAATAACAACAGCATCTGTATAGGGCTGATGCTCAATAAGAAAGGCTTTTATCACCGAAAAATCAAACATTTACTTTCATCTCGTACTAGGCAAAAGCCTTCACTAATACTAGCCTAGCGCGGCTCAAAAGCGAATCAGTTCTGCGCCAAAAACCTTAGATATTGATCGAGTTCACAGACAGGTTGCGGTGAGCCACGATTCAGATTTGGCCTAACCAAGATAGCGCGAAAGTCTTCGATCAATCTTGCAGCCCCTACGCCAGGTATCAGCTCCCTGAGTGGGATGAGTACACGGGTGTCAGAGTCCTGAATCTGAGGCGGCTACAACCGAATTAAAACGATGGAGAATCAGAGCTTGAAAGCTGTGACCTCGGGATTTTAGGTTCTGTTGCTCTTAGTGATAAGCGGTGAGAAGCCGAGGATACAAAGGGTAATTCAACAACTGGTCTCAGTTGAAAGCTCCATCGGCCTGTTGCCACCAACCACACTGATCTGTGCGATCTGCACGAAACTTATCCATGAGAAGACGGAAGCGGATATTGTCAGGATCAACGGTGTACTGAGATATAAGCGCATTACGCGCAGCGGGATCAGCGCTAGTATCCCGGAGCAGAACGCGGCGCTCGCCGTACCTTTGGTCCAGCAGGGTTCGCAGCTCTATGATCTCCATGCGGTAGGCATCGCAGGCTTCACGACTATCAGCCTGTACTGCACCACTCGCTATAAGAGTCAGCGCCAGCAAACTGTTTGCAAACTGTCCTTTCATCAAAAATTCCGCATTCAAGGGTTGAGATAGTTAAAATTTAGATGATTAGCAGAGATTATCCAGTCCGAGCCTTAGATTTATGACTGCTAGTTGCAGCATACCCATAGCGTTGGCTCTGTCTAACAGAGTAAACACAACCGACAAATTTAGTCCTAAAGAAAAGTCCTGTAACAGTCGATATATCCTTAACCAGCAAGCCTTGATACAGGTGGTGTAAGTCATGGACAACAGAACAATAATTTATGCTCTATGCGACGACAACTACACTCTGGCGCGTCTCCAATGGCTTTTACGACGTGACTATCAGGTCGAACTGTTCAACCGGAGCGAATTACTGTTCGCTGCTATACAAGAGCAACGTCCGGACCTCGTTATTCTCGATACAAGTTCGGCGGACATCGTCAGTGATTCTGTGATCGCCCAGACCAAGGGGGTCTGCGGAACCTGCGTCTCTTACCTGCTTCTGAGTGGCAAGACCCGTCATAACCTAGGCTCACTATTTCGCTGCAACTGCATTGTTGGTCAGGTCAACCTGCCTCTTATCCCAGACCAATTGGTGAGTGCCATCAGACATGGGTTGGAACTCAGCAGAATGTGCCAGATCCGCGCCAATCTTTTTAACCAACCGCTACCCTCAGATGATGCGCGAGTCATCTTTTCATCTAAGTCAGCGAGCTAGCTGCTCCGACGGGTAAGAAGGTTGTATCTGAGATGAGCGACCGGTCACGATTACCACCCCATTCTACGTGAGCAACGCTGAGCTCATCAAAGTGAGAAATATGAGATCGCGCGGCACCCTAAGCACACTCTGATTGAGTAGATCAGGACCACTGAATTTCAAGGTCTAATGATCGCTCTCTTTTGTCACGCAAACGTCGTTATTCATTCGTTCAGATTCACTAGATCTCGCGCATACTTTTCGGCAGCGCTGCCTTGCGCGTTCGCATGTGAGGGACAACCTTAGCCTTCCAAATTGAGTCCAGCGACTTATCGCGCCACCCCAGTTGCTGCAGATACTCGCGCAAATAGAGAGGTGCAAGCGTTCTCTTACGTGCCACCATATAGGTGTGCAAGTGATCGGCAATGTAGAGTAACGAGATCGCATCTCGAACCGTGGAATCCAGATGCTCTGGTGGTGCCACCTCTGGATACCGTTGGGCTTTGATTGTCTCACACAGGGTTTGAGGGAGACCCCACACCTGCATCAGCTCGCCACCAAGCTCGCTGCGATCAACATCTGCGATAAGACCGGCAAAATCTTTAAAGCGCTTCTTCAACAGTTCGGATACCAGTAGACCAACATCGTGTAGCAGCGCGACCGTAGAGACGACGGCGGGCGTGCCTTTACCGGTCACTGCAGAGAGCGAGAAAGCGATTTGAGAGAGCTCCACCGCTTTGTCGTAACTCTGCCGAAAACGCCCTGTATCGGGCAGGGTATGTCGTAATCCCGCCGCCATAATGAGTTGGTAAACACCCTCGTACCCAAGTAACACTATTCCACGGTTAACATCAGAGACAGGTTCAGAAAGTGCATATTGAGGTGAGTTAATGGCTTTAAGCAGGAGACTGGTGAGGGAGGGATCCTGGCGCACCAATTCGCTGATCTCAGCCGAGGATGATTCTGTGTCCTGCAGTCGACCAAGAAGCTCGCCCGTTGAAACCGGTAGCTTGGGTATTTTCTTCAACGTCTCTACAACTAACTCGCTCTCAACGAACTTTGAGCGCTTACGAAGGGTCAAGGCGTGCAACCGGTCACCCAATTGATAAGCCTGTTTTTCAAGCAGTCGGTACTCTGCCATAACCGCCAATACCATAGCGGCATCGCCCTCTAACAAGCGTCGGTTTAGATAGTCTCGCAACTCGTCACCGAGACCCGCGAAATTGTCGACACTCATCTGTAGCAGGCTGCCGGCTGACTCAGCGAAAATTTTGCAACCCTCTAAATTACAGAGGATGTTGGGGCTAAGAAAGGTATTAGCCGGAATCTTGAATGTGTGTCCGCGACCCGCGTCAGGATTTGAGAGCACGCGAATACCGACGTCGATGAAAAGATAGAGACCGGGCTGATGTTTCACGACTGAGCTTAAATTGAGGTCGTCTGGAATCGCAATTTTCTGTGCGCGGTTGTACAGCTCGGTCTCTGCGGCTCGGGAGAGGCTTGCGCTCGCTACCTCTACCGATCGCATTCCAGCATCAGGCCTTAAAACGGGCGGCGTGGTCTGGGGTGAGCTCTGCGGCTTGCGTTGTCTACTGAACCATCCCACACGCAATCTCCTACTACTGCCAATAATCGTATTGAGATGGTCTCAGGACTGAGACCATCCGATCTAACTATAGAGGCAATCTGGAGCTTCTCCACCCGCTGAGGAGTGTTTAAGTCCCCTTAGGATGAATCTTTTGCATTAGCGTCTGTCTTCACTCATCTCTTCGAGGATCCAGTCTCGGAAAGCCTCCATAGCGGGGGTCAGAGAACGATTCTCTTTGTACACCAGATAAAATGCATTGTGGCTGTCGAGGGAGACATCCAGTGGCACGACTAAACGTCCCGTATCGAGTTCGCGCTGAAGTAAGGCTTTATCGGCCAATGCCACACCGATCCCCTCGGCCGCCGCAGAGACTGCCAGAGAGGTACTCGAGAAGGATATGGTATGCGCGATACTACTGATACTGACACCGAGCTTCTGCAAGATCTTGCTCCACTCGTGGTTGCGGCCGGTCACATTGATCAGTGTAAATTTAGACAGATCGGACGCCTTACGGATACCCCCTTTCTCCTCCATGAGTGCCGGACTGATAACAGGTGTCAGGTCGATGTTGCGCATCATGTGAGACTCTATGCCACTCCAATGACCCTTGCCGTAATAGACGGCTAGGTCGGTGTCTGAATTCTCGAAATCGATATAGTCTATAGACGACTCCAGGCGTAGCTCAATTTCAGGGTATCGCTCTTGAAAACGTGTTATGCGGGGCACTAACCAACGCGTCAGGAAGGCCGGCGCTACGCTAACATTTACAACATTAGAGTTGGGCGATGTAATCAGTTTGCGCGTAGCGAACTCAACCTCATCCAGTGCCATCTGTACCGAGGGGAGGTAGCGCTCACCTGCGGCTGTGAGTGAGATACTGCGCTTCTCTCTCTTAAACAACTCAACACCAAGAAACTCCTCGAGAGACTTGAGCTGATGGCTCACTGCCGAGGGGGTAACGCAGAGTTCCTCAGAAGCCCGATTAAAACTTCCATGGCGTGCAGCAGCGTCAAAGACTCTAAGGGCATTAAGCGGGGGCAATCGGCGCATCGGACTCTTCCTAAGATGAAATTATCTCAACATTACCCGAAGAAAGGATCGTTTGTCGATGCGAAGTTCAAACTTTAGTATGAGTAACAAGTGAACTGAATTGCACGATTGAATTGGAGTACGAGATGACCGAGATAAATCTGAACCTGGAACAGATCGAACTGAAGGCTCGTCAAGAGCGAGCTGAGTTTATCGCTTCAATGGCAAAAACTGCCTTCAGAAAACTTAGTAACCTGTTTGTAAGCGAACTGCGCAGCACTCGTTCGGAGACGCTGGCGCGCCTGCAGGCGAGCTAATCCCCTATTGTCTGCTAAGAGTTCTTTGGTGGGTACGGAGCACTCCGTACTCGCCTGTTTTACCTCTCTAACGCCTTCCTGCTTCGCGCGCTCTTCTCACTGAGTTTTAACAACACCCGGCTCGCTGCTGTAAATCCAAACCCTGCCGTTACAGGAGTGATCGCACCAAGCCCGCCTGAGCAGTCGAGACGGACATCGCCTCCAACAAACGCTTTGGTCGCGCAGACACCCCCATCAGCAGCTGGATAACGCGCTTGTTCGGTTGAGTAAACGCATTCGACCCCAAATTTGCGCCCAGAGCGGCTGAAACCGAAGTGTCGTTTAAGAATGGAGCGAACTTTGGACGCCAGCGGATCATGCTCAGTTTTGGTCAGATCAGCCACACAGATCTTCTGCGGATCAATAAGCCCGCCCGCGCCACCTGTGGTAATCACGGGAATCTTATTACGTTTACAGTAGCTGATTATGGCTGCCTTTACGCCTGCGCTGTCGATAGCATCGACCACATAATCCGGACCGTTCTCAAACAGATCAGGTAGATTATCCTGCGTCGCAAAGCTTTCAACTTCATGGACAATTAGATCAGGATTGATATCGCGCAATCGATCAGAGGTCGAGATCACTTTAGACTGTCCCACCGAAGAGGTGAGCGCGTGTAACTGGCGATTAATATTGGTGATGCAGACGTCATCCAGATCAACCAAAGTAATTTCACCGATCCCACTGCGCACTAGTGCCTCAGCCACCCAGGAACCGACACCCCCGATGCCTACCACAACGACATGCGAGCGCGAAAAAGCCTCAAGAGCGGGAACACCATAGAGCCGGCCTACGCCAGCGAAACGGTCAAGGTAATCAGAATTCATCGTCACTAATTTCAGTAAAAACCACCTGACCACAGCTCTTACATTCACCTTCGACAAAGCGTATGCCGAACTGAACGTACTCCTGCGGCTTAATCATACCAAGATCCACCTGTTGGCACTGATCACACCAGGTGTGAGTCAGCAGGGCGCGCTGTTCGTCAGCACTGCGCTGGCTGAAATCAAAAAACTGCTTCTCTTCACTCATAAGATCTCCTGCGCGACCGAATCTGAGGCCACTGGCAGATAGGTGAGTTGCCAATGTGGGGGTAGATTTTCGCTCAGCAACGCCTCTAAGTCACCCTGTGATCGAGCCTTTTCAAACCAGACACCCAGTACTGGGTCAGCGCGAAAACTAAATTTTTGCGAACGGAACTCAAAGCCTAACTGCCAAGCGTGAAGATACCCGCGATCGGCAATCCTATCCTGCTGCGATGCGTAGCGCGAATCTCCCAGAATTGGCGAACCTTCACTCTTCAGTGCAACACGAATCTGGTGCGTCTTACCTGTCAGCGGATGACAGAGAAACAGGCGCATTCCCTCGCCCAATGAGCGTGAGATAAACTCCGTACGGGCAGGATTTTTCTGGCTGCGAACCAATTTCCAGCTACCTCGACGAGCACTCTGCATATCACCTGTAATCATCCCCTGTTTGCGTCTCGGTTTCGCCGCTGAGACAGTGAGGTAGAGCTTATCCACCTTACGATCAGCGAAAAGAGCGCTGAGTTCGCTAGCCGCTTGTTGATTGCGACCGATCAATAAAAGACCCGAGGTCATCTTATCCAACCGGTGCACTAACCATAAAGGTTCTTGACGCGCCTGACTCAACGCCATCAAAAATCCCTGCTCGGATTGATCTCGGTGTACCGATACATTTGCTGGTTTATCGACCAGAATAAAATCTGGATGTTCAAACACCAGTCGGCCTAGTTCCAACAGAGCACCTGCTTGACGAAGGGAATTGTCAGTTTACGTTTGGCTCGCAGCGACGCCTGATCGAGTTCATCAAGTTGATGCATCAGTCTGGACAGGTTTCGGCTACCGTGGTTGAGGATAAACTGCAGCACCTCTGTTGAGACACTAAGACCACGCGCGATCGCACTGTTGCTCAGCACTCTCAACTTCTCCTGATCATCGAGCTCGTACAGAGGCAGGACCAGCCCCCACTGCAACCGCGAGCTCAGATCAGGCAGATCGGCCCCGACTCGAGTCGGGGTATCACAGGCCGCTATGAGAAGCCGCCTGTCCAAGTCACGCAGACGGTTATAGAGATGGAACAGAGCCTCTTCCCAGTGGCTATGTCCCAGCAACTGGTCAATATCATCTATACAGACCAGATCAAACATCTCCAGGGACTCAAATATACTCGGGTCGAGCGCTAGACACTCACTTGCCGGCAGATAAATAGCTGATCCGCCGGTCTGTTCAATACGATGGCAACACGCCTGTAAGAGATGCGTGCGACCTGTGCCAGCTGAACCATAGATATAAACAGTATTTTCGTTTGAGCGTCCCTCGCACAGCTGCTCGAGGGCAGCTCGTAGCAGATCATTTGAACCCGTGATGAAGTTGTCGAACTGTGCGTCTGATCTCAGACGCACACTCAAAGGGAGTTGAGTGGGTAGCTGCACCTAGATTAAGCCTCCGAGTCTCCGGCACCTGGTTTGTCGTACAGATGACTGGCGATGTAACCACGATGGAGGTGCGTTAATAACACCCGTATGACGGCAGCGACCGGCAGCGCCATCAACACGCCAACGAAACCGAAAAGCTGCCCGCCGGCCATAATCGCAAAGATAACGGCTACCGGGTGAAGTCCAATTCGATCACCCACTAGCTTGGGCGTCAGAACCATCCCTTCAAGTAGCTGACCCACACCGAACACCAGTGCAACGCCGAGGAGAATTAGAGGATCCTGCATCTGCACATAGGCCGCGACGGCAGAACTGAGGACACCCACAATCACACCGAGATAAGGCACGATACTGGCAAGCCCGGCGGTGATACCAAGCAAAAGCGCTAAATCAATGCCCAGAAGAGAGAGTCCAATCGCATAGATGATACCTAATACCAGCATCACCACTAGTTGCCCCTTCATGAATGCGCCAAGGACCTCATCACACTCTCGTGCCCAGAGAGTGACAACGGGTTCAATGTTACGCGGCAACAGCAGGCGAATATTGGCCATCATCAGATCCCAATCGCGCAGCAGGTAAAAGGTTACGACTGGAATAAGCAAAAGATTTGCAAACCACGCAACCACCGCCAGACCAGATTGCGTCACTGAACTGACGACCCAACTGGCAACGCTTCCCGTGGTCTGCCAATGCTGAGTAAGGATCGCCGCCAGCTGTTTCAGGTCAGGGCGACCTATCTCAACCCCGAAGGTACCCTCGACAAATGGCAAGAGTTGCGTGTTAACGATCTCTAGGACTCGTGGCACGCGTTCGATCATCAATTGGATCTGGGTGGTCAGATGCGGTAGTAACAGCAACAGGGCTAGGGCAAAGATTGCGGAAAGTGCAACGAATACGATCACAACAGCGTTCGTGCGGCTAAGATTACGCGCCTCCAGACGATCGGCAATCGGATCGGATATATAGGCTAGCAGAGCGCCAACCAGAAAAGGGCTGAGTATTGGCGCGAGCAGATAGATCAGGGTAAAACTGATCAGGCCCACCACTAGGATAAACCAGCGCTGCTGCATCTTTACTGCGCCTGTTGCAGGTCTGAAGTCTGTCTGTTTTGCAGCTGAGCTGTCGGCAACGGCATTGCCAGCGCATCCCAGCGTAAACCACCGGTGTCAGTGCGGCGCAGCCAGGGCTGTTGTTCCAGCAGACTTCTCAGTTGCGCAGGCGCTAGCATCGAGCCAACCACCAGTTCAACCTCTGTGCCCTCAATACGCGCAGGAAAAAGATAATCCACCCCTTCGAGAGCACGAATACTTTGCGTGAGGCGCATGTAATCGGATCCGTCGAAAAGACCCGTTATAACAAGCGTTTGTCCCGGGTGTTGATAGAGCTGCGACTCTATCTCCGACGCAGTAGCTATCGGCGCCGATAGAGTCGTTGTTGGGGCTGAGGCACTCGTGATTGGGGTGGCTTCAGCACTTACTGCAGGCATCATACTCAACTGCATTCCAATCCAATTGAGACCGAGTGTGAGACCGTCACTACTGGCAGGAGTACGGAGCTGTTGCGCCTCGCCGCCCTGCTCCATTACCCATTGCAACCCTGTATTGGTCAGTTGAACCCAGACAGCCGCATCGCTCCCAGTCGCCAATCGGCTGGTCATCAGAGCGCCAACATCGGGTTCCGCACGCAGATGCAGTGGATACTGATCTGCGACCCCCAGAGAGGCTGGCGTGGTGAGCGGGGTTTCGCTTCCAGCCGATTGGGACTGCAGATATCTCATCCATTCGCTCTGCTCAGCGTTCACCGGCTGGCCTGAGCGTATATCACTCGCCCAAATTAACACCGCTGCAGCCACCGGCATGCTCTGCACTGCCAGCGTAATCGCTAAAGATCCAGCCTTAGCCAGCTTGAATAACGTGCGCATCCAAGATCCTTTTTATAGAACGAATAAAATTGCTTCAAACTTTAACACACAATGGCTCAGCGGGGAGCAAACTGGTAAAATCTGGCGCCAATTACACTCACCCATACGCACACGCTGTTTTAGAGGTTTTACACTGATGTCTGACGCGCCAAACAACAAATCCATTAGCTACAAAGATGCTGGCGTCGATATCGATGCAGGTAACGCTCTGGTTGAGCGCATCAAAGGTGTAGCGAAACGCACGGCCCGCCCAGAAGTGATGGGTGGTCTTGGCGGCTTCGGCGCGCTGTGTGAAATTCCACAAGGCTACCGTCAGCCTGTCCTGGTATCAGGTACGGATGGGGTAGGTACAAAATTGAAATTGGCCATGGATTTGGGTCGCCATGACACGATCGGCATAGATTTGGTGGCCATGTGCGTGAACGATCTCGTTGTAGCGGGTGCCGAGCCACTTCTGTTCCTCGACTACTACGCGACCGGAAAACTCAATGTTGATATGGCTGCTGACGTGGTTACTGGTATCGGCGCCGGCTGTGAACTGGCGGGAGCTGCTCTCGTTGGCGGCGAGACAGCTGAGATGCCGGGTATGTATGACGGTGATGATTACGACCTGGCGGGATTCTGTGTTGGCGTCGTCGAGAAGTCAGAGATTATTGACGGTAGCCGAGTACAGGCCGGTGATGCGCTGATTGCACTCGCATCCTCGGGTCCCCACTCCAACGGCTACTCGCTGATCCGCAAGATACTTGAAGTGACCAATGCTGATCTTGAGACCAAGGTCGGCGGTCGTACTCTTGCAGATGCCCTGATGGAGCCGACACGTATCTACGTGAAGCCACTGCTCAAATTGATTAAAGAGTCGCGGGTGAATGCTTTGTCACACATCACCGGCGGTGGTCTGCTGGAAAATATTCCCCGCGTGCTGCCTGACAACGCTAAAGCCGTCATCAACACCCAGAGCTGGGAGATCCCCGAAGTATTTCGCTGGATCCAGAAAGGTGGCAACGTTGCCGATCGAGAAATGTATCGCACCCTGAACTGCGGTGTGGGTATGGTTATAGCCTTACCGGCGGTGGCTGCAGAGGAGGCTATGACTCTTTTGAGAGCCGAGGGTGAAACACCTTGGATCATCGGACAGATTGCTGAAGCAGCAGCAGGCGAAGAGCAGGTTGAACTCGTCGGTCTGAACTGATTTGATGAAACACGTTGTCGTTCTAATCTCAGGATCTGGGTCCAACCTACAGGCGATTATGGATGCTGCCGCCCAAGCCGGCAGCTACAAAATCTGTGGAGTACTATCCAACCGGGCGGATGCCTTTGGCATTACCCGCGCACAGCAGGCGGGCATTCCAACCGCTGTCATCCAGCATCAGGATTATCCCGACCGCCAGAGCTTTGACGAACAGCTTATTAACCAGATTGACGAGTGGCAGGCCGACCTGGTGGTATTAGCGGGCTTCATGCGCATCTTGACTGAAGCGTTTGTGCGCCACTACTCCGGCCGCCTGCTCAATATTCACCCATCTCTGTTGCCCAAGTTCAAAGGTCTTAATACACATCAACGTGCCATTGATGCGGATGAGTCAGAACACGGTTGCACCGTCCATTTTGTCTCAGAGGAGCTGGATGCCGGCGCACCAATCGTTCAGGCGGCGACCGAGATTGGCTCGGAGGATTCAGTCGAGTCGCTGCAGCAACGCATCCACAAACTGGAGCACAAAATCTATCCGCTGGCGGTTGATTGGTTTTGCAGCGGACGCCTGCAGCAGGTGGGTCAGCAAGCGATATTAGATGGCTCGCCCCTGGGGCTGTCCGGCAAGAGGTTGGAGGCCTAAGGCATGATGCGCTGGCTGCTGATCGCTTTAGTGGCTTTGATGCCGATCAGCGTTTCCGCTCAGCTTCGACCCTTTGCGGCAACCTATAGCGCGACCCTTGATCTTCTCATCGACCTGCCAGTCGAGGCACGCCGTGAGCTGTCACGCAGCCCCAGTGGGCTGTGGCACTTTAGCAGTGAAGCTCACTCTGCTTTTGCTAAGCAAAGTGAGTCATCAACCCTCAATTACGAAGCAAACAGCTGGCAGCCCAAATCGTATAAATTCCGACGCTCAGTATTTGGCAGAAGCCGCGAAATCAGTATCAGTTTCGACCCAGAACGTCAGCGCATTACAACCGTCGCTAAACAGGAGCCCTGGACGCAGCCCTACGAAGCCGGCGTGCAGGACAAACTCAGCTATCAGTTACAGCTACGCCAAGATCTCATCCTCGGCAAAGAGCAGCTCAGCTACCGGATCGCTGATGGAGGCCGTATCAAGACATACCGATTCGTGCGCAGTGGCCAAGAGCGGCTAACAACACCAGCGGGTACATTTGACTGCATCCGCCTGCAACTGCAACGCAGCGATGGGCAACAACAGACGCTGATCTGGATGGCGCCTGCCCTGGACTATCTCACGGTAAGACTTTTACGCATCGACGAGTCAGGCCGCGAACATATTCTCAACCTAAAATCACTGGAGAGCCCCGAGTGAGTGCAACTATCGACTCTGTGCGCAAAGAGCTGGATAAACTGGAACAGTTAGCGCTAGACGAACCTGATCACCTTTTCGCCATATCCTATCTGCGTAGTCATCTGGATCTAATAAGTGAGGCACCGCTTGACTGCCCTCTGGCAGAGGCCCTCGAGCGAGCGGTTGAGAGCACATTTGATGCTGACAATATGTCTGCTTCAGATCGTAGCGAAGTACTGCAGCTAATTAGCAAACTGGCTTAGTCCACATAGTTTAACGTTGCGATCAGCGAACGCCCCCCCGCATGATCGCGATGCTCTCCCAGCCAAACGCCCTGCCAGACACCCAGTAAAACCTCACCCCCACCAACCGGGAGTAGCAAGCTCACGCCGTTAAGGCTGCTCTTGATATGAGCTGGCATATCATCGGGTCCTTCATACGTATGAACATAGTCCGGATGGTTCTCCGGTGCCAGGCGGTTAAAAGCCCCCTCCATATCAATACGCACGCTCGGATCGGCATTCTCGTTCAACGTCAGTGATGCTGAGCTGTGCTGCAAAAACAGATGCAACTGCCCAACAGAGGCCGCCTTAATTTCGGGCAGAGCAGCCATAATTTCATCGGTCACCAAATGAAAACCGCGCGAGCGTGCTTTGAGTCGAATGTGTCGCTGAACCCAAGCCATACCTACCCTCCCATGCAAATCTCAGCCATTAGTGTACATAATTTCATGTCCGAAAAATTGACTTTGATCGTCAGACGCCTATCATATTCCACAAAGACATATACATATAACACAAACCAGGAGTTCAACATGACACCCATGGTTAAAACCTTTTTCGATGAACCGACATTCACTTTCAGTTACGTCGTATCAGACCCTGAGACTAAGCACTGCGCAATCGTCGACTCAGTCCTGGACTTTGACTACGCTGCAGGCAAAACCGATACAGCATCGGCTGACCAGATTATCGAATACGTTCAGTCTGAGGGTTTGACCGTGGACTGGATTATCGAGACCCATGTACACGCAGACCACATCTCTGCAGCCCCTTATCTCAAAGAGAATCTCGGTGGGCAGTTGTCGATTGGGGAACATATCACAACGGTACAGAACGTCTTTGGTAAAGCGTTTAATGAAGGCACTAACTTCCACCGCGATGGTAGCCAATTCGACCACCTGTTCAAAGACGAAGAGATCTTCAGAATCGGCAATCTTGAGGGCCGCGCCATGCACACTCCCGGGCATACACCTGCCTGTATGAGCTACCTCATAGGCGATGCACTGTTCGTCGGTGACACGCTATTTATGCCTGATTACGGTACAGCGCGGTGCGACTTCCCTGGTGGGGATGCTCGCACGATGTACACCTCCATACAAAAGCTCTTCAGCCTGCCTGATGAGACTCGCATGTTTATGTGCCACGACTACAAGGCACCTGACAGGGACCACTACCTTAACGAGACCACCGTCGGTGAGGAGCGAAAACACAATATCCACGTTGGTGAAGGGATTGATATGGAGCACTTTATACAGATGCGCGAGGAGCGTGACGCCACACTGGCGATGCCAAGACTGATACTCCCTTCGGTACAGGTCAATATGCGTGCCGGCCATATGCCAGAGCCTGAGGATAACGGCCAAAGCTACCTGAAAGTTCCGGTCAACCTCTTCTGATGCGCAACCATTGGGTCCGTGTCGAGGAAGCTTGACAAGCTCAGGCTGGTAAATACTAACAGCTTAAGCCAATATCAAAGCTCCTACCGCTACACCGCTTACAACAATAATAAAAGGCACTGCCCCACGGAGAACAACTATGGATTTACGAAAATTAACACCCTTTCTCAGTGTTAGCGCACAGATCACCGCGGAGGATGTCGGCATAGCCGCCTCCATGGGATTTAAAACGCTGATCTGTAACCGCCCTGAGAATGAGAGCGAAGACCAGCCCGAGATGCAAGGCATCATTGACGCCTGTGAGCGTGAGGGCTTGGCCTGGCACTATCAGCCTGTCATATCGGGAAAAGTGACCGATGAGAACGCGGCTGAGTTTGGAAACCTCCTTAAGGAGGTACAAGGACCAGTACTGGCTTTCTGCCGCACCGGCACGCGTTGCACAACGCTCTGGGCACTGTCTGAGTCACACCATCTCGACACGAGCACTGTGTTAGAGACGGCCAAACAGGCGGGGTATGACCTGGCAGGTCTTCGCCCACGTCTGGAGGCCAGTCATCAGGCGAGCAACCCAGATGTAAAGATCCTAGGGCGACGTCATGAAGTAGTTATTGTTGGTGGCGGAGCTGGTGGTCAATCAGTCGCTGCCAGCCTACTCAAGCGTCGCCCCGATCTCGATATCGCTATCATTGAACCCCGTACCGAACACTACTATCAGCCGGGTTGGACTCTCGTCGGCGGTGGTGTTTTCGAGCGCGCTGAGACAATTCGTCCGATGAGCGAGCTGATGCCCAAAAGAGCAACTTGGATTCAGGCCGCTGTATCAAGCTTTGAGCCCGACCAACACCTGGTGGTTTTGGAGGATGGGGAGGCCATTGGATACCGCACACTGGTTGTCGCACCTGGCCTCTCACTCGATTGGGACGGTGTAAAGGGTCTCAGAGAAACGCTGGGGAGCAACGGTGTCACGTCAAACTACAAGGTTGATCTGGCACCCTACACCTGGGAACTGGTACAAGCGCTGAAGAGTGGTAGCGCACTATTTACGCAGCCACCCATGCCAATTAAGTGTGCGGGTGCACCACAGAAAGCGATGTATCTTTCCTGCGATCACTGGTTCCGAAACAACCGTATCAACGATATTAGTGTCGAATTTTGCACATCGACTCCAAGCCTCTTTGGTGTGGCCGAGTACATACCCGCACTGATGGAGTATGTGAAGAGATACCAAGCAACGCTTAGCTTCAACACCACCCTTGTTGAAGTTGAGGGTGCCAGCAAGACGGCCTACTTCAGGCAGATCAGTGCGGAGGGTGAGGTCAGCGATATCGAAAAGAGTTTCGATATGCTGCACGTCTGTCCGCCACAAAAGGCGCCTGATTTTATAGCCAACAGCCCGCTTGCCGATGCAGCCGGTTGGGTTGATATCAGCCCAGAAACACTGCAGCACGTGCGATACGGCGACATCTTCGCGCTTGGAGATGCCGGTAACTCTCCGAACGCTAAAACAGCTGCTGCTGTGCGTAAACAGGCGCCCGTAGTTGCGGAAAATATCATCATGGCGCTCAGTGGTGAGTCCCCACGGGCGGTCTACAACGGCTACGGCAGCTGCCCGCTAACAGTAGAGCGTGGAAAAATTGTGCTGGCAGAGTTTGGTTATGGAGGCAAGCTACTACCAAGCTTTCCTAAATGGATGCTAGATGGAACCCAGCCATCCACACTGGCCTGGATGCTCAAAGAGAAATTACTTCCGTGGCTCTACTTTGATGTGATGCTTGAGGGCAGAGAGTGGTTAGCTGCACCTGAGGTTCTGCCGATGTCACCCACCAAGCAAGCAGTGATGGATAGCCAAAATTAACAACCATCAGGGATGAAAATGCTCGATCGCTACCTACCCATAATGCAGTGGTTACGAACTTACAACCGCGGCACGCTAACGAACGACCTAGTCGCCGCGTTAATCGTCACCATCATGTTGATACCTCAGTCGCTCGCTTACGCTCTTTTAGCGGGACTACCAGCTGAGGTTGGTCTTTACGCGAGCATTCTTCCTCTTGTTGCCTACGCTATTTTCGGCAGCAGCCGCACCCTGGCAGTGGGACCGGTTGCAGTCGTATCGCTAATGACCGCCGCTGCGGTTGGGAACCTCGCACTGTCTGGTACCGCTGAGTATCTTGCAGCAGCGATTGCTCTCGCCTTTATATCGGGCCTGATACTGATTGTTATGGGCGTTCTGCGTTTAGGGATGTTGGCCAACTTTCTGAGCCATCCAGTAATCTCGGGCTTTATAACCGCATCGGGTATTATTATTGCGGCCAGTCAATTGAAGCATATCCTCGGCGTCAACGCCTCGGGGCATAACTTACTAGAGCTGTTGAGCTCTATTGTGGAACACATTGATGAGTTGCATTGGCCTACACTCATCATCGGCGTCAGTGCCACTGCAGCTCTTTTCTGGGTGCGTAAGAGCCTCAAACCCCTGCTGATCAGAACAGGTCTTAACCCGCGTGTGGCTGATATTCTGGCGAAGGCTGGCCCGGTCGCCGCCGTGGTGGCCACCACACTGGTGACTTACTTACTTCATCTGGATCAGTCTGGCGTTAAAGTTGTCGGCGAGGTACCGACCGGACTACCCGGCTTTGCCCTACCAAGCTTTGATGCCGATCTCTGGCAACAACTTCTGATATCGGCGCTACTCATCAGCATTGTTGGCTTTGTCGAGTCAGTATCTGTCGCGCAAACCCTGGCGGCTAAACGTCGCCAGAGAATCGATCCGAACCAAGAGCTCATCGGTCTGGGAGCATCGAACGTCGCCTCATCGGTCTCAGGAGGCTTTCCAGTGACAGGCGGGTTCTCACGTTCAGTCGTCAACTTTGATGCGGGGGCAGAGACTCCAGCGGCCGGTGCTTTTACCGCTGCCGGCATTGCTATCGCGACACTGCTGCTAACCCCAATGCTGTTCTTTTTGCCCAAGGCGACTCTGGCTGCAACTATTATCGTTGCCGTGCTATCTCTGGTTGATCTGGGAGCATTGAAACGCACCTGGGATTACTCTCGGCCCGATTTTGTAGCTATGGCCGCCACGATTCTGCTGACACTCGTTGCCGGTGTGGAGGCAGGAATAATCGCTGGTGTCAGTCTATCCATTCTGCTCTACCTCCACCGTACATCCAAACCCCACAGTGCACTGGTGGGGCGTGTACCGGGCACTGAGCATTTCCGTAATGTTGAACGCTTTGATGTTGAGATAGATGCACGGGTATTGACGCTGCGGGTCGATGAGAGCCTCTATTTCGCAAACGCTCGCTACCTCGAGGATCGAGTCTACGATCTGGTGAGTGCCAATAAAGAGGTTAAGGATTTCGTCTTAATGTGCCCAGCCGTCAATCTGATTGACGCCTCTGCACTGGAGTCACTTGAAGCGATCAACCAGCGCCTGCGTGACTCCGGTGTTAACTTCCACCTATCAGAGGTAAAAGGCCCTGTCATGGACCGACTGAAGCGCTCACACTTCCTAGATGAACTCAGTGGCAAGGTGTTTCTCAGCCAGTATGAGGCCTGGGAGAGCCTGCGCACGCCAGCAGAGGAGTACTCTCAGAAGAGTACTGCTTAATTGGGCTTAACAATAAGCACAGGTGCGTCGGCCTGAGCGGCTACCCGATTAGATACTGAACCCAGAAGATCTCGCGCCCTGTCACTCCCTTTGTGACTCGCCATCACTATGAGATCGACCTGATGCCGCCGGCTCGACTCAAGAATCGAGCTAACCGTACTTCCCTCATTTAAGATCAAGTGCCAGTCGACTGTCTCCTTGGGTTGACCCAACGCGTCAATGACAAAGTCCTCCAACTCACCCCGGGCGAGAGCACGAATCTCATCGCGGGCACTCTCAGGGAAGTAGTTTTCAACAATGGGCATCTTGAAGCCGGGGATCACTAATTGAACATAAAGCTCCCCTCCCTTCTCCAGCAGCGCAACAGCCTGCTTCAACGCCTGATCGGAAAAACCATGCTCGGCTAGATCAACCGGTACAAGGATACGATTAAACATTTGCGACCCCCTCTTTTTGGCGACGGGAAATCTGAATCCGACCTACTGCCAACAACAGCAATATCGCGGGGATAAACATAAGCTCTTTGGGCAGTCGGTCTGACTCAGTCACGACGGCCGTAATCTGCCAGTCAAAATCGATTCCCGAGCGTTCCGCCTCACTACCAAAGGTCATTGCATCAACGTTCCAGCCCTGAGCCGATTCACTCAGCGTCAGTCCTATATCGTTTAACCGCGCTTCAAAATCTCCCGAGTCATCCGACAGAAGCAGCTGTACCACCTTGTCGACCTGATCTCCCTCGAGCGTCTCCCCTTCGACACGGATCTGCAGGTACTCACCTGCTTTCATACTCTCCAACTCTTGCACCAGCGACGCAGGTGCAGCCTCCTGATAAGGCGGGTAGATCTGATCCCACCAGTAACCTGGGCGGAAAAGAGTGAAGGCAACCAGCAAAAGTAGAGCGCTCTCCCAGTAGCGACTGCGGGTGAGCCAGTAGCCCTGAGTCGCTGCTGAAAAAGTAAGTATCGCAACCAGCGCACTAACGATTGTTAGTAAGAGGTCAAAAACACTCTCTATGCCGATGAGCAGTAGCTGCGTATTAAAGATAAACATAAAGGGCAAGATCGCCGTGCGGATATCGTAAGTAAAGCCCTGAATACCGGTTTTGATGGGATCAGCCCGCCCTATCGCCGCCGCCGCAAAGGCAGCTAAGCCCACAGGAGGCGTATCGTCGGCCAAAATACCAAAGTAGAAGACAAACAGATGTGCCGCGATTAACGGGATTACAAGGCCATTTTCAGCCCCCAAAGTCACTATGACTGGCGCCATCAAGGTGGATACAACGATATAGTTAGCGGTTGTCGGCAGCCCCATGCCCAGAATAATACAAATGATAGCCGTAAAGATGAGAATCAGGATCAGGCTGCCACCCGATATAAACTCTACAAACTCTGTCATCATCTGCCCCAGACCCGTCAGCGTTACAGTGCCGACGATAATCCCAGCAGCGGCGGTAGCAACACCTATGCCCACCATGTTTCTGGCCCCGTTGATCATCCCCTCTATGAGGTCATCCCAACCGGCTACCGCGCGGTTCATCAGACGTTGTTCGCTGCGGAACCAGGCCTTAATTGGTCGGTGGGTCAGCACAACAAAAATAAGGAATGCAACCGAGTAAAAAGCTGACTGCTGAGGCGAATACTGCTTCACCGCCAGCGCCCAGAGCAGCACAATAATGGGTACCGCGAAGTAGAGGCCGGAGACGACGGTAGGTTTAACTTCAGGCAACCTATCCAGAGAGATAGCTGTGTCGTCAGTCGGAAGATCGGGGTAGAGCGACGCGTACTTAACCAGTGCTACATAGAGCGCAACCGCCGCCGCGAAGAGGACCCAGGGGGCCAGTTCACCGAGATTATCCTCAACCAGATGTGAGCCGTAGTAGACCACCGCACCCAGCAAGATCATCACGAGGGTACTGCTTAACCAGGTCATGAGTCGCTGTGCCACTGTCGGCTTATGCAGGCGCTCTATCCCCTTCATTCCAAGCTTAACCGCTTCAAGATGGACGATATAAACAAGCGCGATATAGGAGATCAGTGCCGGCAAGATAGCGTGTTTGATTACATCAATGTAAGGCACACCCACGTACTCAACCATCAGGAAAGCGGCTGCACCCATGATGGGCGGTGTCAGCTGACCATTGGTGGAAGCAGCCACCTCGACTGCGCCCGCTTTTGTCGCGGGAAAGCCGACCCGTTTCATCAGTGGGATTGTGAAGGTCCCCGTGGTCACAACATTGGCGATTGATGAACCCGAGATAATACCACTGAGCCCCGAAGCAACGACCGCCGCCTTGGCCGGTCCGCCTCGCATGTGCCCCAAGAGCGCGAAAGAGACCATAATCAGATAGTTACCCGCACCGGCACGGTCGAGCAGCGAACCCAGCAGAACAAAGAGGAACACGAACGATGCCGATACCCCCAGCGCAACGCCGAAAACACCTTCGGTCGTCAACCACTGATGTGAGGCCACTTTGTTGAGGCTTGCCCCCTTGTGCGATATGACATCAGGCATATATTGCCCAAGGAAGGTATATCCGAGAAACACCACGGCCACGATTAGCAGTGGCAGGCCCAGCGAGCGGCGAGTCGCCTCCAGCAGCATCAAAATACCGGACACCGCCATCACCAGATCCATGGTTGTTGGTGCGCCAAGACGATTTGCCAACTCATCTCGCACTATCAGCAGATAGAGCGCTGAGGTCGCTGCCGTCAGACCAAACAGCCAGTCAACGGGAGTCATCTTGTCACGACTCGCCTTAGCACTACCTGGAAAGAGAGCGAAGGCTAAAAATGCTGCAAACGCCAGGTGGATGAACTTAGCCTGATCCTCATTGAGGGTTCCGAAGTTGAGCATAAAAGGTAGCGGCGAGGCATACCAGAGTTGAAAACCGGACCAGACAATTAGTAAGCCGAGTATTATGCGTTTTTGTACCCCCGTGAAGTGACGATTGCCCGTCTCAGTGGCTAAAAATTCACTGACATCATCTCGACTCGACATACCCTACCCTACTAACGATCACTTGGAGCGACTGAGCTATTACTCACCACTGGATGATGCCGGTGTGACACAGACAGCCATCAGACTTATCCGGCTACCACTTCACTTGGCAATCGTTTATCCGCGTCTGTTACCAGCGGAAACACCTGAAGAGCAAAGCCCAGCGAGTTAAACGCGTTAAGGTGCACAAGCGCTCAACCTCTCTTCAGCCTAGACAGAGAAAATTGGTTGATCAAACACGCAGCGCGCACCAGGACTTAAAGGCGCGGATAATTCCACAAATACTTCATACTGACCACAGCTTTGATTCACCCTCCCACAATTCGGAAAGGCGCACCCACATCTCGCACTCATTGTTTAATACTCAGATGATTAATCCAAGGATACGGGTATTAGACATAATGAGAACTTGCTTGGTTTGAGTTAGGTTAGGAGCTTGAATCGCGATTGATGTTACCTGAGGTCGGCCGAGATCGCGCGCGACGTGCTTCACCGAAGATAAGTTTTATCCCCACTGCACACCCCAATAGATACTTAAAATTTTTCTATCTTCAAATTACCTTTCCAGTAGAGCGCTATATATCACGCCTCTG
>Ga0102948_1000239_pt1 | contig 20860 bp, 23 predicted proteins | sample SalPonA_A_H2O_MG_FD_78211 | JGI IMG/M metagenome (GOLD analysis project Ga0102948, IMG submission 78211) | Water microbial communities from South San Francisco under conditions of wetland restoration - Salt Pond MetaG R2A_A_H2O_MG | ecosystem: Environmental > Aquatic > Non-marine Saline and... | reverse complement strand
TGCGTGACCAAGGTATTTGTATATATTATTGTGTCGCAGATACCGCTATACGACGTTTTCGGTAGCATGGTTCAGTGGTTGTCAGCCTATGAGTCTAAATTAATGGTCTTACACAGGCTGATAGGTTGTTTATGCCTCGGGACGGGCATCCACCATAAAGGTCGCTTCACCCGTTGCGATGACTTTGTCACCAACATAAACGTTGGTATCACAGAGAACACGGCGGCGACGCTCATTAATCTCTTTAACCGTAATTTCAGCTCTCGCTGTTTGACCAATAAACAAGGGAGCCTTGAATTTAATCTGCTGGTCAACATAAATAGCACCAGGTCCTGGTAGCTTAGTGCCTGCTACGGTTGAGATTAATGCCGCACTCAACATCCCGTGGGCAATGCGCTGACCAAATGGGGTTGTGGCAGCGTACTCTTCGTTGATGTGAACGGGGTTTGTGTCACCCGAGATGCCCGCAAATCCATAGACGTCTGCCTCAGAGATGGTCTTTGCGAAACTGTCGCACATGCCAACTTCAAGATCTTCTAAATAGTAGCCGTGTAAATTATCCATAAATCATCCTAAACAGTGTGGGATTGGTTTTTCGCAACAGGTTACTCACTTTTTCAAAGGGTGCAATAGAGGTCGCAGATTCCCCAGTGAGCATAAATCAGGTATCTTTGCGTTTCGATTTACTGAATGGACCAAACTTTTCGCCATGATCATTAAGCCAAAAATTCGCGGTTTTATCTGCACAACCACTCATCCAACAGGCTGTGAAGCGAACGTTCGTGAACAGATAGCCAAGACACAAGCACAAGGAACTATCGATGGTCCTAAGCGAGTTCTTATTGTAGGTGCTTCATCAGGTTATGGTTTGAGTTCACGTATTACAGCCGCTTTTGGCGCAGGTGCGTCAACCATTGGCGTCTTTTTTGAAAAAGAGGGTACCGAGAAGAAACCAGGTACTGCCGGCTGGTATAACTCGGCTAGTTTTGAAAAGCTGGCGCATGAAGCAGGGCTATACGCTAAATCCATTAATGGCGATGCTTTCTCTCACGAAGCAAAAGCTAAAACGATAGAGATGATCAAAGAGGATCTAGGTCAAATTGATCTCGTTGTTTACTCGTTGGCATCCCCTGTCCGTAAAATGCCTGACTCTGGTGAAGTGATACGCTCTGCGCTCAAACCGATCGGTGAGGTTTACCGTTCAACAGCGATCGATACCAATAAAGATGTCATCATCGAGGCTGAAGTAGAGCCGGCCAACCAAGAAGAGATCGACGCGACGGTTAAAGTGATGGGCGGTCAAGATTGGGAGCTTTGGATCGAAGCCTTGGACGATGCAGGCGTCCTAGCTGACGGAGCGAAGACGGTTGCTTACAGCTATATCGGTACTGATATTACATGGCCGATTTATTGGCATGGCACGCTGGGTAAAGCGAAGCAAGACCTTGATCGTGCTGCCTCAGAGCTCAACGCACGTCTTTCCAAGAAGGGCGGTCAAGCGAATGTGGGTGTTCTGAAGTCAGTTGTGACTCAGGCGTCGTCTGCTATTCCAGTGATGCCACTTTACTTGGCGATGGTGTTTAAAATCATGCGTGCTGAAGGTGTCCATGAGGGATGCCAAGAGCAGATTGATCGCCTTTTCCGTACCGGTCTTTATGGCACTGGTTGTGAGATGGACGATGGCAACCGCTTCCGCCTAGATGATTGGGAGCTTCGTGACAGCATTCAAACAGCCTGCAAAGCACTGTGGCCAGACGTGACATCAGACAATTTGTTTGAATTGACTGATTACCAGCTCTACAAGGATGAGTTCTTGAAGCTGTTTGGTTTCGGTGTTGAGGGTGTCGACTACGACGCTGAGGTAGATACATTGGTTCCATTCAAACCAGTTGAGCTCTCCTAAGAGGGCGCAACTTATAAAAACCGGCCTTGTGCCGGTTTTTTATTATGAGTAGCCTTAGATGATCGTAAAACCCATGAAATGCGTATGGGTTTTTTTGATCATTCTTGTTGCACGCATATAAGAATGACTAAACTGTTATTAATAGATTTTCAGAGCATTTTTTAGATGAAATACAAAGGCTTTCCCAAGTTTTCACACAGCCAGAGAGATAAAATAGGCGTCCTTGTTACTAACCTAGGCACTCCGGATGCACCGACGCCTAAAGCGTTAAAACGCTATTTAAAGGAGTTTCTATGGGACCCGCGTGTAGTAGAAGTTCCACGCCCTATCTGGTGGATGGTTCTTAACCTCATCATCTTAAATATTCGCCCGAAACGTTCTGCTGAAGCTTACTCGACGGTTTGGACTGATGAAGGCTCCCCGCTTCTGACTCACACAAAGAACCAGACAGAGGCGATTCGTAACCACTTTGAATCACTTTATGGGGATCGTGTGGTTGTTGAATTTGCGATGCGTTATGGTAACCCATCCATTGAGTCAGCCTTGGATCGTATGCAAGAGGCGGGTGTCAGAAAGTTAGTAGTACTGCCACTCTATCCGCAATACAGTGCCTCAACATCGGCGTCTACCTTTGATGCGGTGGCCAGTGATTTTCAAAAGCGTCGTCTGATTCCTGATTTTCGTTTTATTCAGCAGTATGCTGATGAGCCAGCTTATATCGAAGCCGTAGCTGAGAAGATCGAAGCGCATTGGGCAGAACATGGTCGCGCGGATAAACTGATCCTCTCATACCATGGAGTACCCAAGCGTTATCTTTTAAATGGTGACCCCTATCACTGTCAGTGTCATAAAACGACGCGTCTTATCGCAGAGCGATTAGGGATGAAAGAGGGTGAGTATATGACCTGTTTCCAGTCTCGATTTGGTCGAGAGGAGTGGTTGAAGCCCTACACTGATGAAACGCTCAAGTCTTTACCTGGACAGGGTGTTAAATCCGTTCAAGTGGTTTGCCCTGGGTTTTCATCCGATTGCCTAGAGACGATTGAAGAGATTGGCGAAGAGAATCGTGAATACTTCGAAGAGGCCGGTGGTGAGCGATATGAGTACATTGAAGCGCTTAACTCTGATCCATCACACATTAGCATGCTGTGTGGGTTGATTGATCGTGAATTGCAAGGGTGGATCTCCAAACCTGAAGATGATTATCAGTTAAGGGCATCAGAAGCTAAAGCAAAAGGCGCACAGCAGTAGAGAGTGTTCTGCGTTAAAAAGCGCTTTGCCTACTTGGTTGTTTAAGTCACAATATTATTTAAATAATGCATTTGGAGTTCTGTGATGTCTGCAATCAAACCGCACCCTAAATTCCTTGAGGCGATGAGTCAGTTGTCACAAATGGATGAAGAAGAGCGCCTCTCAGAAGCTAACAAAGAGCTGTTTGATCAAGCGATTAAATACGCACCACTCGATATTCAACCGCAGTTGATTGCGATCCAGAAAAAGTACGAAACGCCTCTTCATTGAGTCTCTTTTTACTCATCGTTTAAATGCGAAAGTTGAGACTTTAGCTTTTGGATTTTTGCTTCAGCACGATCCTCTTTTATTTTCGGGGGCGCGTCAGTTTTTCGGCGCCCACCGTAAGAGTGCACTGTCACTTGCCCATGTTTTTCTTCGCTGGCACGTTTGACGCTATTAGCACGGCGATCAAAAGGCGATGTGCGGCGCTCTGGGCCATCATAGGCTTCGTGAACCGCCTGTTTCCACCAGTCATAGGCCGCATCGTAGGAGACCAGCAGCTCACTCGCTTGTTCCCCTGATGTAAATTCCCAAAAATAGCGTATCTTTCCCTCAACAAGGTCACGAATTAGATTGGCTTCTTTTAGCTGTTTCAGCAGTGTCATGTTGGGTCCGTTCGTTAGATTACTTAGGGTTTTCTGTAAGATTAGACTATAAGTCAGAACACTTAAACGGAAGCCGCTCGGATAAACGATCTTTTTGTACACAGAGATATTCATGCTCTTCATCCACAAAATGAGCGATTGCCTTGTGGAATTCGGGGTGATCAATCCAATGCACAGAGTGGGTAAAGATGGGTTCAAATCCGCGTTTTATTTTATGTTCTCCCTGAGCTCCGGAATCAAAGCGTTTCAACTGATGTTTGATGCAGTAATCCACTCCTTGGTAGTAGCATGTCTCAAAATGAAGAGCGTCATACTCTTCATAGCATCCCCAGTAGCGGCCATAAAGTGTATTGCTGTCATGAAAGGAGAGGGCGCCGGCAACGATTTTTCCTTCGAGTCTGGCAAATACAAACAGCATCTGTTCGGGCATGGTTTGAACCAGCTCCGTAAAAAAGCTTTGATCAAGGTAGGGATCTCGGCCGCGCTTTAGGTAGGTGAGTGCATAGAGATCGAAAAACTGATTGAGCTGGTCCTGAGTAATCTCAGAACCTGAAAGGTGGATAAACTCAAACGCTCGGTTTTTTTCACGCTCTTTGCGAAGCTCTTTACGTTTTCGAGAGGTGAGGGTTTCTAAAAAGTGGTTAAAATCACGATAATCCCGATTAAACCACTGATACTGCAGCCCAGTGCGAACTAACAAGCCATGAGTTTGAGCCTTCTCTACTAACGCCTCCTCTGGGAACAGGAGATGCCAGCTCTCTAGATTGTATTCACGTGCAAAGGATTTGATCGCTTGGGCTATTTTCTTGAAAGACTCCTCAAATCCAAGTTTTCCTATCCATCTAGGGCCGCTTGAAGGGGTATATGGAATCGCGCTAAGAAGTTTTGGGTAGTAATTTAAACCGGATTGATGGTAAGCGTTTGCCCAACTCTGATCAAAGACATACTCGCCCCATGAGTGGTATTTGATATAGAGGGGGAGGTAGATAGAGGTTTCACCCCCTTCGATCAGCTCTAAGTGGCAGGGTTGCCAGCCCTGTTCTGTAGAAACGGACCCTGAATTTTCCAGGGCTGCCAAAAATTCATGACGCAGAAAAGGGTAGTCGGAATCATTGAGTTCATTCCAACGGTGCTGATCAATGCTATTGATTGATTGATGAGTCCTAATTTCCATCTACTTAGTCTATATTTACTAAAAGCTTAGGTCGTTACGAGGAGTATATAGAAATGGATGAATTAGAACTTGAGTTTCAGTTGGATGCTCAGCTTGCAGCCGATACGATTAAGTTAGGTGACTTCCCGCTCTCTTCGGTTTTGTTGATGAACGATAGCCAATACCCTTGGCTGATTCTCGTGCCTCGTCGTGCGGGTATGACAGAGATCTATCATCTTAGTGAACGTGATCAACAGCAGATGCTGCAAGAAACCAGTGCTTTGGCACAAGCGTTGTCGGATATTTTTGCGGCCAAAAAGATGAATATTGCCAATCTTGGTAACATGGTTTCTCAACTGCACATACACGTGATTGCTAGGCTGGAGACTGATCCTGCTTGGCCCGGTCCTGTTTGGGGTAAGGTGCCAGCCATGCCTTATAATGCCGATGAGCTAGCCTCTGTTAAAGAGCGTTTGGATGCTTTGTTGGCAGGTGAAGTAGCCTTTACACCCGTCTAATCTGATTGCGCTGACAAACCGTCGGCGCCCCCTTCAAAAAATACCCAGCTAGACCTGTCAGAATCGGTTGATTCAGGTATAATTCCCGCCTTTCGGCCATTGGCCTAACCATTTTAGTTGATACTCGTTTCTACGGGTTTTAGTAGATAGGACAGCAGAGTTATGCGCAGCCACTATTGCGGCGATCTTCGTGAAGAACACATTGGACAAGAAATTACTCTAGCAGGTTGGGTGCACCGTCGTCGTGACCACGGTGGCGTAATCTTCCTAGATCTTCGTGATCGTGAGGGTTTGACACAGGTTGTGTTTGATCCAGATCGCGAAGAGAGTTTTGCGTTAGCTGATAGCTGTCGTAACGAGTTTGTTGTTGAAATAAAGGGCCTCGTTCGCGCTCGTCCAGAGGGTACGACTAACCCTGATATGCCAACAGGTGCTATCGAAGTTCTTGGTAAAGAGTTAATCGTCTTGAACAAGGCTGAGACGCCTCCTTTCCAGTTGGATGAGCATCAGCAGGTGGGTGAGGATGTCCGTCTACGTCACCGTTACGTCGATCTTCGCCGTTCAGAGATTCAAGAGAAGCTTCGTTTCCGTTCTAAGGTCACCCATCAGGTGCGTGCTTACTTAGAAGACCAAGGTTTCCTCGATATTGAAACACCGATTCTTACTCGAGCAACACCAGAAGGTGCACGCGATTACCTTGTGCCAAGCCGTACGCATGAAGGTAGCTTCTTCGCACTGCCGCAGTCGCCGCAGCTTTTTAAACAGCTACTTATGGTTTCTGGCTTTGATCGTTATTACCAGATTGCGAAGTGTTTCCGTGACGAAGATTTGCGTGCTGATCGTCAGCCAGAGTTCACACAGATCGATATTGAGACCTCATTCCTTGATGAACATGAGGTTATGGCGATCACTGAAAATATGATCCGTGGTCTATTCAAGGACCAGTTGAACATTGATCTAGGTGATTTCCCGCACATGCCATACTCCGAGGCGATGCAGCGTTTTGGTTCTGACAAGCCGGATCTACGCATTCCTATGGAACTAGTTGATGTTGCTGATCTTGTGGCAAGTGTCGACTTTAAAGTGTTTGCTGGCCCAGCTACGGATGCTAAAGGCCGCGTAGCGGCGCTTAAGGTTCCAGGTGGTGCTGAGCTGACTCGTAAGCAGATTGATGAATACACTAAATACGTATCAATTTACGGTGCAAAAGGATTGGCGTGGATCAAAGTGAATGATCTGGCCGCTGGCGCTGAGGGTCTTCAATCACCAATCGTTAAGTTCCTTGGAGCCGATATTGCTCTTCAGATCATGGAACGTCTTGAAGCGAAAGACGGTGATCTAGTTTTCTTTGGAGCGGATAAAGCGAACATCGTTAATGAAGCTTTGGGTGCACTGCGTATTAAGGTTGGTGAAGATCTCGACATGTTTGAGCGTGAATGGGCGCCTTTGTGGGTTGTCGACTTCCCAATGTTTGAAGAGAACTCTGACGGAAGCATGTCGGCCCTTCACCATCCTTTTACAGCACCTAGCTGTTCACCAGAAGAGCTCATGGCTCAGCCTGAAGGTCAGCTGTCACGTGCTTACGACATGGTTCTTAACGGCTGTGAGCTTGGTGGTGGTTCGGTTCGTATTCATGATCAAGAGATGCAAAAAGCCGTCTTCAAAGTGCTGGGTATTAGTGATGAAGAGGCCGATGAGAAGTTTGGCTTCCTACTGAATGCACTTAAGTTTGGAGCGCCACCGCACGCAGGTCTTGCATTTGGTCTTGATCGTCTGATCATGCTTATGACGGGCTCAACCTCGATTCGTGAAGTGATCGCATTCCCTAAAACTCAATCAGCGGCTTGTCCAATGACTGAAGCCCCAGGTGAAGTGAGCGCGGCACAATTGCGTGACCTAAACATCAAGCTTCGTAAAACGCCATAGTGGGTGTTTTTACATTGAGAAGCCGGCTTGAAGCCGGCTTTTTTGTGTCTCGACAGTGCCCTATTGGTCTCCAAGATAACTACTGTTATTATGTACAGCATTACATTACAACAATTTCTGCAATAGGCGATCGATGCTGATATTGGGAATCGACCCAGGTTCAAGAATTACCGGATACGGCATCATCAATGCTCAGGGTAACAAGGCTGAGTACGTTGCCAGTGGCTGTATCAAAATCGCGGATGCAACCCTTCCTGATAAGTTAAATCAAGTGTTTAGTGGCGTCTCTGAGCTGATCGAGCGTTATCAGCCGCAAGAGTGTGCCATTGAGCAGGTCTTTATGTCTCGAAACGCGGATTCGGCTCTTAAACTTGGTCAAGCAAGGGGCGCGGCTATTGTGGCAGCCGTCAATCGAGGTGTAGAGGTCCATGAATACGCTGCACGTTTAGTGAAGCAGGCGGTGGCTGGAACTGGCGCTGCGGATAAAGGCCAGGTTCAAATGATGGTTCAACGTATTTTGTCACTTCCCGGGTTGCCTCAGGTCGATGCGGCGGATGGGTTAGCGATCGCGTTGTGTCATGCCTATACGCGACAAGGCTTAATTGCGACAGCAGGCACGCGTCGTTCAGTAAAAGGACGATGGAGATTGTAAGTGCTTTCTAATAATATCAATGCGTTACTTTATTGAGGTCAAATTGTGATAGGTCGTTTAACAGGTGAGCTGGTAGAAAAGTCACCTCCAGAGTTACTGATCGATGTTTCCGGTGTGGGTTATGAGCTGGAAGCATCCATGAATACCTTCTACAAATTGCCGGAGGTTGGTACCTTTGTCACTCTGTATACCCACTTTGTTGTGCGTGAAGATGCTCAGCTGCTTTATGGGTTTGCTGATAAAAACGAACGCACCCTGTTTCGGACATTAATCAAGGTGAACGGGGTAGGGCCTAAGTTGGCGTTAACCATCCTTTCCGGCATCTCTGTCCAAGAATTTATTAAAACGGTTCAGCACGAAGACAGTACTGCCCTGGTGCGCTTACCGGGTGTTGGTAAGAAGACTGCTGAGCGTTTAATCATCGAGATGAAAGATAAGCTGGATCGACTTGAATTACCGACCCGTATTGAAGCCGAACTGAGTGATTTCGCTATGCCAATCGTTGATGCTAAGCCTGCCGTTGACTATAGAGCCGATGCAGAGACGGCCTTGGTCGCACTGGGGTATAAACCACTTCAAGCAACGAAAGCGATTGAAAAAGCGGTGAGCGAATTGGGTGAAGCGGCTGCCACTGAATCGCTGATTCGTCAGGCGCTAAAAATGATGGTGACAAGTTAATATGCAGATAGAACCTGATCGCTTTATATCGCCTGTTAAGACGCCGAATGAAGAGGTGCATGATCGTGCTGTTCGCCCTAAGACACTTCATGACTATGAAGGTCAGCCACAGGTTCGAGAACAGATGGAGATTTTCATTCATGCTGCTCGCAACCGTAATGAAGCGCTCGATCATACGCTGATCTTCGGTCCTCCTGGGCTTGGTAAAACGACGCTGGCCAATATCATTGCCAATGAGATGGGTAGTGAGATCAAAACAACGTCAGGACCTGTTTTGGAAAAGGCCGGTGATATTGCAGCACTTCTGACGAATTTGGAGCCGGGTGATGTGCTTTTTATCGATGAAATTCATCGGCTCAGTGCTAGTGTTGAGGAGGTTCTCTATCCAGCGATGGAGGATTATCAACTTGATATTATGATCGGAGAGGGCCCTGCAGCGCGATCGATTAAGCTTGAGCTGCCACCCTTTACGTTGGTTGGTGCAACCACGCGCGCCGGTTTGTTGACATCCCCACTGCGAGATCGTTTTGGTATTGTGCAGCGTTTAGAGTTTTACTCTATCGCGGATCTTACCAATATTGTTATGCGAACGGCTCGCTTAAGTGGTTCCGAAATTGATCAGGGCGGTGCACATGAGATTGCACGCCGCTCTCGTGGGACACCTCGTATTGCTAATCGCTTACTCCGTCGCGCACGCGACTTCTCAGAAGTGAAAGGGGATGGTCGTATCAGTGAAGAGATGGCTGATCTGGCGTTGAATATGCTCAATGTTGATCAACATGGCTTTGATCATATGGACCGTCGAATGCTTCTGGCTATGTTAGAAAAGTTTGGTGGTGGTCCGGTTGGTGTGGATAGTCTAGCCGCTGCCATCAGCGAAGAGCGTGATACCATTGAAGACGTTCTAGAGCCCTATTTAATTCAGCAAGGTTTTGTTATGCGAACACCAAGAGGACGCGTATTAACGGATCATGCCTACCGATACTTTGGTGTCGATAAGCCTGAAGGAAACTAGATTTATGGCGTTTCAGTGGCCTGTCAGAGTCTACATTGAAGATACCGATTTTGGCGGTATTGTTTACTACGTTAATTATCTAAAATTTATGGAGCGTGCACGAACGGAGTTGTTGCGTTCGGCTGGTTGGTCACAGCACGAATTGTCACTGCAAAATTTAATTTTTGTGGTCGGTTCAGTTGAAGCGCAGTATTTAGCACCGGCCAAGTTAGATGATTCGTTGATTATCAAAACAACCGTCAAAAAACCGCAAGGTGCACGTGTTAAATTTCTGCAAGCTGTTGTTAAGGAGGGATCTGATAGAGTCCTCTGCCAAGCAGAAGTTGAAGTGATTTCAGTCACTGGAGCCATGCGTCCGAAACGCTGGCCAAAAGAGTTAATTACATCAATAACCCAAGCGCATCCGGAAGCTTGGGATTAACAGGAGTTGAGTGTGGAAGATCAGCTGTCGATTTGGAGTCTCGTGTTTGGTGCGAGTTTCGTCGTCCAGTTAGTTATGTTGTCGCTATTGGCGGCTTCGTTTTTATCTTGGGTTGTTATCTTTCAACGTCGCCGCGTCATTAGCGGTGCACAAAAGGCTTTTAAAGCCTTTGAAGAGCGTTTTTGGTCGGGTGCCGATTTAGGTCAGCTTTATCGCGAAGCCAATGCTGACCCTGATTCTGAGAGTGGTGCTGAAAACATCTTTCGTGCCGGACTTAAAGAGTTCACTCGTCTTACTCAGCAGTCCAATGCTGATCCGGATATGGTGATGAACGGCGTACAGCGAGCGATGCGTGTTGCGATGGCGCGAGAAGAGGAGAAGCTTGAGGCTCATCTTCCATTCCTTGCAACGGTAGGTTCAACCAGTCCTTACGTCGGTCTGTTTGGAACCGTGTGGGGAATCATGAACGCGTTCCGTGGTTTAGCTAACGTTCAGCAAGCGACACTTGCCTCGGTAGCGCCGGGTATTTCAGAGGCATTGATCGCAACGGCAATTGGTCTGTTTGCGGCGATTCCTGCGGTAGTGGCCTATAACCGTTACTCTGCATCGGCTGATTCACTGCTGAACAGTTATGAAACCTTTGCCGATGAGTTCTCTAGCATTCTTTATCGTCGCGTTCATGCTCGTTAAGGGTGAATGATGATTAGGCGTCAGCGCGCAAAGCGCAAGTTGAATGCAGAGATTAACGTCGTACCTTATATCGACGTTACCTTGGTTCTGCTAATCATCTTTATGGTGACGGCTCCTATGTTGACGCAAGGCGTTGATGTGGAGCTTCCTAAAGCGTCATCTGAACCGGTAGAAACTCAGGATGAAGAGCCATTAATCGTGACAGTCGATGCAGAGGGGCTCTACTACATCAACCTAGGGGAAGATGAGACAGTGCCGAAAAGTGCCGAACAGATTGCAGGCCAAATTAGGCAGATTCTCTCTGTTAACCCGGGCAAAATGATGCTGGTGCGGGGTGATCGCCAAGCGAGTTATGACCAGGTGGTTCAGTTAATGGTGCTGTTGCAGGGTGCTGGAGCTGAGCGAGTTGGTTTGGTGACGGAGTAGATCATTGTTCGATCGTAGTTATCTTCTGCCGACCCTATTGGCTGCACTGGTTCATGCACTGGTGTTGGTGGTGATTTCAGGGGTCTGGATCGGGCAAGAGGTGGATCGCAAAGCGCAACCTCGGCACATCGAAGCTCGCATGGTCGATCTTTCGGCGCTGGCTGAAAAGAAAGCCGCTGAAGAGCAACTGATGAAAGATAAAGCGGCCGCAGAAGAAGCGAAGAAGAGCGCTGCAGAGCGAGCTAAAAAAGCCAAAGCTGAAGAGGCACAGCGTAAAAAAGCGGCCGAGGCTAAGCGTAAAGCGGATGCTAAAAAAGCGGCTGAAAAGAAAAAAGCGGATGACGCGAAACGCAAAAAAGCAGCTGAAGACAAAAAGAGGGCGGAGGCTGAACGAAAAGCGGCGGAGCGTAAAAAAGCCGAAGCCGCTAAGAAAAAAGCCGATGCTGAGGCTAAAAAAGCTGAATTGAAAGCGGCAGAAGAAGCGAAGAAAAAAGCCGAAGCGAAAAAGCGTCAAGCCCAAGAAGCTAAGCGCAAAGCGGAAGATGAGGCTAAACGAAAAGCTGAAGCAGAGCGTAAGGCTCAAGAACAAGCCGAAGCAAAACGTCGTGAAGAGTTAGCAAGGCAACGTGCCGCGGCAGCTGAAAGGGCGGCACAAACGGTTGCGGATGTTGGTGCCTACATCCGAACGCTCACCGAGGATAATTGGCGTCTTCCGTCTACCGCTCGCAACGGTATGACGGCAACGGTTCGAATTCACTTTTTCCCTTCGGGTGAAGTGGATCTGGCAGAGATTATAAAAAGCAGTGGTGACTTGGCTTACGATCGATCAGTACTGCAAGCGATTGAACGTGTTGGGCAATACGAGTTGATTGCCAGCGTCGATCCGATCACGTTTGAGCGTAACTTACGCAGAGTGTTAATTGAATTTAGACCTGAGGGATTAAGATGGTAAATCTTAAACAATTTAAAAGCCTTTTGTTTGTTCTTTTGTGGGTACCGTTGATTGTTAAAGGTGAATTAGTCGTCGAAGTCACTCAGGGTCTTTCAGAACCTACACCATTAGCGGTTGTGCCCTTTAAGTGGACAGGGCAGGGAGCGCTTCCTGAAGATGTGGCAGAAATTGTCGATCAAGATCTGTCGCGTTCAGGTCTGTTCACTACATTGCCAAGATCTGCAATGTTGAGTCTGCCTTCTGAGCGAAGCCAAGTATTCTTTCGTGATTGGCGAATGACTAAGAGTGACTTCCTTGTTGTTGGTAAAATTGAACCTATTTCAGCAACACGCGTCAGTCTGCGCTATGAACTCTATGATGTTCTAAAAGAGGAGAATATCATGATTCAGCCTCTTGAGAGTGACATAAACCAACTGAGGGATGCGGCTCATTTTATTGCGGATCAAATCTATCAAGCGCTGACTGGGAATCGAGGCGCTTTCTCTACTCGAATTGTTTATGTCACCGCTGAGCAAGTAACCAGTCAAACGTCACGTTACCGTCTGGAAATGGCAGACTGGGATGGCAACCGTCCGCGTGTGATTCTTGAATCACGCGAACCGATCATGTCTCCTAGCTGGTCTGCAGATGGTAAGAAGATCGCCTATGTTTCGTTCGAAACGGGTCGCCCATCGATCTATGTTCAGTATCTTGCGACGGGTAAACGTGAACGAATTCAATCTTTCTCTGGTTTGAATGGCGCTCCGGCTTGGTCTCCCGACGGGAATAAACTGGCATTGGTGCTCTCAAAAGATGGCAATGCCGAGATTTATGTGTTGGATGTTACATCAGGTCAGCTGCAAAGAGTCACGAACCATTACGGTATCGATACCGAGCCAAGTTGGGCTCCTGATGGTGAGTCTCTCTTTTTTACCTCTGATCGCGGTGGTTCGCCACAGATTTACCGTCTATTCTTAGATACACGTCAAATGACACGTGTAACCTTTGAGGGTAACTACAATGCTCGTGCTAGCATGACTCCGGATGGTCGCTTCCTAGCACTGATTCATCGCTCGGGTGGTTCAGGTAATCGATTCTCGGTTGCGGTGTTAGATCTCAAGACGGATCGTCTCGACATCCTAACTGAGACAGGCCTTGAAGAGTCGCCTACGATCGCGCCCAATGCCAGTGTGGTCCTTTACGCGACTCAAGAGGGTAATCAGGGCGTGTTATCGGCAGTTTCGTTGGATGGGCAGGTCCGTTTTAGAATGCCCAATACTCGTGGCGATGTTCGAGCTCCCTCTTGGAGTCCTTACCTCTATTAAACAGCATCGAATAGTCCACACTCCCGGACAGGTTATTCCTGTCCGGTATAAATACCCCATTCATCAGTTTTAAAAAGCATCTATATAACAAACCGTTAACTGTTTATTCAAAATTAGTTAGCTGTTTGTCCTGTAATTTAACTACATAATCACTCAAAGCCCCTTTCCCTCAGTAGCGGCAATAAACCTCTGTCAGGTATAATTTCCGCGATTTTGGGAAAGGTCCGTCTGTACGATTGAGCTTCAAAAGAGCGATATGGTTTCAGTACGCGGCTTTAAAAATTTTTAGCGGATTGGAATAAAGCGAATGATCAAGATCAGAAAGGGTCTAGATCTGCCTATCACAGGTGCACCAGAACAGAAGGTATCCCCTTCTGCTGATGTTAAAACTGTGGCGCTTCTTGGAGCTGATTATGTTGGATTAAAACCAACAATGATGGTTCGGGAAGGGGATCGAGTAAAACTCGGTCAGGTGATCTTTACTGATAAGAAGAATGAAGGCGTTCAATTTACAGCTCCTGGTGCAGGGGTTGTGACTGCGATTAATCGTGGTGAGCGTCGAGTGCTACAGTCGGTCGTCATTGAGTTGGACTCAGACGAAGACGCCATTGAGTTTTCAAGTTATACAACGTCTGAGCTTTCCTCTCTGGAAGAGTCTCAGGTACGTGAAAACCTAATTGCTTCAGGCTTGTGGGCTTCTCTAAGAACTCGTCCTTTCGGTAGGGTGCCAGCAGTCGATGCGGTTCCCAGCTCGATCTTCGTGACAGCGATGGATACCAATCCACTAGCGATGGATCCTAGTGTTGTTCTAAATGCTGAAAAAGAGGCGTTTGAACAGGGTCTAATCGTTCTGACTCGCATCCAATCAAATAATGTTTTCCTATGTGCTGCTCCAGGTACAGATCTTCCTTCCGTTTCTGGTGTGACAACTGAAACGTTTGAAGGCAGCCACCCTGCAGGTAACGTTGGTACACACATTCACTTCCTAGATCCAGTTCACCGCAACAAACAGGTCTGGTACTTAGGCTACCAAGATGTGATCGCGATCGGTAAATTATTTACCACAGGTCGTTTGTCCACCGAGCGTTACCTATCACTTGCAGGTCCTCAAGTTGAAGTGCCAACTTTGATTAAAACTCGTGTCGGCGCATCACTTGATGAGTTGACTGCGGGTTTGCTTAAAGCGGGCGACAACCGTGTCATCAATGGCTCTGTCTGGAATGGCGCTAAAGCATCTGGCCCAACAGCTTACTTTGCGCGCTACGCAAATCAGGTGAGCGTTCTTCGTGAAGGCACAGAACGTGAGTTCATGGGTTGGGTAGCACCGGGAACAGAGAAGTTCTCTGTTATGAATATGTTTGCATCTATGTTCAAGCCGGGTAAGAAATTTGCATTTACAACGACAACAAACGGTTCAGAACGTGCCATGGTTCCCACTGGTCAGTTCGAACGTTTGATGCCCCTTGATATTCTTCCAACACAACTTCTTCGATCACTGGTAGTCGGCGATATCGCTGCAGCTATGGATCTCGGTTGTCTTGAGTTGGAAGAGGAAGATCTAGCGCTATGTACGTTTGCTTGCCCAGGTAAATATGAGTACGGCGAGATCCTTCGCGACAACCTTTCTCGTATTGAGAAAGAAGCCTAAGGAGGAGAAGATTATGAGTTTGCGTGGTTTTTTTGATTCTTTAGAACCTCATTTCCACAAAGGTGGAAAGTATGAGAACTGGTACGCACTTTACGAAGCGGTAGATACCATTTTCTATACGCCAGGTGCTGTGACTAAGACAGCCTCTCACGTTCGTGATGCGGTTGACCTCAAGCGTATGATGATCCTTGTTTGGATGTGTACCTTCCCAGCTGTATTTGCAGGTCTGTACAACGTTGGATTTCAGGCAAACAGCGCTATGGAAGTGCTTGGTTTGACCGAAGCCGATGGCTGGAGAGGCGCTGTCATTTCTGCACTAGCAGGTTATGACGCGACCAGTGCTTGGGATAATATCCTTCATGGTGCGATGTACTGGCTCCCTATTTATGCAACGACCTTCATTGTGGGTGGTTTCTGGGAAGTCCTCTTTGCTATGAAGCGTGGTCATGAAGTTAACGAAGGCTTCTTCGTAACATCAATCCTTTTCTCTCTGATTCTTCCGCCAACAGTTCCACTCTGGCAGGTTGCACTTGGCATCAGCTTTGGTGTTGTAATCGGTAAAGAGGTGTTTGGTGGTACCGGTAAAAACTTCCTGAACCCCGCTTTAACCGGTCGTGCGTTCCTGTTCTTTGCTTACCCAGCACAGATGTCAGGTGATGCCATCTGGACTGCTGTAGATGGTTGGTCAGGTGCGACGCCTCTAGGTTTAGCGGCTGCCGGTGGTATTGAGGGTGTGCTTGCTGCCAACGTGACATGGATGGATGCATTCTTAGGCTCGATTCAAGGTTCAGTGGGTGAAACTTCAACATTAGCGCTTATGATTGGTGGTGCTGTGTTGCTGTTTGCACGTGTTGCCGCGTGGCGCATTGTTGCGGGTGTTTTCCTTGGCATGGTTGCTACGACATTACTATTCAATGCGATTGGTTCTGAAACCAATCCAATGTTCAGTGTTCCTTTTTACTGGCATCTTGTTATGGGTGGATTCGCGTTCGGTATGTTCTTTATGGCAACCGACCCTGTCTCTGGTTCAATGACTGACAAAGGTAAGTGGGCGTTTGGTGCTTTAATCGGCGTGATGGTTGTTCTCATCCGCGTGGTTAACCCAGCATTCCCAGAAGGTATGATGCTCGCGATTCTATTCGCGAACCTCTTTGCACCGCTCATCGACAACTTCGTGGTGCAAGCGAACATCAAACGGAGGATCGCACGTAATGTCGGCTAATAACGATACGATTAGCAAAACGGTCACGGTGACTGTTCTGCTATGTGTAATCTGTTCGGTTGTGGTGTCAGCAGCGGCTGTCATTCTTAAGCCAAAACAGGTTGCTAATAAAGACCTTGACCGTAAGACCAATATTCTTGCGGCAGCGGGCCTTCTTCAACCAGGCAAATCGGTTGATGAAATGTTCGCACAGATCACAACTAAAGTGGTTGATCTTGAAACAGGCAAATTTACTGACGCAGTAGATGGTGCCAAGTTTGATATTCAGAAAGCGGCTAAAGATCCCGCGCTATCGAAGGCACTTCCACGTGAAGAGGATAAAGCGTCGATTAAGCGTCTGCCTAACTACATGCCTGTCTACGTAGTAGAAGGCAATAACGGTTCGATGGATAAGATCATTCTACCCGTTCACGGTTACGGTCTGTGGTCAACGCTCTATGGCTTCTTAGCACTTGAGGGCGATCTAAATACCGTTGTTGGTTTAGGTTTCTATTCACATGCAGAGACCCCGGGCCTTGGCGGTGAGGTTGATAACCCAGCTTGGAAAGCGGTTTGGCCTGGTAAGAAAGTCTACGCTAACGACATGCAGAAGCCTGAGCTTCAGCTGATTAAAGGCAAGGTTGATTCCTCCACTGTTAACGCTGAGTACAAAGTTGACGGCCTATCTGGTGCAACGTTAACCGCTAATGGTGTGACTAACCTTGTTCAATTCTGGATGGGCAAAAACGGCTACGCTCCGTTCTTGGCTAACCTTCGTGCAGGAGATGCTTAATTATGGCTAAGTCAAAAGAGATCTTGACGACCCCTATCTTTAAGGACAATCCAATTGCCTTGCAAATTTTGGGCGTTTGTTCTGCACTGGCGGTTACGTCAAACATGGCAACTGCTCTTGTTATGTCGTTGGCTGTTATTGTGGTTACAGCATTTTCGAACATGTTTGTTTCGATTATTCGTAATCATATTCCAGGTAACATTCGTATCATCGTACAGATGACGATCATTGCATCTTTGGTAATCGTCGTTGACCAGTTCCTCAAAGCATATGCTTATGATATTTCAAAGCAGCTTTCAGTGTTCGTCGGTCTGATCATTACCAACTGTATCGTTATGGGTCGTGCAGAAGCATTTGCAATGAAGAACCCACCACTGCCTAGCTTCCTAGATGGTATTGGTAACGGTCTTGGTTACGGTGCCGTACTGATGTTTGTCGGTTTTTTCCGCGAACTCCTTGGTGCGGGTTCACTGTTCGGTATCGAAATTCTGCCACTAGTGACTAATGGCGGTTGGTACCAGAGCAACGGTCTGTTGTTGCTTCCTCCAAGTGCTTTCTTCTTAATCGGTATCTTTATCTGGATTATTCGGTCATGGGATCCAAAACAGGTAGAGGCACCAGATTTTGAGATGGCGGCTAACACGAAAGGAGGATCTCACTAATGGAACAGATGATCAGTCTTGCCGTTAAGGCGATCTTCGTTGAGAACATGGCTCTCGCATTCTTCTTGGGAATGTGTACTTTCTTGGCGATCTCTAAAAAGGTTCAAACCTCTTTTGGTCTGGGTGTGGCGGTAATCGTTGTATTGGCGATCACGACACCTGTCAATAACCTAATTTACAACAATCTTTTGCGTGAAGGTGCATTGGCTTGGGCAGGTTATCCTGAGGTTGATCTTAGCTTCTTAGGCTATATCTCTTACATCGGCGTTATTGCTGCTCTTGTACAAATTCTAGAGATGTTCCTAGATAAATTCGTTCCAGCGCTTTACAACGCGTTGGGTGTCTTCCTACCACTGATTACCGTTAACTGTGCAATCATGGGTGCTGCTCTATTCATGGTAGAGCGCGACTACACTTTCGGTGAGAGTGTCGTTTACGGCACCAGTGCAGGTATCGGTTGGGCACTTGCGATCACCGCTCTGGCGGGTATTCGTGAGAAGCTGAAGTATTCAGATGTCCCAGAAGGTCTTCGCGGTCTAGGTATCACTTTCATTACTGTTGGTTTGATGTCACTAGGCTTTATGTCTTTCTCTGGCGTGTCACTGTAACTGGTCTACTAGGAAAGGAATGAATTAGCTATGAATGCAGAAATCATCCTAGGCGTGGTGATGTTTACAGTCGTGGTGTTGGCACTTGTTGCTGTCATCTTGGCTGCCCGCGCTAAGCTGGTTAGCTCCGGCAATGTAACAATTGAAATCAACGGTGATCCTGAAAAAACGATCACTGTACCTGCAGGCGGAAAATTGCTGCAGACACTGGCAGACAAGGGTGTGTTCCTTGCTTCGGCTTGTGGCGGCGGTGGTACCTGTGCCCAGTGTAAGTGTGAAGTCCATGAAGGTGGTGGTTCTATGCTGCCAACGGAAGAGTCACACTTCACAATGCGTGAAGCGAAAGAGGGCTGGCGTCTAAGTTGTCAGGTACCTGTTAAACAAGACATGAAGATTCATGTTGAAGACGACGTGTTCGGGGTTAAAAAGTGGACCTGTACGGTTGACTCTAACCCGAACGTTGCAACCTTCATCAAAGAGCTGACTTTGCGTCTACCAGAGGGTGAAAATGTCGATTTCCGTGCCGGTGGTTACGTTCAACTTGAGTGTCCACCACACACAGTCAACTACAAAGACTTCTTGATTGAAGAGGAGTACCACCCAGATTGGGATAAGTTCGATATCTGGCGTTACGTCTCTAAGGTAGACGAAACAACGATCCGTGCTTACTCAATGGCGAACTACCCTGAAGAGCGTGGTGTGGTTAAGTTCAATATCCGTATTGCAACGCCACCCCCAGGCCGTGACGACGTGCCACCAGGCATCATGTCATCGTACGTATTCAACCTAAAACCAGGCGATACGATCGATGTTTACGGTCCATTTGGTGAGTTTTTCGCTCGCGAGACTGAAAACGAAATGATCTTCATCGGCGGTGGTGCGGGTATGGCGCCAATGCGTTCACACATCTTCGATCAGCTTAAACGCCTAAATTCAACGCGTAAGATCTCTTTCTGGTACGGCGCTCGTTCTGTTCGTGAAGCGTTCTATGTAGAAGAGTTCGACAAGTTGGCCGAAGAGAACGAAAACTTCGAATGGCACTTGGCCCTCTCTGATCCACTTCCAGAAGATAACTGGGAAGGTCTGACTGGCTTTATCCACAACGTTCTTTTAGAGAACTACCTGAAGGATCACGAAGCACCAGAAGATTGTGAGTACTACATGTGTGGGCCACCAATGATGAACGCAGCGGTGATCGACATGCTACTCAACTTAGGTGTTGAACGTGAGAACATCATGCTTGACGACTTCGGTGGCTAATAGATGTTTTCAGGTTTTAAACGCCTAATGAAATGGCCGGTAGCGATGCTACTGGCCGTTTTTGTTCTAACAGGCTGTAATTTCTTCGACAAAGAGAAGGTGGTTGGCATTGATGGTCAAACCATGGGCACCACCTTCAGTATGCGTTGGGTTGATCTGAATGAAGATCGAATCAACGATATTCGCAATCGTGCGGGTAAGGTTCTTTCTACCGTCAATCAGCAGATGTCGACCTACATTCCAAACAGTGAACTCTCTACCTTTAATAAACTTCCAGCCGGCAGCGAGATGGAAGTCTCAGATGCGTTAGCGGCAGTAGTGCAGCAATCACTGGCGATCAGTGAACGTTCTGGTGGCGCGTTTGATGTGACTGTGGGGCCTCTGGTTAACTTATGGGGCTTTGGACCCAATGGTCGTATTGAGAAGGCACCGACAGACTCTGAGATCGCATCGTTAAAAGAGCGCATTGGTTACCAAAAAGTCGAGGTTTTAAAAGCCCCCACTCGTCTGCGAAAATTAGGCCAACAATATGTTGATCTTTCTGCCATTGCTAAGGGCTACGGCGTTGATCAACTGGCAGAGATTTTGGAAGCCAAAGGAATTCACAACTATTTGGTTGAGATTGGTGGCGAACTAAGAGCTAAGGGCTTGAAGCCTGATGGTTCACACTGGCGAATCGCGATTGAATCACCGGCTTCGATGGAGCGTAGTATCGGTCGAATCATCAATGTTAAGGATACCGCCATTGCTACATCCGGTGACTACCGGAACTACTTTGAGGAAGCAGGTGTCCGTTTTTCTCACACGATCAATCCAGAAACAGGCAAACCGATCACTCACCGTCTAGCGTCGGTGACCGTATTAACACCGACCTGTGCTGAAGCGGATGCATTGGCTACGACATTGATGGTGATGGGGGAAAAAAGAGGCTTTGAGTTCGCTAAGGAGCAGGGTATAGCGGCTTACTTTTTATATAAGTCAAAGCAGAGTGATGCATTTATCGAACAGGCAACCGAAGCGTTTGAAGCCTTTGTCCAAGAAGAGGAGTAAATCATGGAGATAATGGTTATTACATTTGTTGTTCTACTGATTATTATTGTGGGTATGTCAGTAGGCGTGATCTTCTCGAATAAGCCGATTAAGGGCTCGTGT
>Ga0102948_1000237_pt1 | contig 20888 bp, 16 predicted proteins | sample SalPonA_A_H2O_MG_FD_78211 | JGI IMG/M metagenome (GOLD analysis project Ga0102948, IMG submission 78211) | Water microbial communities from South San Francisco under conditions of wetland restoration - Salt Pond MetaG R2A_A_H2O_MG | ecosystem: Environmental > Aquatic > Non-marine Saline and... | reverse complement strand
CGATCTTGCCTCATTAGAAGCTGATGCCACCGAAGTTCTGAGTAATCCACACATTGCATACGTTAGGATCCTCGATACTAACGCTAACGTTTTTCTTGAGCAGGGTGATTCTACTGCACTCGCAAGACCTTTCGAGGCGGATCAGCGCGTCACCCATGCAACAGATGGCATTTATGATGTGTCTGCGCCAATAAAAGTACAAGACACGGTTTACGGGCAGGTTGAATTAGGCCTCAATATCTCATCAGTCAACGACTCGGTAGCATACATTAGAAACTGGACGCTGTCGTTAGCCGCCATAGAGCTTATACTTATTGCGCTGTGCTCTTACGCGTTGGGCAGGTTTATAATGGCACAAATACTTCAATTACGCTCAGGCACACGTCATCTAGCAAAAGCGGTAAAAGACAAAAACTATAAAGACATTACTGTAAAAGTACGCGGACGGGATGAGTTAAGTGAGCTGGCTGATGCATTTAACCATCTAGTAACTCTGCTTAAAGAAGAGAACACCCATCGCCAACGGGTGGAGGACGAACTTAAAGAGCTTAATAGTTTGTTAGAGCATAAGGTGCAAGACCGTACCGCGTTGCTTAATCAGAAAAACTACCAACTTGAAAGTGCGAATAAGGATTTAAAAGATGCACAAGTTCAGCTTTTGCAAGCTGAAAAAATGGCGTCGATAGGCCAATTGGCTGCCGGTGTAGCGCATGAAATAAACAACCCCGTAGGCTTTGTAAGTAGCAATATTGACACCTTGTGTGAATACGTCTCCACTTACCAACTCTTATTTGCACAACTAGAGAAAGCCCTAGCCCAACCGTCGTTAGAAGAAAAAGAAAATGCGTGCCAAGAACTTACTAAACTGTTGTCGCAGCAAGATATTGCTTTCATCAATGACGACATCGGTGATTTACTAGAAGATTCTAAAGAAGGGCTTCATCGCGTTGCAGAAATCGTGAAAGGATTAAAGCTGTTCTCCCGCATCGACAGTGATGATATGCAGCCACATAATATAAACGGTTGTGTAAAAACCACACTGGCCATGGTGAATAATCAACTTAAATATATTTGTTCAATCGAATCGCATTTAGGGAACGTACCCAATGTAAATATGAACGTTGGTAAAATATCACAAGTGGTAACCAACCTACTTATCAATGCAGGACAAGCCATTGAAAGCACAGGAAAAAGTGGAAAAATAGTCATTACCACCTGTGTTATGGATAACATGTTGGAACTGCGTGTAGAAGATACAGGAACGGGAATATCGCCAAGTCATTTAGACAAACTCTTTAATCCGTTCTTTACAACAAAACCCGAAGGACAAGGCACAGGGCTTGGGCTATCAATATCTTTTGGCATCGCACAAGAGCATGGTGGAACACTGACTGCGACAAGCAAAGAGGGAGAAGGAAGCACATTTATTTTGGCACTTCCCATCAATATCGAACAAAACGATGATCCCAAAGCAAATGACGAGAACTGAATGTTGCAAACCGCAACCATAAACAAGGGATTGAGCACAGGATAAAGTAATATGACTACGAATACCGCACAGAAAAACGATGTATACACCGTGTTGTTCGTTGATGACGAACCCAACATTCTGCGTGCGATAAAACGAGCACTCTTCACGCTTGATATCAACATGTTGCTGGCTGATAGTGGAATGAAAGCGCTTGAACTCATGGAGCAGCAAGACGTACATGTTGTGATTTCTGATATGAAAATGCCACAGATGTCAGGTGCTGAACTACTTGAACAAGTGGCCACGCGCTATCCTGATACGTTTCGTGTTGTATTAACGGGTTATGCTGATATTGAGTCAACGATCAAAGCGGTAAATCAAGGAAAAATCCATCGGTATCTACAAAAGCCATGGGACAATCAAGAGCTTATTTCCGTTGTAGAAGAAGGGCTTGAACGGGTAAAGCTGAAAACAGAAAACACCCGTTTACAAACGTTAACCCGCATGCAAAATCGCAAACTAAAAGATGTCAATGCTACGCTTGAGCAAGTGGTACAAAGACGTACTCGACAGATAAAAGCAGCGCTGAATAAAATTGAAAAACACAACCTTGCAATGGAGCAAGTGCTTTTCAACGTTATAAGTATTCACCCCGATATTAACGGCAAGTTTGCGATAGAAGTCAGTGAGCTAGCAACGAAGCTAGCGCGTATGGCAAAACTTGAACGTGATGAAGTTAAGCGTATTCGTTATGCTGGTCTTATTTGCGAAATTGGTTTGCTCGGCCTTGATAATGACGATTTTGCAGGTCCTTTTGCTAAGCTGAATTATCAGCAACAACAAAACTATTTACAGCAAACGACTAAAGCGTCGCTTATCTTGGCGCCTGCTCACGAGCTTGCTCCAGTTTCAGATATCATCGAATACCAATTTGAACATTACAATGGCAGCGGTTTAAATAAGAAAGTCGCTAAGGAAATTCCAATTGGGTCCCGTATTTTAGCCGTAGCCCGTGATTATTGGCGTCTTATTACCGGCCGATTAAGCGGTATCGAAATGTCTTCTCGCGATGCTAAAATAGAATTAAAGAAACACACTAATACACGTTATGACGGCGAAATCATCGACCTACTGCTTCAGGCTGAAGACGTCACAACGTCGAAGTTGCTTCATACCAGTAGCAAGGCAACCCAACTGAAACCTGGCATGATCCTAGCTAAAAACCTCTATAACGATAGCCATATTTTAATTCTCCCTGAAGGTCATGTGTTGACAGAAACCACTATTCAAAAGCTGATTAAATTTGAGCAAGATCGAGGTAAGACATTCGACATCCAAATTGAACCTCCAGCGCCAGAGAAAGAAGATTAAGATAGCGCCAGTTAAATGCTAAAATGATCTAGTCGAATTACTCATCGTAAATAAATCCTATTGCTTATCAGCGTTGCATTGTGAAAGATAATCCTTCATGGAAAGGTCTTTTACAATGCGTACACACTGTGCCTTCTACACAATTCGTGTAACAATAACCTCACAAGTCAGTCGAACGGACAACAAGGCTAACCTATATGAAACATTTTGATTATATTGCTATTGGTGGCGGAAGCGGTGGTATCGCATCAGCAAATCGAGCAGCAAAGCACGGCAAAAAAGTCGCTATCGTTGAAGCCAAAGATATCGGCGGCACCTGCGTTAATGTGGGGTGTGTTCCTAAAAAAGCCATGTGGTATGGTGCGCAGGTAGCAGAAGCTATCCACCGCTATGCACCTGAGTACGGTTTTGATCTTTCGCTTAATCATTTTAGTTGGGATAGCTTAGTTGCAAGTAGGCAAGCCTATATCGAGCGTATCCATGCCTCTTATGACCGCGTAATCACCGCCAACGACATTACTCTCATCAAAGGCTTCGCTTCTTTTGTCGATAATAATACCATCGAAGTAAATGGCGAGCAGTACACGGCCGACCATATTACGATTGCCACTGGCGGTCGCCCCGTCATTCCTGAATTACCTGGTGCGCAGCACGGCATAAATTCAGACGGCTTCTTCGCATTAAAAGAGCAGCCTAAGCGTGCTGTTGTTGTAGGTGCTGGCTATATTGGTGTTGAGCTTGCTGGCGTACTACATAGTTTGGGTACAGACAGTCATTTAGTAGTACGTAAACACGCGCCGCTACGTAATTTCGACCCCATCATCCACGAAACACTGGTAGACATTATCCACGCTGAAGGTTGCACATTGCATAACCACACTAGCGTAGAGAAAGTAGAAAAGCATGACGACAATTCATTAACTGTTCACTTAACTAATGGCGAAGCGCTAGATACAGATTGCCTTATTTGGGCGATTGGTCGAGAGCCCGCAACTGATGTTATTAAGATTGAAAACACCGATGTGGAATTAAATGATGATGGAACAGTTAAAGTAGACAAATATCAAAATACCACAGCAAAAGGTATCTATGCTGTTGGCGATATTACCGGTGAGGCGGAACTCACTCCTGTTGCCGTAAAAGCTGGGCGTTTACTAAGTGAGCGCTTATTTAATGGTCAAGACGACGCTCATATGGATTACTCGATGATCCCTACTGTTGTGTTTAGTCACCCTCCTATTGGCACGATAGGAATGACAGAGGCCGAAGCCATTGAGGCACATGGTGAAGACAACGTTAAAGTTTACACGTCTAGTTTTGCATCAATGTACACCGCGGTTACCCGATACCGTCAAATGACAAAGATGAAGCTAGTATGCGCCGGCAACGACGAAAAAGTTGTTGGACTTCACGGTATAGGTCACGGTATGGACGAAATTCTCCAAGGGTTCGCAGTGGCTATTAAAATGGGCGCAACAAAAGCAGACTTTGATGCGTGTGTAGCCATACACCCCACAAGCGCTGAAGAATTTGTGACGATGACATAGTCACTGCATGAAAAATGCCCAACGTTGTCTTTAACATTGGGCATTTTTATTTGTGTTATCCGCTAAAAAAACTCTACGTCTAAATACTCTTCTTCTTCATCGCTATGATTGACCGCTTCTGATACTCGGGCTTTCAACGTTTCCGAAATTTCAGTCAGCATGGTATCTATAGTGATGAGTTCATCATTATTTTCTCGAGACTCTAACTCTTTCTCAATCAAATCAATAAAGAAGGCCTCTTGCTCTTCGGTCATTTCTAAAGCGTGAAAGCTCGTCTTAATTCGGCTAGACACATCACTGATAATTTGCATTTTTTCTGCGCCCACCTTACGAATACATTGCTGCACTCTCTCAAGTACATTATTTAAGTCAGTATTCAGTGTTACCAGTGTGTTTTGTTGTAACACACTTTCGTAACGCGCATTTATCGCAGGCACTAACTTAGCCCCCATGTCTAAAATGGCGTCGTAAAGAACCGGATCTTCTTTCGCTATATTTTTAACAAGCAAGGACACTGAATCGTCGTTAAGCATAAGTCGTCGCCCAAAGCGGTAGATTCGCCCTTGATCATGAAGCACCTGAAAAACTTTATCAGTAGTTTTATCACAAGGTGTCAGGTCGGTATCGATATTGTTTATTTCGTCACCGTCTCTAAACTGAATGGCTGCATGTACGCCGTTTAACCTGAGGGTAGTGAGTACTTTTTTGGCCATCACCTCGATAGTAGTGCATGTGTTTAGCGACGAAACAATTTCCATTCCTGTGCCGTAAATAGCCGCTTGGCTTAGTGCGGTTTTCGCAGTTTCTCTGCTCTTGGAGTTGTCTGTCTCCATTTGCATTAATGTTTCAATTTGGTGCTTAGAATTGATAACCGTTTCTGTAAGCAACACAACGTTATAAGGCTTGGTAATATAATGCGACACGCCTGAATGAAAGGCTTTTCTCATTGTTTCATCAGAACTATCGCCTGACACCACGATGATAAGAGGCGCTTTATTTCCCTTCATTTCGGTTTCAGAATGTCCAAAAATTGCGGCCGTCGAATCGCCAATACACCAATCAGAAATCACAACGTTAATTTCGTTCTCTTTGAGTGCTTTAAGCGCAGCGCTTTTAGATTCAACATGAATAACGTCAAATTCATCTTCAAGTGACAGCTTGTATATCTCGGCCTGTGTCGCGTCCTGCTCTACAATGAGAAGTTTCATTGCTTCTCCTCCTATTACGTTTATGTATGTGGAAAAATGACAGCAGCTAAAAAAATTTGCTAACTCAGAAAAGCCCAACTACGTTTTAGACTTAAGTATAATTTTTAGGTGAATTAAAAATATAGTCACTGATATCGCATTTTGCGAGTTTTGCGAAAAGGAGTTTTTAATGAGTAAAACCATCCTTATAGTCGACGACTCTCCCTCCGTAAGGCAGGTTGTTGAATTTACGCTAACCGACGCAGGGTATGAGGTTATTTCTGCAGACGACGGGCTAACCGGCCTCGAGCAACTCGACGGCAAAAAAATTCACCTCATCGTGAGTGATGTCAACATGCCCAACATGGATGGACTGACATTTGCTGAGCACGCAAAACAAAAAGAAGAGTATGCCTATACCCCTATTCTGATGCTTACCACAGAGTCTGGAAGCGATATGAAAGCCAAGGGGAAAGCCATTGGTGTAAAAGCATGGCTTGTAAAGCCGTTCAAACCTAATCTCCTGCTGTCAGCCGTTAGTAAACTCGCATAATTAAGCATAAATGATGACGAATATTACTTTCCCTAAAGAAGTAACTATCTTTACCGTCGATAAAACCTATGCAGAGTGCGTGAGCGCGATTGATAGCCACAAGGGTTCGGTGATCTTTGATTTCCAAGATACAGAGGAGGTCGATGGATGCGGTATACAGCTTTTACTTTATCTCTTTTCAATCGTTCATCAGCGAAATGATGCTGTCACTATCGCTCACCCTTGTGAATCACTTGTCGATGCAGCTGTCGTTTTTAACGTGGCGGACGTGTTGGGACTCTCCTCAGCAACGGAGTCAACCTAATGAACTTACTTGATACGTTTATTGAAGAAGCAGAGGAGCATTTAAGTGCAATGGAAGCATCGCTTCTCGAGCTTGAGGAAAACGGCGTTTCCGATGATATTATCAATACCGTTTTTCGGGCTATGCATACCATTAAAGGTTCTGCGGGAATGGTTGGGCTAGACCATGTGTCTTATTTTGCTCATCATATCGAAAGCTTCTTAGATGCATTGCGCGATGGAAGGGTGATATACGATAACGATATGGTCGCGGTATTAATGGATGCACGGGATCATATCAATACGCTTGTCAATAATGATGCGACATCTGAATTAATGGCTGTAAGCGAGCAACTTATAGCAAAAGTCACACCGTGGTATGAAAGTGATCTCACCTCTGCATCTCCTACCCCCTTTAAGTCAAACGAACCTGAAGATTCATTAGGCTATTGGCAGCTTATTGTCAGTCCGCATTCCGATAGTTTTAAAGAAAGTTTCGATGTACTTCCTGTCATTCGAGAACTTAGCGAACTTGGCGAATGTGTTGTATCAACAACACTTATCAACCATGACGATGCTGAATTTATCCCCACACGATGCTACATGAAGTTTGTCATTTTACTCGACGGCGCGATAGAACAAGACCTCATCATGTCAGCCTTCATGTTTGTCGAAGATGACTGGGAAATCGCATGTGAATTTATGTCGCTGGATGAAGAGCGCCGCCTTGGGGATATTCTGGTATCCATGGGCGCAGCAGATGGCGAGGCTATTGAATCAGCGCTAACTGAGCAAAAGCGTGCGGGAGAGTTTCTTACTGAGAAAGGCGTTGTCACAGCACAAAACGTATCGCAAGCATTAGAACAGCAGTCGTTTGTTGAAGAGAAACAGGCACACGTAGCCAAAAAACAAGCCAGCGTTAAGGTCGCCGCCGACAAGCTCGATAAACTCCTAGACCTTGTCGGCGAGTTAGTTATTGTCCAATCAGCAGTCAATCAACACGCCGATACCAATGAAGACATGGCACTGACCAACATTGGTGAAGAACTAAGCCGCCTGACTACAGAAATACGGGATACAACATTTGGTATACGAATGCTGCCTATTGGTTCAACGTTTGGGCGCTATCGTCGATTAATTCGTGATTTATCTCAATCGCTGGGTAAAAAAGTGAAATTGGAAACAAAAGGTGCCGACACTGAAGTAGATAAAATGGTGTTGGAGAGCCTCAATGATCCCCTTATCCATCTGTTGCGCAATAGCATGGATCATGGCGTGGAAAGTCCTCATGTTCGGCTTGAATCAGGCAAGAGCGAAACAGGCACCATTAACTTAGAGGCCAGCCACCGCAATGGACAAGTAAGTATTGTTATTCGTGACGACGGCGCTGGTCTTAATACCCAAAGAATCAAAGAAAAAGCATTGAGTAAAGGCATTATTAGCGATGATGACACGCTTAGTGATCACGATATTCATCAGCTCATCTTTGCTCCGGGCTTTTCGACCGCAAGCGAGATATCTGATGTTTCAGGCCGAGGGGTAGGTATGGATGTGGTTAAAACGTCAATAGAAAATATGCAAGGCAGCATTAATCTCAGCAGCATACAGAGCGAGGGCACTACTACAGAGATATTACTCCCTCTTACACTCGCTATTATCGACGGGCTAATGGTAGACGTGGCAGGTGAAGTTTTTATTATTCCGCTGTCATCTATTGAAGAGTGTGTAGAAGTTAATCACGACCAACCAGAGCGTGAAGATGGCTCACATCTTATAAAAACCCGTGGAAGGCTAGTTCCGGCGTTATCACTCAAGCATCACTTTTCAATAAAGGGCGCTCCGGCCAACTACCCGCAGTGTGTCATTGTAAACGCTGCAGAGCATCGTTTCGGCCTTATTGTTGACAATGTCATAGGCCAACATCAAACCGTTATCAAAAGCTTAGGAAAACTTTATCACAACGTAAGAGGGCTCATTGGTAGCACTATTTTGGGTAATGGTGACGTCGCCATGATTATTGACGCCGCACAATTATTCGAAGATGTGATCTTGCCTACTAAATACAGTTCCTCAATGGAGACAACAAATGCTGACGAAAATTAACTTAAATACACTCGTCATCGCTAGCTTTAGCACCCTAATCGTGCTGTTGTTACTAAGTGGTGGCTACGCGGTGCTTTCTGCATCAGGCCTCAATGATGCACTTAGCAATGTCATCAAAGGTCCTGCCGAAAGAGTGAAACTTGCCGACCGTATCAAACAGTCATCGCTGACATTAGCAGGGCAAAGTAGAAAGCTCATTCTTGCGTCTTCTCCTGAGCAGATGAAACGTATTGAAACCGTTATTAGAGAAGAGCAAGACCGTTTAAACGAAAGGCTAAAACAGCTAGCAGCGATTACTCCCAGTGAGAATCAGCAACGCATTGTCAGCATCGAAGGTGAGATTAAAGCGTTCACCTCGCTCATCGATGAAGTTGCTGAACTAGCAAGCCTTAATTCAAATGCGAAAGCGAGAAGCTTAAGCGAAAATGAAGGCGCCCAGGCGTTTGACGCGTTGCTCCTTTTAATCAACAACACAAAAGAGACACTAAGAGAGGCGAGTCTGCGCACTGGCGTTACAGATGCAGGACAGCGACAACGTGCGTCACTCGACACCATATCAGAACTAGCAGCTCGCCTTATAAGACAGGAAAAGAACTATATTCTTGCGACCAATCCGGAACAACTTGCGAATGTAGAAAAGACCATTCAAGCGTTGCGCGCGACCCTAGAAGGTGAAATTCAGACGTTCAACAACAACCTAACATCATCAAACATCACAATGGGCAATGCGTTAAAAACCGCAACAGATGCCTATTTAACGATACAAAACGACGTACTGACACTTTCCAAAGAAAACGGTAACAATCGCGCTTTTACATTACTGTCGCAAGAGGGCGAAACCAGTATTGATAATATTGAAAATTACATCAGTCGCATTATTAACGACAACGATGAGCGCTTGCTGGCGTCAATTGCAGATACCGATGTTGAATATGCGTCGATTAGACGAAGCCTGATTATCGCCGCAGCAATTTCTACGCTGCTCGGTATTGCTATCTCTTTTGTTGTCTCATCGCGCTTAAAAGAAGTCAGCAACGTCGTCTCAGACATTGGTCAAGGAAACCTGAATATTGCTTTTAAGCCAGGATATAGCGAGGCTGATATCTACTCAAATTTAAATACGATGAACAGCAAGCTCACGAGTATTGTCAGTGATATTCAGCAATCGGCAGATAACGTTTCTGCCGGCAGTAATGAGTTGGCCAGTACCGGCCAGCAAATCGCACAAGGTGCAACAGAGCAAGCGGCCTCGCTTGAGGAAGTAGCATCATCCATGGAGGAAATGTCGTCGAATATCGCTCATAGTGCCGACAATGCAAGGCAGACCGAAGGTATTGCGCAGCAATCTGCAATTGAAGCAAAAGAGTCTGGTGAAGCGGTTAAAAACTCTGTTTCCGCTATGCAAAATATTGCAGAAAAAATTGGTATTATCGAAGAAATTGCACGACAAACAAACTTACTCGCGCTTAATGCTGCTATTGAAGCCGCAAGAGCGGGTGAGCATGGCAAGGGCTTTACCGTTGTAGCAGCGGAGGTCCGTAAATTGGCGGAACGAAGCCAACATGCCGCTGCTGAAATTGTCGATTTATCTACTGAGACGTTGTCAGTTTCTGAACGCGCCGGTGCAATGTTAGCGTCATTGGTTCCTAACATTCAAAAAACCGCAGAGCTAGTGCAAGAAATAAGTGCCGCCTCTTTAGAACAGGATAAAGGCGCTTCTGAAATTAATAAGGCGCTACAAGAACTTGATCACGTGGTGCAACAGTCTGCCGCTTCAGCAGAGGAGATGGCATCAACCTCGGAACAACTCAGTGCACAAGCTCAGCAACTGAACGCCTCGATGTCATTTTTTACGATAGACAATAATAGAAAGAGCCCACTGTCTCGCCCTCCGTCAACGAACAGCAACCGAAGCACACCGGTAAGAGCGATGAGCGTACCGGCTCAAAGTAAAAATAGCTCCTCTGGCATCGATATATCGTTAGACGATGATGATGGGTTTGTTAAATATAGTAACTAAACGAGGAGAAAGCCGTGGCAGATCTAGACCATGTAGACGGGCTTCAAGTTCTCTCATTTACGTTAGATAACGATTACTTCGCTATTGGCATTGATAGTATCCAAGAGGTCATTGAATACAAAAATGTTACGCGGGTGCCGCGTTCTCCAGAATTTATGCAGGGCGTTATCAACCTGAGGGGGCAAGTTATCTCAGTGGTTGATTTACGGGTACTTTTTTCGATGACGATAAGAGAAGTAACCCTAGACACCTGCATTATTATTATTGATGTTAACGTGGAGGGCGAGCGCTGTCCTATAGGTATTGTGGCTGATAGTGTAAGAGAAGTTGTTGAGTTTGACGTGTCAGATATTCAACCAGCCCCTAAGATAGGTCTATCTGTGGATAATCGCTTTATTTACGGTATGGTCGAACAACAAGACGCTTTACTTATTTTGTTAAGCATTCAGCAAGTGTTCGATGCTGACGATATTCAAAAACTTCTTGACCCGCTCGAGGAGGATGCGCCTATTAGCGAGGATATCGATGTATGAATAGTCTCGTTGAGCATGATACGTTGACCGATAAAGACCATCAACGCGTAGCAACGTTCATGGATAAGGAAGCAGGAATTCAGCTTCCAAAAAATAAAAGGAATCTTATTGAAACGAGACTGCGTAAACGACAGCGGTTGCTGAAATGCAGGTCGCTTACGCACTACATCGACTTCGCATTAGCCGATAATGATAATGAGCAACTTCACTTTATCGATGCGCTTACTACGAACAAGACCGAGTTTTTTCGCGAGGCCAGTCATTACCCATATTATATCGACTATATTAACGCTCGGCATCAAAGTACGGTTCGTGTGTGGAGTGCGGGATGCAGTAGTGGCGAAGAGCCTTACACCCTAGCCATACTGGCTGAAGAGCATGCAAGTAATGCCGTATCAGTACATGCAACAGATATATCAACAAGCATGTTAGCGCGAGCTAAACGGGCTGTTTATACTCATGACAGCGCGGCACCTATTCCACTTCACCTGCGTAAGAAATATTTGCTAAGACGAAAAACAGACACCGCAGACGAGATAAAAATTGCCCCCGCCCCCAGAAAGCGAGTGACTTTTGAGCCGTTCAACTTAATAACAGGGCACTATGCATCGCTTTCTCCTTTCGACATTATTTTTTGCCGTAACGTGATGATTTATTTCAACGCAGAACAACGAGAAAACATTGTGCGCCAGTTTTGTCGGTGCCTTAAACCTGGAGGACTGCTTTTTATTGGTCATTCAGAAACATTAAACAACGAAAAAGCAATGCTTAGCAGTATTGCCCCTACGGTTTATCGAAGAGAGGGGCGCTAATGAAAAACACGACTATCAAACTGATGCTGGTGGATGATTCAGCTCTTGTGAGACAGACATTTTGTGAACTTTTCGATGCGGTGGATGATATTGAGGTCGTCGCAGTTGCGCCTGACCCCTACATCGCCGTAGAAAAACTAAAGAAAAGCCTACCTGACGTCATCTTACTGGATGTAGAGATGCCAAGAATGGACGGTGTAACCTTTCTTAAAAAACTGATGTCTCAACACCCTATTCCTGTGGTCATTTGCTCTACGTTAGTGGGTAACAATAGCGCTACGCACATGGCAGCGCTTGAGGCAGGGGCGGTCGATATCATTACTAAGCCAACGGTAGGAATTAGACAGTTTGCGCAAGACGCTGCCACCATTTTATATGATGCCGTTAGAGCCGCCGCCAACGCAAAAGTGAAGCAAATTGCCAAACAAACGAAACATGTTAAAAAGCTAAAAGCTGATGCCGTACTCGCACGCAAAGCGCCAAGCGCGATGCATGAGACTACCGAAAAAATAATTTGTATTGGCGCATCCACCGGCGGCACCGAAGCGATAAAGGCGGTGCTTATGAATATGCCTTTAGACTGCCCTGCCATTGCCATTGTTCAGCATATGCCAGAAGGATTCACAACTTCATTTGCAAAACGCCTTAATGAACAATGCTCAATTACGGTAAGTGAAGGCAAACAAGGCATGAGCCTATTAAGAGGCCACGCCATTATTGCACCAGGCAATAAACATATGACAATAAAACGTAGTGGCGCTCGCTACTATATCGATGTGCAAGATGGCCCACTTGTTTCAAGACATCGTCCTTCTGTTGATGTACTTTTTCGCTCCGCAGCCAACGCGGTAGGCAGAAACGCCTCAGCGGTTATCTTAACTGGCATGGGCGATGACGGCGCGACAGGCCTAATGGAATTAAAAGAAAGTGGTGCAGCAACGTACGCACAAGATGAGCATACAAGTGTAGTGTGGGGTATGCCCCGGGTTGCCTTTGAACGAGGGGCTGCCGACAAAACAGTTCCGCTAGACAGCGTTGCATCGACACTCTTAAAAGCGTGTCATTATGACGGACGATAGTGTAACCGGTAGCCCTTCCGTGGTTACGCTACACGCTGGTGAACTGCTCTTTGGTAGAGGTACTACTCAGGTAAATACGCTGTTGGGTTCGTGCGTTGCTGTAACGCTGTTTCATCCTACGTTTCGTTATGCTGGCATCTGCCATTTCGCACTTCCTTTTGCAAAAAAGCAAACCGATAGCACACTTGATCCACGCTATGGCGATGATTGCTTCATGTTGTTTGCTAATCATGCGAAAAAGAACAATATCCTGATACAGGATTTTGAAACCCATATTATCGGCGGCGGTAACATGTTAGACAGCGAAACCTCTGAAAACGATGCAAATACTGTAGGCCAACGCAATGCAAGACGAGCGCTAGAAATGGCGTCTCATTATCGAATGAATGTATTAAGTGTCGATGTGGGCGAATTTGGGTACCGCAAAGTAAAGTTCAACACGAGAACCGGCGAACTGGCCGTATCGTTTACAGACGTAAACACAGGGAATACATCCCTATCCTTTTAATTCCGCCCTAAAAAGCGTAAAAATATCCCTAGCAGGCATTCGTCACAAATTGAAAACGACTAGTCGCGTAATGGTAATGTGCTTACGCTGTCTTGACGTATGATTAAATGACAAGCATTGCGCCGCTGCTTCGACTTTTGCGCCGCAATAGAATAATAACTAACGACAAACAACAAGCCGGAATACAAAGATAATGAAAAAGATATCACTGTCGCTGATTACTTCAGCCCTACTGGCCTCTGGCGTAGCCTACGCTCAAGACGCCGAACCTACCGAAACGACGGGTTATGATTTAGAAAACTGGGAAGTAGACGCTCCTCCCTTTGCCTTGAACGAAGTCACGATAAAAACCAATGAGACAACGTGGTCAAGCTTAGATATAGCACCAAATGGCAAATTTATGGTGTTTGATATGCTGGGAGACTTGTACAAAGTTGATATCGGTGGTGGCGACGCCGAGCCATTAACGCAAGATTTCGCATGGAACCTTCACCCGTCAATTTCTCCAGATGGCAAGCAAGTCGCGTTTATCTCTGATAAAGACGGGCTAAGTAATGTCTGGGTAATGAACATCGACGGCACAAACCTTCATCAGGTTACGAAAGAAAAGAAAAACCTTATTCACGCACCAAAGTGGAGCCCAGACGGCCAATATATTGTGGTAACAAAAGGCATTATGTCTAGCCGCAGTATTCCTGCCGGTGAAATTTGGATGTATCACAAATCTGGTGGCGATGGCCTACAAATCAAGGCGCGTAACAGTGGTAAACGCGACCAGCAAAACATTGCAGACCCAGTATTTTCTCACGACGGAAAATATATTTATTTTACTGAAAATACCGTACCGGGCAGCCGCTTTGAATACAACCGCGACCCGTTGGAAGGTATTTTTGCAATTACCCGTTTTGATAGAGAAACTGGCGAAGATAGTCGTTACATAAGTGGTACCGGTGGCGCAGTAGTTCCAACGCCTTCGCCAGACGGCAAATTCATTGCTTTTGTTCGCCGCGTTAAAGACAAAACAGCGTTATTTATAAAAGACATTAAGACCGGTATAGAAACGCCACTCACCCTTGAGCTTGAGCGTGATATGCAAGAAGGGTTTGGTTCGGAAGGCTATTTTGCTTACTTCGACTGGATGCCTGACTCATCAAAAATCATGTATTGGACAGGCGGTAAATTTCATACCATAGACGTGAAGAGCAAAGCAATTGAAACCATTAATGTCAACATTGAAGCGACGGTAAAATATGCCGACGCGCTGCGTTTTAATGTAGACGTTGCACCCGATAAATTTGATGTGAAAATGATTCGTTGGTCGCAAATGTCACCAAATGGAAAAACCATCTTATTCCAGGCCTTGGGCAAACTTTATGTTCGCGACGTAAAATCAGGAAAAATTAAGCGCCTGACTAAGCAAAACGATCACGATGAGTATTACCCACGCTTTTCTAACGACGGGAAATCGATTGTTTATACTACGTGGGATGATCAAGACTTAGGGTCGGTTCGCGTTGTGTCTGCACGAGGAGGGCGCGGAAAAGCTATAACTAAACAACCAGGGCATTATATTGAACCTTCGTTCTCCAGTGACGGCGAAAAAGTAGTCTTCCGTAAATTTACCGGTGGCTATTTACTAGACCCTAAATATTCGGTTGAACCCGGCGTGTACATAGCCGACTTAGAAGAGGATACGGTTACTAAAGTATCCGATGGCGGTTATAACGCTCACTTTGCAGGTAACGATGCGCGTATTTACTTCACTGAATCTGCCGGCGGAGACGCGTATTACGAAACGCAACTATCAAGCGTAAATTTAAATGGGAATGACAAACGCACTCATTTATACGGAGCCGACAAAGTAAGTGAGTACAAACTATCTCACGATAAGAAGTGGGTTGCGTTTGTTTATCAGTTTAAAACGTTTGTCGCGCCATTTGTTGATAATGGTAAGAAAGTGACGATTGGTCCTAACATGACATCGTTGCCGGTAACGCAACTCTCATCACGCGCTGGCGAGTACCTAACGTGGTCGCCAGACAACAAAACCGTAAGCTGGTTTAATGGGCCTACCTTGTACCAACGTTCACTTGATGAAGCCTTTGCCTTTGTTGACGGTGCACCAGAAACTTTACCTGAACCAGTCGCCGATGGCGTGAACTTGTCATTTACCACCGAAGCAGATAAGCCGTCGGGTTATAAAGCGTTAGTAGGCGGAAAGGTGGTGACAATGCGTGACGCAAACAATACGCAAGAAATCATTGAAGATGGTGTGGTATTGATTAAAGACAATCGCATTGAGGCAGTAGGCAAACGCGGTGATGTTCAAATCCCAGATGACGCAATGCAGATTGATATTGCAGGCAAGACCGTTATTCCTGGTTTAGTCGATGCCCATGCCCATGGTTCTCAGGGTAGAAATGAAATTATACCTGAGCAAAACTGGAGCCAATACTCTAACGTTGCGTTTGGTGTAACCACTATTCACGATCCTTCAAACGACACGACAGAAATTATGGCCGCCGCAGAATTGCAGCGTAAAGGCAAAATTGTTGCCCCGCGTATCTATTCTACCGGTACCATCTTATATGGTGCAGAAGGGCTGGGCTACAAGGCAATCATCAACGATTATGAAGATGCCTACTTCCATGTTGAGCGTTTAAAAGAAGCCGGGGCGATATCAGTAAAAAGCTATAACCAGCCGCGTCGTGACCAACGTCAACAGGTGCTATGGGCTGCGAAAAATCAAGATATGATGGTTGTGCCAGAGGGCGGTGGTAAATTCCAACAAAACCTAACCATGCTAGTGGATGGCCATACTGGCCTCGAGCACAGTATTCCTGTTGAGCGTGGCTACAGCGACGTCACACAATTATGGAAAGCAACTGAATTCGGTTACACCCCAACATTTGTTGTATCGTATGGCGGCATGATGGGCGAAGAGTACTGGTACGATAAAACCGATGTATGGAAAAACCCTCGTCTTCTTCGTTACACGCCTTCTACTATTCTTGACCGCCGTGCAATAAGACGTCCGTCAGCACCAGAGAACCAATATAACCATCAGAATGTTGCGGCCTACGCAAAAGAACTGCGTGACAATGGTGTGAGTGTTCACATTGGTGCGCATGGCCAACGCGAAGGCTTAGCCGCGCATTGGGAGCTATGGATAATGCAGCAAGGTGGTTTCACACCGTGGGAAGCACTCCGTGGCGGTACTATCGATGGTGCAACGCACTTGGGAATGGGTGATGACATAGGCAGTATCGAAAAAGGGAAATTGGCTGACCTCGTCGTTATCGATGGTGATGTACTCAACGATATTCGTAAAAGCGAATATGTAGAATATACGGTGCTAAATGGCCGTATTTATGAAGCCGCCACCATGAATGAAGTTGGCAGTAAGAAAAAGCGTGCACCTTTCTTCTTTGAAGAAAACAATGCCACCTTTATGCCTCAAGAAACCGCCGACGCGGTAGAAGCAAAAGCACATCATTTCCATTGGGAACATTAATTCCTAATAACTAATGTGTAAGACAACAAAGCCGATGAACGTTAATGTTCATCGGCTTTTTTTGTTCTTAGTTTATCACCGTGCCCACACATCGGCTGTTATCATGCTCACGATTTTTCGACGCCCGCAGCGTCGATAGTCTACCTCGCCTAATCAAACCAGTAACGTGTTCTGTTGGCAAACCACACCAGCGAGAGCATAACCGGTACTTCTACCAACACGCCTACTACGGTAGCCAGTGCCGCTCCGCTGTGCAAACCGAACAATGAGATTGCCACCGCCACGGCAAGCTCGAAAAAATTCGATGTACCAATCATACTCGCAGGCGCAGCAATAGTATGAGGCAACTTCATACGTTTAGCGGCGAAATAGGCAATGGCAAAAATACCATAGGTTTGAATGAGCAGTGGTATTGCTATAAGCACAATGTCTTGTGGTTTCGATAAAATCGTTTCAGCTTGCAGACCAAACAAAATAACAATGGTTAGTAGTAAACCGATAACGGAAAATGGTTTAAACGTGTTGACTAACGCATCAATTGTACTGGTATCTTTTGCTAAATTCGCATTGTACGGGTCATTATTACTTTCTAAACGTCGACGGGTAAGATAACCGACTACTAGCGGTAAAACTACGTAAAGTGCTACCGAAAGAAGTAGCGTATCCCACGGAACCGATATATCAGTAACACCAAGCAACATGGCGGTAAGCGGCGCAAACGCCACAACCATAATCAGGTCGTTTATTGAAACCTGTACCAATGTATAGTTTGCATCGCCTTTTGTCAGATGACTCCATACAAACACCATTGCGGTACATGGCGCGACACCGAGTAAGATCATACCCGCAATATATTCGCTGGCGGTTTGCGGGTCTACCCAGTCTGCAAAAATGCCTTTGAAAAATAACCAGCCTAAAAGGGCCATAGTGAAGGGTTTAATTAGCCAGTTCACAATGAGCGTAAGAACAAGACCTTTTGGCTTTTTACCTACATCTTTAATTGAACCAAAATCGATTTGTACCATCATTGGATAAATCATTAGCCAAATAAGTAACGCAACTACTAGGTTAACGTGGGCGTATTCAAGCGCTGCAATATACTCAAATACTCCTGGGGCAACATAGCCCAAACCCACCCCCGCAATAATACACAGGCCTACCCAAACCGATAAATAACGTTCAAAGAATCCCATTTCGTTCACCCTATATTAAATAATCACCGTAAAGTCGACGCTTAATACACACTTTTGCATCACTTGGCGCCTAACTTTAACAGCGCCTCTTTAAGTGCGGCTTTATCTAGTTGCTTTTTAGAAAGCGTTGATAATGCTGCAACACGTTTTTCAATAATATCTATCGTCTTGTTAAACGCATCAGCCATTTCTTGCTCTGTGCCTTCACGTTTTGAAGGGTCTTCCAAGCCCCAGTGTACTTTCAGTGATTTACCGAAGAACACAGGGCATGTTTCGCCTGCGGCTGAATCGCATACTGTTACCACTAAATCAGCATTAAAACCTTCAAACTCATTCCATGACTGACTTTTAAGGCCCGTTATATCAACCCCTCTGGCGGCCAGGTACTTAAGCGATAGTGGGTGCACTTCCCCAACGGGTTGGCTTCCTGCGCTGCGTGCTTCTACGTTGCTATCAGACGCATTAGTTATTGCCTCGCAGAGAATGCTTCGACAGCGGTTATGTGTACACACATATAAAATCTTCATAAAAAATCCTGCAATAAAGTAAGGGATCTAATCGGCCTGATACGAATCGGCCTTGGTGTTAGCATTTCAAACAGCCTAAATTGGCTAACGGCTCGCTGATATAATCGGGGTTTTGCGTTGCCGTATTATTGATGATGTCACGCGCCCACGCCGGAAGTTCCGGGTTGAGCTGGTAATAAACCCATTTACCCTTGCGGGTATCAAGCACCAAACCACACTTGCGTAAATCTGCAAGATGGCGGGATATTTTGGGCTGACTTAATTGAAGGGCGTCGGTTAGGTCGTATACACACAACTCGCCCTTTTCGCTTAATATCAACAGCGTTTTAAGGCGAGTGTCATCTGACAAACACTTGAAAAATGTGAGCGGCGACAGCAAACAGGTAGACATAACAGATTACATATGGGATTTCGTATGTGATTTATCATATATGAAATTCCATATGTAATAAATCTATTTGTGCACCTTCGCGTGATTCACATTAGTGATAGATTGGCTAATCATTTGTACAACATACAAAAAAGCCGCTGAACACGTTACGTCCAGCGGCTTTTTATTTCTTGCTTAGTGAGGAAATTATCTTAACGGTTACGACCATACTGTTCGTGAGATGACACCCAATCTGAAGAACTTATCGCGGATGCCAACGATATTTCACCCGCCAATACAACAGAAGCCACAATTTCAGCAAACTTATACACACGATCTCGACCGTAGCAGTCCATTAACTCTAAACACTCGCGCTGCGTTCCTATACCAGTACCGCCGCCGTATGTAGCAACAATTAACGAAGGAATAGTAATAGACAGATATAAATCACCTTCTTCTGTTAATTCTGAGTACATCATAGCCGCAGAGGATTCAGAAACGTTCGCCACGTCTTGCCCCGTGGCAATAAACATCGCGGTTATTCCATTAGGTGAATGTAAGCCAGTATTGTTAACACCCGATAGGAAAGATCCGACACCTGCAACACGCCCGTGATAGTCTATTTGTTTGGGGTCTACGCGCATAACCTGCAAGAGATGTTCACGCTTAATGGTAGCCTCTGCCGTCACGCGCTTTCCGCGAGTACGCATTATATTAATTTGCGATGCTTTTTTGTCGGTCGCAAAGTTAGACTCTAAATAGAAGTTTTCGATGCCTTCATAATGGTCGAGTATCCACCCACAAGCCGCAAATGTGGCTCGGCCCACCATGTTTTGCCCTGCTGCATCGCCTGTTCGGTAATTAAAACGCAAGAATGCAAACTTGTTTGATAGGAAATGATCGATATACGTCAGTTTCGCAATGCTGGACGTTGCTTCAGCTTCTTCTCGAATGCTTTCGATATTTTCATTTATCCATTTTACGAAATCTCTTGCGCCTCGCGCGTTTTCGAAAATGAATACCGGTGCACGTTGCATTGCATCATCTACCACCGTAGCCGTAACTCCACCGCTCATGTTAAGCAGTTTCATACCACGGTTGTACGACGCCACTAGCGTGCCTTCGGTAGTAGCAAGCGGAACAACAAATTCACCTTTGGCGTATTCACCATTTATTTTTAATGGCCCTGCAATGCCAATGGGAACTTGTGCCGCGCCAATAAAGTGCTCGATATTACCTTGCAGCTCTTTAGGATCGATAGAATATTTGGCCACATGATTAAGCTTTTTATCGGTTGCACTTTCAAAGTAGCTTTGACGCGCTTTGATTGCTTTTTCACCGTAATCGTCATGATCGTCACGAGGAATATGGCCCCCTCTTTGTTCAGGTGAGGTCACATTATCTTCTACTTCAAACTTTAACTTTCCAAATGGAGATGCGGAAAAACAAATTCCAATTTTGCGTTTTTCGGGGCTAACCGCTTCATCTAACTCTATATGCACGGTGATAGTCTGTCGCAAACCAAATGCCACACCATCAGCACGATTAATATCGTCGACTGATAACATTTCGTCACCAGACATCCTGAAAGAAATTTTCTCTTCGGGGATGTTATTTCCGTCTAGTGAAATCCATTTTATGTCTTTGATTGTTGAATCTTTTAGTCGATTTTTAAGAGCAAACGAAATGCCATTTTTAGTTTTGGTTAAGCTGCCATGGGTATATAACTGTTTTAATAATATGCTGGGTACAAACATGCGCCTTCCTGTCTTCTTAAGTACAAACCACGTGTGCATTTCATATACACATACTTTTTAT
>Ga0102948_1000236_pt1 | contig 21012 bp, 14 predicted proteins | sample SalPonA_A_H2O_MG_FD_78211 | JGI IMG/M metagenome (GOLD analysis project Ga0102948, IMG submission 78211) | Water microbial communities from South San Francisco under conditions of wetland restoration - Salt Pond MetaG R2A_A_H2O_MG | ecosystem: Environmental > Aquatic > Non-marine Saline and... | reverse complement strand
CCAATATCTTTGACGGGCATAATGTTGCCTTCCACGAGTTCGCGCATCAACTCGACTCGATGGATGGCGACACCGATGGTGTGCCCCTGCTACCGAGCGAAGCGGCCTATCAAACCTGGGGCCTCGTGCTCGGCCAGCACTGCGACGATCTGATCGAGAAAGTGCACAAGCGCCGCAAAACCGTTATCGATCGCTACGGTGCCACCAGCCCCGGCGAATTCTTCGCAGTCGCCACAGAGACCTTTTTTGAGAAGCCGAGACAGCTGCAAAAGAAGCACCCTGAGCTCTACGCAGAGCTCAAGGGCTTTTACCATCTGGATCCCGCCGGGTGGTTTGAAGCCAAGTAGGAATTCATAACAGGGACCACAGGCAGGTCTGACGTTTTAAAGACAATCAAAGGCGACTGCCATCAACCGCTTTCGCATCGAAGTGAAAGTGCTAAGCACGACCGGCGCGATTCCTCGAGCGGCCTCTGTTTCCGAAGCGTGAAGGGCTTCTGCTGCCCCCCGCACCGCCGGTCTGGCCGCCGCGATTCTGCTGCGGACGAGGCCCGCGAGGCCCACGGCCCTGGCGGTTCCCTCCGCCCTGCGGCGGCTTCTTCACGGCTCGATTGCTTTGGTGGAGTTCCATCGCACCGGCGTCATGAAAACCATGTTCGCTATCGATCGGGACGCTCGATTTTATGAGTTTCTCGACTTGGCGCAGCAGTGCCACTTCCTCAGTCGAACAAAAGCTGACCGCATGGCCGCTTGCCCCGGCGCGGGCCGTCCGCCCGATCCGGTGCACATACGCATCGGCCTCCATAGGCAGGTCAAAGTTCACCACAAGGGTGATGTTTTTCACATCAATCCCGCGCGCGGCCACATCTGTAGCCACCAGAATATCGATCTCTCCCCGGCGATACGCCTCCAGCGTTTTCTCACGCGCTGACTGCGATTTATTGCCGTGGATTGAATCCGCACGCAAACCCTCACCGCTTAATTTCCGGGCGAGGTTCTTCGCTCCGTGTTTCGTCCGGGTGAAAATTAAACTCAGCTCTTTCCCTCCGGCATCGCGTCTCCGCTGCATCATATCCATGATGAGCTGCTGTTTTGCCTTTTGATCAATAAAGCAGACCGACTGGTCAACCCGCTCCGCGGTGGTCCCCTGCGGCGCGATACGAATCTCCTCAGGCTGGAAAAGCATCGCCTGAGCGAGCTCCGTGATCTCCGGTGCCATCGTAGCGGAGAAAAGGAGGGTGTGCCGCTTTTTCGGCAAACGCGCCTCGATCTTTCGAATATCGCGAATGAAACCCATGTCCAACATGCGGTCCGCCTCATCGAGGATGAACGTCTCCACCTGCGAGAGGTCGACGTGCCCCTGATTCATGAGATCGAGCAAACGCCCCGGACAGGCAACGAGGACATCAAGCCCCTGGAAGAGCATCGAGATCTGTGGTTTCTCGGAGACCCCGCCATAGACCATGCCGGAGCGAAACTGCACGTGCTTACCATAGACCGCAAAGCTCTCGGCTACTTGACCAGCCAGCTCGCGGGTTGGCGCAAGCACGAGGTGCCGCACGCCGCGGCGGAAGGTCCTGCGCGGATTCCCGGAAATCTTGTGGAGGAGTGGCAGCGCGAAGGCGGCCGTTTTTCCCGTACCGGTCTGTGCACAGGCCAGCAGGTCGCGTCCCTCAATCAGGACAGGGATGGCCCGCGCCTGAATCGGCGAAGGAGTCGTATAGCCCTTTTCAGTGAGAGCGCGTTGAATCGGTGCGGACAGCGGAAGCTGCTCGAAGTTGAGTTCGGTCATATCTGTATGGCACCTTTGGATACAGGTCTTAACGGGTGCCGCGTTATCGATGAATTTCTATTTATGATGCCTTAGACAATCGCTCATCGATAACAGACCGTGTCAGGTGAGTGCATACAGGCACTCTGTGATCCCTGACTCAACACAAGCAAATGGCGCAAAGTGCAAGCAGATTCTGCAAAACATTCGAAGAAGAAGGTTACGCTTGCCTGAAACAGAATCGACCACGGGCTGCCGCTGTTGAAAAAACAAGCCAGCATTCTGACCGGAAGAGGACTTACAGAGCGGTGAAATGACTTGCAGGAACTCCCGGAGGCGGGCTCTGAACCGTGGCTCGCGTAAGCGATGATGATGCCGACCGGCGAGGGACCGTTCTCCAAGGTTACGGCCGGAGGATTGGTAAAATGCCCTCCATTAGGACACCAGGATCTGATTCGTCCTGCCGCAGTGGCTAACAGCTTGCGCCCATACCCATAGAAGCCCTTTTTTTCGCATGAAATACTTAATCCTACTTCTTTCATGCATAGGCATCGCGCCAGGCACCATCGCAAACATTCCCCAGCCACTTATAATCGAATCCCCGGCTACGCTTAAACAGGCTCGCAACCTCAAAGCCTCCTCTGATGCACGGCAATGGATCGCCGCGTTTTCCAAACTCAGACCCGGAACATCGAACAAAATCGAGATAATTACCGCAAAAGACGGTGAAGTGCTCACCATTAGCAATATCTATGAACTGGAAATCTCCCCGGATTATAGGGCGGATCAGGAACGCGTAGAGGGCAATCTCCTGATTGCGACCCAGCGCGTGGGTAACCGGGATTTCAGAATTGTTATCGATCCGCGCCAAATCCGCTATATCCGAGAGACTCAGCCCTGATGCCGTCTGATGAAAAGAAAAAAGAAGCGCCACTTTCGAAGTGAAGTAGTTCCTGAGAGTCCGAATGAATTCTGCTAAAAAATTATCCGATACTTTGATTCCCCAAACAAAAAGCCCCGAACTCGCTTGAATTCAGGGCTTTATGAAAATGGTGGCCAGACCCAGAATCGAACTGGGGACACAAGGATTTTCAGTCCTCTGCTCTACCAACTGAGCTATCTGGCCGCTTTCAGAAGCGCGTGATTAAGTGAATGCGTTTCCGAGCCGTCAACTGAGTTTTTCAAAAATCTTCCGCAGCTTAAAGGTGGCATCTAAAGAGTAAATAATTCAAACATCTGTTTGATTTATTTCCTACCAGAGACAAACCTCCCAACCGTATCCGGATCCTTCCAAGGATGCGTTTTCAATTTCCTATGAAAAAGATTACTTTTATCATCGTCCTTTTTGTAACGGTTGTCCTTTTGCTCGCCTCGCTGGTGGGCACAAAGCTCATGCAGTTTGGTGCCATGGCAGAGGCCGGAGCAAGCGGTGGCCCTCCTCCCGACACGGTCGCTTCGACCGAGGTTGCTACTCAGACCTGGCAAACGTCTTTGCGTGCCGTCGGGTCGATCGAACCAGTGCAGGGTATTCTGGTCGAGAGTGAGTCGGTTGGTCTTGTTGTCGATATTGCTTTTGAAAATGGGCAGAGCGTGCGGGAAGGAGACCTGTTGGTCCAACTGGATATTGATGTCGAAAAGGCACAACTGCGGGCGGCAGAGGCGACCGCGCGCCTTGCTGAAATTGAGTTCCAGCGGGCTAAGAGCCTGAGGGCATCCGGCAGCGTGCCCGAATCGCGGCTCGATTCCGCTGCCGCCGATTTGGAGCGCGCGCTGGCCGAGATTCAAAATATAAATGCAATCATCGACCGAAAGACGATCGTTGCACCTTTCGATGGCCGCGTTGGGATCCGGAGGATAAATTTGGGGCAATATGTGCCGATGGGTGCGCCGATCGTCAACTTGCTGGCCGACGATCTCGTCTATGTGAATTTCAGTCTCCCTCAGAAGAATCTGTCGCAGGTGAAAGAGTCCCTCCCCTTGACCGTTCGTAGTGATGCCTATCCCGATGCGACCTTTGAGGGTGCGCTTACCGCTATAAGCCCGGAAATCGATGCTGTAACCCGTAGCGTGTCTCTGCAGGGAACCCTGAAAAACAGCGACGGCCTGCTCCGCTCCGGACTGTTTGTTGAGGTCGAAATCAAGCTTCCCGATGAGCAGGAAGTGCTCGTGGTTCCTTCAACTGCAATCATCTATGCACCCTATGGTAATTCCGTTTTTTTGATCGAATCAGCAAACAAGGAAGAATCCGGACAGTCCGGCTTTACGGCCAAGCAAAAGTTCATACGCATCGGGCGCACGCGTGGCGATTTTGTCAGCATCGCCGAAGGATTGTCGGCTGGCGACCGGATTGTTTCAGCCGGTGCCTTCAAACTTCGCAACGGCAGTCCCATAAGGATCAACAATGAGCTGGCACCTGCCCCCCAGATCACCCCGCAACCGGACAATACCTGACCGGAGCTCACAGGGAATCCGCAAGACCGACCGCATGGAAAAACAAACCGCGTTTACCGACATATTCGTGAGGAAACCAGTCCTCTCGCTGGTCCTTACTTTCATCATTGTGATTGCGGGCTTGCAGGCAATCAAGAGCCTCACCGTGCGCCAGTATCCTGAGAATGAAAACGCCTCGGTAACCGTCACTACCGTATACACCGGTGCAGACGCTGAGCTTGTGCGGGGCTTTATCACAACACCTTTGGAACGGGCCGTTGCCACTTCAAACGGGATCGACTTCATTAGTTCCAGTAGCCAACTCGGGCTCTCTACCATCACAGCACGACTCGAGCTCAATTATGATTCGACCAAGGCGCTCGCGGAGATCAGCTCGAAGGTCGATCAGGTCCGGGGCGACCTGCCGCCGGAAGCTGAAGTGCCCGTGATCAATATTGAATCGGCCAACAGCGCAGTCGCAGCTGCCTACCTCTCCTTCTCATCCGAAATCCTCGAGGCCAACGAGATAACCGATTACCTGGTCCGCGTCGTTCAGCCAAGATTGACCGCGGTGCCGGGCGTGCAGGAGGCAGAGATCCTTGGCGGCCGCACATTTGCGATGCGAATTTGGCTCGATCCGCAGCGTATGGGCGCACTGGGAGTGACTGCGTCTCTGGTCAGGGAACGGCTCGCCGCGAATAATTACCTCGCAGCCGTTGGACAAACCAAAGGCAACCTGGTGCGGGTAAACCTGACCGCCGACACGGACCTAAACTCTGTTGAGGATTTCGAAGAGCTGGCCATTCTCAGCCGGGACGACACGATCATTCGAATCAAGGATATCGCAACGGTGGAGCTTGGCGGTGAAGATTACGATAGTGAGGTTCGCTTTTCGGGGGATTTGGCAGTTTTCATCGGAATGTTCGTTCTCCCCGACGCGAACACGGTCGATGTGATCCGAGCGGTTCGCGAGGAACTTGAATCGATTAAAAAGGAGTTGCCCAGCGGCCTGGTCGCTGACGTCGCCTATGATTCGACGGTCTATATCGAGGAATCCATATCCGAGGTCGTCATGACCCTGGTCGAAACGCTGGTGATCGTGATGACTGTCATCTTTCTCTTCATGGGGCGCGTCCGCACGGTTTTGGTGCCCGTCCTCGCTATACCGATTTCTTTGATTGGTGCCGTTTTCCTCATGCAGGTGTTCGGGTTTACGATTAATCTTCTGACCCTGCTCGCAGTTGTGCTTTCCGTCGGCTTGGTGGTCGACGACGCCATTATCGTGGTAGAAAACATCGAACGCCACATTGCAGACGGAATCCCGAAGATCGAAGCCGCCATGCGTGGTGTGCGCGAGCTGATCGGGCCAGTCATCGCAACCACCCTCGTATTGGTCGCGGTTTACCTGCCGATCGCTTTTCAAGGCGGGTTGACGGGGTCACTTTTTCGTGAATTCGCTCTCACGCTGAGTGGGGCCGTCATCGTTTCCTCCATCGTTGCCCTCACCCTCAGCCCGATGCTGGCCTCGAATGTTCTTTCCGGCCGTGAGCCGCGGGGCTTGGCCCGCCTGATCAACATTGGCTTCGAAAAACTCCGCCGCTTTTATGGCGGGCTTCTCTCGCTCACCCTGAGCTGCCGGTGGGCTGTCTATGGAGCATGGCTGATTCTGGCGCTTTTCTGCATTCCGATGTTTATGATTTCCTCAAAGGAGTTGGCGCCGAAAGAGGATCAGGGTGTCATCTTCGGAATTGTCGACACACCCGCCAACCAGTCGATCGAGGAAAACGTGCGCTACACTGAAAAGGCAAACGACACCTATTTCTCGATTCCTGAGACCGATTACACTTTCCAGCTTACGAACCCCCGCGGTGGTTTCAGCGGTATGATTCTAAGCCCATGGAGAGAGCGGGAGCGGACCACCTTCGAAATTATGCCGATTATTCAGCAACGCCTGAGTGAGATATCCGGCGTCAATATATTCCCGACTACGCCGGATCCCCTGCCGGGAGGCGCGGAGAATTTCCCGATGAATTTCCTGATTCTCTCGACAGCAGAGCCTGCCCGGATCCTTGAATTCGTGGAGACTCTCCAAACTAAGGCGGCAGAGAGCGGCATGTTCGCGTTTCCTCCGATTATCGACACGAAGATCGATCAGCCGCAAACGCAGTTTAAGATCAACCGCGATATGGTCAGTAGTCTTGGACTTGACCTTCGATCCGTGGGTGCCGACCTGAGCGCCATGGTGGGCGGCGGATTCGTGAACCGATTCAATATTGACGGGCGCAGTTATAAGGTAATTCCCCAAATTGAGCGGGCCGAGCGCCTGAATCCCGATCAGCTGCAGGACATCTATATCTCGGGCCCGCAGGATCAGCTGATTCAACTCAGCACCGTGGCCGGGATTGAAGAGACCGTCCAGCCTCGCACACTAAACCGGTTTCAACAGTTCAATGCCGTCAAACTCAGCGGGATAGCCATCCGGCCCCTGGACCAAGCCCTGAAATTCCTCGAAGAGGAGGCCGATAAGATTCTCCCCGAGGGCTATCGCTACGACTACTCGGGAGAGGCCCGACAGCTGCGAAAAGAGGGTAACACCTTTTTGCCGGCTTTTGGGCTGGCCATTCTTCTTATCTTTCTGGTCTTAGCCGCCCAGTTCAACAGCTTCCGCGATCCTTTCGTTATCCTTCTTGGCTCGGTTCCACTGGCCATGTTCGGCGCCTTGATTTTTACCTCCATGCAAATGAATGCCCCCGGCGTGCCTTTTTGGACAAACGGTTTTACCACAACGCTGAATATTTACTCACAAGTCGGACTCGTGACCCTGGTCGGTCTGGTTGCCAAGAATGGCATTATCATTGTCGAATTCGCCAATGAATTACAGCGGCAGGGTCGCTCAAAACTGGAAGCGATTCAGGAAGCTACCGAGATACGGCTCCGCCCGGTCCTCATGACCTCCGTGGCGACCGTTGCAGGCCACTTTCCCCTCGTTCTGGTGACCGGAGCTGGAGCCGAGGCGCGGAACTCGATCGGCCTCGTCATCGTAGGTGGGATGGCTATCGGCACGGTCTTCACCCTGATCTTCCTGCCCAGTATCTACGTCCTGATCGCAAAAGAGCGTAACAGTCGACCAGAGCCTGCCTAGAGCGAAACAGCAGCCACGGTGCGAAAAGCCGTGGTGGAAAAATCAAAAACGATCCCGAACACGCCGACCTCTAGCTGACAATCCCGCCCGTGCTCAGGAAAATGCCCTTGAGATTCATCTCCAGCTGACGCGGATTGGGCGAGTTCGAAAGGGCATCCTCCCGCGTTACTTTTCCCTCTTTGACCAAACGGAAGAGATCCTGATTGAAAGTCTTGGACCCGTTGTCTTCTCCCGCCTCAATCACGGCCTCAATTTTTTGAAAGTCGCCCTCCATGATCGTCTTGCGCGCTAGAGAATCGAGGATGAAGCACTCTGAAACCGGGAAGCGGCCGCTTCCTTCCAGCGCGGGGAGCAGTTTCTGAGTGATCGTCGCACGCAGTGCATAGGCCACCTGTCGCTGCAACGCAGCCCGGCGCTCCTCAGGAAAAAATTCAAAAAGCCGCTGCACGGCTTGTTGCGCATTTGAAGCGTGCAGGGTTCCAAAGACCAAATGGCCGGTCTCTGCCGCTTGCAAAGCCGTCTCAAAGGTGTGCTTATCCCGCATTTCTCCGACCAAAATAACATCGGGATCCTGACGCAAAACAGCTTTCATGCCGTGCGCAAAAGAAGGACAGTCAATACCCACTTCCCGTTGGTTGATGATCGACATGATATCCGAATAAGTGAACTCAATCGGATCCTCGAGAGTTACGATGTGCTTGTCATACGAGCGGTTGATGTGGTTGATCATAGCCGCCAGCGTCGAGCTCTTACCCGAACCGGTCGCTCCGCACAAGATCACGATCCCGTCCTTCTCCTGGCAAAGTTTGGCTAAAGTCTCCCCGTCAATATTCAGATCCTCGAAAGTTGGTGGATGGTCACTCACATGCCGCAGGACAACGCTGGGCAAACCGCGCTGTAAAAATCCGTTTACGCGGAAACGACCGATATTCTCCACGCGATAGGAATAGTCCACCTGCCGATCGTTTTGCCAGTTTGCATAAAATTGCTCCGGCACGCTTTGTTCGATAAACTCCCTCAGATCCTCCGGTGTGATCGGTTCCATTTCGACAGGCTCCAGCCGCCCGCTCAAGCGCAGAAAAGCCTGCTTGTTTGATTTCAAATGAATATCGCTGGCGTTATTTTCAACCGCAAGATTGAGAAGACCGTGAATTGTTTCTAGTATCGCCATCTTTAGTTGTGTTCGAAGTGGGAATTTTTCTGTTGAATCCTCTAAAGCTTATGCACGTTCTTCTAGTGAAAAAAGACTAGAGCCGTTTTATTTACATCATTTTTGAAGAAGACATGAAGACAAACCAATTTTCCGGGGTTTTCACCGCACTGGCCACCCCCATGCATCAGGGTCTTGTTGACTACGGCAGCCTCGAAGCGTTGGTCGAACACCAACTCAAAGCGCAGGTCAGCGGACTGGTTTCGGTTGGCACAACCGGCGAATCCCCCACTCTCAATAACGAGGAACACATTGAAGTCGTCCGCGCGACCATCCAGGCAGCTGGTGGCAAGGTTCCTGTTATCGCAGGAACCGGCTCAAACTCGACTCTTGAGGCAGTCGAACTTACGAAGCAAGCGGATGCTGCCGGGGCCGACGGATTCCTCGTCGTGGCGCCTTATTATAACAAGCCGAGCCAGGAGGGCCTCTTCCACCACTTCAGTGCGATCGCCGAGGTGACGGAAAAACCTATCGTCCTCTACTCCATTCCCTCCCGCTGCGGAATCGAAATTTCCGTCGAAGTTACCGCACGACTCTATGAGAAATACCCCCACGTCTGCTGCATGAAAGCCGCCGAAGGATCGACTGAGAAGGTGGTCGAATATGTTCGTGCACTCGGACCGGACTACGCGGTCATGAGTGGGGACGATGGTTTGACCCTGCCCTTCATGGCGGCCGGAGCGACGGGCGTCATCAGCGTGGCCTCGAATCTCATTGCCGATTCCATCGTAAAGATGGTGGCCGCCGCAAACGCGAATGATTACTCCACTGCACGCACGATTTTCCTGAAACACTTCCCGTTCTTCAAAGACATCTTTATCGAGCCAAACCCTGTCCCGATTAAATACTGCCTGAAACAGGCAGGCATTATCCAATCCGCCGAAGTGCGTTTGCCTCTTTCCGAGCTCTCTGCCTTGAGTCGCACGCAACTCGATACCTACATCGCCGACCTTAACCCGAGCTAGTTATGCCACTGAAGATTCTTCTCAACGGTTCCAAGGGGCGCATGGGCCTCGCGATTTCCGAATGCGCGGCCTCACTCGATGCCGAGATCGCTGCCGCCTGTGATGTGGGGGACGATCCGCGGCAAGCCCTTGAAGACTGCGAGGTCATCATCGAATTCAGCTTTCACGAGGTGACGGCCGGTATCGCAGCGCTGGCTGCCGAACATGGACGCCCCCTGGTCATCGGCACGACAGGCCACACTGCAGAGGAGCGCGCCGCGATCCTCACCGCTGTCGAAGGAAAAATTCCCGTGGTCTGGGCGGGGAATTATTCTGTCGGGGTCAATACCCTCAACTATCTCACGCGTAAAGCTGCCGGCATCCTCGGTGCGCAATACGAACCGGAGGTAATGGAGATGCATCATCACCATAAGAAAGATGCCCCCAGCGGGACTGCCGAGCGCCTGATCGAGATCCTGAAGGACGCCTATGCTCTTTCCGACGACGCTGTGGTCCACGGGCGAGAGGGAATCCTCGGAGCACGTCCGCAAAAAGAGATCGGCGTCCATGCTATCCGCGGGGGTGACATCGTGGGAGAGCATACCGTCTACTTTATTGGCGACGGCGAGCGACTCGAGCTGACTCATAAAGCGAGCGACCGAAAGATCTTCGCGCAGGGCGCGATTCGAGCCGCACGGTGGGCAATCGGTAAAGCTCCGGGAATTTATAATATGGAAGACGTCCTCGGACTCGTCGACTGAGTCTTCCCTGTCTCACCCGACGCACTTGTAAAGCCCCCGAGAGCAATAGCCCCATGATCGCACATCTGACCGGAACTGTCCTGGAAAGCCAACCGCTTCAAGTCGTGCTCAACGCCGGTGGCGTGGGCTACGAAGTCAATATTCCGGTCACAACCGCAGAAAAGATTCCAGCCACGGGTAATTCCTGCAGCCTGTTTATTCACTCGGTTTTCCGCGAGGACAGCGCCACCTTATATGGTTTTGCCACTCGCGAAGATCGGGATTTCTTCCGCTTACTGGTTGAAAAAGTCTCCGGAATCGGGCCGAAAATCGCCATAAGTATGCTCAGCCGCATGTCTCCAGAGCTGCTCCGTGGCGCAATCGCCAGTTCCGATGTAGCCCTGCTTGCGAAATGTCCGGGCATCGGTAAAAAGACTGCAGAAAGACTGGTCATTGAACTAAAAGACAAGGTCGGGCTTGCCACCACATCAGGCCCAGGCGGAACAGCGCCCGCCTCTTCCGGCAGCCCGGCGGAGCCGACTGTCTTTCAGGATGCCGTCAGCAGCTTGATGATTCTTGGCTATAAGCCGGCCGAAGCGGATAAGCTTGTGCGCAAGGCCGTCAACCGGCTTGGTAGCGATGCATCTGTCGAAACGCTCATAAAAACCGCACTTTCCTAAACGCGTTTTGTCTGCAAACTATTGAAACTGCTTTGACAGCTCTCCCCTGAAAAACTCTAATTCCGGATTATTAACTAATTTTATCCATGAAGGCACTTCTCCCAATCCTTATCTGTTCAATTATCTCAGCCGGTTTGGGCTATTACTTCGGGCACATCACGCTCGCGCCTGAAGGAGTGACCAAGACGAAGGTCGTAGAAAAGATCGTCGTCCAACCCACCACCGCAGCTGCACCGGTCCAGCAGTCCGCGCCACCGGCACCGAGCCAAGTCGCCGCGTCCAATAATTCCCCCGTAAACGAACCCGCAATCGCGGTCGAGACAGAACCGGAAAGACCGGAAATCACGGAGGCCGACATGGCCGAGCGCGCAAAAAATACCATCCAAACACTCACGGACTCACAAGGCCGCAGCATCCAAGCCAAAATCCTCGATGTTACCGCTGACTCCGTAAAAATCGAGCGGACGGACGGTCTCGAGACAACGATCCCCTTCAGCATGCTGAGCGAGACGGACGTCGAATTTTGTAATTATCTCAAGGAGAACGACCTTCTACCGGAGATAGAACAAGCTCCGGCGCCGGCAGCCAACGATGGCGAATTCGATTGGAACGCTTATTTTAATTCCTAGACCATCCGGCATTTCGGAAAAATCCAAATTCATAAAAGCTTGGAAGCTTCGTTCTGTTGAGCAGTCCGTGTTTTCTAGAGAATATAGAGTAAGCGTTTCTGCTAACTGACGTGTTCTTACAGTTGCGCGCCCCCAGCAACGAGTCTGCGGAGCAACGGATTTATCGAGCGCCTGCACGCCAGTATTTTTTGAAGGCCTCCCATGCGGTTTGGGCCTTCAGCACCTCTCTCGCCGAGGCATAGACCATTGCTTGATGAAAGGCCTCGCCCGACCGGATCTGACTTAGGATTTCCGGCGGGTGTCCCTTGAAGATGGGGTCCTCCGTAAGGGGGGCCGCCTCGAAAATTCTGGCGATCCAGTTCACGAGCTTCGGTCCCACGTTCCAGATCACGTCATCGAAGGCCGCCACTTTACGGAATCCGATCGGCGCTTCGTATTCGATGAACGGGCGGTTGTCTGTGTTCACTGGGAAGCCCTCGAAGAGACGGGCCGCCTCCGTCAGATTCCCCGCATAGAAGAATGCGATCGACTCGGGCTCCACCTGGACCATATCCGGGCTTGCGGAGAAAAGCTGAAGCCCTTCGACGGCCCGTTTCATCGCTTCCTTATCCCCACCCGGAGGCACTTCGACCGGAGCGGTTTCCATCTGACCGACCAAGGCCACTTTCTCGGCTCCGGGAAAGAAATTGTTGCGCCACATCGAGACCTGATCGAAGGATTCCAACATGGTCTTTGCGATAACGGCAAACTCGTCGCTCGTGATTTGGTAAAGCGGCAGCCATTGCACGTAAACGCCGCCGGGATTTAGCCGCTTCTTCGCTAGCTCGTAAAGGTCGCGGCTGTAGAGGCTACCCGTCCCCCGCCGGTAGGGCAAAAAGAGATCGGCGTTGATCATGTCGAAGGTCTCACCGGTCGCCATCAGGTAGTGGCGCCCATCTTCGATCAGGATGGTTGAACGGGGGTCCGTAAAGATGCCGCCCGTCATCGCCTCGGGGATCCAGCGCTGTGCCGCCTCGACGACTGCCTCGGAGAGTTCGCAACTGACGATACGTTTAACATTCGGAAAGGCATCATCCAGCGCCGCACCGGCGGAAATACCCGTGCCCAGTCCGATAAAGCAAATGCTTTCGGTCTTTGGAAAAAGGTAGAGGGGAATTCTCGACTGATTCGCCTGTTCCGCAAAGGCTGCCGTCGAGCCGAGCGAGTAAGCCGCGTTGACGACGATCGAGCGGTGCCCATCCGCGCGCTCCAGCACGGCGACGGTGGCATCGCTCTCCTCCCAAACCTCCAGTATCTCACGCGAATCATCCGCCGAGGCGAAGCCCATAACCGGTAGATGCGACGGGTTCAGTTTTGAAAACAGGAGAGCCAGAGCAACCACCGCCAGCCCACGGCAGACGAGCGAAGACTTGCCCCAACCGATAGGCAGAACAGCTGCGATCACCAGATAGACAGCGGTCAGGATCGCGAAGGTCTGCCACATCCCCAGGTAGGGAAGAAAGACGAAGCCGCAGAGCAAGGACCCGAGAATCGCGCCGAGCGTATTTAACAGAAACATCCATCCAAGCTTTTGCCCGGGTTGTTCGTGAAAACGCTCCGCCATCTTCATCAAAAACGGAAAAATCGTGCCCAAAGCGATAACGACAAGCCCAATACCACCAAACGACATTCGAAATAAGGATGCAACGTGCTCCCCCCACGACTCAATCGTCTGCACGGGCTGGAGCTCGTTGGTTGCCTGCATGAGCAGGTAAGGACCTGCGAGGAGCGACAGTCCGCCCGTCAGCACGAGAGCGCCAAGCATGACCATCGGGTTTCCGCTCCGCTTGGAGAGGAACGAGCTGATTGCCGAACCGATCGCCAGGCAGAGCAGCACGACGATCAATACGATTGCGAACGAATAGACCGAGTTCTCATGCACCTGGGCAAAAATCCGGATCCAGGTGACCTCGAGAGCCAGCACGAGGAATCCGGAGAAAAAACAAAGCAGCCCGATCAGCGCACGACCGAATTTTGAAAGGCTCACCCTCTCCTCTTCTCCGACAGCCGCATCCTCGTCTGAGCCCGGAGGAACCACTGCCGACCGGGACCCTCGCGCGAGCCACCAGGCGATGCCACCCACACCGACTGAGATCAGTATCGTGATTGCGTAACTGGCCTGGAATCCCACCGATGGAATCAGAAAAAACGCGCCGAGGCCCACGCCGAGCGCGGCTCCTAGAACGTTGGTCGCGTAGAGAAACGCGGCAGCCATTCCAAATGCGGATGCCCGCTGGATGGCCGCCTGCCCGATCACCGGAATCGTGCCACCCATAAAAAAAGCGGGCGGAAAAATGAGGAGCAACGAAAGCAGAATCTTAATGGAAAAAAGCGCGGCATCGCCAGCCAGCGACTGATAAAACCAGGGGTAGATCCAGTGGAAAATCGCGAGCAAGGGAAAGTAGATCAGCGCAGTGCCGGCGATCGCAAACTCCAGAAACGCGTAGACCCGCAGAGGATTGGCACAGGCGCGCATGCGCTGCCCCCACCACCAACTGCCGAGGCCGAGACCGATGAAAAATGCAGCAAGCGTCACCGAACTCGCCTGCGAGGTGTTGCCAAACAGGAGCCCAAGCTGACGCATCCAGAGCAGCTGATAAACGAGGCTAGCCATCCCCGAGAGAAAAACCATCAGCGTGATCAGCGAAAAGGACGGCTCCTTGCCCGCTGCCTGATGTTGAATCTTTTGCTTTTTATTCATGGTTTCGCTCTACCCGCTCATTGGCTGATTGTTTCGCAAGCAGAGAATAAACGAGAGCCGAGTGCAAGCCTGCTCGCTTACGGCCGCGCCTCGTGCCGATGCTTGTAAACTCTGGAGGTTAAGTTGATTTCGAACCAAAAGAAAACCCGTTTCCCAAAGCGGGAAACGGGTCGAAGGTAAATTGCGGATCTACTAATCCTCAAAGGAGAATGGCGTGTAGTCGACCCCGGGAAGTCTCGAATATCCGTAGAGGAGCTTCCCCTCAGTCGTGCGGCCGAGGAGCTTCGCGGTGAAGTTAACTTCGGTCAGACCGTTCCCATAGGGGCTGAACTTGACCAAAAGATCGTCACCCTGCTTTTCCGAGCTCTTGGCGATGCTGCCTCGTCCGAAATCGACAACCTCGGGAGCGCCGAGACGCAGCGAATCGATATCGACATCCGTGTGCGGGTCGAAGCCGGGCTCAGCGCGGATGAGCAGATCCAAGGACTTCGTCTTGCGGTTGATCGGATCCTCGTTCTGCAGTGCGATGCGTCGCTCAATTACGAGCGGCAGAGCGATGTTCTTCGAGCTGTGGCGATCGTTGGGATCGTCGTCGTTCTTTACTGCGTCCATCACGGCGAGATAGAGCGTGTGAGCACGGCCATATTGATCCTGGCCGATCTTGGGGCGTTCGAGCTTATACCAGTCGACGACGGTGCCATCTTCGTAGCGATCGATGCCTGTGCTGTAGGCCATGCCCGGATCCTCGACCCAAGTAATACCGTCTTTCGAGCGCAGGTGGTAGCAGACGCGGCCATACCAGTCGTTGATCAGCATATGATACTGCACTTCCGTGCGCCAGATCATCGGATCCTCGAAGCCCATCGCCGCGGTGTTCCGCTTCGGCCAGACGTTCTTCTCGCTCACCATTCTATAGTTGGGCGAATCTTTCTCCCGAAGCCACATCCGCGAGAAGCGGTCGATCACAAGCTCACTGCCGTCTTCACGCAGGGCAAGCGAGCCGAAGTGATAGGTCAGCCCCATTTCGTTCCGGTGGATTTCGTCCCAAGGCCCGTCGATATTGTCCGAGAAATAAGCCCCGTGCAGGTGGTAAACCCAATACTTGCCATCCGACTTGAGGTGAACTTCCGGGAAGTGACCGTAGCCGAGGATTTCCTTAACTTCGAATGGGCCGAGCGGTGACTCGGAGACTGCTCTCACGATGTCGGAGGTTTTCCAGCCGCCGTGTCCCTCCGGATGGTCTTCGCGCCAGCGGGCGACAAACATATGATAAACGCCATCCACCAGGATCGGACGGCCACCCCAGTAGGAAAATTCGTTATCCTCGATGCTGTTCTCACGGTCCCGAGGGAGAACGGCAAGTGTCCCCCAGAGTCCGTCCTCTCTTGTTTCGAGCCCGTCGATAATCGGTGCGGGCAGAATAAAGTCCTTAAACTGGCCTCCCGGCACAAGATGCGCCCACTCTTTTGGGAGCTCAGGGTCCTTATGGAGCGCATGGATCTGAGGCATGAAGCTCAGAACAGCTGCGAGTAGTGATGCGGATGCGATGTAGCGTTTGGTCATTATTTTGTGGTTTGTTTTATCCGTGAGAGGTGGCGGTGGTCTTCTACCCTACTCGTTCGCGATCGCGTAAGGCGTATAGTCCACCCAAGGGAGTCGCGAATAGCCGAGAATGAGGTCGCCGGTGTAGTTTTTTCCCAATAATTTTCCGGCAAAGTTCTCGTCATCAAAACCATGCCCTGCTGGGGCAAAAGTCACGAGCAGATCGTCGCCGTCAATTTCGGAACGAAGCACTTTCGAACCACCTCCATAACTCACTGTATGAGGCGCTCCGAAGCGAAGAGTCTCCATATCGATGTCGGTCAGCGGGTCGAATCCGGGCTCGGCTTTGATCCGGATTTGGTAGTCTCCGGTCACCTCCGCACTGGCCTGTGGCGTGACCCACTCCAGTCGGCGACCGACGACTAGCGGCAATACGATGTTCTTGGAACTGTGCGCATCTTTGCTCAGGTCCTGTTTTTTAGGCACATCGATCGCAGCGAAATAAACGTGCGTCGCGCGGCCATATTCGTCCTGAAGCACCTTGAAGCGCTCATATTTATACCAACCCACTTCGGTGCCGTCGACATACCGGTCAAAATCTATCGAGTAGGCCTCGCCGGGATCTTCGACCCAATGGACGCCGTCCTTCGAACGCATATGTTGTGCCACACGCCCGTGCCAGTCATTGGTCACCATATGATACTGCACCTCGGATTTCCAGATCATGGGATCTTCCCAGGCATACCTCGCCTTGCGCTTTGGCAGAGACATTTTCCCGTCATTGAGCATGACGAAGGTGTCGGACCCTTTTTCCTTTAAAAGCACGCGCTGAATACGGTCCATCATCAGGAGGCTCCCATCTTCGCGCACGACCATCGAGCCGAATAGAACATCGGGAAAGCCAAATTCCTCGCGGGGGATATTTCGCCATGGGCCATGGATGCTCTCGGAGAGAAAAGCACCATAGAAATGGTAGATCGCGTAGGTGCTATCCGGAAGCCGGTGAATTTCCGGAAAGTGGCCCGGACCAACTTCCCCGATTACCTCAAACGGCCCTGTTGGCCGCTCAGAGGTGGCGTGCACGATCTTCGAGGAGGGCCATGCGTCGTGCCCACGGGGATCATCCTCCCGCCAACGCGCGATGAAGAGGTGATACAGGCCATCCGGCTCCAGGATCGGGCGCCCGCCCCAGTAGGACCACTCGGGATCCTCCGTGCCGTTGTGAATATCTCTCACCCGGACCGCGTCGGTGCCCCAGGGCGCTTCCTCCAGGCCATGATAAATAGGTGCCGGCAGAATCCGGTCCATGAAGCGCCCCCCATGGACTAGGCCCTCCCACTCCGCCGGCCTCGCAACGTCTTCACTCAGTGCGAAAACCGAGCAGGCACTGAGAGCTAAAAGCGAGAAAGAAACGGCGCAGATTTTAATCATCAGGTTTTGGGAGTGCTTTGAAGAAAAGTTGTGCCCAAGAAACTGAACAAATCTGTTCAACCCCGGACCCTAAATACGGTCTGTTTTTAAAACGCGCAAAACAGCGAGGCGCAAGTCGAAGACGGACGAATAAAAGCAAGGAGCGGATTTTTTCATGCGGTTGCCGTGCTCCACTCGATGAGTCGCCGATTCGATTAGCCCACAAAGAGCGGTTTCATGTGGCGCTCGTAGAGATTCCCGGTCACGTTGCGCGCGACCACGGCCTCGTTTGCCTTGAGCAGATCCAGGTAAGTCTCCCCCTTAGCGGCGGCCGCTTTAAACGAGATGTGAAGCAGCTGGCGCAGGCTTGAATTAAAAGACGGGGCTGAGGGCTCGTGGCGCAGGGCCCCCACAAACTGCTCGGAACTCCAATCCTGAATCATCTCCGCGCTGGGCAGCTGACTACGATCAATGTCAATGACCGTAGCATAGGGGCCAGTTAGCGAATCGATATTCTCGATCGCGTAGGTGTAGATCTCCTTCGAGAGGGCCAGCCCCTCGCCTCCTGCCTCGGCCAAGCCGATCAGCTCTTCCAGCCAGGTCGTGCCCGCCGTCTTCAGGTGGATACCCGCGTCGAATTCAAGGATCGCTTTGCGGATGATGGGATAGAGCGAAAATTTATCGCTGCCTGAATGCACGCTAAGCTTGAGTGTATCCGGCAGGCCATAGCGCTCGACTGCGATTTGAATAACTGCGAGGTCCTGGCGGAACTCGGTTTCGAAAGCGTTCAGGTCGCCCACGTAGTCGACGCCCTTGTTGAAGCGGCCGGTAAACTTGGGCGCGATGGTCTGAACCGGAATCTTCTCTGCGGCCAGAGCAGCAAGAATCACGAGGAGCTCGACGGGTGTTTGTGGCAGATCGGTCTCATCCATCGAAACTTCTGTGATGAAAGTTCCGGCTCCCTTCTCCGCTTCGATGTGGCGGAAAATGCGCCCGGCCTCCTGAGTCGCCAGCAGGTAGCGGCGCACGGCTTTCTCAATATCTTCGCGGGCCGGTTTGATTTCTGTCCCCAGCACGGGAAGCACTACGGGCTCGAGCAGCTCGGGGTGGCTGTTCATGAAGCTTTCGATCGATGCTTCGGATGCGGATTCGCCGATTGAGTCGGCCACATCCAAGGTGAAGAAATCCGAGCAGCCGATAAAAGGGTCGACCGTGGCCAGACCGATGTGGTCCGCATCGACGTGCCAGGGCTTCTCCCAGCCCATCGACTCGACCGCCGCCTGAGCCGCCGCCTGCACGCTGGGAGGCTCGCTGCCGACGAAGCCGTGCTCGCGCTTACTCTTATTCCAGACCGGAACAACATCCACGCCGTCAGCGGCGATTAATTCAAAGGCGCGTAGTTGTGCCTTGGCCTGATGGGCAAAGCGGTCACCTACACCGATCGTGTATTTTTCAATCTTCATTCTTTAATTTTCTCGGGTTATATGCAAGGGGCCGATCGCGGTCGGTATTCTTCTTACTCGTGAAACAGGCGTTTCGAACTTGGGGAAGCTCAGCTCCCCTGCTCCGCCTTGTTTTTAGCGACGACTTCGAGGATGAAATTTTTACGATGTGCGGCCCAGGTCTGTGTTTCCTCAAGAAGCGCATTCAACTGCTCTTCAAACTCTTTGTAGTGCTCGTCTTTGAGGCCCTTGAGTTTCGCCTCGGAGAGTCTGTAGAGTGCCAGTCGGGCCAGTGCAACAGCCTCATCGCTCTCGCGGAAGACCTCTTCGACCGCGGTCTCGGTGCCGTTTTGGATCATCTCCACGATCGGCTTGTAGACCTTATGCCATTTCGCGATGCGGCGACTACGGGAATAGCCGTAGCCGAAGGATGGCAAGCGGCTGTGGTCGTTATACCAGGTGCCGAGCATGAAGTAGCAGCGGTTGAGCGCATCATCAGTCAGCTTCATCGCTTCAATGAGCGGTTTGATGTGCGGGCCCTCGCCCGTGCGCGCTACCATGTATTCCTCCCAGACCTGATCGGGCGTAACAGAGGGATCCTCTGAAAAGCGCTGGAAGGCGTAGAGGTTAATTTCGTTGTAACCGCTCTTCGGGCTAATGCCGGGTATGGCGGAGGGGTTGCGCCGCGGCCGACTGCCTTGCTCCCGCTCGATGCGGATAACATAGCCAGCGGTGTTACGATCTCGGGCGTAATTCAGGCGAAAGTGGATGTATTCGGGATAAAGATACGGCACGTGACCCTTGCCGTAGTATTCCGCACCCGGGTCGAATTCGATGATGTGCCTGCGATCCGCGAAGCGGCCGATGGCTTTGTTGTGAGGATAGAATACCTGCCAGTCATGCGGCACACACTTGCTCATGAGGACCACCTTCGGGCTGATCATGGTAAAAGACTCGGCGACAGCCTCGACCTCCTTGGGCAAGTGCGCGAACGTGCGTGCCACGAGGGTCGCATCATACCGGTCGCAGATCGCTTGCAGGAAGTTGATCATCTTGGCGATCCGCTCCGCCATACTGAGCTCGCTCTCGACGTAGAAGACCTTGATCGGCGTCTCGTGGAAGGTGAGCACTAGACCATCGAGATTCGGCATGGCCTCGAAGAGCCTGGAGTAGCGGTCGTCGAGAAACTCCCACACTTCGTCCTGGTCGAACCATTTCTCCTGCGAAGTGATCGACTCCGGAAGCTCGGCAAACTCCTTCGTCCAGACATGCACGGTCAGACCCTCTTTCTGAGCTTGGTCGATATAACCGTTGAACCGTTCGATCCGCTCGGCATCCTTCAGGAGTTCGTGACCAAACATCACCATGTCGTGGCTGAATTGGAGATTATTGACGCCGTAGTCCTTGGCCTTGGAGATGATTTTGGTGATCTCTTCGTCGAAATCGTTCTGCAGCTGCCAGGAGCGGAAAGGCAGCACGTCGGGCGACTTGGTTTTGGCGGCAGGAAACATCTCCGGCTGCGGCCCCCACTCATTGACGGGGGTGCCCTCCGGTATGTCCATGAACTTTACCCAACTGGGCACCGCAGGAACCGGGCTGGAGACACCCGCTTTCATGCCCGGACTTGCTGTAATCATAAGTGGGGCAAACGCTAGAAGTGAACCAAGACCGGCGCGGCAGAGAGTATTCTTTAATCGCATCATTGAATTTTTATAGGTTTTCTGGGAATTGAAATTTTGATTTGGACTACGGGGCAGAAGTTGAGTTTCGGAGTGAATAGAATCGCTGATCCGTGGTCCTTTGGAGGCTCCAATCAACCGGGAACAGACGTGTGGGCGCATCTCTCTTTCTAAGCATCAGCTTTACGCTATAGAACAGGCACGCGGCAATCATGTTCGTCAAAAAAACGCAAAGCCGTGAAATTTCCGCTCTTTTTCCAAAAAAACAGGAGGCCCGAAAGGAACCTCCTGTTTTTTTTGAAATCGCTCGAGAGCGACTTGATCCAGACTATGGATTCTCGCTTGCGGTGAGCCGTATGAATCCTTTGGTAGCGCCACTGGTCGGAATCGTGACGGTAATTCGGTCGTAACCGGGCGAAGTATCTTTTTCCACTGTCACCGGCGGACCAGCCGTCGCAACGTCGGGCACCACATAGGTCGTAGCAGGAAACGCCCCAAGATCCGAGCCGATCTCAATATTCGGCGTGACGCCGCCACCGATCGATTGCTGCGAGCGCTCAAAGCTGAAGACCATGTTGCCACCACTCATCTCGACAGTTGGAAGCTTTTCCATGTCGTTTGCCCCATTTGTCCCACCGACGATGAACTCGATGT
>Ga0102948_1000234_pt1 | contig 21068 bp, 20 predicted proteins | sample SalPonA_A_H2O_MG_FD_78211 | JGI IMG/M metagenome (GOLD analysis project Ga0102948, IMG submission 78211) | Water microbial communities from South San Francisco under conditions of wetland restoration - Salt Pond MetaG R2A_A_H2O_MG | ecosystem: Environmental > Aquatic > Non-marine Saline and... | reverse complement strand
CTTCATTCAGAGAAGCTGACTGTTGCTGAGTGGGAGGCATTGCGTGAGGAGGCTCGCAAAGAGGGGCAGGTCCTAGGTTACACTGAGGGGCTGGAACAGGGTCGTAAAGAGGGCGTAGAGCAAGGTCTGGCCGAAGGGTTGCTCCAAGCAGAGACTCAGGTGCAGGAAAAACTCGCTCAGATACAGTCATTGATTGAGACTCTGCAGGCACCTCTGAAGCAACAGGAGCAAGCTATTCATGAGTTGCTGCTTAAGCTATGTCTGCGTATCAGCCGAGGTCTCGTTGAGGCTGAGTATGCCGCTCGCTCGGATCTGATTCTTGAGACAATTGATCAGGCCCTACAGAAGATCCCGCCAGGCTCAGGCGCTCCGGTCATTTCCCTGCACCCGCTAGATCTGGAGCTGGTGCAGCCGCTAGCTGATCTTAATGGCTGGGAGTTGCGTGAGAATCCGAATGCAAGTCGCGGAGACCTTCAGTTGGTAGCGGGTAGTTGCAGGATTAGTTCAGAGCTAGAGCAGCAGATGCTTGAGGTCGCCGGTACGCTGCTTCAGAGGGCAAGCGGGGATCTGTCCGATGACGCTGATTGATCGCCTCAACGAGGATTTAACCACCCCTCTTGGAAAGCCTGATATCCGTATCGAAGGCCGTGTCACCCGCATGATTGGTCTTACTCTAGAGGCGGTCGGTCTGCGAGTAGCCTTAGGTGAGTATTGCCGCGTTCAGATTACCGCACATCAGATAGCGGATGCAGAGGTCGTTGGCTTTTCAGGTGATCGAATCTATCTGATGCCTCTGGCGACCATCGACGGTTTAGAGCCGGGTGCCAGAGTCTGGCCGTCAAAAGAGGCCGCAGCAGTCCCCGTCGGCGTCGGTTTGCTGGGTCGAGTGATCGACGGAATTGGCCGACCACTTGATGGCAAGGGAGAGCTCAAAGTCGATCGCTGGGTCGAACTCGAGGGCAGCACAATCAATCCTCTGCAACGTGCGCCAATCAAAGAGACGTTAGATGTCGGTGTTAGAGCCATTAATGGTCTCTTAACCGTTGGACGTGGACAGCGCATGGGGCTCTTTGCTGGCAGTGGCGTTGGTAAGTCCGTGTTGCTGGGGATGATGACCCGCTTTACCGAGGCGCAGGTTATCGTTGTCGGTTTGATTGGCGAGCGCGGCCGCGAGGTACGGGAGTTTATCGAGCACAGTTTGGGTGAGGCGGGTCTCGCTCGTGCGGTGGTAGTCGCGGCACCGGCTGACGAATCGCCCTTGATGCGTCTTCGAGCTTCGCAGCTCGCCACCCGGATCGCTGAAGATTTTCGTGATCAAGGCAAAAATGTTCTCCTGTTAATGGACTCTTTGACTCGCTTCGCGCAAGCCCAGCGCGAGATCGCCCTTGCGATTGGAGAGCCTCCAGCTACTCGTGGCTACCCACCGTCTGTATTCGCCAAGTTACCCAAGCTGGTCGAGAGGGCCGGTAATGGACAAGCGGAAGGAGGCTCGGTAACGGCGTTTTACACGGTTCTGACCGAAGGAGATGATCAGCAGGATCCCGTTGCAGATGCGGCACGCGCCATCCTCGATGGCCACATTGTGTTGTCGCGGGATCTAGCTGAGCAAGGTCACTATCCCGCCATCGATTTAGAGGCTTCAATCAGCCGTGCAATGCCGCAGATCTTGGCCCAAGATCGGCTGGATATGGCGATGCAACTACGTCGGCTGTGGTCGCGTTATGAGCAGAATGCCGATCTGATCTCTGTTGGGGCGTATGCCTCAGGTTCTGATGCTGAAATTGATCTCTCAATCAAGATGCGAGAGCCCATTGCAACCTATCTGCAGCAAGGGATGACTGAGCCTAAGCCGATGAAAAGTAGTGTGCAAGAGCTTGCAATGCTGGTTGATGGGGCTCGCCAACTCAGAGCTCAGGCCGAAGCTAAGGCTAAACAGCAGGTTCAGCGTCCACAGCTTCCTCAAGGGCAGCCGCCGGGTTAAATATGGCTAGGGCTAAAGGAGCGAAGCGCCTCGATTTGGTTGTAGAACTCGCAAGTCGAAAACGTAAAGAGGCGGACCTGATTTTGCAGCAGTCTCGATCCCGTCTTGATCAGGCTTTGCAAGGGTTGGCGCAGCTTGAGGCATTTTTAACAGAATATGTTGAGAGTACACGTCTGCCGCAGGGGGCTTCTGTCTCAGCTGTCCAGTTGCAAATGCCCGCCGCTTTTCTGGGGCGTCTGCGTGGCAGTATTGAGCAACAGCACCAAGTGATCGATCAATACCGTCGTCAGCATGCGGAGGTTGAAAATTGGTGGCGCGCTTTCTACGCGCGCGAAAAGGCCATTGTGAAACTCCAGTATAAGCTTCAGGTGAAAGAGATTGCGCTGGAAGAGAAACAGCTTCAGCGAGAGATCGACGAACTCTGGCAAAACCGCCCTTCTAACCCGGTGTGACGGGGATTAGCGCTAAATTGGCACAATGATTGCGAAACCGCAGTAACGAAAGTCACTGCTATCGAGGTCAAGTGATGTCATCAAACTATATACAACTGAGCCTGGCGGCTACGCCGACCACGTCGAGCCCTCAAAAGACGGCACTTAGCGGCCTTTCAAATGCTAACTCGGGGACATCAGAGTTTAGCAACTGGCTACAGAGTCGGCCCAACGAAGCGGCGATGGATCGCCGCTCTGAACGCAGTGGTTTGCCGCAAGAGGGCAGAGATTTGCCCGCCGCCAACTCTAGATCCGAGATTAAAACAAACTCGGACTCCGCCAGCGCCGCAAACGCTGCAAAGTCGTCGCAAAGCGATCTTGGTCCTGATGCCAGCGAGGCCGTGAATAGTCGTCCAAGTGTGAACTCAGGTGAACGGAGCTCTAGCACTCAAAGCACAGACAAGAAAAGCACAGATAACAGCCAGAGCAAAAACAATAGCGCGGATATCAGTGCAAAAAGCAGCCAGAGCACTGATAACACTTCGGGTTCTGCGAATGCAAAGAATGAGCAAGCCACTGATCTGAAGCCCAATGAAGTATCCCAGACGGCAGATGCAATTGAAGGTGGCGTTGCAGAGGATTCAGTAGTTATCGGCGCTGATAGCTTAGCACCCCTCAATCTAGATGAGAGCGCTTTGCCGGGTGGAGTAGCGGTTGCAGGCGGCGCGGGTGAGGCAGGCGATAAGGTTGGGAGTGGCCCGCAGACGCTGCCTACCCTAGCCGGCACCAACCCGCAGGTGATGATGGAGCTCGGCACAGGGCAGAGCGATGGTTCAGCGTCTGGTGAAGTCTCTCAAATGGACCGCTCATCCGCAGAATCTCAGCGACTCATGGCTGCTACAGCGCAGGGCGTAATGGCTTCCAGCAGGGTTGGCGCGCCTTCTCAAAGTGAGCTCGCAGAGCAAGCGAATGATCAGCAGGCCAACTCTGTAACCGCAGGGGTTCAGGCTGCAGGAGATGTTTCAAACGGGCGCTTGGTAGACGCCGCTGCCAACCCCGAAATCGTTGAGTTAGCGCGTACCTTGTCCAGTGATGCCTCCAGTGGAAATGGCACTGCCCCGGGTTCATCAAGCCTCCTGCAGACCCAATCAAGCGAGGCTGTGAATCCCGATCAGCAGGTAACACCGGGATCGACAGTTGCTGACTCGGCGGTACAACTGACTCAACGTATGACGCCGCTCGAGAGTGGTTCGGTGCCGGATAGCTCAAGTGTCGCAGCTGCAAGTAACGAGGCACAGGCGCAACAGGAGGCGAATAAGGCTGCCGGAGCAGATGCGCTCGTAGTTGAAGTTGAGTCTAGCAACTCAACAGCACAGGAGCTGCAGGCAGATGCCGATCAGGCTATGACCACGGGTGCACCAGTCGGTGCTGCCGTTTCAGGAGTAGCGCCGCCTCAGAGTGATTCGAGCCGAGCGGCTAATGGTTCGGTATCGAATTCAATCAATGCGCCACAACCCGTTGGGATTAATAGTAATCCCGCTAACCTATCGGCAAACGCTGATCAGTCGGGGGGAGATGGGCAATCTGGCCGGAACCAAAGTGGTGAGGCACTAGCCGCGGCACTGGATAAAGTGGCTGATAAGGGCGCTGCGAAAGGCGCTGAGGCTTTGGCTAAGGCTGAAACACTGACCCCAGCAGGCACCTCGACCTCATCGTCACCGGTTCCGGCTGCAGGCTCTTCCGCGGAAATGGGTGCTAGAGCCCCAGCTTCATTGATAACTGCAGTGCCACCGCAGGCACTGCAGCGAATGCAGCAACCTCAGTGGGGAAACAGACTGGGTGAGCGAACGCTGATGATGGTTCAGCAGGGCCCTCGAGTTGCATTTGTTCAGCTCGACCCGCCCGAGCTTGGAGCCCTGCAGGTGCGTGTGCATCTTGGGCAGGGCGATCAGGTTAGCCTTAATTTCTCCGCGCCTAATGCGGCAGTTAGGGATGTGATCGAACAGCATATGCCGCGTTTGCGTGAAATGTTCGCGGAGCAAGGGCTCAATTTGGCGCAATCAGACGTCCGAGATCAATCGACTGGCGGTCGTGACCGGGGTGATGGTGAGTCTCATGGGCGCGGTGTCCAATTTGCAGGGCGATCATCGGACGAAGATGAATTGTTGTTCGAGGAAATTAATATCCCGGTTGGTCGAGTCGATTATTACGCCTAAGGTGCTAGGCTTCTAGTGTTAGAGATCGACTAAACATTAATTGGAGGCCAGATGGCTGACGAAGATTCGAACACTGATGAGTCAGTTTCGACCGAGGCAGGGTCGAAAAAAAAACGACTGATTATAATCGCTGCCGCGCTTGTCTTGCTGTTGGCAATCGGTGGTGGTGTGGCGGCCTTTTTCTTGATGTCCGGTGACGACCCGACTGAAGATGCCGCTATAGAAGAGAATCCGGTCCCTGCTATCGAGGCAATCTATACCAAGGTCCGAACGCTCGAGGGCAAGCCGATGTTTGTGGTTAGTGTTGCGTCCGATGATGGTGAGCAACATTACATGCAACTCTACGTTGAGGCGAAGAGCCGTGATGAGGCAGTGGATGCAGCGTTACAACAGCACATGCCTCTGATCGTTGCGCGACTCAATGCACACTTCTCTAATCAGAACATCAAAACCCTGATGAAAGTGTCGGGGAAACGAGCAATGCAACAGCAAGCTACTGAAATCGTTAAAGAGATATTGCAGGACAAGATTGGCCAACCCGGTATAGAATCGATATTGTTTACCAACTTGGTTATGCAATAGGCGAATAGAGATGTCGGTTAAAGATCTGCTCTCTCAAGACGAGATTGACGCACTTCTTCACGGAACAGATGAGGGTGATGTCGAAACCGCTGATGATTCCGATGATGTTGATCTAGGCGATGGGGTTGAGCGTTACGATCTGGCGAATCAGGACCGCATTGTTCGCGGCCGAATGCCGGCGCTTGAGCTGATCAACGAACGCTTTGCTCGGCTTTCGCGCACCAGCTTCTTTAACTTGCTGCGCAAGGGTGTGGATGTCACTGTCGATGGCATTCAGGTCATGAAATACAGCGACTATCTCAGTACCCTCTATGTGCCGACGAGTATGAACATCATGCATATGTCGCCGTTGAAAGGGAATGCCCTGCTTATTTTCGACGCGAAGATGGTCTATCGGGTAGTCGATCAGTTTTTTGGTGGTGATGGGCGGCACGCCAAGATCGAAGGTCGCGAATTCACCAGCACCGAGATGCGCGTTGTTAACCGTGTAATCGAAACAGCATTTAAAGATCTGACTGAAGCCTGGAAGCAGGTCCACTCAATCGACTTCGAGCTTGTAGGTTCCGAGATGAATCCGGCAATGGCTAATGTGGTTTCCGGTAACGATGTTGTCGTGGTCTCCAGTTTCCAAGTCGATATGGAGGGCGGCCCCGGTGAGATGCAGATCGTCATACCTTATGCCATGTTTGAGCCGATTAAGGCGCTGATTCACTCGGGAACTCTCGATCAGAAACGTGCCACAGATAACGTATGGCAACAAAGCATCCAGAAAGATTTGGGTATGGCGCCGGTCAGCATCAATCTTAGAGTGCTGGAGCGTGAGCTCACCTTACGGGATGTAATGCAGCTTCAAGAGGGTGATGTAATACCCGTGGAGATGCCTGAGTTCACCACCCTAGAGGTGAATAACGTTCCGATCTATAACTGTCAGTTGGGCCAGTCTCATGGTAACCTCGCGGTAAAGGTAGCAAAGCGGTTTAGCCGGGCAGATTTTGACTAACGTCCTGTTTTTAAATCAGGTTTGGAGTTGAGCAGTGAGTGACGAGAGCGTCGATCAAGATGCAATGGCCGATGAATGGGCAGCAGCGCTCGAGGAGCAGGGCGCCGGTGCGGCCGCAGCAACTGTAGATCTAGATGAGTTGGTTGATCAGTCGAGTAGCTCCGGTGAAGACCCTAAGTTGGATGTCATCCTCGATATTCCGGTGAAGATGACACTCGAGGTTGGCGGTACCGAAATTGCAATTCGGGATTTGCTCCAGCTGAGCCAAGGTTCAGTGCTTGAGCTCGATCGCATCGCTGGAGAGCCGCTGGATGTGCGCATCAATGGCACCCTTATCGCCCACGGCGAGGTGGTGGTAACCAATGATCGTTATGGTGTCCGTCTTACAGACGTGATTAGCCCGCAAGAGCGCATCAAGCGCCTGAGGTAAATCTGGCTTGAAACGGAACTTCGCGCGCACCTCTCTCTTTACGCTAATACTTCTTCCTTATGCGGCCGTCGCGGCTGCAACAAAGGTTTCAGACCCTATCTCATTTCAATCTGTCAGTCAGCTGCTTCTAGCGTTGCTTTTAGTAGACTCTCTGATTTTTGCTCTGGCCTGGGCTGTACGACGCGCCAATTTTGTTCCTGGCCAAGGGAGTGGGATGCGAGTCGTGGCCTCCTTGGCGTTGAGTGCTAGAGAACGAGCGGTGTTGGTACAGTGCGGCGACAAACAGTTGCTGTTGGGTGTTGCACCGGGTTCTGTGCAACTGTTGGCGCAATTTGACGAGGCTGTTATTGAGCCTGGCTCAGCTCCAAAGGGTGAATTCGCCAACCGACTAGCACAGATACTTCAGCAGAAGGGACCATGATGCGTTGGCTCCTGTTTGTTTTCGCCCTGATCTCTCCGACGCTATCAACGCAGCTGTTAGCGGCTGATCAAGGCATTCCGGCATTTACCCTGACAACAGGGGACGATGGAAGCGAGAGTTACTCAGTAACCTTGCAGATCCTTGCACTAATGACCCTGCTGACCTTCCTGCCAGCAGTGGTCATGATGATGACCTCATTCACGCGTATTATTGTGGTTTTTGCGATTTTGCGTCAGGCGTTGGGTCTGCAGCAGACCCCCTCAAACCAGATATTGGTTGGATTGGCCCTGTTTTTGACGCTCTTCATTATGACGCCGGTGATGGATCGCATTAATCAGGAGGCAGTGCAGCCCTATTTGAATGAGGAGTTAGGAACTCTCGAGGCGCTGGAGGCAGCAACTAAGCCACTCCATGCGTTCATGTTGATGAACACGCGGGAGAACGATCTGGATCTGTTTATGCGTATCTCAGATACCCCAGCCGTAGAGCAGCCGGAGGATATACCTCTGACAGTTCTTGTTCCCGCCTTTGCTACTTCAGAACTCAAAACAGCCTTTCAGATAGGCTTCATGCTGTTTATCCCTTTCTTGGTGATCGATCTTGTGGTCGCCAGTGTACTGATGGCAATGGGTATGATGATGCTCTCGCCTGTGATTATCTCCCTGCCGTTCAAAATTATGCTCTTCGTATTAGTGGATGGTTGGGCGATGGTGGTTGGCACGTTGGCTGCCAGCTTTGGGCTATAGCGGAGGTATGAGATGGAGACCGGCTTAGTACTCGACCTCTTCGGCGATGCGCTCTGGCGTATAGTCATCATTGTTACCGTGATTGTTGTTCCAGGTCTGATTGTGGGTTTGATCGTCTCTGTTTTTCAGGCGGCTACTCAGATCAACGAGCAGACATTGAGTTTCTTACCCCGTTTGATCGTAACGCTGCTAGCCGTTATGTGGGCGGGTAGCTGGATCCTTTCCCAGCTATCTGATCAGTTCAATTTTCTATTCATGAACATCCCTGAGATGCTTCGCTAGGCCAGCTATGTTGGTCGATCTATCGGAACTTCAAACACTCGTAGGTATCTATCTACTCCCCCTATTTAGAATTGCGGCGATGCTGATGGCTATGCCGATTATCGGTACTCGTCTGGTGCCCCAGCGTGTGAGATTAAGTTTGGCCTTGGCCTTAACCATCCTAATTGCACCCCTGCTGCCTGAACCGCCAGTCTACGACCCGTTTGTTATATCTACCTGGTTTGTTGTCGCTCGGGAAATTCTTATTGGCGCCTTTATCGGTTTCACGCTACAGCTGCTGCTCGAGGTGTTTATCATTGGTGGTCAGATGATATCCAATCAGATGGGTCTGGGGTTTGCGTCGATGACGGATCCGGCTAACGGTGCCTCAGTGGTAGCACTCTCGCAGTTCTATCTCATCTTAGTGATGTTGTTATTTATGCTGATGAATGGTCATCTAGTGATGATAGAGATCGTTACTGAGAGCTTTTATGTTCTACCTGTAGGTCAAAGTACCATCGCCACCGGCTCGATGTGGGAGCTCGTTCTTCAGGGAGGGTGGATGATGGCCGCTGGCACGTTGATTGCGCTTCCCGCCGTCACCGCCCTACTGGTTGTTAACTTCGCCTTTGGCGTGATGACCAAAGCGGCGCCGCAGCTGAATATCTTTGCAATTGGCTTTCCGTTCACCATGCTCTTTGGCATATTGATAGTCTACCTGAGCCTGAATGGCTTCGTGGGTCAGTATGATGAGTTCGCACGATATGTGTTGGATCTCATCGCCTCTTATCTCAGGGCGTGAGCAATGGCTGAAGAGACGGGACAAGACAAGACAGAACAACCCACGCCCAAGCGCCTGCGAGAGGCGCGTGAGAAGGGTGATATCCCCCGTTCAAAGGAGCTATCGGCAACGGTTCTATTGTTGGCTGCCGGTATAGCCGCGATACTTTTCGGTACGCAAATAGCACAAGCGATGGCTCAGATGATGAGTGATAATCTGGCGCTTGATCGCACCGATGTGAGCGATCCCGCTAAGATGATACATCACCTGGTGACCGCGTTAGGGGATAGCTTCTTCTCCCTATTCGGCTTCTTCTCGATGGTTTTTCTCGCGGCCATACTCAGTCCAATCGCGCTCGGTGGCTGGAACTTCAGTGGTCAATCCTTACTACCCAAGGGCAGCCGTATCGATCCGCTCAGTGGGATCGGTCGGATGTTCTCAAAAAACGCACTGGTCGAACTCTTCAAAGCCGTTGCGAAATTCCTGTTGGTGGGTAGAGCCGCTGTTATTGTTCTACTAGTCGATCAACCCGATATTGCCTCGTTGGTTGTGCTGCCCATAGGCCCCGGCATTGCCGAGGCGTTAAGAATTGTACTTTGGTCATTTCTCGTGATTAGCGCCACGATGATACTGATCGCGCTAATAGATGTGCCTTACCAAATGTACGCCTACACCGAAAAGATGAAGATGACGCTTCAAGAGGTTCGCGACGAGATGAAGAACACCGAGGGCAGACCCGAGGTCCGGGGGCGTATTCGTCAGCTGCAACGTGAGATCTCTCAGCGACGCATGATGCAAGATGTTCCCGAAGCCGATGTGGTCATAACAAACCCAACTCACTACGCAGTGGCTTTGAAGTACAGTGAGGAGCGGGGCGGTGCTCCGATAATCGTCGCTAAAGGGAGTGATTTCATTGCATTAAAAATCCGCGAAATAGCTGAAGCCTATGAAGTAACGATCTTGGAGTCACCCGCGCTAGCCCGAGCGCTTTACTACAACTCAGAGATAGGTGATGAGGTGCCGGTGGGTCTGTATAAATCGGTCGCTCAGGTTCTAGCTTACGTATTTCAACTCCGAGCCTTTAATGCTGAGCCTAAGGGCGAGCGCCCCGATGCTCCTGCGCCCGAAGATATTGAAATACCTGATGACCTTCAGGTACCACCGTCTAATTAAACACTATCGATTCAAGGCGATGCTTAGGATGCCAGTTGCAGTGCAGTACAAGGTAGGCAGGCAGCGCTGATTCAGCCCACTGAAACCAGCTCATCACTCCCCCCCACTCAAGAAAAAAGAAGAAGAAACGGTCAGAGAACAAGCGGTTATAGACCGCCTCCAAGGAGTGATTGCCATATTCTTGACGCCAACGCTCTCAGATGAATAGGTGAGTTGGCTAGATTCTTGCAATCTAAAGGCTAATGCTGTTGAAAGTGTCAAATATTTGCTACTTTTAACGGCTTCTTCGTCCTGTTCTTGTGGATTCTAAGTTTTAAAACAGTACAGGCGTCGATATTTTGACGTTTTTAGGGGGCGCTCTTGGCCAGAGCTGATGTAATGGATAACTTTCGCACCATAACTCAGGGGAATTTAGGTATCCCGCTGCTGCTTTTGGTTGTGTTGGCGATGGTTACTCTTCCCATGCCGCCATTTCTGTTAGATGTCTTTTTTACCTTTAATATCGCGCTGTCCATTGTAGTACTTCTAGTGGGTATTTATGCCCTCAGACCGCTCGATTTCGCGGTGTTTCCCACCATTCTATTGGGTGCAACCTTGCTTCGTTTGGCGCTTAACGTTGCATCGACACGTGTTGTACTGCTCTACGGACATGAGGGCGGGGATGCCGCGGGTAAGGTGATTCAGTCGTTCGGTGAGGTCGTCGTAGGCGGAAACTACGTCGTCGGTGTTATCGTTTTCTTGATTCTGGTCATCATTAACTTTGTTGTTGTAACTAAAGGTGCCGGGCGAATCTCCGAAGTTAGCGCACGATTTACCCTCGATGCGATGCCTGGCAAGCAGATGGCGATTGATGCCGATATGAACGCCGGATTGATCGATCAAGACGAAGCGCGAACTCGACGCCGTGAAGTGACTCAAGAGGCAGACTTCTACGGTGCAATGGACGGTGCTTCAAAGTTTGTGCGAGGCGATGCTGTCGCCGGAATATTGATACTGGTGATCAACCTGTTGGGTGGAATAGGTATCGGCATGCTGCAGCATGACCTCGATTTTGCCACGGCGATGCAGTTTTATGCCTTGCTGACGATTGGTGATGGCCTGGTGGCACAGATACCGTCACTCCTTCTGTCAACAGCTGCCGCGGTAATGGTGACCCGAGCCAACTCTTCAGAAGAGATGGGAAAAATGGTTTTCCGGCAAATGTTTGCCTCCCCGCGGGCACTGTTTGTCTCTGCTGGCGTGATCGGCCTCATGGGTATTGTTCCCGGTATGCCGCATTTCGCCTTTCTTTCGCTGGCTGCTGGCGCCGGTTGGTTGGGTTGGTGGATTCAACAGCGTATCGAACGTCAGGCGCTTGAGCGTGAGCAGGAGGCAATTGATCAGCAGGAGACACTGCAGAAGAGCCCTCCACCTGCATCACCGGACGAACAAAAAGAGCTCGACTGGGAGGATGTCTTACCCGTCGATATGATTGGGCTTGAAGTGGGTTACCGGCTTATTCCCCTGGTTGACAAGATGCAGGGCGGTCAGTTGTTGAGCCGGATTAAAGGTGTGCGCAAGAAGATGTCGCAGGACCTTGGTTTCCTGATTCCTTCAGTGCACATCCGCGATAACTTGGACCTGGCCCCTGGGGCATATCGAATCACCTTAATGGGAGTCATCGTGGGTGAGGCTGAGATCTACCCAGATCGAGAGCTCGCCATTAATCCAGGCCAGGTTTTTGGTGAGATCAAAGGCATCAACGTTAAAGATCCCGCCTTCGGCCTTGATGCTGTCTGGGTAGAAAAGGGACAAAAGGAGCGAGCGCAAACTCTCGGCTACACCGTGGTCGATTCAAGTACTGTGGTAGCAACCCATGTAAATAAAGTACTGCAATCGCATGCGGCAGAGCTTCTTGGCCATGAGGAGGTGCAGCAGCTGTTAGATAAGCAGGCCCTCAAATCACCGAAGTTAGTAGAGGAGTTGGTTCCTAAGCGCCTCTCAATCAGCGTTTTGTTGAAGGTGTTGCAGAACTTGTTGCTTGAGCAGGTTCCGCTCAAAGATTTTCGTACCATATTGGAGTCCCTAGCGGATGCCGTAAATCGAGTTCAAGATCCACTAGGTTTGACAGCCGCCGTGCGTGTGGCGCTGTCACGTCTAATTGTGCAGACCATCAACGGATCCCAGGCAGATCTGCCGGTCATTACACTCGATCCGAAATTAGAGCAGTTGCTTTTGAGCTCTGTGCAGCAACGCCAGCCGGGCGAGGATGGTTTAGTGTTGGAGCCGGGTATGGCCGAACGTTTGCAAAGCTCATTGGCAGATGCCGCTCAGCGCCAAGAGATGGCGGGTCAGCCCTCCATTTTACTGGTCTCTGCACCGGTTCGCCCGTTAATGGCAAAATTTGTCCGTTATGGTGAACATCAGATTCATGTACTCTCCTATCAAGAGATCCCTGAGAACCGTCGTGTCACAATCGTTGCAACGGTTGGAGGAGAGTAATATGTCTCATAAATTCAGTCTCTTAGCCGATAAGGGTTAGGTATGAAAGTGAAGCGAATATTTGCCCCTGATATGAAGACCGCGATGCGACGGGTCAGGGAAGAGGTCGGTGCCGACGCCGTAATTTTATCGAACAAACGGGTTGCCGGGGGTGTCGAGGTTGTCGCTTCACCGGAGTCAGAGTATGAGACAGCTCAGGCCAAAATGACGCAAGAGCGAGAACTGCGCAAAGCCGAACAGATCGCCCTGTTGACCGGTCTCTCAGGAGAGTCGCGCAAAGTCTTGGATGAGGAGTTAGCCCGGGCACGAGCTCGAATCGGTGAAGCGAGATTGGCCGCAGAAGAGCCGAGTTTACGGTCTAACGCCAATCGCCAGGTACGTGATACGGAAAACGATATCGAGCGCTATTTGAGTGCTGGTCGGTCCCCGAGTGCAGCAGTAGGTACAGCAGGAAGCGCAGCAGAGAGCGCAACAGAGAATGCCGCTATCTCCGGTTTAAAACTCGAAATCGAGCAGTTAAAGCAGATGCTTCAGCAGCAACTTCAACATCAGCAGTTGGCACCAACTGCAGCCTCTGTACCACATAGGAGAGCGCGAGCTTCAATGCCGAGCACGGTGGTGAGTAAAGTGCAGCGTCAGCTATTTAGTCGGTTAACTAAGCTGGGTCTACCTGAAACGATGTCCCAGGGCTTAGTGCAGGGTGTCGAAGCTAGTTTGTCCATCGAGAAGGCATGGCGCAATGTGCTTAATCGAGTGGCCGAATCACTGCCCGTCTTCTCTGAGGACCTGGTGAGCCGCGGGGGAATGATCGCCTTAGTGGGTCCAACAGGCGCTGGTAAAACCACAACAGTCTGCAAGCTCGCTACACGGTATGTGCTTGAACACGGCAGCAAAGATGTCGTCTTGGTTACAACTGACTCGTACCGCATAGGCGCCCATGAGCAAATTAGAACCTTTGGGCGGATTCTCGATATACCGGTGCGGGTTGTCGATGAGAACAACTCCTTGGATCAAGTGCTGCAGTCTTTGCGCAACAAGCGGCTGGTATTGATTGATACCGCAGGAATGAACACCCGAGACCCAGCGGGTCAAGAGCAGTTGGATATGTTGCAAAACTCTGGCGTAAGGATGAAAAAACTACTGGTGCTATCTTCATCAAGTCAACGACTACTGATGGAGCAAGCGTTTGCTACTCTCTCGCCGATCTGTCTGCACGGTATGGTGTTAACCAAGGTTGATGAGGCCGGAAGTCTCGGCGAGGCACTGGCGTTAAGCATCGAGAAGCAGCTCAGAGTCGCTTACGTTTGTGAAGGACAGCGGGTGCCCGATGATATTGAGATCGCCCAGCGCAAAGACCTTATCAGTCGTGCTGTGGTTCTGATGCAGGAGGGATTACGCTTGAGTCGTGCCGCTGAAACCTCGACGATGCCGCCACATTCAGTGCGTCAGTTAGGCTAATCTCGATGACTGCGCAGCACACTCACCCCGTAAAAGTGATCGCCGTGACCGGTGGCAAAGGCGGGGTCGGTAAAACCAACGTATCGGTTAACTTATCGGTCGCCTTAGCTGCCATGGGGCGACGTGTCGTGCTGATGGATGCCGATTTGGGGCTCGCAAACGTTGATGTTATGTTGGGCGTCAAACCGAAAAAGAATATCGTTGATGTTCTCTCAGGAGAGTGTCACCTGGCAGACGTCCTAGTAGAGGTGAGTGAGAACTTCTCGATTGTACCTGCCTCCTCCGGTACGCAGGAGATGACGGCCCTGGGGGCTCATGAGCACGCTGAACTTATTCACGCCTTCAGCTCACTGGACAATACTCTGGATGTATTGGTAATCGATACCGCGGCTGGCATCTCTGATTCGGTCGTTAGTTTCGTGCGCGCCGCTCAAGAGGTCGTCGTCGTGGTTTGTGATGAGCCAACCTCAATAACGGATGCTTATGGGCTCATCAAACTTCTGCATCGCGACTATGGCCTGACGCGCTTTCGTGTATTGGCTAATATGGTGCGTTCTGAGCATGAAGGACGTGCGATGTTCGGTAAATTAATGACCGTCACGGACCGCTTTCTTGACGTCACTCTGCAGTACTTAGGCTCCATTCCTTTCGATGAAAATGTGCGCAAAGCGGTGCGCAAGCAAAAGCCATTATTACAGCTATACTCATCTAGTAAGGCAGCAGTTGCGCTGCGTAACTTTGCTAAGAAAGTAGATGAGTGGCCTGTTCACAACTCCGCCCGAGGGCATCTGGAGTTCTTCGTCGAGAAGCTCGTTCAGAACCACTGATCACTCTCTTGCATTCTGGAGTGGTGAAGCAGTCTCGAATGTATAACCAGTTAAATTTCAAAACTGACTCAGAGCTCGTGCACCAATACGCACCGCTGGTAAAGCGTATCGCACTTCATCTGATGGCCCGCCTGCCATCTCACCTTGTTCTTGATGATCTCATTCAGGCTGGGATGGTCGGTCTTTTGGAAGCGTTCAGCAAGTACGATCCCAGTAAAGGCGCCAGCTTTGAGACCTATGCGGGTATCAGAATACGCGGCTCGATCATCGATGAGGTGCGTCGTGGTGACTGGACACCACGCTCGGTTCATCGCAACAGTCGGCGGGTCTCCCAAGCTATTGCCGACGTAGAGGGGCGGCTGGGTCGTGACGCGACCGATATAGAAGTTGCTCAAGAGTTGGGCGTTTCTCTGGATGACTACTATGCTTTATTACAGGACTCAGCGGAGGCGAAGTTATTCAGCCTCGATGAGATCACCGAGGGTCAGGAAGATCGCCCCGGTGAGCAACTGGCCTCATCTACACCCGCACCAGAGGGATTAGTTGAGGTGGAGGGCTTTCAAGCTGCGCTAGCGAAGGCGATTGATGGACTTCCAGAACGAGAAAAATTGGTGCTCGCACTGTATTACACAGAGGAGCTCAATCTAAAAGAGATCGGTCAAATTATGGAGGTGACTGAATCTCGAGTGAGCCAGATACACAGCCAGGCGGCATCTCGTTTACGAGTCCGTCTGAAAGATTGGAATATTTGATCTCTCAACCAGCCACATTCGACTTGTTGTCGTAGATCGGAGGATAGAGTCTTGAAAAAAGACGTTAAAATTCTCGTTGTTGATGACTTCTCAACCATGAGGCGCATCATCAAAAACTTGCTGCGCGATCTCGGTTTCACCAACGTGGAGGAGGCTGATGATGGCAAGACTGCATTGCCTATTCTAAAGACCGGCCGAATCGACTTTTTAGTAACCGATTGGAACATGCCGGGGATGACGGGTATCGATCTCGTCAAAACTGTGCGTGCTGACGCCAATTTGGCGCATATTCCAATTCTTATGGTTACAGCGGAAGCCAAGCGTGAGCAGATCATTGCTGCAGCGCAGGCAGGGGTGAACGGTTACGTTGTTAAGCCATTCACAGCAGCGACTCTCAAAGAGAAGATCGAGAAGATCTTTGAGCGTTTGGAGTAGCAACGATATTAGTTAGCGGGTGGTAGTGCGATGTCTAACGGAAACCACACCAACCTTGAGCAAGAGCTTCTTCAAGAGCTTCTGCTTGAGAAGGCTCAGGCTCTGCTTGCGTCTGTTCAGTCGGGAGATCTTCCCGGCAGCGTTGAGCTGATCAACTCACTCTATCAGGCGCGTCACGAAGTCTTTTATCGTGAGGTGGGTGCGCTGACTCGCGGTTTGCATGAGGCTATTAAATCCTTTAGTGCCGACGTGAGTGACAAGTTGGCGATCGATGAACAGGCCAGCGAGGTTTTGAATGACGCCTCTGACCGGCTCAATCATGTCATCGCACTGACGGAGAACAACGCTCACGCTACTATGGATAGAGTCGACCGCTCACTCTCCTTGGTGGATGTGCTCGACGATCAGAGTGAGCGCTTTAAAGGGTTGCTCTCCTTAGTTGGGCAACTCGAGGACGAATTTGAAGCCCTCAACGGTGTCTATGATCGGACATGCAATCTTCGTGATGAGTCGGAAAAAACCGTTGCCGAGCTGCGTGGATTACTGACGGACATCGTTGTTTCGCAAAGTGTGCAAGATATCACCGGCCAGTTGATTCGCCGTGTAATCACCTTGTTGACTCAGGTTGAGGGTCAGCTTGTGAAGTTGATCGGCATGGCAGCCACCGTCGAACAGTTGAGTGCGATCGACTCCAAAGCTGAAAACGCTGTAGTTACAGCTGAGCCCAGCCAGGAGAGTAAAGGCAAGTCGAGCAACAACGAAGTAAAAGCAGAAGGACCTCAGATTAATAAGTCATCGCCTGATGTAGCACAGAATCAGGATGAAGTTGATGACCTACTTTCCAGCCTAGGTTTCTAAAAGGAGCACGCTATGACTCTGGAAGTTGATCAGGAGATACTCGAAGACTTTCTGGTTGAGGCTGGTGAGATCCTTGAACAGTTGTCTGAACAGTTAGTTGATCTCGAACAGCGCCCCGATGATAGGGAGCTGCTTAATGCTATCTTTCGCGGATTTCACACGGTCAAAGGTGGTGCAGGATTCTTGCAACTCGATCCTATGGTCGAGACCTGTCACAAGGCCGAGAACCTTTTCGACGAGTTGAGAAATGGGCACCTAACCGTCTCAGCTGAGCTGATGGATGCGGTTCTGCAGTCGCTAGATGCTGTCAACACGATGTTTGAGATGGTGCGTATGGGCGAGGCACCGCAGCCTGCCGATGCTGAGTTGCTGCAACGGTTGCAAGCCTTCGCCGCCGGGCAGGTAACCAGCCCAGCCCAAACCTCAGGTGAAGAGCCTGCCAAGAGTGAGGTAATCAACTCAAGCGAAGCAATAGAATCGGAGCCTTCAGTCAACCCAAATAGCGCGAGCGATGATTTCGATGCACTGATGGGGGATTTGACAGGGGTTGAGCCAACATTGGGCAGTGAGGGTGATGAAATCACCGAAGATGAGTTTGAGTCGTTATTGGATGATCTGCAGTCTAAGGGTCAGGGAGCCTTCAAGTCCCCTGCCAATGAGGGCTCAACGCCGCCAGCAGCCACGGCTGACGGTGATGAAATTACAGAAGATGAGTTTGAATCGCTGCTGGATGATCTCCAGGCTTCAGGTCAAGGAGCTTTCAAAACTAAGCCGGTGAAAATCGATGCGGCCGTTACACACAGCTCCGAAAAAGCGGTAACTGCTGCCGCTCAGCCCACTGAAAAAGATAAACCGACTGCAAAAGTTCAAAATAATTCTGACTCCAATGTTCGTGTGGATACCCGTCTACTAGATAAGATCATGAATATGGTGGGTGAGTTGGTCCTTGTTCGTAATCGCTTGGTGCGTTTGGGTGTATCCCAAGAGGATGAGGAGATGGGTAAAGCCCTCTCTACATTGGATATGGTGACGGCCGATCTACAGACGTCGGTGATGAAGACCCGTATGCAACCCGTTAAAAAGGTCTTCGGTCGCTTCCCTCGACTTATTCGAGATCTTTCACGGTCCCTCAATAAAGAGGTGCGTTTGGAGCTTCGGGGTGAAGAGACGGATCTCGATAAAAACCTCGTCGAGGCGCTGGCTGATCCGTTAATTCATTTGGTTCGAAACGCAGTTGATCACGGCATTGAATCCCCCGAAAACCGTGCGGCGGTTGGTAAACCTCGGGAAGGTAATGTGCTGCTATCGGCGGAGCAGGAGGGGGATCACATCCTTCTGATTATCCAAGATGACGGTGCTGGTATGGATCCTGATAAGCTCCGCTCACTTGCTGTTGATCGCGGCATTTTGGATGAGGAAGCGGCCCGCAGAATTAGTGATCAGGAGGCTTTTAACCTGATATTTCACGCTGGCTTCTCTACGAAGACCGAGATCTCAGATGTCTCCGGTCGAGGCGTGGGTATGGATGTGGTCAAAACCAAGATCACCCAGCTTAATGGCACCCTGGCGATAGACTCAGTTTTAGGCCAGGGAACACGAATCGCTATACAGGTACCGCTAACCCTAGCGATTATGCCAACCTTGATGGTGATGCTGGAGGGACAAGCCTTTGCGCTGCCGTTGGTCAATGTTAATGAGATATTCAATCTCGACCTTACCCATACAAACGTTGTGGATGGCCAACAAGCGATCATAGTTCGAGATCAGGCCGTACCCCTTTTTCATCTTAAACGCTGGCTGGTCGATGGTCAGCAGGGGGCCGCCCTGCCGGACCAGGGCCATGTTGTGATCGTCTCTGTGGGTACAACGCGGGTGGGTTTTGTTGTCGACCAGCTGGTCGGACAAGAGGAGGTTGTTATTAAACCTCTGGGGACGATTCTGCATGGTACACCGGGACTCTCTGGAGCGACGATCACCGGTGATGGGCGCATAGCGTTAATTATCGATATCCCAAGTTTGCTTAAATTTCACGCTTCAGCCTAAAGGCTCGCTTAGAGAGGGCCTATGCCTATAAAGGTTCTAATCGTTGACGACTCGGGGTTCTTTCGCAAACGCATTGCGGAGATGCTCAAGCCGGATCCAGAAATTCAAGTTGTCGGTACAGCATCCAATGGCACAGAGGCGGTAGAGAGAGCACTCTCGCTGCGGCCTGATGTCATAACGATGGATGTTGAGATGCCCGGTATGAGTGGTATCGAAGCCGTCAGTTTGATTATGCAAAAAGCACCGACTCAGGTGCTAATGCTCTCTTCTCTAACGCACGAGGGTGCACGCATAACCCTGCAAGCTCTGGAAGCAGGTGCGGCGGACTATCTGCCGAAGGAGGCTAGTGCGTGGATAAGCCATAAATCCGAGCTACAACAGGATCTAATCCGGCGCGTCAAAGCCCTAGGGAAACAGCGCACTCCGTTCGCCTACCGGGCACCTCCCGGTATGGCGCAGAGCAACGGAGCTCCTGGTCGCACGTTTGTGGCTCGACCAGACGCCAAAGCGAGCCAAACGAGCGTCCAACCGGAACGGTCAACGCCCGCTGCTCGCACTGCTCCTAGTGCTGTAGCTGATCGCACGACAGCCATGTCGCGAGCTTCTGCTCGAGCAACTACAGGGGCTGTTACGACTACTGCTGAACGTATCCAAGTACCCGACGCAAGTATTGTTGTTATTGGCTCCTCGACGGGTGGCCCCGGTGCTTTACAAATTCTTTTGAGTCAGCTCCCTGCAAGCTTTCCGGCACCCATTCTGTTGGTGCAACACATGCCCAGCACATTCACTTCAGTGTTTGCTGAACGACTGAACAAGAATTGCGAGATCGAGGTGCGCCAAGCGGTAAACGGAGATCGGTTGCGGCCTGGACTCGCATTGCTGGCGCCCGGTGGGATGCAGATGATTATCGATCCAAGGCAAAAAGACCGTGTGAATGTGCTTGAGGGTGATACCACGTTGACCTACAAACCCAGTGTCGATGTGACCTATGCCTCGATAGCCCGTTTTTATGGCCGCCAAGCACTCGCGTTGATTTTGACGGGAATGGGAGCGGACGGTGCTGAGGGCGCTAGGCTGCTCAAGCGTGAAGGGGCAACCATCTGGGCGCAAAGTAAGGAGAGCTGCACGATCTATGGAATGCCCGCTGCGGTGGTCAGTGCGGGATTGGCGGACGAGGTACTGGATATCAATGACTTGGGTCGTGCTCTAGCTAAAAGGAGACGCGCTTAATGCAGGCTCTTTTGGGTATTCTTGTTGGTGTTGCGGTTCTATTTCTTGCCCACATCCTAGGCGGTGGCAGGGCTATAGAGCTGCTCAATGTCCCGGCTGCGATTATCGTTGTCGGAGGAACCTTTGCCGCAGCAGCCGTGCAGGCGCCGCCGAATGATTTTAGACGGGCGCTTCAGCTTCTGCGTTGGGCCCTGGCCGATGAGGATCACAAGACCCGTGAAACGATTGATCGTATTAAGGGCTGGTGCCGCCTATCGCGGGTTTCTGGATTGGTCTCGTTGGAGCGAGAGATCCCCAAAGCCCATGATCCGTTTGAGCAGAGTGCTCTTCAGCTATTAGCCGATGCACAATCGGCTGTGATGGTTCGTTCAGTTCTGGAGACCGATCTCGTTCGCGTTGAGAACCGCGATATGCATGCAGCAAAAGTGGTGGAAAGCATGGGCGGATATGCACCCACCTTAGGAATCCTAGGGTCGGTACTTGGTTTGATTCAGGTCATGAGTAATTTGACTGAGCCGGCTCTGCTAGGGCAGGGCATTGCAACGGCGTTTGTCGCCACTATTTACGGGGTAGGTTTCGCTAACCTGGTGCTTCTGCCACTGTCGAAGAAGGTCAAACGCCTGATTACCGGTCGCAGTGAGTATTATGAGTTGATTATGGACGGTGCGAGTTACATTGCTGAGGGGCATACGCCTGGCGAGGTGGAGCAGCGTTTACAAGGGTATCTGGGGGAGACAAATGCCAAGGCGCCGAATCGTCGAGGATGATCCAGACCTGATGCGATGGGCGGTCTCCTGGGCCGACTTTCTCACCCTTTTATTCGCCTTTTTTGTGGTGATGTATGGCATCTCGTCGGTCAATCAAGAGAAGTATCGTCAACTGGCTGAGTCATTGAGCGAAATATTCAGTAAGGAAACCCTGAACGGTGGTTTGAGTGAAGAGGCAGCGCAGCAGCGATCCGG
>Ga0102948_1000233_pt1 | contig 21107 bp, 23 predicted proteins | sample SalPonA_A_H2O_MG_FD_78211 | JGI IMG/M metagenome (GOLD analysis project Ga0102948, IMG submission 78211) | Water microbial communities from South San Francisco under conditions of wetland restoration - Salt Pond MetaG R2A_A_H2O_MG | ecosystem: Environmental > Aquatic > Non-marine Saline and... | reverse complement strand
GCGCGCGACAAGTTAGCACTGGAGAAGCTAGTCGATTACAGTCGTAAACCGAATGCTTTGGATCAATTGGCCCAGCGCTTCGGACTAGGCGTTGCGACGGCTGTGATCAACGAGCTTGGGTTTTCCGCCTCTTCGCAGTTACGGTAGGTCAAATGTTAAATTGCACGCTCGGAGAGCTGAGTGGGTACTTGTCGCGCTAGCATGGAGGTCACTGGGTTACAGCAACAGGGGATTCACGCCAAATCGAATCAGCATCTTATTCAGCCTTATTAGCGGTAATCCAACAAGTGAGTTCGGATCCGAAGAGGTGATCGATTCAAATAGGGCAATCCCCAGTCCTTCACATTTAAAGCTGCCTGCGCAGTCATAGGGCTGTTCAGTTTTTAGATACTGCTCGATCTCAACTGTGCTCAGGTCACGAAACTTAACCAACACTTCGTCGCACTCCACTTGCATTAGACCTGAGTCTGAATCGAGTAATGCCAGTCCTGTCAGAAATTGCACCTGTCTGCCACTGCACGCAGAGAGTTGCGCGACAGCGGGCTCATGGCTTCCGGGTTTACCAAGTACACGGCCACCCGTCACGGCGCATTGATCACTGGCAATGATCAGACCACGAATGCCAAGTTTCCGGACAGCTTCAGCCTTTTCGCATGCCAGTCGTTGGACATACGCCTGCGGGATTTCATTATCAAGTAATGACTCATCAATTTCTGGTGATGTTTGATCAAAGGTTTTCACCAGGCGCAGGAGTAACTCCCGTCGATACCGTGAGCTGGAAGCGAGTGTGATCTTTCGGGATACAGTTTTCATGATGAGTCAAAATGCTATTTTGAATAATGGGTAGGCCGGCAAAACCAAGTTTTATAATACAGGGAGTTTGGTCAGCGCTGGCGGGCTTATATTTTGCTAGACTATCAGGAGATTTGCAGTAAAAAAGAGAGCTTTCGCTTTACACTGACACGCTACACCCCTAGAATTGCGCGCTTATGTCGTACGGCCCCTTACCGAAAAGAGTTGATCCTCGAAAACTCGCCGAGCGAGAGGCACAGTTGCAGGGTTTTGTCGAGTTAAAGTCGATGCCGCAACTGCTGTCACTGCTGGTAGACGATGAGGGCGAGGTCAGTGTTGAACTCAAGTTCGCACTTGATGAGCAGAAACTCAGGACTGTTAAAGGTCAGGCAACGGCGAAGGTCAAGCAGCAGTGTCAACGCTGTCTTGAGCCCGTCGATGTATACCTTGACGCAGAGTTTAGTTTGGCGGTGGTACTGAACGAAGAACAGGCTAAGAACCTGCCTCGCTATTATGATCCTCTGCTGGTTGAAGAGGATGTGGAGCTGGCGGCCCTGGTTGAAGAGGAGTTGATCCTCACGCTACCAGCCGTGGCGTACCATCAGGATTGCGACGTGCAGCTCTCATACGGAGAGAGCGATGCGGAGCCGAGCGAGCAGGATGAAAAACCCAACCCCTTTAGTGTGTTGGCGTCTCTAAAACAGAAACGCTAACAGAGAATGATTAGGAGTTAACTAACCATGGCAGTACAGCAGAACAAAAAGTCTCGCTCACGTCGCGACATGCGTCGTTCACACGATGCTCTGAGCAACCCAACTCTGTCGGTTGATCAGACTACCGGTGAGACTCATCGTCGTCACCACGTAAGCGCTGACGGTTTTTACCGCGGTCGTCAGGTTGTTGCTGGAAAAGGCGAGGAGTAATCTCCGCTCGGCAACAAGCTAACAAAACGGGGACTTCGGTCCCCGTTTTAGTTTTCTAATTCCGAGCCGCCAGGTCTGACCAGATTCCACGTTCGTCGAAAGATGATGTAAACTCCCTCCTGATCATTAAGATGCGAGCAACGCACTTGCAACTATAGAGGAATATATGTCCCAGTCTTTAGCCTTTGTTTTTCCCGGTCAGGGGTCCCAGCAACTCGGTATGCTTGGAGATCTAGCGGCAGAGCACAGCATTATTGAACAGACATTTAGCGAAGCGTCAGAGGCGCTCGGTTTCGATCTTTGGCAGCTGGTCCAGCAGGGGCCTGATGAGCGTCTCAATGCGACTGAGAATACCCAGCCGGCTCTGCTTGCATCTAGCATGGCACTGTGGCGGCTATGGCAGCAGCATGGAGGCGAGACTCCCGCGATAGTCGCAGGTCATAGTCTGGGAGAGTACTCTGCACTGGCGTGTGCCGGGGCGATCGATTTTGCTGATGGCGTAAAGCTCGTGCAGCTTCGCGGACAATTAATGCAAGCCGCAGTACCCGTGGGGACAGGCGCCATGGCTGCAATTTTGGGTCTGGCGGATGCAGATGTGGTGGCAGCTTGTGCTGCGGCAGCCAAGGGGGATGTTGTTTCGGCGGTAAACTTTAACTGTCCAGGCCAGGTTGTCATAGCGGGTCAGAAAGATGCAGTCGCTCGTGGCGTAGAGGCCTGTAAAGAGGCGGGGGCTAAACGTGCTGTTGAGCTCCCGGTCTCTGTACCATCGCACTGTGAATTGATGCGTCCTGCTGCTGAGAGGCTTGGTGAAGCGCTGGCGACGATTGAGGTGCGCATGCCATCAATCAGTGTGATACATAACGTCAATGCTGCCGCTGCGCAGGATGTGGCGGAATTACGCGATCTGCTAGTAAGGCAGCTTTACAGCCCTGTACGCTGGACTGAATCCGTTCAGGCGATGCAGGCGACCGGTGTGCAGAATCTCATTGAGTGTGGTCCGGGTAAGGTGCTGTCTGGTCTTAATAAGAAGGTTGATCGTGCCCTGAATGTAGCGAATATTGGTGATGTTGCCGGCTTGGCAAAAGCGCTGGAATTGCTTAACTCTTAAGGATTGATAATGAGTCTTGAAAACAAACTAGCGCTGGTAACCGGCGCGACTCGCGGCATAGGGAAAGCTATTGCTGAAAACCTGGCGAGCCAGGGAGCGACTGTTGTGGGTACCGCTACCAGCGAAAAAGGTGCTGCGGCGATCAGTGATTATCTGGCCTCAAAGGGTAACGGCGGTAAAGGGTATGTGCTTGACGTGGCGGATCCTGAGTCGATCGACCACTGCCTCAAACAGATTCAGGAAGAGTTTGGTGCAATTACCATTTTGGTCAATAACGCCGGCATTACGCGTGATAACCTGATGATGCGTATGAAAGACGACGAATGGGACAGTGTTATCAATACCAATCTGACCTCCGTCTATCGCTTGGTGAAATCGGTCCTGCGCGGTATGACCAAAGCGCGCTGGGGTCGTATTGTCAGTGTGAGTTCGGTGGTGGCCTCCATGGGCAACGCCGGCCAGGCTAACTATGCTGCTGCAAAATCCGGTATGGAGGGCTTCACGCGAGCGCTGGCTCGCGAGGTGGGAAGCCGTAATGTGACCGCCAATTGTGTCGCACCGGGATTTATCGATACCGACATGACTGCAGATCTGGCTGATGCTCACAAAGAGGCGTTACAGTCGCAGATCGCCCTGTCACGCTTGGGGCAGCCGGAGGAGGTCGCCGCAGTGGTTGGATTCCTTTGCAGTGAAGCGGGTGGTTACGTGACGGGTGAAACCGTGCATGTAAATGGCGGAATGTACATGGGCTGATCGGATCACTGCGGGCGGGAAATTATGACATCTAAAGATTGTAATTTTCGTAAGAACAGGGATAATTGCCTGCAGTTGAAGAACGTCGATCTCGACGAGTTGTTGTTGAGATACGAATTATATAAAATCCCAGACCGCATCTGGGGTGCGATGGGATTAAGAACACAATAGGAATCGATATGAGCAATATTGAAGATCGCGTTAAGAAGATTATCGCTGAACAACTGGGCGTTAAAGAAGAAGAAGTTACCAACGAAGCTTCTTTCGTTGAAGATCTTGGCGCAGATTCTCTGGACACGGTAGAGCTGGTCATGGCTCTGGAAGAGGAATTCGAGACTGAGATTCCTGACGAAGAAGCAGAGAAGATCACTACTGTTCAGTTGGCTATCGATTACGTAAACGCAAACCAGTAATCGGACCATTTGATCGGTCGCGAAGCCGCAATTGCTTAGGTAGTTGCGGCTTTTCTGTTTGAGGCGCAATGGAGGATCGCGAATGGCTCGTAAAAGAGTCGTTGTCACTGGACTGGGTCTACTGACTCCTGTTGGTAATAACGTTGAAGATACATGGAAGAGCATACTTGCAGGCAAGAGTGGTGCTGCAGAGATCAGCCATTTTGACGCCACAAGCTTTGGTACCCGCTTTTCGTCATCGGTGAAGAACTTTGAGCTGGAGCCCTACCTCAATCCCAAAGAAGCTCGCAAGATGGATCTGTTTATCCAATACGGTATGGTTGCCGCCATTCAGGCCGTTGAAGATGCCGGGTTGGAGGTTACTGAAGAGAACGCCCCGCGTATTGGATGTGCGATCGGTTCCGGTATAGGGGGGTTGCCGATGATAGAGGCAACCCATGACACGCTCAACAACTCCGGTCCCCGTCGAATCTCACCTTTCTTTGTTCCCGGCAGTATCATTAATATGATCGCGGGCAACCTTGCCATCAAGTATGGCTTTCGTGGTCCAAATATCGCTATTACGACCGCCTGCACCACAGGCACGCATAACATTGGCCATGCGATGCGTATGATTCAATATGGTGATGCTGACGTTATGGTGGCAGGTGGAGCAGAGATGGCCACTACCCCGCTTGGTTTAGGAGGGTTCTCCGCCGCACGCGCGCTCTCCACTCGTAACGATAACCCGCAAGCAGCCAGTCGTCCCTGGGATCGTGACCGAGACGGGTTTGTTCTGGGTGATGGTGCTGGTATGCTGGTGCTTGAGTCCTATGAACATGCTAAAGCACGTGGTGCACACATCTATTGTGAACTTAGTGGCTTCGGTATGAGTGATGACGCCTTTCATATGACCGCACCGCCAGAGGATGGTGCTGGAGCCGCCCTCTCAATGAGCAACGCGATTAAAGATTCGGGTCTGACGCCAGAGAGAATCGGTTACATTAACGCTCATGGAACCTCTACGCCAGCCGGTGACATTGCAGAGTCAAACGCCGCCAAGCGTGTGCTGGGCGATGCAGCAAAGTCGGTTCGTATGAGTTCTACTAAGTCTATGATTGGTCATCTTCTGGGCGCTGCGGGTTCCGTCGAGGCTGCATTCTGTGTTCTGGCGCTGCGAGATCAGGTTGCCCCCCCGACGATTAACCTTGATAACCCATCTGAAGGCTGTGATCTCAACTATGTTGCTCATGAAGCGCAACAGGCAAAGTTTGAGGCGGCTATTTCAAACTCATTTGGCTTTGGCGGTACCAACGGCACGTTGGTATTCAACCGCATCTAAGCCCGTTATCGGCCGGGGTAACCCGGCCTATTGGTCGCCTTATGCAACCGCTCACGCTCATTAATGGCAGTGCTACACGCACGCTGGCCTCATCTGATCGTGGATTGAACTTCGGCCAGGGCGTCAGTACGCGTGTAAAAGTGGTCGGTGGTAAGCCCCAACTCTGGCAAGAACATATGCGCCTGCTACAGCAAGGTTGTACGGCGCTGGGTTTCCATATCAATGCGGTCGACAAGCTGGTGAAACGTGACCTTGGCCTGCTACCTAAGGCCGATCTCAGCTTACGTGTCACCCTGACAGCGGGGCTAGGCTCGAATGATTTGGCGATGCCCGCAGAGTATCAACCGACCCGTATTTTGCAGATAGAGCCCTGCCAGTACTCTGAGCCACTTTTGGATGGGATTTCGGTGCGAGTGTGTCAGACGCAACTGTCCAAGCAACCAAAACTGGCGGGAATCAAGCATCTCAACCGACTTGAATTCGTGCTGGCGCGCTCAGAGTGGCGAGATCCTGTTTTCGCCGAGGCGGTTATGCTCGATACTGATGGCATGCTGGTCAGTGGTACCGCTTCAAACCTCTTCTGGGTGAGTCAATCTCGTCTATTCACGCCAGACCTCAGCTTTGCAGGCATCAGAGGCGCAATGCGAGCGGCTATCATACGCCTTGCGGCACAACAGGGTATCGAGGTGTGTGAGGTACGCCAACCACTTGCAGCGTTGGCAGATGCAGAGGAGATTCTCTTCTGCAGTGCCCTTGAGGGAATAAGGCCGGTTAAAGCTTTAGCGCAAAAGCAGTATGCTGTTGGTAGTCAAACATTAACCGCCCAGTTGCAGTCGGGGCTATCTCAGGTTCTCTATGATTAAGAAGATGTTCACTACTCTCACGCTCCTGTTACTCATTGGTGCTGCCGTGGCCTACTGGGGGTATCAGCGAGTACTGGCGCTTCCAGAGCAGTCTCTGGGAGTGAGCGAACCTTCAGTGCTTGAGGTGCCTCGTGGTACCAGTGCTTATCAGCTAGCACTCATCCTAGAGCAGCGAGGCTGGATTGATGATTCGCGTTGGTTGCGCGCACTGTTTAAACTGCGCCCCGAACTCACTGCTTTGAAGGCCGGTGAGTATCAGGTAATGGCAGAGGATCGTCTAATTGATCTGTTAGAGCGCATCAATCGAGGTGAAGCTATTCAGTATCGCGTTACGCTAATTGAGGGTAGCACCGTACCTGAAATGCTGCGATCGCTGCGTCAGACTGATGTGCTCAAGTCCGAGTTACAGGCGCAGAGTGCGGTGGAGTTGGCTGCTGAATTAGAGTTGGCGCACAGCTCGGCTGAGGGTCTTTTCCTCGCCGAAACCTATCAGTTCGAGCGCGGTATGAGTGATCGAGATTTGCTGTTACGAGCGCATCAAATGTTACTCGATGTGCTCGACAAACATTGGCAGTCGCGTGACCCTGATTTACCTCTCAAAAGCCCTTACGAAGCCTTGACGCTCGCCTCAATCATTGAGAAAGAGACTGGTCTGAGTAGCGAGCGCCCCGATATTGCCGGTGTGTTTATCCGTCGTCTCAATCTTGGCATGCGGCTGCAGACGGATCCAACCGTGATCTATGGTATGGGCGAGCGTTACAACGGAAACCTGACCCGCAAGGACTTGCGCGAAAAGACCGATTTCAATACCTACGTCATTAAAGGCTTACCTCCCACACCCATTGCAACTGTTGGTGAAGAGGCGATACTCGCAGCGCTTAATCCGGCTGATGGAACTGCACTCTTCTTCGTTGCAAAAGGGGATGGATCGCATCAGTTTTCTGATACTCTTGAAGCGCACAATCGCGCAGTGCGCGAATATCAGTTGAAACGGCGGCAGGACTACCGTTCATCACCAGAGGCGAAAAAATGAGAGGCAAACTGATTACCCTTGAGGGTGGTGAGGGGGTTGGAAAATCAACCAATCTAGCTTTCATTCAGCACACCCTGGAGTCGGCCGGTATCGAGTTACTCGTCACGCGTGAACCGGGTGGCACTGAATTAGCCGAGAAAATACGGACACTGTTATTGGCTCCCAGTGAAGAGCCTGTCGCTGAGTTAACTGAACTGCTGCTGGTTTTTGCCGCCCGCGCTCAGCATGTTGAACAACGTATCAGGCCAGCGCTTGAACGGGGTGTTTGGGTTCTTTGTGACCGTTTTATTGACGCTACCTACGCCTATCAGGGTGGCGGAAGAGCGATGAGTCTTGAGGTGATTGCGCAACTTGAGCAGATGGTGCTGACTGATATGAAACCCGATATGACGCTGCTGCTTGATCTGCCGGTAGAGTTGGGTATGGCCAGAGCACGCGCGCGCGCAGATTTAGATCGATTTGAACAGGAACAGATGGGATTTTTTGAGGCTGTTCGCGCCACCTATCTTGCCAGAGCAGCTGCCGAGCCGGCGCGTGTCGCAGTGATTGATGCTGCACCAGCCCTGGATGCGGTCCAACTTCAGATAAAGAGGGCTTTGGGGCGCTTAGGGGTGAAACTCTGATGGACCTGCTCCCCTGGCATCAACCCCTTTGGCAGCGTTTACACAAACAGCGTGACGAGGGTCGTCTGCCTCACGCTATGCTGTTCGCAGGGGCCAAGGGCATTGGCAAGCTAAGTTTTGCAGAAGCGCTCGGCACAACGCTACTGTGCAATCATCCATTGGCCGGCGAGGCGTGCGGTCAGTGTAAATCCTGTGATCTGGTGAAGGGCGGTAGTCATCCGGATCTGTTGCGTCTGACTCCGGACGAAGTCGGTAAGGTCATTAAGGTCGATCAGGTGCGCGAGGTGATTGACCGTCTGCACGGAACAGCACAGCAGGGCGGTTATCGTGTTTTGATTGTACATCCGGCCGAAGAGATGAACCTTGCGTCCGCTAATGCGCTCCTCAAAACGCTGGAGGAGCCGGGTGATGCAACGCTCATTATTCTGGTGGTCGATCAGCTAGGAAAGGTGATGCCGACAATCAGGAGCCGCTGTCAGCGTATCGATTTTGCATCACCGGCAACGGCCGAGGCTGTTCGCTGGCTCGCGGATGAGACAGAGATAAGTGAAGAGGAGGCGGGAAAATTTCTCGCCCTTGCTCAGGGCGCTCCGCTTCTCGCCCGTGACTGGAAATTATCCGGAGTTAAAGATCTGCGGGCAAAGTTTTTGAGTGGTTTAGCAGATCTCTTGAAGAACCGAGTGAGTCCGCTTGCACTGGCTGAGCAACTGCAGAAAGAGGATCTCGGTTTAATGCTCACCTGGTGGGGCACGCTGATGAGTGATATTGCGCATATGCAGCTCGCTGGCGCTCAGGGGCCGACGACTAACCTGGATATGGCAAAATTAGTCAGTGCTTTAGCGAAACGTGTAGAATCTAGTGCTATCTTTAAGCTTAACGATGAGATACATCATGAGCGCTCAGCGCTGCTCTATCATCAGAACCCCAATAAACAGTTGCTCCTAGAGAAGTTGTTTATGGACTGGAAGAGTTTGACTCAAGCGGAATAACGTATGGCCATTATGCCAAGGATCAGTCACGGGATACTCTCGTTGACTGTCAGTAGTAAGGAGGACCTCTACCGCGCGTTCATGCCGTTTATTGGCAGCGGTGGACTGTTTATCCCGACAACGCGCTCCTACCAGCTGGGTGAGGAGGTGTTTATGCTACTGACGTTGATGGACGAGCCGGATAAGATCCCAGTGGCGGGCAAGGTGGTCTGGGTAACGCCTAAGGGTGCCCAGGGCGGTAAAACGCCTGGTATAGGGATCCAGCTCTCCAATGATGACGCCGCACTCGTCGGTAAAATTGAAACCTATCTGGCCGGTGCACTGAGTTCTGGTCGTCGAACCAACACACTCTGATCTCCACTTATGTATATCGACTCTCACTGTCATCTTGACAGGCTTGACCTATCCAAACACGAAAACTCACTAACAAACCTTTTGAATGATGCCCGTCAACGGGGCGTGCACAAGATGCTTTGCGTTGGTATTGATCTTAACCTCTATCCGGAAATGGTTGAGGCGATTGATGGTCAGCAGGATGTCTACGCTTCGGTTGGCATTCACCCCTGCCATGTCGTCGAAAGCCCTTGGGATGAGCAGCGCATTCGCCAAGCAGTCACCGAGAACAGCCGCGTAGTGGCGCTGGGGGAGACAGGACTGGATTTTTATTACACGGCCGAAACGAAAGAGCAGCAGGTTGAAAGCTTTGCCAACCACCTCAAGCTTGGTGCTGAGCTCGATATGCCCGTTATCATTCATACGCGGGATGCGCGTGAAGAGACGTTGCAGGTGATGGCGCAGTTCGCGAGTCCACAGAGTGCTGGCGTGATGCACTGTTTTACTGAGACACATGAGATGGCGATGCGCTCGATTGAGATGGGATTTATGGTCTCATTCTCAGGCATTATTACTTTCAAAAACGCCGCAGATCTTCGTGAAGTGGTGAAGGCGGTGCCGATGGAAAGCCTTCTTATCGAGACTGACTCTCCCTATCTTGCGCCAATACCTTATAGGGGTAAACCCAATCAACCAGGTTACGTGGCTGAGGTTGCGGCCTGTGTTGCAGAGCTCAAGGGTATATCAGTGGAAGAGGTCGCCGAGCGTACGGCCGACAACTTTCATCGCCTGTTCAAACGCGCTCAGTAGTTAGCCTGGCAGACTAACAGCAGTGAAGCTTGTCTGCCCCCCCATACCTTAGGTTAGAGTAGGCCACAACTTGACCCTCAATTTGGGGGCATGCTCGTTTGAATGATTCCACCTGTTTGCACGACATAGCCGAGTGTTGGCAGCGGATTTTTGGCACAGGGGGCGTAGTTCCATACTCTTAGAGGTGTTGCAAGTTGAACGGGTTCAATATACGATCAGCTATATCGTTATAACATATAGCGATTAATTTTCTAGCGAGCATAGGGCTGCCGTGAGACTTTCACTGCACCTTACCAGTGTTGTTCTCCCCGCAAGGGGCTTTTAGGGCGATCGTTGATCGCCCTTTTTTATCGATAAGACTTATAAATCGACAGCACTGATTGGGTTCAGGCACATATTAGGGGTCGGTACCCTAATCTTGATAACCAGCGCATCTGAGGCTATGACCCGTTTCAATCGAACAAAGGTTTCGGTTCGAGGCCACTGCTATTGGCCCGCTGCCTAAACATTTATCCGTAAAGCGTCTCCAGAGAATCGCGCACTGTTGCGACAATCTGATCAATCTCTGCTGACTCGATCTTAAATGGCAGTCCGAACTGCAGTGTATCGCCGCCCCAGCGAACGTAAAGCCCGCGCTTCCAGCATTCAATCGCCACTTCAAACGGGCGTAGCGTCGCGTCTCCCGCTTTAGCCTCCAAAGTAATACCGGCAGCGAAACCAAAGTTACGTATGTCTACAATATGAGGAGCACCTTTGAGACTGTGAATCTTGGTCTCAAACTCGTGTGCTTTGGCGGCCACTCGTTCGATCAGTTGTTCAGACTCTAGGATATCCAGTGTCGCCATTGCCGCAGCACAGGCGACGGGGTGACCAGAGTAGGTGAAACCATGGGGTAGTTCGACACTGTGTGGCGCTCCCCCTTTCGCCATGAAAGCGTCATAGATCTCCTGACCCAAGAGCACCCCGCCAAGTGGAACGGCACCGTTGGTGACCTGTTTGGCGAAGGTAAGCATATCGGGTATGACACCGAATGCATCGGCACCCCAGCGTGCTCCCGAGCGGCCGAGTCCGGTTATGACCTCATCAAAAATCAATAGTATCTGGTGTTTGTCACAAATTGCGCGCAGCCGCTGCAGATAGCCTTTGGGTGGTACGATGACACCTGCAGAGCCTGAGAAGGGCTCGACAATAACGGCAGCGACGTTGGAGGCATCATGCAGGCCTAGCAGTTGCTCTAGCTCGTCAGCCAGGTCAGCACCCTCTTCGGGCATGCCTTTAGAAAAGGCCATATCCTTTCGCCAGGTATGGCTCAACAGGTCAGTCTCGATACCCTGGCCCCAAAGCTTACGATTAGCAGGGATGCCGCCAAAACTGATGCCGCCCCAGCTCGCACCGTGATACCCCTTCTGTCGCGCCAATATCTTCGTTTTGGACGCCTGGCCGCACTGTCTCCAGTAGGCTCGAGCTATTTTGGTCGCTGTGTCGACTGCTTCGGAGCCTGAGTTGGTGAAACAGACTCGATTGAGCCCCTTGGGCGCAAGTTGAGTCATGCGTTCGGCAAGTTGGAATGCGAGTGGGTGACCAAACTGAAAGCCGGGTGCGTAGTCCAACTGGTTTAGCTGGCGGTAGACGGCGTCAGCAATCTCTGGTCTGCTATGACCAGCACCGCAGGTCCACAGGCCTGACAGACTATCCAGTATCTGCCTGCCCTGAGCATCAATTAGATAACTGTCCTTGGCGGCTGTGATAATGCGGGGATCCGCCTTAAATTGACGATTACCGGTGTAGGGCATCCAGTAACTGTCGAGTTGCTGTTGCGTCAGACCGGCCAATTCCGCTTGGTTCATGATGGTGTCTCAAACTGCCTATATAGGCGGTCTAGAGTAGAATAAAACGCGGTAGGAGGCGAGTAGGAGGCGAGCGCGCTGCCAACGGCCAAGCAGCGCCATCTCAGTCTTAGCTAGTCGTCGAGGTCCGGGGTGATACTGACTAGCATTTTTCCAAGGTCTAGAAGGATGATAAGGACCTTGTTGTAATAGCAGACTCCCTGAACGAACCGGCGGGTCGACTCATCGTTAACGGCGCTAGGGGCTCTATCTACCTCGTTCTGCGGCAGGTTGATGACTTCGTCTACCGAGTCAACGACGAGGCCAATCACCTCATGCTCGTTCAGTTCGACCACGATCACTCGCGTCGCATCGTCTGCTTCAACTCGCGACAGGTGGAAGAGCGTCCGGGTGTCGATGACTGTCACCACGTTACCACGCAGATTCAGAATCCCAAGGATCGAGTGGTCTGAGCCGGGCACCGGTGTGATATCGCTGTAGCGCAACACCTCTTTGACCCGCATCACATCTATGCCATAGCGCTCGTTGTCCACCCGAAAGGTAGCCCATTGATGATAGATGACTTCCTCTTGCTGTGACTTGCGTTTGCGCTCATCCTCGTGACGCTGATGAACCGCCTGCATCATGCGCAGTTGTTCCGCAGCCGCTTCCAATCCCATATATGAACCCTCATTAACCAACAGTACGCCAAACTCAGGGCAGTTAGATTAGATCTAGTATAGAACCGAATTTCGGATTGCGCCTGTTCGAAAGAGTGCTATTAAAGACAGTTATCGGGTTTGGGCAGGCCAGCAATTCGCGCAAGCCGCTTCGGAGGGCTACCTGTTCTCTCATTCGCGGGAAGCAATTGCATCAGATAGATGCTGCGTGCCTTCTCTTTACCCAGATGCAAACCAATGTATTTAACAAGCGGGCGCATCGCCGGTGAGTGATCAAATTCCGCGTAAAACCGGCGAACAAGCTCGATTAACTCCCAATGAGCATCGCTCAGTTCCAGTGACTCCTCCTTTGCCAAAGCCTCTGCAACGGCCTTGCTCCAATCTGTCAAGTTCGCCAGATAACCCTCTGGGTCTAGCGGCACGGGTTGCCCACCCACCCTTAGATAGGCCATCAGCACCAACTTACGGAGCGACTATGCACGACGGTGAGATCGACAAACCCATCATCATCAACCGATTGACCTCTTGGCTCTTTCAAACCGCGCGCCTCTAGATCGGCCGTCAAAACATAGAGGTCTACGCCCGATAGTTTTTCGGTGAAGTGTGCCGTGGACCAATAGACGCCGTCTTCAATTAGCAAGAGTGCGTCGCCCGATGTCATCGCGTCAAGACAATGCTGAAGAAGTTCGGTTTGATTGGGACCGCGATTCAGAATATGTAGGGTTGTATCAGACATTGATCACCATCTCATACGTGCGAATTAGTGCGCTTATTTGTCTGGTATCCAGAGACGTTACTGCCAAAGACAAACTGTCTAGAGTCAAACCGCGTTGTGCAAGACTGCGCTGGCAAACGAAGATTTTATCTACATCGTAGAGTGGCAGCGACTGCTGCATCGCCGAGAGGTTCTTCTGCGCAATAGTCTCAGGCTGGTGCTCGGGTAGCAGCTGGTAGCAGGCGTCGTCCAATAGCAGGAGAGCGACTGGCTGGTCAAAAAGAGCACAAGCGAGCGCCAGCTCTGTCGCTTCCCGTGCTGCAGCACTACCATAGGGAGATTGTCGGCTGATAATTAAAAATCGCTTCATCCACCCCCCCCGAACGTGACCAGTCTGTCAGACTGTGTAGCGGCCGCTATTAACTGGCCAAGGCCCGATAGCTCGACGGCCTGGAGCAAGTTTTCGCCCTCGATACCGTAGCGCGCTGTCTCGTCCTGATTGACGATGCCTCTGCGAATTGCTGCTGCAATACAGACTACCGCATCCAGGCTGTTGTCGCTGACGAGGCGCTGCCACTCTTGAGGCAGGTTTGTCTCATCCTGGGGCGCAAGCGTCAGACGGTTAGCGCTGTGTACGCCGGAACGATAGAAAAAAATCCGTTCAATAGTGTGTCCTTTTTTCAACAGAGCGCGGGCAAATCGCAGGGCAGTAGCGCTACTTTGGCTGTCGATCGGTGCGGACTGGATGAGTAACGTAAATTTCATAGACCAATATTATCAAAGGGTGTCATGAAACTGCATAAAAAATCCCCGCGCTAGGCGGGGATTTCGATAGCTCTTCAAAAGCTTAGTCGTTGTTGAATGCGCCCAACAGGCTAAGCAGGTGTACAAACAGGTTGTAGATGCTCAGGTAGAGACCCACAGTCGCCATAATGTAGTTGGTGTAGGTGCCGTTGATAATCTGGCTTGTGTCATACAGCAGGAAACCGACCATCAGCACAACCACCGCAGCTGAGAACGCCAGCTGCAGTCCGGAGATATTGACGCCAAATAGAGGCAAGACGAACAGTGCCAGCATCGCTACCAGCAGTACCATGGAGCCTGCCGCTAAGAAGCCTCCCATGAAACTAAAGTCTTTACGGCTACTCATGACGTAGGCTGTCAGACCAAAGAAGGTGAAAGCTGTCATGCCTAGAGCTGTCATAACGACCTGCCCGCCATTAGGCACTGCGAGATAGTGGTTGATGATAGGTCCGATGCCAAACCCCATAAGACCTGTAAACAGGAAGGTCAGTGGAAGGGCGGCGGCGGTATTCTGCTTTTTGTTGATTACAAACAGCAGAACGAAGCTGACAAGAACACTGCCGAGATAGACCATAAACGGCGGGTTGATCGCCATTGATACACCGGCCATCAGGGTACTGAAGACCATTGTCATCGCCAACAACGTATAGGTGTTGCGAATCATCTTGTTGGTATCGCGTGCAGATGCCTGTGTAGCAGGTGTCACGTGATTGTAGGTTGCCATACTTACCTCTGAATCTTGCTTGGTTGATGCGGTTGATTGGGTCATTGTTTTTAAATTTAGAAACAACGCCTTTCCATTCCCCTTATATTGGGCATTTGGAGCGGAATTTCAAGTTAAAACGACTGTCGCGCCTTAGTCTGACATTCACCTTAAAGCTGTGGACGATCGAAAGAGTTTAAAAGGCCGTATTTTCGAGCGAATACGGTGTAACCATCGATCGATCTGGCTACAATGTAGCGCTACTGAAAAACATGAAGATAGATAAAGGATAGAGATTTAATGTCTGCCACCGCTGCGCATCCAAGTTTTGATCATCTGCGTTCACAAACGATCGCCTCACTCGATATCGAGGTGTCTGAGTACGAACACCGCGTAACCGGTGCCAAGCATTTTCATATTAGCAGCGACTACGACGAGAACGTTTTTTTGGTGGCACTGCGAACCATGCCTGAGGATTCATCGGGCGTTGCTCATATTCTGGAGCACACCGCACTTTGCGGTAGCGAGCGCTATCCTGTGCGCGACCCCTTCTTCATGATGACACGGCGCTCGCTTAACACCTTTATGAATGCTTTTACCAGCAGCGACTGGACGGCCTATCCCTTCGCGAGCCAGAACCAGAAAGATTTCTATAATTTGCTGGATGTGTATCTCGATGCTGTCTTTTTTCCGCGCCTCGACCCACTCGACTTTGCTCAGGAAGGGCACCGTATCGAATTTGAAGAGGCAGACAATAGCGACTCTGCTCTTGTTTACAAAGGCGTTGTCTACAACGAGATGAAAGGGGCAATGAGTGCCACCACCTCGGTTCTATGGCAGACATTAACCAAGTACCTCTTTCCGACGACTACCTATCACCACAACTCCGGTGGTGAACCGATGCAGATTCCAGACCTGAGCTATGAGCAGTTGGTAGAGTTCCATCGTACTCACTACCATCCATCGAACGCTATATTCATGACTTTTGGTAACCAGCCGGTCAGTGAGTTGCAGTCGCGCTTCGATGCTCAGGCGCTGGGTCGATTCGAGCGCTCTGACATCGAATTGAGTGTGCCGGACGAGCAACGTTACTTTGCCCCCGTTGCGATTGAGGAGGCGTACCCGCTGGATGAAGAGAGTCTGGAAGGGAAGACACATCATGTGATGGGCTGGCTACTGCCACGTTCAATTGACCTCGAAGCGGAGCTTAAAGCTCAGCTGTTATCGCGAGTTCTTTTAGATAACTCCAGTTCGCCACTGCGCGCAGCGCTGGAGTCAACAGATCTGGGCGCAGCACCCTCACCCCTGTGTGGCATTGAAGACTCTAACCGTGAAATGAGCTTCATGTGTGGAATTGAAGGTAGTGACCCTGACAAGGCTCAAGCGTTCGAAACCCTGGTGCTTGAAACGCTTCAAAGTGTCGTTGAGAAGGGTGTAGATCAATCGATGGTGGCAGCACAACTGCACCAGCTTGAGTTGCAGCAGCGCGAGATCACTGGTGACCACTACCCCTTTGGTATGTCGCTCATTTTGGCATCGCTGTCGAATGCTATCCACCGGGGTGACGCTATCGCCAGTCTTAATATCGACGCGGTCCTTGAGCAGATGCGTCAGGATATTGAGGATCCAAACTATATTCCTGCGCTGGTGCAAGAGTGGCTTCTCGACAATGCCCACCGAGTTCGCCTGACACTGCGGCCCGATGCGCAGATGTCGGCGCGCAAAGATCAAGCTGAGGCAGATCGTCTGGCGGCGATAAAAGCAAGCTTGACCAGCGCGTCAAAACAGAAAGTAATTGAGCAGGCGCAGGCGCTTGAGGCGCGTCAGGCTCAGCAAGATGATCCGGATCTGCTGCCGAAGGTGACCTTGGCTGATGTTGCTCCTACTATCAGTTTCCCCTCTGGAGAACAGTTGAGTGATGTACCAGAGATGCACTGGTATGAAGCAGGCACTAACGGTTTGGTTTATCAACAAATCATTGTCGATCTGCCTGAGTTGAGTGAGCGTGAGCAGTTTATTTTTCCGCTCTATACAAACTGTCTCTCCGAACTTGGCTCTGGCGGCCGCACTTACAAAGAGCATCAGGCGCTTGAGAGCGCTATCACGGGCGGCGTGAGTGCCTATTTGAGCGCAAGAGGTCAGGTCGAAGACGCCTCTCACCTCCACAGCGTACTGATCTTGTCGGGTAAAGCACTTGCACCTAACCAAGCGCCAATGTCAGCGCTGATGGTTGATATGCTTGTATCCCCAAGTTTTGACGAATTCTCCCGTATGCGCGAGCTTGTTGCACAGTCGCTATCTCGTAAAGAGCAGAGTGTCTCGGCCCAGGGGCACATGTTGGCGATGCAGGCGGCCAGTGCGGCGCTGGCAGCGGGCGCTTCGTTGTCGAATCACTCTCGTGGACTGGAGTCAATCGCCCGGCTTCGTGAATTGAAAGCGGCGATCGCAGAGGACGCGGGAGTTGAGGCGTTTGCCGCTGAGCTGAAAGCGATCCACGCTAAAGTGATGCGTATGCCCAGAAAGGCGTTGATCGTCGGTGAGGAGGAGCATAAAGAGGGCTACAGAACGAGCCTGGCATCAGAGATGGTGCGACTCGGTAGTAGCGAATCATTATCCGGCTTCACCGGACAGCTCTACAACTCACCTGCGTCGCAAGTTTGGGTGGCCAACACACAGATAAGCTTCTGTGCCAAAGTATTCCCAACCGTGCCGGTTGGGCACGCTGACGCGGCACCGCTGACAGTACTGGGTGAGCTGTTGCGTAACGGTTTCCTGCATCGCGCAGTGCGTGAAAAGGGCGGAGCCTATGGCGGAGGGGCAAGTCAGGATTCGGGTGATGCGATTTTTCGCTTCTACTCATACAGAGATCCGCGGACACTCGAAACACTACAAGACTTTGATAACTCCTTGCAGTGGATCGCAGAGGGTGGCGCTAATGCAGCACAGTTGGAAGAGGCAATACTCGGCGTTGTGAGTTCTATCGACAAACCTGGCTCTCCTGCAGGCGAGGCCAAAGCAACCTATCTCAATAGCCTGTTCGGACGAACGCCGGAACAGCGTGAGGGGTTCCGCCGGGCTATTCTGCAGGTTAGTCTCGATGACCTGCAGCGTGTGGTTGAGACCTACCTGAGTGATAGTAGTCGTGCGCGTGTGGCCATCGTGACTCATGCTAAGGCAGCCCAATCACTACCGCCTGAGTTCACACGCTTCAAGGTCTGATTGGATTGACTAACGCGCGAGTTGAACGCCCACTACTGGGCGTTTCGCTCATCATCATTGCCGAGATCGTACTGGTATTCTCAGGGATACTCATTCGCGAGCTTGGCAGCGATATCAGTGTTCTGCAGCTCATATTCCTGCGCAACGCCATCGGTCTGGTCTACATGCTGTTGCTGGTGCGTCTCAGAGGTGGAATCAGTCTGCGTACTTCGCGCATACATCTGCACTTTCTGCGGGCATCGGTAGGGGTTTCCGCTATGGCGTGCCTCTACTACGGCTGGACTCACCTACCGCTGGGCACCGCTGCACTTCTCAAGCAGACCGCGCCGCTCTTTATGCCGATCTTGGGTCTCTGGCTGCTGCGTGAGTCGATTAATCCAGTGTTGCGCTGGAGTCTGCCTGTAGGTTTCTGCGGTATCGCACTGGTCCTGCAGCCGACTAACGCCGGCCTGCAACTGGCCGCAATAGTTGGTTTGGCAGGCGCGGTGCTGAGCGCTCTGGCAAAAATCTACATTCGAATGATGAAAGAGACCGAGCCCTCACGTCGAATTGTTTTCTACTTTGCGCTATTCGGCACTCTGATCAGTGCACCCTTTGCCCTGCCTCAATGGACGCCTTTGAATGGCTGGCAGTGGTCTGGAGTGGCCGCGATAGGTGCGCTTTCGACCCTTGCACAATTGGCGATGACGCGTGCCTACCATAACGCCCCTGCCGGCTATTTAGGACCATTCACCTACAGTTCTGTCATCATCGCAACTCTGCTCGGCTGGTGGATATGGGATGAGTCTCTGCGAATGATCACGCTGCTTGGTATGGCCTTTATCCTCGCGGGTGGTGTTATGACATTGCGTGCCGGAGCCAAGTAGAGTCAGGTTGCAAAGACTAGCCTCAAATTCTGCTCATCTATTGTTCATTATTTTTCACACTTAGACTCACAGATCTGCTGTAAAAGAATTTTTTCTTCTGTTACATTGATCGGATTCATTAAAAATAGTTATAAGCTTATTTGGCTTTTTCTGATATATGCAGCGAAAGTCTTAGGTTATAACGCGACCAGATTTGGCTTAACCGCGCGCAATGCCGCCGGTTATCCAACGATAAGAGGCAAGATCGATGAGAATCGGTGTACCAAAAGAGAATGAAGAGGGCGAAAAGCGTGTCGCCCTTACGCCAGATGTCGCTGTAAAAATGCAACAGCTGGGGTTTACTCTCGCGATAGAGAGTGGAGCCGGCGCCGAAGCGAGTTACTCCGATGAGGAGTACGCGAAGGTCGGTGTAGAGATCGTCAATGATCCGAAAGAGTTGTGGACAAGCTCAGATATTATTCTGAAGGTCCGTCCGCCAAATGCGCACCCTGAGCTGGGCATTAATAGCATTGAGCTGATGAAAAAAGATCAGACGATCATCAGCTTTCTCTATCCCGCAATGAACCCTGAGATGCTTCAGCAGATGGCCGAGCAGGGTATTAATGCGCTGGCAATGGATTCCGTGCCGCGGATATCTCGGGCGCAAAAGATGGATGCGCTGTCGTCAATGGCGAACATCGCAGGTTATCGTGCCGTGGTTGAGGCGGCACAGCACTTTGGTCGGTTCTTCACCGGTCAGATCACCGCTGCAGGTCGGATACAACCCGCGAAGGTGCTTGTTATAGGCGCCGGTGTGGCCGGTCTGGCTGCCATTGGTGCAGCCAAAGGTATGGGTGCAATTGTGCGCGCATTCGATACCCGTCCTGAGGTCAAAGAGCAGGTCGAGTCGATGGACGCAGAGTTCCTGATGCTCGATTTTCCGGATGCTGAAGATGGCAGTGGTGCTGGTGGTTATGCCAAAACCATGAGTCCGGAGTTTATCAAAGCTGAGATGGATCTGTTCGCCGCTCAGGCAGCGGAGGTGGATATCATCATCACCACTGCACTGATACCGGGTAAGGAAGCCCCCGAACTGATTACGGAACGCATGGTGGCCAATATGAAGCCCGGTTCCGTTATCGTCGACCTTGCCGCTGAAGCGGGTGGTAACTGTAAACTTACCGAAGCGAACAAGGTCGTGAGCAAACATGGAGTCACGATCATAGGTTACACCAACCTTCCAAGCCGTTTGGCGGCACAAGCATCGCAGCTCTACTCAACCAACCTGCTGAATTTATTGACCGAACTCTGCCCCGAGAAGGGGGGCGAGATCGATATCAATATGGAGGATGAGGTGATTCGCGGTGCGACTGTGGTAAAACAGGGGAATATCACCTGGCCACCTCCGGCTCCGAGAATCTCTCTGGCACCCAAAGCAGATGTTGGCCTTAAGGCGAAACAGGCCCTTGAAAAGCCAGAAGCGAAACCGGCGCACCCGCTGGCCTTCCTTATTCCACTGCTGCTTGCGGGTGGCGCGTTGTTCGGTCTGGGCTCCGTAGCACCACCTGAATTCATCGGGCATCTGACGGTGTTTGTCTTGTCGTGCTTCATCGGTTACATGGTCATCTGGGGTGTCTCGCACTCTCTGCACACGCCGTTGATGTCGGTAACCAATGCTATCAGTTCGATCATCGTAATCGGTGCTGTGATACAGATTTCCAGCGATAACCTGGTTGTCTCGACCCTTGCGGGTTTGGCGGTTTTTATTACCAGTATCAATATCGTTGGTGGATTCGCGGTTACACAGCGCATGTTGCGCATGTTCCGTAAGTAAGGGAGCTTAGGAGAATCATTATGAATTCAGGAATCATCACAGCTTCCTACATCGCGGCCAGTGCCCTGTTTATCATGGCGCTCGGTGGCCTCGCTCACCAGGAGTCAGCACGTCGCGGCAACTTCTACGGCATGCTCGGTATGGGTATTGCCGTTGTAGTAACCATTATTGGATTCGTTGAGAACAACGAGTTTATGCTGGTTGGCGGTATTGTTGTCGGCGGTCTTATCGGTTACGTCCTCGCAAAACGAGTCGAGATGACTCAGATGCCCGAACTGGTGGCTATATTGCACAGCCTGGTAGGTCTTGCGGCAGTATTCGTAGGTTGGGCTAATGCGCTTGAACATGACACATCGATCGTCGGTATTGCGCTGTCTATCCACGCAGTTGAGACTTATTTGGGTATTCTGATTGGTGCTTTGACATTTTCTGGCTCAATCATGGCGTACCTAAAATTGAGTGGCAAAGTGGGCGGTAAGCCGCTGCAACTCCCTGGCCGGCATCTGTTCAATATCGCGCT
>Ga0102948_1000230_pt1 | contig 21182 bp, 36 predicted proteins | sample SalPonA_A_H2O_MG_FD_78211 | JGI IMG/M metagenome (GOLD analysis project Ga0102948, IMG submission 78211) | Water microbial communities from South San Francisco under conditions of wetland restoration - Salt Pond MetaG R2A_A_H2O_MG | ecosystem: Environmental > Aquatic > Non-marine Saline and... | reverse complement strand
GAATAACAAGTTTGGAAATTGTTTCAGGCTTTATATTTCAGGAGAGGGACTAGAGAAAATCCCTTGCGTTTTACCTAGGAAGCAAGCTAGAACTAGGCTTCAAAAGAAAAACCCTAGAAGATATTCTTTCACAATAGAGCTTCTAGAAGAGGAGGACTTCTATGGCTTTAAATTGGACGGTAATAACCGCTTTGTGTTAGGCAATTTTGTTGTTACACATAATAGTGGTAAATCTACCATGTTCCGTGAGATCATGTTGAAAGTCCTTGAAGATACTGATGATAAAATTGGTGTTATCAGCCTAGAAGAGTCACCCGCAGAAACTGCACGAAAACTATCAGGCATGGCTCTTAATCGCAATCCAGCCGATGAAGAAATTCCACTTGATGAATTACGTGTTGGTTTTGACAAAGTGTTCGGTAATGAAAAAGTCATTTTATTAGATCATCAAGGCTCTATGAATGATACTTCAATTATTGACAAGCTAGAGTACATGGCACTCAGCGGATGTAAATATCTGTTTGTTGACCACGTTACTATTCTAGTATCAGAAGGTGTTGAGAATCTGCAAGGTCTTGAAGCTCAAGACAAGATTATGAACGACCTGCTGAGACTAGTAAAGAAATATCCAGACTTATGGATAGGCTTGATATCACACTTGCGTAAAGCCCCTTCTGGTAAACAATCATTTGAAGATGGCAAGCTGCCTACTATGGATGATATCAGAGGCTGTCTGGCATATGGCACAAAAGTGTTAACTTCTGACGGAAAGTCTGTATGTGTTGAAGACGTGAAAGTTGGCGACACTCTTATGGGTGTTGATGGCTCTGAGAGGCGAGTGTTAAAGCTCTGTAGAGGTAAGCAGCAAATGTATAAAATTCAGATGAAGACTTCTAATGATTTCTTTATTTGTAATGAAGATCATATGCTGACACTATCTCATAATAATAAAATGTTTGACATTTCTGTAAAGGATTTTATTAAACGCTCAGAAAGCTTCAAGTCGCGCTGCAAACAACATTATTCTGAAGGATATGAACTTCCTAAGCAAGAATTGCCTATTGCGCCTTATGCATTAGGTGCTTGGATAGGAGATGGTTCTAAGTCCCAATTCAGAGTAATGGATGCCGGTAACTTAGGTATTGCAGAGCGAGTGGGCATGACGTTAGGAGCAAGAGTTAAAACTCCAGGCAATATTAATCGTGAATACTTTAGCTTCGAAACCAGAATTAGAGGTGAATTGTTAGCCAAGCTTAGAGATTTAAATCTTGTAAATAATAAACACATACCTGAGGTCTACTTGCTTTCTTCTAAGAAAGATAGGCTAGAGCTGTTGGCGGGGTTGTTAGATACAGATGGTAGTTATTCTAAGAAAGACAATGCATTCAGATTCTATCAAAAGGATACTGATATTGCAAAGTCTGTTGTAAGGCTGGCGAGATCTCTTGGATTGTATAGCACAATGAACGCTAGAATTATCAGTTCTCCTTATAGTTCTGATGGTAGCAGTATTTGGGAAGTTTCTGTAACAGGAAATATATCCTCAATAACTGCACAGAAGCTAGTAGGTGTGAAATACAGAGATAGGTACACAAATCCCTTGAAAAGAGGTATTAAAGTTACCAAACTTGACGTCCAAGATTACTATGGGTTTACTTTGGATTCCGATGGAAGGTTTCTATTAGAAAATCACATAATAACTCACAACTCTGGTTCTATAAAGCAGATATCATTTGATATTATTGCTTTTGCTAGGAACATGAATGCTGAGAAGGATGTAGAGCGTAACCAGATCAAGATGGCTGTACTCAAAGCTCGTTTTACAGGTCTAACTGGACCAGTAGAAGGCGCTAGATTCAACCACAAGACTGGTCGCCTTGAAGCGCTGGACTTTGTTCCTGAAGACGAAGATGATGGAGACTTCCAAATATTATGAGTGAGACTAACAGTTTTATGTTAGATTGCCAGTTAGCTCTTTACCTAAACAAAGGTAAGGAGCCTAATGGTATCCTGAGAAAGACAGGCAAAGCAATGGTAAAGCACAAATTGCACAAAGGTACAAAGTGCTGGACTCATGTGTTAGGGCTTGTTCATCATCCAAAACCATATGAAATATTGCAGAATGGAATACTCATCCATGACCAATGGTTAGAGCAAAATGAAGTTTTGTAGTATTTGTGGCAGTTCAGTTCTGGTTAGCCTCTCATCAATAGACAAACGTCTGTGTGCAGATTGTAAGTCTTTGAATGATTGGAAGCTAGATCCTGGACAAGAGTCTGTATTAATAGATGGGAAGAAAGGAAATGACTACGCTAGTTCGGGAAGATATGGAGATAGAGGAAGCTCTATTTCTGACAAAGCAAGAGTTAAAAGCAATTAGGCTGTGCCTAGAACGATACGATTTGGGTGGCTTAGCATATCACTCAGCGATAGATAAAGTTGATGATTTATTACTAAAGGAAGAGAAGTGTGCTAGTAGACCTGACCGTTGAAGAGTTATTCGAGATTGATATGGCATTATATGCACTTTACGAAGTACGTGATCTAAAGACAGGTGCTTTCGATAAAGTCAAAATGGCATATGAAGAAGCTAAAGAAATGTCTGAGCTAGATATGTCAGACTGTGCTGGTGGAGCGTGCCGCTTGTAAACTCTAGGAGTAGTATTATGAACTCTGACGAAATCTATGATGCTATTCGTGTCATAGCTCAAGAGAGTTCCATAAATGCTAAGCGTGAGCTATTAGAGAGGTATCTTCAGGATGCCTCTTTTAAATGGGTTATCACAATAGCAATGGAGCCTCTCGCTAACTTTGGTGTTCTTCCAGAATATGTCAAGCCACCTCAAGGTGCCTGTGCAGTGTTTGGAGAAAGAACACTAAATTTGCTAGGAGATCTACACTCAAGGAAACTTACAGGGAATGAAGCTTTAGCTCATGTTGATTATGAACTTAAGCATTTATCCCCTAAGTCTTCCATGTTACTCGTAGATATCCTAAATAAAGATCTGAAAGCTAACATTGGTGTCAAGCTTGTAAACAAAGCATATGGCGCAAAGTTACTTACAGAACACCCCTACATGAGATGTTCTCTGCCTAAAGATGTCAAGCTTGAGACTTGGCCTTGGGAACGTGGAGTATTCTCTCAAGTGAAGATGGACGGAATGTATGCTACAGCAGTATGCAATAATTCTGTTGATTTCTTTACTCGTAAGGGTCATGTGTTTCCTGATAATGAACGATTTAAGATTCTTAAAGAAAACATCAAGTCAGCTATACCTGAAGGTGTACAACTATCTGGTGAACTTCTTGTAATGAGAGGTGGTAAGTTTTTAGATCGTAAAACAGGAAATGGTATCCTCAATAGTATTCTCAAAACTAATGCTGATATTCCCGCTAATCTTGCACTATGCTATATTGCATGGGATATGATCTCTAATGAAGAGGCCAAGCAAGGAAAATCTCCTAGAGAATACGAACAGCGCATAAATGAACTTATGACATGTATACACATGTTCTGTAAGAGTTCACATTTACGTGCTATAGAAACCAACTGTGTGTACTCGTTAGAGGAAGCACAAAAAGACTTTGCTGAGAAGAGGAAAGCAGGTGAAGAGGGTACAATTATTAAGAGACCTGATGGACTTTGGAAGAATGGTACTAGTCGAGATCAAGTTAAGCTTAAGGAAGAAGCTGAGGCTGATCTATGTGTCGTATCTATGCTGGAAGGTACAGGTAAAAACGAAGATCTATTTGGCTCGCTATTATGTGAAACAAGCGATGGAAGACTTCGAGTGGCAGTATCAGGTTTTACGGATGAAGCGCGTGCTAAGATCTTCAACTCTTGGGGAGAAGATAATTGGGCTGGTGCAATCATTGCGGTAAAATATAACGAAGTAATAAAGCAGAGAGATAGTGAGCTATATTCATTGTTCTTGCCTAGGTTTGTAGAGCGCAGGTATGATAAGGAAGAAGCTGATACTCTTGAACGCTTACTTAATCAATAGGAGACACTATTAATGTCCAACATATACACTGGAAGCTATTCTAAGGCTGCTGATACAGAGAGATATTATAAAAGAGTTCCAGGCTCTAATACAGACTTTGTACTAGATCTCATGGAATATAGTAAAAACGGAGCTATGATGCAAATGGTAGTTCTTGAAGCATTGCGCTTTTATTCCAATATGATCTCAGTTCAGCCTGAACCTGAAGAAGACACAAAAAGCATAATCCCAGAAAGGGCTCTCTGGCGTGCAGCTTGTGAACTCCGAATGAGACTTGAGGAAAGAAATACTAAATCGCAATAGTAGAGGTTTGTATGGAATTTCAATTTGATGAAATGATAGTCAGAGAAGAAGACCCACGTATTGCTTATTCTGAAGCTTTTATAGAAGCTGAAGATACAGGATTTACAAAAGGTCGTATAGGCATATTTAGTTCTATGGCAAGCGATCCAGAAGAGTACTACGGAACTCCAGATGAAATAGAATGGAAAGTGGTTAGTGCCTATTGGATTCATTACAACTGTGATGGTGGTATTGTAGAAGAAGAAGAGACTAATGACGAATCTTACTTTACAGACTACATGTATGAAAGAATATCAGAAGAACTACTTCAGGAAGTTATTGACCGTATGAAAGATGATGCTGCTGATAGGGCTCATGATGAATATATGGCACGAATAGATAAGGAATACTAAATATGGCTGTTACTGAAGATACTGTAGTAAAAGCTTTTCGTGAAGGTGGCGGAGTAATTCGTTGCCATGCTAGACCAAGACTTAGAGAGTATACTGTTGGCCAACATGCTTTCAATGTTGCAGGTCTAATTTCTATATTCAATCCAGGTGCTAGCTCACGATTACTGAGAGCTGCTTTATGGCATGACGTGCCTGAAAGGTGGTTAGGAGACATTCCTACACCGTTAAAGCAAATGCAACCTGACTTAGGTGGCTTAATAAAATCTGCTGAAGAAGAAATTTTTGAACTGCTTGGAGTAGATTTTAATCTAACTAAGGAAGAAAAGATCTGGTTAAAGGCCGCAGACATGCTAGAGCTGTTTATTTATGCAAGAGAAGAAATAGCACTAGGCAATAAATCTGCAATTAGTCTAGCCCGTGATACTATAAAAATCATTGATGATCTTATTAAAAACAATAAATTCCCTTCACGATTTGCAGATTATGTTGACTCAATTAGAGAAAGTAATCATATGTTCTTACCAGACTCAGTAGATTACCTGAGGACAGAAAAATACTAAGGAGGAATGGCATGTGTAATAACACAGTATCCTATTGGTTGCCTCATGGCTATGATTACAAGGAATACGAAGTTAAGTGTGGAAACACTGATCCTTATGGAGGAAGAGCTTTGTGTGAAGAATGTGAGAAAAATTCTAGTGCTTTAGCAGAGCATAACAGGATTATAAAAAATTCAGAAGCTGACAATGCTTGGCTTAAATCGGCAGGTTGGGGTGAAATGTGAACCATAATTTCAGATGCGCTATGTGTAGAAATAATTATACATATAAAATGCCTGTATCACATGATGAATATGAAGCCTGGCACTTCCACAAAATAAATATTGCACAGGCTATGCCTAGGGCAAATGTTTATCAAAAAGATGTGTTCATAACAAACTTGTGTTACAGTTGTCAAGAAATCACTGATGCTATGTTCAAGGAGATGGCAGAGGAGGACTAATGGCAAAAGATCAATTACGAAGTGCAGAAATACAAGTAGTAAGAACCAAAGAAGAGATACACAGGATTCTTCAGAGATTGAGATGCACAATATTCGAGATTGAAGAAGAAAATGTGCTGTATGATGCTCTTCTTGAAGAAATCATACTGACTGTAAAGGAAAATCTCCTAGACGATAACCTTTAGAAATAGTGTAAAACTGGAACAAATTTTGCATAGTTTTTGAGATGGTAAATCAATAAATAAAACATCTCGGAGCACTGCATTATGCCAATGTTAAACACACTACGTGACAAGCGAATTTACGAAGAACTGCTGAGTCCTCGATTAACTCTAGTAGAGATGACTTGGGAGCTTAAAATTACTATGGATTCTATTATACGTGTTGCACAGAATTTCAATATAGATCTAGACATTCGTGCTAAAGAAGTCAGAATGTTAAGAGCTAGAAATTCAAGAAAACTTGTAAAGGGTTCAGAAATAGAAGATTATGAAACTCTATGTGGAATTCGTAATTTAGAAGTCTTGTCAATAGGATGGTAACATGAACATATTCTTTCTGAATCTAGACCCTGTAATAGCTGCAATGGAACATTGCAATATTCACAGAAACAAAATGATCTTAGAATATGCACAACTCATGGCTACTGCCCATCGTACCTTAGATGGCGATGGTGAAATAAGAGTCTGGCATAACGGCAAATATAGAAAGTGGTACATGCATAGTGCAGACTATGTAGACCTTAGTCTAGATGGAAAACTACTCTTGCTTAGAGAAAGATTCCCTGCAGCAACTCATATCAATCATCCCGCCGCACAGTGGGTGAGATCTGGAGCTATCAATTATCTCTGGTTGTATGACTGCTGGTGTTGCCTATTAGATAACTTCAAAGAAGACCGTGGCAGAGAACACGCTTGGTCGAAGTATCGAGAAGCACTCTTTGAGCCGCCATTCAACTGTCCTGCAGGTTGGACAGAGCCAGAACCTATAATGCCTGAGGAGTTCAAACAAGGTAACTGTATCGAATCCTATCAGAGATATGTTTCACATAAACTTACTCAGAGTAGCTTTCGAAATAGTACCTTTCAATACTATCTGCCTGAATGGGCTTAAGGCGAATATATGGAGCTATGCTACGAATGCGGTAAGATTGTAGCTGAGTTGTCTCCACGATCAAGGTGTGTCACTTGTGAATACAAGCGATGCACCCAAAATGAACGGGACAATGACTTGCTACAAACTGAACTCGCAGACCTAAGATTAATTTTTGAGAAAGTACCCTCTCAATATCGCACCATAATGAGACATTGTGATGAATGTGCGTACGGGCATTTTAAAGACAGTTTAGGTCTACAGCTCGTATGTTTCAAGAAACACAAACCGAGATTCTTTCAGCCAAAGTCGGGAGACTTTACCTCTGGAGAATGGGGATGGATGCGTAAGTGTGAAGACTTTCAACGGGATGAAAACAAAGAGTAGCGTACAATGTAAAATATGTCAAACGAAGGAATGTGGAGCAGGGCGCTACGTACCTGTACTCGATAATAACTTACGTCAGATATATCTTTGCAAAACGTGCATACTCAAAGGTACAAATCCATTAATTGTTAAATATGTTAAGGAGGGAGTATTAGACATATCGACAATCATAATAGATGAAGACTTGCAGTGCAATTATCATTGTGCTCGCAACCCACCTCCAAACTGCCCCATGCGCTAAAAATGGGAACAGTTTGACTTTTGTGACAGGTAAATCCAAACCTGTTAAATTAACCCACAAAGTAAAAATAGACGAACTTTGGTGCTCAATTTTGAGTTGCTGAAGTATAATCATAGCAGACTAATCTGCAATAACTGAAATATATCTGAGGAAATACTCATGGAAATTAATGGCCTTAAAATCGAAGAAAAGAAAACTTTCGCAGTAACTCTTGAAGATGGTACTGTAAAAGAATTTAACAGTAAGGAAGAATTAGTGGAATATACTGCTAAACCAGCAATGATGTCTAAATTGCTAGCCGTGTCAGGCGGTGAAGAGTCAATGGCTGAGTGGCTATTTGACAACAAAGATGCTGTACTAGATGCATTCGATTCTGCAACTATCCGTCAGGTTAGCCCTAAGCTACGTGCAAAAGTGGCTAAAGCTCTGGCAGAAGTGATTGCTGAATCAGGTAATGCACTCCTAGCTAAACACGAAGAAGACCTAGCTTCTACTTGGAAACTAGCTAATCAGAAGCGTGTGAGCGAAGAAGATAAACCAGCAGTTATTCGTGCTGCACTGGCTATGGTAGCAGGCGGTGACGAAGATGTAGCTGATTGGATCTTTGCGAATCAAGAAGCTATTGAAGAAGCTTTGAATCCTAAGCGACCAATTAACTCTGGTCTTCGCTACCAGCACGCTAAGAAAGCAGAGGAAAAAGCCGATGCTATGGAAGCTGAAGGTGCGAAAAAGGCTGACGTTAAAGCTCAACGAGCTAAAGCAGCCAAATACTTGGCAGAAGCTAAAGAGCTTGAAAAAGCTGAAAAAGCAGCCAAGAAAGCCGCTAAGAAGTAATCGGATGCTTCTTAACTGAGAGATCTCAGCCGCGTAAAGCGGGAGTCCCTCTCTTCCTTTATTGCGGCTAGATTTGAGGAGCTTAGCCTCCTCTTTTGGGGGTTGTGTAGTACCAAGAACACTATATGTCATCCGTTCTAAAACTACATTGTAAAAGGTCTGGCAGAGCCTCCGAGTACCACCTGTAAGCTTGGGAAATCTGCTATCCCTATCCAAAGGAGTTCATATGGACGTATACGATGTTTATCGTGTATTTACTGGAAGAAATGTAAAAACAGTTCTTTCCAATACAATATACATAGACACTTCAAGCGAAGACTCCGAGATACTAGAAGTTCTTTGGAATTGTGGTGTTCTCGAAGAACGTGGTGATGATGAACCTATGGAAGTAATGATGGCTTTTTCTCCCAATTTAAAGTCAGCAACTATTTTCATAGACTGTCAGATAACCCACATCCTTGTAAAAACAGTCTCTAAGCATTGATTAGAGCAAGTCCCTCGACAGTAAGTCGGGGGATTTTTTACGCAAAACCTGAGGAGAAAACTATGAGTAGTGAACAACATTCACCAGACAGAATCAATAGACAACATGTTATTGAAACATCATGTAAATTCTTAATGCGTCAAGTTAGTAATCAACGTCTTCATGTAGGCAACTTGCTAGCTAAAACAGGAGACACTGACAGCTATAACTATCTACAAGAGTTCTTCAAAGACTTAGAGGCTGATATAGCCGATGCTTCTGAAGAAGCTCTAGAGGAAATAAAAGAAATATACAAAGTTAAATAATAGGAGATTCATAATGATCACTTTAAACAAAGGCGAAATGATTGTATTTGAAGATGATGTAGTAACAACTGCACCACTAGATTCAGTTAAAGATACTCGTAAAATGCTCGTAGAGCGTGGAGCACAAGGCATCTTTGATATTGAATTTTATCATCGCACTATGGACACTGAATGGCGTAGACTTCATCAGCCCGTAGAAATCCCAGAGAAGATAGATGTAATTCGTGTACAGCAATATACCAAAGATAATGCTATTTGTGTTGTTAGTCTTGTGCCTCATGAGAAACGTCCTGAACAAAAGAAACCCGAACCAGCGAAGACTCGTCTATTAGGTGCTAAAGACTCTGAAGAAGTTAAAGAGACTGAAGAGACTAAATTAGAGAAGCCTAAGAAGACTGGTGCTCCAAGTGTACCTAAAATCCCAAAAACTCCAAAAACTGCGCTGAAAACTAAACCCAAGTCGAAATCCGACTCGGAACTCGTTGAGAGTGCTCCAGAGTCAGCCCCTGAGGAGAAAACTGAAGTACCGAGTACGAAGGCTATGCCCAAGCCAAAAGTTGCACCAGCGATCAGAGAGGAAGAACCTGGAGATACTGCAAAACCTAAGCTGAAGGTGCCTAAAGTTCCTAAAGCGCCCAAGAAGGTATAGGAGAGACATAATGAAACTTAAGGATCTAGAGAAAGTTAATAAACAGCTAAATGCATATCATAAAACTGTTGAGAGACGAAATTACTTTATTCAGATTCGTAAAGATATAGAACGAGGCTATCAAGTAGGATCTCTCATATATCAAGGAGACTGCAAAATAGACGTAAAGATCTCTGATAAAATATTGAAATGCATCATAGATGACTTGGTGTGCGAAGAGAAGATGCTGATAGATTCTTTAGAAGATTTAGGACTCGAAGACATCAGACCAGAGAATAGAAAATGATTATTAACAATATCTTTCAAATGCAGGGGGTTGTACGATGAATTACGTAGAGATTAAGATGCGTGAAGTCAGGACTTTTACGATTAGGCTAGAGGTTGATGACAAAGATGGAGCCATTTCCGAAGAGCAAGCAATCGATTATACAGTTGAGAGAGCTGCTGAAGGATGCTTTGATGATTCTGATATCATTGAAGGTACTGTAGATTATATTGAAGTGGATGTACTGGAGGTATACCGATGAAAACTGTCAATAAAAGGCATGACTGCCTAGTTGTACATATAAGTGATATAGGACAAGATCGTGATTTTATGACAGATCACGGGAAATGGGGCAAAAAGATTCTTGACTATGTCGGGGAAAAATACCCTGAAGATCTTTGTGCAATTATAGATATCAATCATCAAGAAGAGATGTATGACTTGCCTGAAGGAGCTTCAGTGAAGTGGGATTTGGAAGAGGATGATGCACACAATGATTCTAATACGTTTGCTATAGGATATTTAGGTTTTGGTGAATTTACTATAAACATCAAAGACGCTCCTTCTGTATATCGTATTTATAAATTTAAAGGTGTATGGACTCAAGATGCTAGCCCCGCTTATATCTTTATCAGTTTACAAACTGCTAAAGACTTAGGTGGAATTAGTACATACCCTTTTGAGGCCTATTATTGGGATGGTAGGCCACCTGAAGAAGACGAGGGAGGAGCGTAACCATGCTGATGAGAGATGAAGAGACTCAAATACTTTATGAGTTTACTATTAGCGATGAGGGAAAATATATAGTTGAACCTGTAGATGAAAACCAAGCTAACTGGCATCCACACCATGACTTGATTGTGGCGTGGGCTAGAGGTGCTGAGATTGAGTTCTTCCATAAGGAATTGAAAGTATGGAAATACTGTAAACCAGCATGGAATGTAGGAGATCAATACCGCATCAAACCAGGCAACTCAGAAACTATAGCCAAGCTAGAGGATAAACATGCCGCACTGCTAGATCAGATTAAAGAGATTGAAGCTGAGTTACTTAAATTGAGAGGTGAGCGATGACAGACGCAGATATTAACTTAGCGATTGCTAAGATAGAGTATCCCGACTACAAGATCAAAGCTTGGATAGGTCGTTCAGCTGTAGTTCCTGTCGGGCATCCCAGCATAAGGAGCATAGATTATATGCAGTGGTGTTGGATTGGCCCGATCATTGAGCGTGAAAAAATAAACCTATTAAGCATAGAAAACAACTCATGGACTGCTAAGGTCGCTAACTATGGAGCAAACACAGAAACACCGACTAAAGCAGCAGCTTTATGCTTTCTTAAAATGAAAGGAGTGGATGTATGAGTGTAGAATCAACTAATTTAAATGGAGATCCTAATGAATAATTTAGAAAGACCAATATGGATTGAAAGATATGCTAAAGGTGATCAGAGCACTCTGAATGAGCCTTGCTATGAGGAAAATGAGACAGGTGATATATACAGAGTCACCAATTGCCTTAGCAAAGATATTCATTTCCATAATCTGAATAACGACTACAAACTCGATACATGGCACTATAACAGGTACATGTATGAGACCAGAAATAACGAAGATTGGGGTAATCTGGTGTTTACCAATGTTACTCAAGATGGTTCTTATTTCTATTGTAGTCAACGTGGTGTTGGCATAGGTGAAGAAGTCCACATGCACTATGATAACAATTATGTGAGGGTTGAAATAAGCCCTAAAAGCTTAGCAATTATTGTATTTCCAGATCATCCGGACTATGACAAGTTTAATGTTGAAGAGGAAGAAGTAGAGCCTACGCCAGAAGATGTTCCAGCAGTATTAGGCAAAATGTTGGTTTACTGGAACCATCGCTAAGAAAATATGAGGAGAAATACTATGAGAACTATGACAGAAATTAAAGAGATCTATAAACTCGGAAAACGTAGAGAGGAGATTCAAAGATACCTAAGTGAGATAGGGTTTACTTTATCAAGATCTAACCACAATTCTAGTGTAAGAATTGAAGTAGACTTGATGAGTCGAGTTGACCTGAGAGGAGATATTACACTTCTAAAAGCTATAGAACGCGGCTATTTAGCTGAGCTTGAAGAGGTTGAGCAAGAGCTACGAATGAAAGGCATTGTAGACTTAGAAATATAATGTTAAATTAAGGAGATATATCATGTCAAAATTAAAGCCAGGTGTAAAGCCTAAATCTAAGAAAGAAATTAAACCTGAGATTGAGTACACCACTATCTCAGGCAAGTATGCTAAGCGATTGACAAAAGAGCAACTTCATCAGTTGGGCGTAGATGATGTGACTAATAAGTCTTATACCTTCTTAGTCTCACTAGCTTTTGCTGGTACAATCAAATTAGGAGATATTGTAGTTGTTAGAAGCTACGATATATTCCTAAAAGCCAATGTCTTGCGTTTTGTAAAAGTTGTGTCCATACATCCTACTCCGATGATCGAAGAAGAACATCTAGAGAAGTATAAGTGGGCATTTCAGCGTATAGACACAAATGAAATTGAGGTATTAGAGAAATTACAAGCCGAAGGAAAAATCGGTGCTGGTTTCTACGATGATGTACCATTCAGCAACTATGAACTAAAAACTATTATCTGAGGAGATAAATAATGAAAATTACATTAACTTGCATTACTAAGAACACTTGGACTATTGACGATACTGATCTAGCTGCTTCAGGAATAGACTGGGATCACATGAGACAAGATCAAGGGATAATGCCTTGGGAGGCTATTCCTCTAGAAAAGATTGAAGATTACGTAGCAGACTATGTGGATTGTGAAGAATCTGCTAAAAGTCTTTTTGGCGATACGGCTTATGAAGAGTTTGATGTCAAAGTAGAATTAGATAGAGACAGCTGGTAAAAGGAGACTGACATGCCTATTGTAACAACTCGTAAATGGTTTACAGCAGATGCTCTGAAAATGGGACTGATGGAAACATCTATCACTGAAGAGTTTATTATTAATCTAGTGTATAAAAGAAACGTTGACAAGTATGTTGTAATAACATGGACAGAGGACCAGGAAGTTCCTCGTAAGCATTGCTACTATAAAGCTGAAAAGCACTACAACTCTCTTCGTGCGGCTCAAAATTATTACAGCCGCATGTTGAGACAGCATCATGCCAAACGTATCAAATATGGAGAAGCAGCTTAATGGATACACGATTTACTGACTGCATAGGAGACTGTTTAACGTCTTGTGATAAGGTGTTAACAGTTCTTGAAGATGCTTTCATTGCAGCCGAAGAGTTCAATGAAGAAGCAGCAGCGACACATTTAGCTAAAGCTCGAAATCAAATCTACAAAGGTTCAGCAGTACTAGAAGATCTATTATTGTTATTAGAATCTAGAGAGTCTGATGACGATCATTAGAAATGAATATCGCTATACAATAGATGGCTGGTTTACTGAAACAGCATTGGTAGAAGGCTATGTAGAGACAGCTAAGAGACAAGATCTGGAACTCAGAATGACAGTCTCTCTTAAGAATGCCTACTTTGTAAACTTCTACTTCATTACTCTTTTTAAGGGTGATGATGTTATAGAGTCCAAGCGGGTAAGGGAATTGAAACCTGCCCGTAAGGTCTTTACAGCATACTGTATGAAGTACCGTCTAAATCACGAAAGATACAACCCCCAATAAGGGGGTTTTAAATCAAATTAATGGGAAATTACCATGATACTTACTAAGAAAGAACTAGTACAATTACTAAAATTCAGTACTATGCCTGATGAACAGCAACTCAAAGTAGAGTTTATTCGAACAGAGCTCCAAGAGAAGGCCGCTAAAGTGCTGGAAGAAATGGAAAAGCTAGAAAAGGCAGAAATCAAGTCTAAGGCTAAGGTTAAAGCAGAAGTTAAAGCTAAAGCTAAGACTAAACGTAAATCACCAACTGTTGAAGTACCTTTTGAAACTTTACCAAAGTTAGTCAGGTCAGGAGCTGAAGAAAGGCTTAAGAAGATCTGTAATGCTTCTTACTTCAAAGACGGTAATATGGACTTGTATGTGCATAAAGATTTGAAAGAACAGGTTGAAGAGACTCTCTTTGATCTAGCTCAAGATCTAGGACATCCTATAGTTCAAATCAGAAAAGCAAACACTAAAATTTGTAAGAAGGTGCCTGCTTTTAGGTTTGTAGTTAAGTTTACAAACAAAGATGAAGCTAAGGCTAGAGCACTAGCACATGATCTTCGTACTGTATTGGATTTACGATCTACAGCACATAGTGATATTCGAAAAATGTTGGGAGCTATTGAATGAAATACAAAATCTCTAACACAGATATGCCTGAAGTATTAGACATAGAAGTTAAGTCTAGAAGGATTGAAAGAGTAGCAGAACATTTTAGTTATGGGAGGGATGTTCAGTTACAGCATAGCTTTACTCTTCATGTTGACAAGCATAACACTGAAAATGATTATGTATGTTTTGAAATACAAAAGAATAAATTAGGTGGTATGTTAAAACGCCTAGATAATCTTCGAAATAAGATGTTTGAAGAAGATATTCAAGTATTAAAAGAGGAAGAAGAATATGAACAGAAGTTGGAAATGGGTGAACTTCATAGAAGCTATCAAGAACATTCAGAAGACCAATCTGTAGAGAATTCTGAACCTAGTGAAAAGAGAAATGTTCTTACTAGAGAAGAATTTGAAAAACTAGCCGAAGAGTTAGAAACAGATAGATTTGTACAAAAAATACTAAAACTACCTATACTTCTAGATCAGCATGTATGGAGTATACACCAAGATCAAAACTATATAGGATATTATTATTGGGTTGTGTATAGATTGGCTAAAGACGATCCTGAGGATTTAAGAGTATTCTTTGATAGTGCTAGCATTAGAAGTCTTATGACGGAAAATAATAGGAACACTAAATGGAAAATGTATCCTGTTTATAAAGACAAAGATGATAGGTATGTTTGTACATTCTTTGCAGATCTAAAGAACGCTAAAGAATTTATCTACAAACTAAGCTACTATCTAGTCTCTGTTAAGTTTTAATCTATATCCCCTCTGGGTGCCTTCGGGCATCTAGAGGGAACCCTTTATTTTTTTTTTTCAAATTTACACTATAAATAAATTCACACTTCTGTAGATACACAAAAGTAAAAACTCTTAAAATTCATGGAATTAGAAACCTGTTAAATTAAAGAGAAAGTTCACCACAAGTGGTTTAGACTTGTAGAGGATCTGATCTTTTGTGAAAAAGCAGTCCCCTCTTAAGGTACCTCTCAAGGTCTCTAAGAGCTAAACTTCTTGGGAACAGTTCTCTGAGTTAATCCTTTGTTGTTGTTTTTCTTTATTGTTTTTTATATAAAAGTAATTAATAGATATTTATTTATTTATTATTAATTATAAAAGATAATAAAAGAATATTATTTATTATTATTTATAATAAAATAATATATTATAAATGATTATTAAATGAAACCCAAAGGGTACCCAAAGAGGGGAAATTTTGAAGCACGTGACTTTCTCGCCACAAATTTTTTGAAATTTTTTGAAATCTTTTGAAACCTGTAGAAGGTATAGTGTAGAGTTGCTTTACCGCAATACTTAAAGAAGCCTAGTGTGTATAACTGCTATTTAGACTGAGAATATGTTCTGTTATTGTCTATAATGTGCATAGTAGTTGTGTGCTCTGGGAAACGCTGCAAGCTTGTAGCGGTTTAGCAATTCTACAGTATATCTCCTCAGGTATGCTTGATGTTCGGTTCGTTTTCGACTAACCATTGCAAATGAACAAACTCGTCTATTATTTGGACTGCATAAGTGATATCTTAGGAGTAATCTTTCCTCTAGCTCCTCTGGGTGATATCATCGTATTAGTCCGTTATAAGCCATCATAGGTTAGTACTTAGTGTACTCTATGGTGGCTATTTTTCACTTTCAAAAATAAAGGGACAACAATATGTCTATACCAACGCCTCCAGGCTATGTTAAGCCTTTACAGCGTAAGAAGAAAGTGACTGAAAAGAATGCCAAGAAGAAGATGCATAAAAGGAACTTTGATCCTATTGATGCACTTGTTGATAATTATGAAAGACTGCTCAAAGAAGATGAGTACTGGTGTGCTATACGTGATGGCTCTATGGAAGCCTACATTAAAAAGCATAATAGATCCCTCAAGGCAGTCAGGTATTCTGCTGTCACTCATGCGGCTATCTTAGCACAAATCAGTAAAATCGGCGAGAGCCTTCTTAGATATGGCTATGGTCGTGTACCAGAGAATGAGCCTGAAGAAAAAGCCGTTCTTGCTCCATTCATTGTCAATCTAGATGATGGTGATTTCCATGAAATCAACGGAGATTAAAGAATGGGTGTTAACTTACATACTGCACAAGCTCAAGTCTACAAAGAGTTATTTGTGGATCAAAAGTTTAGATATGTTACAGCTTGTTGTTCTCGCGGCTTTGGCAAGTCTTATCTTGCTGCAACTGCTGCTGTCACTGCTGTCTTTGAACTTTTAGAATTGGATGAAAGCATACCTAACAAAAATGTCTACATTATTGCACCAACTTTTGATCAAGTTAGAGACATCTATTTTCCCTTGTTGGTTAATGACTTTGGCATTGATCGGTATACTACTAGATATCCTTCTGCTGATACGGGCAAATTCAAATTTCCTAAAGGAGTAGAGCTTAGGCTTGTGTCTTTTGAATCTGTAGAGCGTTTACGTGGTAAAGGGTGTTATTTCGCTGTACTCGATGAGATAAGTTCTTGGATAAAGAAACCAGGAGCTAAAGAAGCTTGGCAAGGTATTATTCAGCCATTAATAACTACACGTTGGTCGCCTCAAAGGGCTGCTGATGTAGGATCAAGAAGCCCAGGAAGAGCACTCATCATTAGCACTCCTAAGGGCTATAATTTCTTCTATGATATGTGTATGTATTCACAGACTGATGATCAATGGGGTTTTTATCACTTTGATTACACGAAGTCTCCTTTTCTAGATCCTGAGGAGATAGAAAGAATTAAACATACGCTAGATCCTATAGAGTTTGCCACGGAGTATATGGCGAGCTTTGAAGACTCAGGGAATAATGTGTTTTATTGTTTTGATAGACAGAAACACATAACCGATGAGGTTGGAGACTTTAGAGATGATGAAGACATACACTGTGCTATAGATTTTAACGTGGGTATCCAAGCAACATCCTTCTTCGCTGTTCGTGGAAAGCAAATGCATTTCATTGATGAGTTTAAAGGACATCCTGATACAGAAACGTTAGCCAAATCGATAGCTGAACGTTTTAAAGGACACAAGATCTATGCCTATCCTGACCCATCTGGAAGAGCTAGAAAGACTTCTGCCGCTGTTGGACGAACTGATTTTAGTATACTCGAGTCCTATGGCATCCGATGCAGAGCTCATAAGGCCGCACCACCTATCATCGATTCTGCAGCTGCAGTTAACCGTAAACTACTATCTGCAGCAGGAGATATTGAAATGTTTGTGCATCCCAGATGTAAAGGAACGATTAAATCGCTTGAGAGAACTGCATGGGTGGATAAAAATCCAGATACAGCAACTATCGACAAGTCCGAAGGCGTAGAACACTTTTCAGATGGAGTAAGATATGCCACGGAATATTTATTCCCAGTACAGTCAGGAACTAAGAAAACTGTCAGAGGCTTCGGATTCTAACTGTGATTGTATTACTGTAACCCTCAGAGGAGATATCTTACAGATAATTTCTAATGTAGGTGGTGAGTATAGTCTACAGATTGATGAAGCCAATATAGCAAAAGCTTTTAAAGAATTGACAAGTCTTGATACTTCTGACAAAAAGGTTATAAGAGATATTTTAGCAGTTTCTTTGTTTGAATCTCTTATAATGTTAAGGAATAATTTAAAGGAGGTCTCGGATGGCGAGGGCTAGAATAAATCAGATATCAACTGATGTTGTGACTGATTCCGGCAGTGTTCTTTGGTCTATTGTTAGAGGAGAACAGCTAGAATTACCTATTGAATTGACATTCATTGAAGATGTTATTTCTGTTGCCTCTAATTTGACATTTGAAGCTGTCATAATAGAAGGACAAAATACAGGTGATGGTTCTTATCCTATCACTGTAGAGCCAGCAGGAGACCAAATTACACTTAATGTAAGAATCCCTTCTTTTGTTGGTGTTTGGAACTCAGGCGGTGCCTACACAACAGAAGAAATTGTGTCTTATAGTGGATCCTACTACAAACGCATTGCAGGTATTGCTGTTGTAGATCCAACGTCTCCTGATATTTCAACTGATTGGGAAGAAACAACATTAAATACAATTTATGTTCAGATACCTAATACAGTGTCTATCAGTCCTGCCTGGAGTGTTTTACCCACAGTAGGCTATCCAGTATATGGTTTCTTTGAATTACGCATAACTGAGAACAGCAACCCTGTGTATGTACGCAGTTGGAAACCTGTACGTGGTATGTTAGAAATACTCTTCAGTCCTACTCACCAAGTTCCAGATCAATAAGGTGTAGACTATGGCTAAGAAGAAAATTACTATAGATTCTAAGAAAGTTGTATCTGTAGACAATATTTCCAAAGTAAAGAGTGTTTATAGTGCTTCTTATCCTACTACATCTAGCACTATAGCTGCCCTAAAAGACATTAAGACTACTATAGCAGTAACTCCTACAACAGATTCTGAAGAAACTCTTCAAGTTGAGATGAGCACAACGCTAGCTGCTAGTGTAGGTCTAGAGGGTCTTTATGAAAGACTATCAGATGCTGCTATAACATCTGAAACTTTACAATTTAATGCTGGTGCAAGATTAGACGACGACTATGTTTCAAATATACATGATTCATTGTTTTATCTAGGAATTAAACCTGCTAAATATGAAACGCTTGATGTGTCAGAAGTGTTTCAAACAGTAACACAGTTTATCCGTAAGTTCGATGAAGGTCCATACTTTGAAGAAGATTATCTATTAGCACCAACAGATTACTTTAGTAGGCAAATGCTTTTACAAGAAGTCTTTTCCATAGACTTTGATAAAGGCGTTTTGTTAGAAGATCTTGAAGTTAATACAGTATTTGAAATAAGCTATACTAAACCTTTCTCTGAAGATCTTAATACTGGTGATAGTTTCTCTAGAATTGTTGATTTTAACCGAATCTATACTGAACAATTAGATGCAACCGATGATGTTTTAGGCGAGGCTAATATCGATGATGATCAAACAGTTCTGTTTAACAAGATCTTAAGTGAAACTCCTACTCAAACCTCTGACACTAATACGATATACAAAGACATCGATAAGCCTTTTACAGAAGAGGCTAAAGAAGTTACAGATACTAATGACATATTATTCAATAAACTAAAACTTGAAAGCCTAGCAACTTCAAATATCATAACTAAAGATATCTCTAGACCTGCTGAGAGTTCAGCATATTTCTTAGAGGACTATCTTGTAGATAATGGAGACTATCTCGTCTATGGTGCTAGTGCATATGATTACTTCTCAGCTGGATTTGGGAAGCCTGTTACAGAGCCTACTATAGTTTCTTCTGAAACCTTTAGTAGAATAATTGCTTTCAATAGAACTTTTGAAGAGCCTTTAGAAGCTACTGATGATGTTCTTGGTGAAGCAAATATAGACGATGATCAATATGTAGTGTTTGGAAAGACACTTCCCTCAGATTCTGTTTCAGCGTCTGAGCTGCAATATAGCAATATACAGCCTTATATTGACGAGCAAGATGTTAATACCTCTGAATCTGGCTCTACTAACCTTCAAGATTACTTCCTTGCTGACTTTGTCAAGCCAGGTTTTATTGGAACAAACACCACTTTTTAAGGGTATTTTTAAATGATTACTGAAAACCTAAAAGCTAAAGGCTCTCTTTCTCTAGTATTGACTGATGAGAATGGAAATGTTAAGCAGTCTGACACTCACAACCTCGTTGTAGATGCTGGTCTTGCTTGGATTACTTCACGTATGGTAGGGACTTCTGATAACGCTATGCGTTATATGGCAGTAGGTTCTGATGGTACAGCTGCGGCAGCGGCACATGTAGGATTGTTATCACAGATTTCTAATCGTGTGGCTCTTGACAGTACAACACGATTAACCACTACAGCAACTAATGACTCAGTACAGTATGTTTGTACTTTTGGTGCTGGTGTATCTACAGGTGCTATTCAAGAAGCGGGTCTTTTTGAGGACACAACTGGTGGTTCTATGCTTGCACGTACAGCATTTAGTGTTATCAACAAAGGCGCTCTTGATACACTGACTATCACTTGGAAAATCACTATCGCTTAATGACATCTATTTAGAGGGCTATCTATGGCTACTATTACTACTCGCGAAGTTGGAGCTACCGCCAAAGGTAGTCCTTTGACTAACGCTGAAATGGATAATAACCTTATCAATTTAAATACTGATAAGGCTGAACGTAATACTGTTCAATTTTATGGAAAGAATACTTCAGGTGTAACTATCACTAAAGGCACTCCTGTAATGGTTACAGGTACGGTAGGTGGTTCACCTAACTTGACCTTTGCCGCTGCTGATGGTCATGCTGCCGATCAAAAATACATGATTGGTATTGCAACTGAAGACATGATTGATAATGCCTTTGGTTGGGTTACTCAATTTGGTGTTATATCTGAAATAGACACTTCTACATTTTCTGTAGGCGATATTCTTTACTTTGATACAGACAATCTTGGTCAATTGACTAATCTTAAACCAGATCACAATGTTGTAGAAGCAGCAATTGTGCTGATTTCTGGTGCTGGTAATGGCGAGATTCAAGTACGTGTACGTCTGATTGATGGTGCGGCCAGTCAATACCTAGATGCAATTCACGAAGACATTGCTGACACAGCTGTTGATATCTTTGTATACGACACCCGTCTAGATAGCGATGGCGGAGCGTGGCGGTCACGCACGCAGCACACAAGCTGGTACCAAGAGACACTGAACACGGCTACTCGTGGTAGTCGTAAAGAGTTTCCTGCGGTTGCTGTGATTGTTGCTGAAGTTACTGGAGTTACTGTCTATGACGGTGATGACCCATCGCTGCCTATGTGGAAAGTGTTTACTATTGGTGGTGGCTCAAACAATATGACTGCTGTTTCTATGTTAAATGGCGTTATGTCTATTTCCTCTGGTTCTGACGGTGCAACTAACAAAGGTGCTTGGGTACTTTATTTCCTT
>Ga0102948_1000229_pt1 | contig 21267 bp, 25 predicted proteins | sample SalPonA_A_H2O_MG_FD_78211 | JGI IMG/M metagenome (GOLD analysis project Ga0102948, IMG submission 78211) | Water microbial communities from South San Francisco under conditions of wetland restoration - Salt Pond MetaG R2A_A_H2O_MG | ecosystem: Environmental > Aquatic > Non-marine Saline and... | reverse complement strand
GGTTCAAGGCACGATCAAACGGGACGCCTCGGCTTCACGATGCCTTTTTCTCTTCTTTTTCCGCGCGGCCGACCGGTGGGACCCCATCGTTTGTCATGGCCTGTGGCAGGAGCGTAGAATTTGGTTTGTCCGCTCGAAACGCAGATGAAACCCTTCTTTTCAGCCTCTCTCATCAGCCTCATGAACGGCGAAACCCAGCTTTCGGTCAGCCAAGTTTTTCCATGATCAGATCGGTGATTTTTTGGACGAGGGCTTCGTCCACATCAGCAGTCTTTGATCCGCCTTTTACTTCGCAGCCGCAAGCTGCTGGCTGCGGCATCGTATTCACCGTGGATTCACCGGCATCGCAAAGTTCGCACTCCTTTAATTCATCCAGACGATGGTCCGGCATGCCTAGCTTCTTCCGTAGTTGGATGAGTTCTCTAAGCTTGTCTTGTCCGTATTGTTTCGGACCACCGATCTGCATGGTAATGGTTACAGTCTGACAGAAAGCGTCCGTATTTTCCATCTTCCAATAGGCGTCTTCGACGTCCTTACCCCAGCAAATCACACCATGATTCTGCATTAGGATGGATTGGTGCTTCTTGGCCAGCGCACCCACTTCACGCGCATTTTCCGGCGTGCCGGGGGTTTGGTAACTGGCGAAGCCGATCTCCCCGAGAAAGACTTCCGGCTCGGGAATCAGGCAAGAGGGGGGAGTAACGCCGGCCACGGCGAAAGCCGTGGCATAGACAGGGTGCGCGTGCACGCAGGATTTTGCCTTCGGCTCGTTTTTCATGATGCCGAGGTGGGTATTGACTTCGGACGTGCGTGGACGGGTGCCGGCGACTTGATTGCCATCCAGATCCACCATGCAGATATCGTCCGGAGTCATAAAGCCTTTCGAGATGAGCGTCGGTGTGCAAAGCACCAGATTGTCGCCGACGCGGACGGTGATATTGCCCCCGTTTCCGTCGACATATCCCTTGTTCCAGATACGCTTACCGATGTGGCAAATGCGCTCCTTGAGCGCATGAATCTGGGGGGAGTAAAAGAACTTCTCCAGTTCGGTCGCGGTCTTAGGGTCTCCGCCCGGCTTCCAGTTGTATTCGGCATCGGGCAGGACCGGGGTGTGGATTTTCGGACTTAGGGGCTGAGCCGTTACTGCCGCTGCGGGAGATGCGGTCCTGCCGCGATGCTTGCGTAGAATGTCGCGTGCCATCGGAGTCAGCTTGGCATTTTCAGGGACGGTGCTCAGGCACTGTCCTTGTTCAAGCAACTTCTCGAGGTCTTTTGCCGTGTATAATTTGCTCATGATGTCAGATTTTTTCGCGCTTAGCCTGTCGGCTATTACTGGTAATTAATGCTTGGGATTTTTGAATGAAATAGAAGTCAGGTCTTTTTGTCGCCGAGTAGACGGGACCTCGAAAACAGGTGTTTGGATCATCACGATCAAGGGTTCGCGTCAGGTGGCAGAAAGGTATAGCGGTCGAGAATTGCTACATTGATCGCGTCGATTAGGATTGGATTTTCAAAAGGTTGCGTTGCCTCTGCACCTTCGACGTAGAGGATCTCGTCGCCCCGCCCCGCACCCAAATTATCGTAAACAATCGGTGTAGCGGCTTGGCTGAGCCCCTTGTTCTTGCCACAAAGCTCCTCCCGCCCCATAGGACTGACCACCAGCCAACGGGCACCTCTAAACTGAGGGGCTCCCTGACTGAGCGTGACTGTGCCGATGACGCGTCCGGGTTTCATGATTCGTCGATTATGCCGATAACCTGGTTGCGAATCGGAGACATGGAGTCGTGCACCTGCTCCTGAGTCCAGGACCCATCGGTGGTGATAAAAACGCGAGCGTGTCGGCCGGCGCCAATCGGATCGATTGCGGCAAAGGGCATACCCGCTTCGACCCCAACCTCGTCGACCGGTGTGCAGAGTACAATCGTCTGCCCCTTAAAGCTGGGGTGCGCGACCGTAGTCGTGGCGTAACCATCTATGCGGGCCTGAATCATGCGCCGGTCATGTTGAGCTGGTCCACGAGCGCGCAGCGCCGGAACCGGGTGAATGTCTTGGGAGTCGTGATCCCCTCGCCCGTTGTCGTGGCGATGGAGAAGCTGATGTAGCCCTCGCCACCCATGCCAAGGCCAGCCACGCAAGGGCCATTCTTGACGAAGAGCGTCGTGTCCATGGCCTGCCCCATTTTCGTCATGTGGGCAACATTCATGGTATGGACCATGGCCGAGTGCTTATAGCCGTGTTCCGACTCCTTCGCGATGCGGATGGCATCCTCAAAGCATCCGGCCCTCACGATCGGGAGCAACGGCATCATTTGCTCTTCTTCGACGAGAACATCGTCCTCCTCTGTTTCTGCGATCAGCATCTCAATCTTTGAGTTGATATTGAGACCCGCGATAGCGGCCAGCCTGGCGGGGTCGGCCCCCACATATTCTCGATTGAGGACGGCGTGTGAGCAGCCTCCGTCGCCATTTTTGAAGTCAAAAACCTCCTGTTTGATTTTTTCCACCTGTGTCCGATTAAGCAGGACGGCGCCGTTTCGTTTCAAAGCATCGAGCGTCTTTCTATAACTGTCACCCACCGCTATGATTTGTTTCTCACCGATGCAGAGCAGATTGTTGTCGAAGCCCCCACCGAGAATGATATCTTTTGCGACCTTATCAAAGTCGAGCGCGTGGCAGTCATCGACGACGACCGGGGGATTTCCGGGCCCCGCGCAAATTGCGCGCTTGCCCGTCTTCATGGCCGCATCGACCACACCTGGACCCCCTGTGATGCAGAGCAAGTCGATTTCATCGGAGGCGCAAAGCTCGTTGAAGGAATCAAGTGAGGGTTTTTCCACCGTGCAGATCAAGTTCTCGATACCAATGGCTGCCTTAATTGCCTCGTTGAACTCGTTGACCGCCAGTGCGGCACAAGACGCGCCTCCCGGGTGCGGGTTGAAAACGATGGCGTTTCCCGCCGCGACCATGTTGACGATGTTGCCCGCCATGGTTGGAACCGAGTGAGTGACCGGAGTGATACTGCCGATCACCCCCCATGGAGCACACTCCTCCATCGTTATGCCGAAATCACCGCTCATTCCGTAGGGGGTCAAAAACTCCGTGCCCAGGACATTTTTGATACCATGGAGTTTGGCGATTTTATGGTCAAGACGTCCAATCCGGGTCTCTTCAAACTCAATCCTGCCCCAGCGATCCGCGTGGTCGGCGCACATTTTTTTGACGATTTCAATCACCTTGGCACGACCGGCGAATCCCTGCCGCTTGAGTTGCTCGAATCCACCACGGGCGGCACGCGCGGCGCTGGTTGCATCCGGGTAGACCCCGTGTCGGCCACCGCTTGTTTTGACCGAGGGTGTCGCATGGGACACCGGCGACGGCATGGCGGCGGAGGGATTTTTTTTGAGTGCCGACAGAACCTCGGTCACTACATCGCGAATTGCGGCTTCACTCAATTGACTCATCTAAAAAGCACTCCTTTTTTTTAACTGTTTTTTGAATCATAGGTCGTTTTCCCTTCGATGCTGACGGTATCGACCAGGCCAACGATCGCTGCATCGACTGGCATCGACTTCAGGCCGTCCGCCTGACGGGCGGAACTGCCCTGAGCCAGCATTACGAGTTCACCTTCTCCGGCGCCGAGCGTATCGATAGCAACGATGGTGTTCCCGCCGGGCTTGAAGCGTGAGGGATCCACCGGGTCGACAAGCATGGGACGAACCATAAGGAGCTTTCGCCCCCGCATACTTTCGTCCTTCTTCGTCGAAACGATGGACCCGATGACTTTACCCAGATACATAAGGGTTATTTCGCGTTTACGCGTTTTGCTTTTGCTCCGGGGACGACCAAATCGGTATCGTCGTGCGGACGGGCGATTACGTGAGCACTGACTACTTCGCCGTAGCGCCCTGCAGTCTCGGCTCCAGCTTCGATCGCTGCGTTTACGGCGGCGACATCGCCAGTTACGATTGCGCTGACGAGCGCGCTGCCAACGCCCTTCATCGGGCCGGTCAGTTCGACGTTTGCTGCTTTGAGCATCGCGTCAGTGCCTTGGACAAGAGCGACGAGGCCCTTGGTTTCGAGTATTCCGATTGCTTGTTTTGCCATAATATTTTTTGGATTAAAATTTTGAGGTTGGTTTAAATTTAACGAGAGAGATTTAGCTGCGGGATTCGCTTTTGCTTTGTTTGAAACGATAAACTTCGCGGGCGATTACGAGCTCTTCATTGGCGGGAATCACGCAGATTTTTATTTTTGAGTCAGGAGTGCTGATGATGCCCTCGGCCCCGCGAATCGCAGCTTCATTGGCCGCGGCGTCGATCGAAACACCAAGAGCTTCCAGGCCCGCGCAAACGCGCGCACGCAAAGCCGGATCGTTCTCACCAATTCCGGCAGTAAAGGCAATCGCTTCGGCACCACCCATTTTAAAGAAAAAGGCTCCCGCCCAATGGCGGATGCTCTCGATCAGTGCGTCGACGGCCAAACGCGCCTCGGGATGGCCGCTGGCCGCTGCTTCGCGGATATCACGGGCGTCATTGCTTATGCCGGAAAGGCCCAAGAGGCCACTTTCTGTGTTGAGCTGGCGCTCGGCCTCCTCGACTGACAGGCCGAGCATTTTATTGACATAAGGGATCGCCATCGAGTCGAGATCGCCGACGCGGTTGTTCTGTGGTAATCCGCTTTGCGGACTAAAGCCCATGCTGGACCCAACCGCTACACCGTCACGAATGCCAACGACGGAACTGCTGCCTCCGAGGTGGCAGGAAAGCACGCGCAAAGTTGACCCCGAATAATCGCCCGGTCCATTTACATAAAGACCACGCGCGCGGCGCGCCACCGCTTCGTTTCCGAGAAGTTCGGCCGAACGCTCGGCAATATACTTGTGGCTGGCCCCATGAAACCCATAGCGCCGCACACCTAGATCGCGCCATTGCTTGGGAATCGCATAGGCTGTAGCGGCGGGTTCGACCCACTGAAAAAACGCGGTCTCAAACAGAGCGACACGGGTAACTGAGGGCAGCTTCGCTTCAAAACAGCGGATTCCCTCCGCATAAGCAGGATTATGAGCGGGCGCAACCTCCTTGAAGCCGTCCAGCGCAGCGAGCACGCGCTCATCCGCTTCGACACAGCCACTCAGATCTTTACCCAGCACCGTCTTGAAGCCAACCGCATCCAGTTCGTTGCCGGACACCAGATAACCCTCCGTGATCAAACACTCCAACATTGCTTCGATGCAGGGCGTGTATTCCGTGACGCGCTCAAAGCCACCTTTGGCCAACAATACGGCCTGCGTATCGTCGATTTCAAAAAGACGATACTTGAACGAAGTGGAGCCGAGATTCGCAACGAGGATTTTCATGGACACGGGAGGCAGCTGTCTCGGTTGCTTAATTTATCGTTGAGACTGGCCGCCGGAAGATGGTCTTGGGAGAGAACGGTTACCCCATCCAGCTGCCCAGTTTGCTCAAGTCATCGTGGGGACGGGGGATCACCTGGACCGCAACCACTTCTCCAATTTGTCCTGCGGCATCAGCTCCGGCCTCGATGGCGGCTTTGACCGCAGCAACGTTGCCAGTGAAGAAGGCAGTGACCAGACCGCTGCCGATCTTTTCCCAGCCGGTCATTTGCACCTCGGCTGCTTTCAGAGCAGCGTCGCATGCTTCCATGAGGGCAACAAAACCCTTACACTCGATCATTCCAATTGATTCTTTTGCCATAATAAAAATCTCCTTAATCAGGTTACACTTCAAAGTATTTGAGGAGGTCATCGTGCGGACGCGCGATGACATGAGAGGCGACCAGTTCGCCCACGTTATTGGCAGCTTCAGCGCCTGCTTCGACTGCAGCTTTGACGCTGCCAACGTCGCCCTTGACCAAGACGGTCAAAAATCCGCCGCCGATGGAAACTTGCTTGACCAGGCGCACAGACGCGGCCTTCGCCATGGCATCACAGGCCTCGACCGAACCGGTCAGACCCTTGGTTTCTACTAATCCTATGGATTCGCTCATGATAATTGTGGTTTGTGTTTATGGATGTGTTGATTGAAAAAAAAACGGTCTGGTCAGACTTTGGTTCATCTCAGGAGTTCGCAGGGCACCTCAGGACTGAAGCCGCAGGCGTTGCCCTCGTCGGTATCGATATGGACCTCCAGCTTGAAGGCGGGGTCAACGCGGACAAAGATGCGGTCAAAGGTCACCCCGACATCGCCGCCAACCCTCAGTTTCATGTATGACTTGTCAGCTACTCCGTAGTGACCGGCATCCTCAGGAGCCATGTGCACGTGCGGTGCGGCACGGATCACGCCCTCGTTCATTTCGAGAAAGCCGGCCGGACCCATTAACATGCAACCCGGAGTGCCTGAGATGTTGCCGGAGTTTCGCACCGGGATTTTGAAGCCGAGAGAAATCGCGTCGGTCGATGCAAGCTCGACCTGGTCAAAGTTCCGGCAAGGCCCGAGAATACGCAGGTTCGATATGACGCGACTGCGGGGGCCGATCAGCGTAACCGACTCCTCCGCAGCATACTGGCCTTCCTGATAAAGCCACTTCTTTGGCGTGAGCTGGTGGCCTTTGCCAAAGAGAATCTCGACCGATTCCTGCGAAAGATGGCAGTGCCGCGCGCTGATATTCACGACCAACGGGTTCGGACCTCTTGTCGAGTTGGCGCCCGATACTCGATTTTCCGCAGAAGCTTGCACGCCTGGCTCCGGATTCAAGTGCAGCTGTCGGCGCAGGCTTTCACGCACGAGTTGCGCGATTAAAGCACGATTGGGCTTTGAATTTGACATGGGATAAGCACTCAAAAATTTGGGAAACTTTTGTTTTATGGGTTTTTTTCAGGTCTAAAGTCAACATATATCTTGCCAAAATCCAAAATAATCCAAAATCTCGAACTATGTTAGCCCAAGAACGTCAGCAACAGATTCTGGCTTTGCTCGAAGAGCGTGGCACGGTCCGGACGATCGACTTGGCTGAAGAATTTCAAGTTACCGACGAAACAATTCGCCGTGACCTGCAACAGCTCTCTGACCACGGGCAACTCACCCGAATTCACGGCGGTGCCAGCAGCCTGAGCGGCCGGCCAAAATTACAATCCTTTTCCGAGCGGCGCTCGATCAACGTCGAAAAGAAGCGGGCCATCGCCCTCGCGGCAATCGAGTGGATAAAGCCGGGCCGGACCTACGCCTTTGATAGCAGCACGACTGTGTTCGAGTTGGTCACCTCCCTGCCCGATCTTCCCTATCGGGTCGTGACCAATGCTTATGCCGTCATCGACCACCTGATCGGCTACCAGCAAACGGAGCTCATTTCAACCGGCGGCCGCTATCATCCGAAAACCCATACTTTCGTGGGTGGAGACAGTTTCCAGTCGCTTCGCCACCACAACATAAGCTGTGCGTTTGTCTCCAGTATCGGTCTCGACCCCAACCGAGGTGCGGCCGAGGGTTTCGAGGAGCAAGCGCTATTCAAGGAGAATCTCGTTTTAATGGCAGAGGAGGTTATCCTGTTGATCGATTCCTCGAAACTGTTGCGCCGTTCAGAGTATTTCTTTGCCGGCATCCACCAGTTAACCCGGGTCATAACGGATCGGGGTGCCGATCCGGAAGTTGTCCGGAAACTCACCGCTGCCGGCTGTGAAGTGACGGTTGCGGATTAAAGTTTAAAATGATTTACCTCCAAAGAATTACCTCCAAAACTAAATCCTGCAGATAGCCCCTCGAATGCTCAAAAATTCAACAGCCCCCTACTGCTGCAAAGGCCTCGTGCTGGTGCTTTTTTTTATCGAGTGCTTCCAAATCCGTTTCTGTTTTTTCCACATTATCCATGAAAAGCGAAGATCACATTGAAAACCCCGACGTTGTCTTAATCGGCAGCGGAATCATGTCTGCCACCCTCGGCCTTGTGTTGAAGGAGATCGACCCCTCCCTGCGTATCCAACTCTATGAATGCGCGGACAAGCTGGGTGAAGAAGCATCCAACGGATGGCATAACGCAGGGACCGGGCATGCAGGGCTCTGTGAGCTGAGCTACACCCCCGATTACGGGCCAGATGGGGAAGTCGCGGTTGATAAAGCGATTGAGATCTTTAACCAATTCGAGCAATCGCTGCAGCTTTGGGGTTACGCCGTTCGCAAGGGCATCATCAAAGAGCCCAAAGACTTCATCAATCCGGTGCCCCATCTGAGCTTCGTTTACGGTCAGGAACAGGTCGATTTCTTGCGCTCCCGCCACCGGCAGATGTCGAAGCACCACTTCTTCCGTGAGATGGAATACACTGAGGACCGGGCCAAAATCCGTGAGTGGGCCCCACTTATCCTGGAGGGACGCGATCCGGAGGAGCCGGTGGCAATGACCCGTATGCCCGAGGGCACGGATGTGAACTTCGGTGCTCTTGCCTCGCTGCTGATTCAGTGGCTCGGCCAGCAGGAGGGCTGCGGTTTCGCATCCGGCCACCGCGTGACCGACCTAAGCCGGATCGCCGAAGGCGGCTGGCAGGTCGAGGTGAAGAATCTTGCGACGGGCGCAAGTTTTAAAAATACGGCCAAGTTTGTGTTCATCGGGGCCGGCGGCGGCAGTCTTCCGCTGCTGCAGCAATCGGGCATCCCTGAAGCGAAGGGATTTGGCGGCTTTCCGATCGGCGGTCAGTGGCTCGTCTCGCATACGCCGGAACTGGTCGACCAGCATAATGCCAAGGTCTACGGTATGTCACCCGGGGCCGCGCCCACCATGGCGGTGCCGCACCTCGATACGCGGATCATCGACGGAAAGAAGTCGCTCCTCTTCGGGCCCTATGCGGCATGGACAACCAAATTCCTCCACGAGAAAGGCAGCCTCTTCGACCTGCCCGGCTCGATCCGCCCGGATAACATCGCTTCACTGATCAAGGTCGGCATTCATAACATTCCGCTGGTGCGCTACCTCATCCAACAGGGCACCCAGAGCATGAAAACCCGCATGGGTGAACTACAAAAATTCTACCCTGCTGCGAGGGAAAGCGACTGGAAGCTGATCGATGCAGGCATCCGTGTCCAGGCGATCAAAAAAGAAGATGGCGATGCGGGTATCGTGCACTTTGGCACTGAGGTGGTCACGGATGCCGACCGCAGCCTTTCGGCCCTGCTGGGTGCCTCTCCCGGTGCCTCTGTATCGACCAACATCATTGTTGAAATCATCCAGAAATGCTTCTCAGAAAAACTTGCGGACAAGGCTTGCCACGAGAGGATGAAGACGATGATTCCGAGCTTCGACGTGGATCTAATACCCGCCGATCAGGCCGAATTGCAGGCCGATCTGAGCCGCGAAGCCAAACGATCGCTGAAGCTTATTTCCGAAAACCCCGCATCGAAGATTCAAATATAAATACCCCTATGCAAACATACATCGATTGTATTCAAAACCTCAGCGGCAAAATGCTGCTCGGGTGCGACGGTTTCGTAGACGAGACTTATGAGATCGTCGAAGAACGCAGGAGCGCAGATGACTATACCCCGATGCCAAAGGTAAAAAGTTTCGGCGAGCTGCTCGTGGAGCGTGCCGATGGCGGCATTGGTGTCGAGCTTGTCTGGAAGCGTCGCTGTGAGGGCGGTTGCGGCATAAATACGGGCCGAATTGCGGCATGCCTTGGTATCAAACCGATTCTTCCGGGCCTGTATGGTGATAAATCTATTGATCCGGCTTTCGAAGAATTCACCGACAGTTGCGAAATCCTCAGCCTCGGTGATCCGGCGCTAACCATCGCCCTAGAGTTTCCCGATGGGAAGGTCCTGATGAGTGACCTCCGCGCGGTTTCGAATTTGACGTGGGACGATATTGAATCACGGCTTGGACAGGCCAAGCTCGATGAAATTTTCGCGGATCTCGATGTCCTCGGCCTCGGCTACTGGTCGCTCACAGCAAATTTCGATGATATATTTGAGGGCTTCATGGCGCAGTGCTCAAAAGGCAATTTCCCAAAACGGATGTTTTTCGATTTTGCGGATATTAAAAAGAAATCCAGTTCGGCATTCATAAAGAGCCTCGACATGATCCGGCGCTACAACGACCGCATCAAGTTCACTTTGAGCTTGAACGAACACGAGGTCTTCGAACTGCTGAAGCGCATCGAAGTCGAACGGCCCGCCCTCGAGCCGGCCGCCATCGCGGATGTACTCAAAGTGGCTCGAAATAAAATCGGCTTTGACGAACTGGTCGTCCACACACCTGAATTCGGAGCGGCCTCGAGTGAGGCGGAAGGTGAGGCCTACGCCATGCAGGAAAAGCAAAGCAATGTGATTCGTCTCGCCGGCGCTGGCGACAGTTTCAACGGCGGCTACCTCTGCGCTTCGCTGAGTGATCTTTCGCTGAGGGAACGATTGGTTGTGGCCAATGCGGCAACCGCATTTTTTGTCTGCCATGCCACCGGCCCCACCCGCGAGCAACTTATCGCACAGATTGAAAAAGCAACGGATAAATAGGCGATGCGAACACATTACAAACTACCTCTTCTGGATCCGGAATCGATCGAAGGTTTCCAACACGTCGAGTTCGATGCTTGCGGGAACGATCCGCACGATTGGTCCGTCCACAGTTACACGCTTCGGGGCGGCCTGCAGGAAGGTGTTCAGGTCATCGAGATTGATAATGGTAAACTGCACTTCGCCATTCTTCCGACCCGGGGTATGGGCATTTGGAAGGCGGAGTGCGGTGGGATCGCCCTTGGTTGGGACTCCCCCGTCAAGGATCCGGTCCATCCCGCTTACATTAATCTCGAAGAGCGCGGTGGCCTCGGCTGGCTCAAGGGTTTCAACGAATGGTTTGTCCGCTGTGGCCTGAACAGTATGGGCGCGCCCGGCATGGATACCGTGACCGACTATAGCGGCAACGCCTACGAGGTGCCGCTAACGTTACATGGTAAGATTGCGAATATTCCTGCGCGCTCCGTCGACCTTGAGATTACTTCGGAGGCCATAACGGTGCGCGGTGAGGTGGATGAGGCAATGATGTTTGGTCCCGCCCTGCGCCTGATCACCGAGATACGAACCGAGTTGGGCACCGGCATCGTTACGATCACCGATACAGTGACCAATCTCGGCAGCAACCCGCAGGAACACGAGATGCTCTATCACATCAACTACGGAGGCAGCATTCTGGAAAAAGGCTCGAAGCTGGTGGCCCCATACAAACAGGTCGCTCCACGCGATCCGCGATCAGCCGAGGGCATTGAAGACTTCGATCTCTATGGCGCTCCCGAGCTCGGCTTTGTCGAGCAGGCCTACCTATACGAACTTGCGGGCAAGCGCGGCACCCGCGAGACCATGGTCATGCTGAAAAATGCCGACGGCAGCCAAGCCAGTCTGCTCCGCTATTCGCTCAGGGATTTCCCCTGTTTTACCCAGTGGAAAAACACCGCCGCCGAGGCTGACGGCTATGTGACCGGTCTCGAACCGGGCACCAACTACCCTAATCCGAGGCGTTTTGAACGGGAGAAAGGCCGAATCATCGCGCTCGACGGCGGCGATTCACGCACCACACATCTTTCGATCGAAGCTCTGGACACCAAGAAAGCGGTCACGGCTGCTCAACGGGAAATCAAGCAGCTGCAAAAAACAGTCAAGCCGAAGGTCCACCGCGAACCGCAGGAGCGTCTTTCGGGAGCTTAAAGGTCTACGCACTGCAAGCGGTCAGTATAGCGCTAACCTGTATTCCGAGGCCCCGGCCGCAATCAGTTAGCCCCTCGCCTGTGGTGGCTGTGATGCAGACAGCGTCGGCCGCGACCCCGATCAGCGCGGCAATGGATTCACGAAGCGCTGGAACCTTAGGGTCAATCCTCGGACGCGAGCATTCGACCGCGATCGAAAGGTGGCTGATCTGCCAGTCTCCCAGTTCGTCGAGTGCGATTTTGAGGTAAGCCTTGCTGTCGGTAATTCCATCCCGACACATCTGATCCGCAACGGCGCCGATTACGGTTCTTCCGGTTATGCCGCTGATTGCGTCGGTCACTGCATGCAGGATTACATCGGCATCGCTGTTGCCCTCCAAGCCGGGCGCGTCATCAAACACCAGCCCGCCCAAGACGAGCGGTTTGTCACATTCGCCCTGAACGAAGCGGTGACTGTCCAAGCCAAGCCCTGTTTTAACTTTCACGGGCAGGCGCGCCTTAGAGTTCGGGGAAGAACCGCCTTTTCTCGGCAAGGGCCGTTTCCGGACTGTCGGAGGCGTGAACCATATTCTTCATCATGTCCAAACCCAGATCCCCACGGATCGTTCCCGGAGCGGCCTTTGTCGAATCGGTCGGACCAAGCAAATCGCGGACTTTGGAGATGACGTCCTCACCGCGCAGAATCATCGGCATGACCGGTCGACTGCTCATGAAGTCCTCTATTTCCGGAAAAAAAGGTTTGTCTGCGACATGCGCGTAATGTTCGCGCAGGATCGCCCGGTCCAACTGCATGATTTTGGTGGCCACGATTTCGAAGCCGGCCTTTTCAAAGCGTGAGATGACTTCGCCGGCAGCACGCTTTTCCATGCAATCGGGCTTGAGAATGATAAGTGTTTCTTCCATAGGAGTTTAATACAAAAAGGAGGTGAATGGATCAGACCTTTTGCGATGACAAGTCCTTTTCCAGAATTCGGAGGGAAGCTTGGTTTCTCAAAAGGCGAAGTGCAGCAACAGATGCAGAATAAGACATGCGGCGAGCGCCGCCGCCAGATCATCGGCCACACACCCAAGTCCACCCGGTAGATTTTGCAAGCTCGCGATCCCGAAAGGTTTAAGGATATCAAAGAGCCGGAAAAGCACGAAGCCGGCTATCAAGACCGGCCAGCCTCCGTGCATCTCAATCAGGCCGCCGGATCCTCCCATCCCCAAAAAAACAAGGGGCATGGCCACAAACTCATCGAGCACAATCATGCCCGGGTCGCGCATCTGCAGGCGTTTCTCCGCGGCATCACAAAAAGCTACCGCCAGATAGCCGAAGAAAAGCGCCATGAGGATAAAGCCGAACAAAGTGCTGTAGTGGAAGAAGACGGCATACAGGCCAAGGCCAGCGAGACTGCCCCATGTTCCGGGCGCTTTTCTGATTCGACCGACCGGACCAAGGGTTGCCAGCGCGACGACCAGGTGCGTCGGTAGAAACCGCGTCCAAATCAGGTAACGCTCAAGATTGTGTATCATCTTTAACACCCTCTCCTGTAAAGACTGACCAGTATTTGATCATATATTGCATGCCAGAGGTCACCGTCAAAATCGTGGCCAGAACAAAGGAGGCCATACCGGCCCAGTGTAACCCGTCCAGCAGCATGACCGGCAATGCATTCGGAAAGTCCCGGCGAACCGCCAGGGCGAGAAGCAAAAGCACTGCCGCGACAATCTGCATCACCGTCTTGTGCTTGCCTGATTTTTCCGCGGCAAGAACAATACCGGAACTGGCGGCGACCAGGCGTAGCCCCGTAATCAAAAATTCACGCGTCAGAATAAGCAGTAGAAGTGGCAACACCCAGTCTTCGAAGACGCCTATTGCAAGGAGCGAAATAAACAACCCGACCATATAGACTTTATCGGTAAGCGCGTCCATGAGCTTGCCAAAGCTTGAAACCAGCCCCTGCTTGCGCGCCACATATCCATCAGCCCAGTCTGTCAGCGCGCCAACGACGAAAAGGATGAAGGCCAGTGTGCTGGCTCCCGTGAAAGGAAGGTAGAGCAAGGCAACAATCCCGAAAAGAATCGGGATCCGGGAAAATGTGAGCAGATTCGGAAGATTCACAGTCCCAAGGTTGTGCCCTCCTGCCCCATCCTGCACGCAAAAAAACCGGCAAAAGAGAATACGCTCGTTAGCCAGCTGGAACCGAACTTCATCATCGATAGAAAAAACCTCGATCCGCGCCTCTGCTCCCATTCGTTCGCGCGGCAGGTTCTTCTATTCCGAAGATAAGAGTTGGACATCCGCTGGATCCTAGGCTCTATCCTCAGCATTATGAAAATCGGCATTTACCCTGGTTCCTTTGATCCTGTCACCAATGGGCACCTCGATGTGATCAACCGCGCGCGGCGCATCTTCGATCGCGTAGTCGTGGCAGTCGCCCGTAATGCAGCAAAAGAGCCTCTCTTTTCGCCCGAAGAGCGTGTCCATTTACTTGAAGCCAACCTCGTCGACAGGCCGAACATCTCAGTCATTGCCTTCGACGGGTTGATTGTCGACCTCGCCCGCGAGCTCAATGCCAATGCATTGATCCGAGGACTGAGGGCGGTTTCCGACTTTGAACATGAGTTTCAGATGGCTCAGATGAACCGGCATCTTGACGAAAAGATTGAAACCATCTTTCTCATGCCGAATGAACGTTTCTTTTTCACCAGCTCGAATCTCGTGAAACAGGTCTTCAAATTCACCGACCGGGAGAAAAACCTCATTCCGGAAAATGTGCATCAAGCACTCAGCAAGAAGTTTGGTCACTGCGAGTGAAACAGGCCGGGAGTATTTACCGGAAATGTCCCGCTCCGATTCAACCGGTACGGTGAGAAATTCCCTCCGATACATGCGCCTGGTAGCCTCGAGAGCGTCTCAAATTTACCACTATGCAAAAAAGTAAAACAACTGCCGATAAACAAAAGCAAACCACGCTGGGAGTTGTTTTCCTGACGCTTTTCCTCGATCTGGTCGGCTTCTCAATCATCTTTCCACTCTTTCCCGCCCTCCTCGATTACTACCTTCCGAACGGCTCCGGTGATGGAAGTTTTCTTGGAGCTATCGTTGGCCAGTTGGATGCCTGGGCACAAGCCAGTGGAGCAGACGACCCCGCTTTGATGACGGCGGTTCTCTTCGGCGGTTTTCTCGGCTCGGTCTACTCCATCCTCCAGTTTATCTGTGCGCCGTTGTGGGGGGCTTTGTCCGACCGGATCGGACGGCGCCGCGTGCTACTCATTTCGATCAGCGGCATCGCACTCAGTTACCTTCTCTGGTTTTTTGGCGCTGTCTTTTGGGTCTTTTTGCTCGCACGGATTCTGGGTGGAGCCATGGGGGGTAATATTTCTGTGGCTACCGCGGCCATCGCTGATGTAACGACCCGTGAGAAACGATCACGGGGGCTGGCATTGGTTGGAATCGCTTTTGGCCTCGGCTTTATTGTCGGCCCGGCGATTGGCGGGCTGAGTTCAATGCTGGACCTGACCGCGGTTGCGCCGGTGCTTTCCAGCTTTGGCGTAAATCCCTTTTCCGTGCCGGCTCTGATCAGCTTTTTGCTCGCAGTCCTCAACCTTTTTTGGGTGTGGCGATGTTTTGGAGAAACCCTACCGGAAACAAAGAGACGTCAGACCCGGGATTGTCGGAAATACCCGGATATTCTAAGTATTTTCAAAACGGGATGCGCCAATATCAGGCGCACAAATCTGCTCTATCTATTCTTCATGATCGCCTTCAGCGGCATGGAATTCACGCTGACCTTCCTTGCGGTGGAGCGCTTCGCCTTCTCGCCGGTTCAGAACGGAGGCATGTTTGTTTTTATCGGCTTGATTCTCATTATTGTTCAGGGTGGTCTGGTCCGGCGGTTGGCGGCCCCGGTCGGAGAAAAGCGACTGGCTATATCCGGTCTATTTTGCGGTATCCTTTCTTTCCTCTTTCTAGCTGTTGCCCTGGAGTTGGGACTCTTCTTTTTCGCTCTCGCGCTGCTCGCCTTTTCTATCGGGCTTGCCTCACCGACCCTGAACGCGCTGGTTTCACTCTACTCAAGCGACACCGAACAGGGCGCGAACCTTGGTGTCTTCCGTTCAGCGGGTTCCCTGGCGCGGGCGATCGGACCCTTACTTGCAGCTTTCCTTTACTTCAGCTACGGCTCAAAGACGACTTACCTGCTCGGGGCATTGATTGTGCTGATTCCCCTGCTCATTGCCTTCACTTTGCAGCAACCATCGAAGGAGCGTGAGTCTACTTGATGCCACTGGCTAAAAGGGTTTCAAAAAAGGGCTCCTTTTCCTCGCGGGAGACCACATTGACCTTCGCCTGCTGAAAACCGCCCGATTTTAACATCTGATAAAGCGCATTTTCTGAGAACCCCAGCCAGCGATCGGCGTAAAGCTCGCGCGCTTTTTCAAACTGGTGCTCCAAAAGATCAATGATCACGATCTGGCCGCCGGTCTTGAGAATCCGGGAGGCCTCGTCGACTGCCGCTTGCGGATGCTGCGCATGGTGCAGCGCCTGACTGAGAAAAGCGAGGTCGACGCTTTGGTCGGGCAGTGGAACGTTCTCAATGTCCCCCAATTTATAGCTCAAGTTCGTGAAACCATTTTTTTTAGCTAACTCGCTACCGAATTCGATCATCTTGGGTGAATTGTCGATACAGACGACCGACTCCGCCCGGTTGGCCAGTAGCTGCGAGATAAGCCCCTCGCCTGCCCCGAGGTCGGCGATTCGGATGCGCGGCGTAAGATGGAGCAGGAAGTGCCCGATGGCTTCCCAACTGCGGCCCGGGCAGTAATTTTTACCCAATCGACCGGCCACGGAGTTGAAATATTGCTCCGACTTCTGTTTCCGCTTTTCAAGGATACGTTTCAAGTTTGCCTGATCGCTGGCAATTTCATCCGACTGCTCGACCGATTCGAAAGCAGCGGCCAGAAGTGAGCGCGCAGGCGAATTAATGGAGGGGTTCAATGCGTAGAATGTCTTCTTACCCTCGCGGCGGTCCTTGACCATCTCCCCCTGCCGGAGAAGCCCAAGATGGGAAGAGATGCGCGACTGCCCCATATCGAGAACCTCCTGCAATTCAGCCACGGAGAGCTCTTCCGCCCGTAGAAGCGCTAGAATGCGCATACGGGTGGAATCCGCAAAAAGCTTTAAAATTTCCCAGGAGTCCGGCATTTCCACCAAGAATTGCAGTCCTGGCATCAATCGCAAAGCCAATTTTCAGATTATGCGTCGACCGCCCCGGTTGGGCCTTCACCCTAAATAATTGGGTAACCGATTACACATAACTTCGGTCGGTCCAGGAAACATGATTAAATCCGAATCAATCCGGGTGACAGTTTAGGGAATTTCCTTTCCAATAGCTCTATGGGCAAGATCTGCATTATCGGTTCCGGCATCACCGCTTTGGCGCAGGCGTGGGCTCACACCTGCCGTGGAGACGATTGTCTCTTACTGGAAAGCTCCGACCGGATCGGCGGAGCGATACAGAGCTTCAGGGAAGGCGCCTACCTTGCGGAGGAAGGTCCCAACTCGATCCAGGTAAACAGTCTCGAAGTCGAGCGTTTTCTTTGCAGCGTTCCCGGATTGGAAGAGCGAACGATCGAGGCTGACGCTGCGGCGAAAAACCGCTTCATCGTTCGCGGAGGGCGCCTTCATGCCGTGCCTTCAGGGCCGTTTTCCGCCATCACAAGTCCGCTTTGGTCTTTGGCGGGGAAACTTCGGGTGCTCAAGGAGCCTTTTGTCTCCCCCGCTGATTCAGACGTCGAAGAAAGCGCCGCCGATTTTGTGCGTCGCCGGCTTGGTGCAGAGCTGTATCAATACGCAATCAATCCGCTAATCGGCGGCATCTATGCCGGAAACCCCGAGCAGCTTTCACTCCGCTATGCTTTTCCCAAACTATACGCGCTGGAACAAGAACACGGTAGCCTGATCCGCGGCGCTATCAGGAAGATGCGTGCCGCGCGGAGTGAAGCGGGACCCAAGGTTCGCAAACGTATCGTTTCTTTTAGAGACGGGCTGCACGAACTGCCGCGTCATCTGCACGCGGCACTTGGAAGCAAGGCGCAGACTGGCGTATCCATTCGTTCCATACAAAACGCAGGTTCCGGTTGGTCTGTTACCTGGAACGGCCAGAGCCAGGTTTTTGACCGCGTCGTTTCAACGGTTCCTTTTCACGCGCTTGCGCGGCTTCCCTTCGACCCCTCAGTGAAGGAGGCTCTCGATTCTTTGCCTCCGGTCGATTACCCGCCGGTTTCGGTTTTGACGCTTGCCTTGAAGCGCAGCGATGTCGCTCACCCGCTTGATGGATTTGGGGCTCTTGTTCCGGAATGCGAGCAACGGAAAATCCTTGGCGTGCTCTTCCCTTCGTCGGTTTTTCCCGGACGTGCGCCGGAGGATGAAGTTCTTCTGACCGTTTTTATTGGAGGCGAACGACAGCCGGAGCTTGCAACCGCGGACACAAACGCAGTTTGCAAACTTGCGCTTGAAGAATTGAAGGAGCTTCTCGGCGCTCGCGGAGCGCCCACTTTCATCCATCATCGCCATTGGGAGAAAGCGATCCCGCAATATAAAATCGGCTACGGAACGTTTTTAAAGAAAGTCGGAGCCGTCGAAAGGCAATTCCCCGGCCTCCATCTGGCAGGAAACTACCGCACGGGAATCTCTTTGAGCTACTGCATCGAAAGCGCCCAGCGCGGTTTAGAGCAGACTGCTCTAGACCCGGAGTAGCCACTCACTGGCACTGGCTTTGCTCTCCGGATGGAGGAGTTTCCGAAGTTCGCCCGCTGCTGTGGATGCCTCCTGTGCTGATTCCGGGGTGCGCGCGCGTGAAATCTCCTGCGCCAACTTCGCAGCCGTTGCAGCACCCTGAATATATTCCGGATGCAATGACCGGTTGAGGAGCAGGTTGGCAATGCCGATGTAGGGAATGCTGACGAGTGCCCGTCCCATCCAGTAGCTTAGCGGATGCAGCCGATAGGCGATCGCTCCGGGTATGCCGGAAAGAGCAACCGCCAGAGACATGGTGCCCGAGCTCATTAAAACCGCACTTGCCGGCCTACTTGTTTGTTCATTAGGAATCAACCCGATCTTTTCCACGAGCTCGGGATACTCCGATAAAATGGCCTCGAGTTGCTCACGAATTTGTTGACTGGGATAGACGACTTGGGCCTGCAGACCCGCATCCTTCCCAAGCGCTTTTCGAAATGCCTCCAGAAGAATCGGGAAGATACGGCGACCGGCGTCGATCGGCTTCCGGGAAGTAGAAGGACCGGCGCGGATGGGTCGTATACAAAAGGCAGCTCATAGTTGCTTCGCACGAAAGGATGCCCGACGAATTCGACCGGCAAGTCCGTGTCCTTGAAGCAATCGACCTCGAATGGAAAGATGACACCCAGCCGATCCAGAGTCCGTGCCATTTTAAAGCGTCGCTTTGCTTTCCAGGCCCAGACCTGAGGGCCGATGTAATAGCTTAACTCAATCGGGCCGCCTCCCTTGCGACTCAAGCCGAGTTCCTTCAAGCGCTCTGCCAGCCGAAGATTAAACCCCGGATAATCGACAAAACAGATCTTTTTCGGCCTGTAGCGTTCGATCCAGTCGACGGTCTGTTCGAAGAGCGCCTTAAAAAAGTTGTAGTGCTTCAGCACCTCGACGAATCCCACGATCGATACCGCTGTCATGTCGAAGAGCAGTTGCGCACCCGCAGCCTCAAGATGCAGGCCGCCGAGGCAGGCAACCTTCAGTTCGGGATGACGCGATTTCAACTCCGCTACCAGATGAGCGGCATGCTCGTCTCCGGAGTGCTCACCCGCGATGATCAAAAGATCCGGCGGGCCCTCGACCGGTGCGGGGAAATTGCTGATCGCTGAAAGAGAGTTTGTCACCTAGGTTTGAATCATCTCCGTTATTTGGATAGCCACCTCAAGCGCGCTCCTCCCGAGTTCGGCACCCACTTTTGGCTGTCCCGCTTTGGAAACCACTTCGGCAAAGGAAGCCAGTTCCAATTTGAGCGGTTCGTCTTTTTCGATCGGAATCTCCTCGCGCACGAGTTCTGCTCCCTCGCGCCGAAGGAAATGCCCCTTTTGATTCATAAAATCCAGAGAGAGGTAGTTGGCCGGTTGGAAGACGCGGATTTCGCGCACTTTTTTTTCACTGACCCGGCTCGTATTAATATTTGCAACACAGCCGTTTTCAAAGGTGATGCGGGCGTTGGCGATATCTTCGCTTTTGGAAAGCACCTTTACACCAACCGCGTCGATCTGCCGAATCGGTGAGCGCACCAAAGCGAGGATCACACCAATATCGTGAATCATGAGGTCGAGCACAACACCGACTTCGGTGCCCCGAGGATTGAAAGGTGCCAGCCGGTCAGCAGTGATAAATTGCGGCGCCGTCACCGCGTTCTCCAGGTAACCCATGACCGGGTTGTAGTGTTCGATATGACCGACCTGGACGATGCAACCGTTTGCTTGCCGCAGCCAGAATTTCCTCCGCTTCAGTCAGACTGGTGCAAAGGGGTTTCTCAATCAGAAGATGGCAGCCGCCTTCCAAAAGGGGCACCGCCACCTCCCGATGTTTGTCCGTCGGCACAACAACGCTGACCGCATCGCAGGCCGCCGCCAGAGCCTCTGCATCCTCGAAGCGCCGGCAGCCATAGAGTTTTGTGATTTCTTCAGCCCGACTGTCATCCGCTTCCACGATTCCAACAAGCTGCGTCGATTCGAGATTGGCATAGATACGAGCATGGTGCTGGCCAAGGTAGCCGGTTCCGATCACTCCACATCGAATAATAGTTTCATCAGACATGGAGGTAATAAGCCGCTCCGCTCGAAGCCTGACAAGACGGTAAATCGGCGCCGCAGAGATTTGGCTGCCGGCACTGGAGGGAAGGTCCAGGTTAAATTGAAACAAACGTTTGAATTTTGGCGATCCCCGCACAGGATGTCGCGCATCTGTTTCGATCCAACCATGCAACTTGTAGAAAAAGCGTCCAGCGCTCAGAAAACACGCGAAAATATCATCTTCGCAGCGGAAAAATTGTTTGCCGAAAAGGGCTTTCGGGCCATGACGATGCGGGACGTCACACAGGAAGCGGGTGCCAATCTCGCATCGGTTAATTACCACTTTGGTTCCAAAATCAACCTCATGCGAGCCGTCATTCAAAGGCGGATCGAGCCGATAAACCATCAACGCATCGAACGGCTCGAAGCCCGAATCAAAGAATTTGCGCCCCTGCCGGTCCCTTTGGAGGCGATCTTCGAGGCGCTATTCCGCCCCTTTTTCGACTACGCGATGACAGCGAAGGGTCCGGACCGGGCTTTTATAAAGATGGTAGGCCGTGCCATGACCGAACCGACCGATTTTATGCGCCAGATGCACCGGGAGTTTTTCGCTGAGCTATCGCGCCGCTTTATGGAGGAGCTCAAGCGCACCTGCCCTGAGCTGGACGACCAAGACCTTCAGCTTCGTTTCTTTCTGTCGGTCAGCACCATGCTGGGCACAATCAACGAGCAGTCGAGGCTCGAGAATATTTCCAACGGTAAACTGAGCGGCGCAAACCTCGACTTGATTTGCGACGAGCTCACTGCTTTTGTTGTGGCCGGATTCAGGCAGAAAATGAG
>Ga0102948_1000228_pt1 | contig 21301 bp, 14 predicted proteins | sample SalPonA_A_H2O_MG_FD_78211 | JGI IMG/M metagenome (GOLD analysis project Ga0102948, IMG submission 78211) | Water microbial communities from South San Francisco under conditions of wetland restoration - Salt Pond MetaG R2A_A_H2O_MG | ecosystem: Environmental > Aquatic > Non-marine Saline and... | reverse complement strand
CGATCGTTTTGTGTTAGGAAGCGCTGTGCCGGCTACAAAGGACATTGAATTGGAAACATTTGATGAGTTAAAGGCGGCTTACTTTCTGTACAATAGAGAGTTGGGGATTGTCAATATAGGCTCTAAAGGAGCAGTTAAAATCGATGGTGAAGTAATTGAATTGGACAATAAAGAAGCGCTTTATGTTGGAAGAGGAGTAAAGGATGTTGTTTTCCTTAAATCAGAAGGAGCTGCGTTTTATTTAAATTCTACCATTGCTCATAAAGAATATCCGACTAAAAAAATCGGAAAAAACGAAGCTATCGTAATCAATTTAGGAGAAGATCAGTACGCTAATAAACGTGTTTTAAACAAGCTTATCGTCAATGATATTTTAGATACCTGTCAACTTCAAATGGGTATGACAGAAATATTAGAAGGTAATGTATGGAATACCATGCCAGCACATACTCACTTGAGAAGAATGGAAGCGTATTTCTATTTTGATTTGGCAGAAGGTCAAACTATTTCTCACTTCATGGGTGAGCCTTCTGAAACCAGACATCTATTTTTAGAAAACAATCAAGCGGTGGTATCACCACCATGGTCAATCCACTCGGGATCTGGTACTTCAAATTATGCCTTCATCTGGGGAATGGCAGGTGAAAATCAGGATTATGGAGACATGGATATATTAGCTTTTAATGGATTGAAATAATGGAGTTATTCAACTTACAAGGCAAGCGAGCAATGATTACGGGGGCCACTCATGGACTTGGGATGGCTATGGCAATTGGCTTGGGAAAAGCTGGAGCTGAGTTAATCATTACAAGTACCTCAGATAAAAATTTAGAAGCAGCTCTTGAAGCTTACAAAGCTCAAGGATTTAAAGCGAGTGGAAGAGTCTTTGATGTGACCGATGAAAAGGAATCAGCTTTACAAATAGCCTCAATTTTAGAAGAAGGGCCGATTGATATACTTGTCAATAATGCTGGAATTATCAAAAGAGAACTCGCCATTGATATGCCTGTAGAAAATTTTAGAAGAGTGGTTGATGTCGATTTAGTAGGAGCCTTTATCGTTTCTCAATTGGTTGCAAAACAAATGATAGAACGTGGAGGAGGAAAAATCATTAACATCTGTTCCATGATGAGTGAGCTCGGTAGAAATACTGTCTCTGCTTATGCTGCAGCTAAGGGAGGGTTGAAGATGCTTACAAGAAACTTAGCTACAGAGTGGGCCAAACACAATATACAAGTTAACGGAATTGGACCTGGTTATTTTGCAACGAGTCAAACAGAGCCTATTCGCGTTGACGGACATCCTTTCAATGATTTTATTATTGGAAGAACCCCCGCTAAACGTTGGGGGGACCCTTCTGACTTAGAAGGAGCAGCAATATTTCTAGCTTCAAAAGCTAGTGACTTTGTAAACGGACAAATAATTTATGTCGATGGTGGGATTTTAGCAACTATCGGTAAACCAAATAACGAAGATTAATAAAAATGTCAAAACCCTTTATCAACGATGACTTTTTGTTGGAAACAACTCATGCAAAAGAGCTGTATCACGATTATGTAAAAGATCAGCCAATCATCGATTATCACAACCACTTACCACCTAGTCAAATCGTATCCAATCATCAGTTTGAAAACATTACTCAGGCATGGATTGGTGGAGATCACTACAAATGGAGAGCGATGCGTACTTTGGGAATCGATGAACGCTATATTACTGGAAACGCTAGTGACTTTGAAAAATTTGAAAAGTGGGCTAGTTGTGTTCCTCAAACAGTCAGAAATCCACTTTTTCACTGGACTCATTTAGAGCTCCAACGTTATTTTGGAATTGACAGTTTGCTAAATAAAGACAGCGCTAGGGAAATCTATACACAAACACAATCAATGCTTTGTGACACTGCTTATGGGGCTAAGGGTTTATTGGAGAAAATGAACGTGGAATTGGTTTGTACAACAGAAGATCCTATAGACACTCTTGAACATCACAGAGCTTATCAAGGAGGAAATTTAAAGCTTACTACCGCTTTTAGACCTGATAAAGCTGTTGTTATAGAGTCAGATACTTATTTAGAATATCTCGAACAATTGTCTGCTGTCAGTGGTGTTGAAATCAATAACTTTAACAATCTTTGCGATGCTTTGGCTAATCGATTGAATTTCTTCCACGAGAATGGATGTAGACTTTCAGATCACGGATTAGATTTCTTGTATTTCTCTAGAGCATCAGAAAAAGAACTCAATCAAATATTTGAAAAGAGAAGATCTAACACAACTCTTAGTGAAGCTGAGATTGCTAAATTTCACACTGAGGTATTGGTTTTCTTATCACAACAGTATTCTAGACTAGGTTGGGTTCAACAATTTCATTTAGGTGCGCTTAGAAACAACAACAAGCGTATGTTGACTCAATTAGGGCCAGATACTGGATGGGATTCTATCGGAGATTTTTCTCAAGCTGCGAATCTTTCCAAGTTCTTTAACGCTCTAGATTCAGATGATCTATTAGCAAAAACCATTATTTACAATCTAAATCCTGCAGATAACGAAGTTTTCGCGACGATGATTGGAAACTTTAACGACGGCTCTGTCAAAGGAAAAGTTCAGTGGGGATCAGGTTGGTGGTTTTTAGACCAAAAGGATGGAATGGAAAAGCAAATCAATGCATTATCCAATATGGGAATTTTAAGCACATTTGTTGGAATGCTTACCGATTCTAGAAGTTTCTTGTCATTTCCTCGTCATGAGTATTTTAGAAGAATACTCTGTAATATTTTAGGAAATGATATTCAAAAGGGAGAATTACCTGATGACAAGAATTGGATTGGCGGAATCGCTAGAGATATTTCATATAACAACGCCAAAGAATATTTTAATTTTTAAATACACACATAGATCAAATTAATTCAGTAAAAAAATGAAAAAAGTAGTCACATTTGGAGAGATCATGCTCAGATTAGCCCCACAAGGTTTTTTGAGATTTTCACAAGCATCAAGTTTTGATGTTGTATATGGAGGAGGAGAATCTAACGTAGCTGTTTCACTAGCTAATTATGGAGTTCCTGTAAACTTTGTAACGCGATTACCGAAGAATGATATCGGTGAATGCGCTCTTATGGAAATGCGTAAGAGAGGAGTTAATACAGACCATATTGTTTTTGGAGGAGATCGTTTGGGAATCTACTTTTTAGAAACAGGAGCAGTATCTAGAGGATCTAAGGTTGTCTACGATAGAGCTCATTCAGCGATGAGTGAAATTCAGCCAGGAATGGTGGATTGGAAACAAGCTTTTGAAGGAGCTGATTGGTTTCACTGGACGGGTATTACTCCAGCTATTTCACAAAGTTCAGCTGATGCTTGTTTAGAGGCGGTAAAAGCTGCTAGTGAAATGGGACTTACAATTTCAACAGACTTAAACTACAGAGCAAAACTTTGGAAGTTCTGTAGTTCAGAAAAGCGTGAAGAAATCATGACTGAACTTACCTCCTATTGTGATATCGTTTTAGGGAATGAAGAAGATGCAGAAATGCACTTTGGAATCAAACCTGAAGGCTTCAGTGTTCAAACGGAAGGTCACAATGTAAAAGCAGAAGCATTCTTGTCAGTTTGTGAGCAAATGATGGATAAATTTCCAAGAGCGAAGAAAGTGATTACAACGCTGAGAGGATCCATTTCTGCTTCACACAATACATGGGCAGGAGTTCTTTACGATGGTAAAACATTATTTGAAACACGCCAGTATCAAATCACCGATATTGTTGACCGTGTAGGTGGAGGAGATTCCTTTATGGGAGGATTGATCTACGGATTAAAGAAATACCCAGAAAATGATCAAAATGCTTTAGATTTTGCTGTTGCAGCATCTTGTTTAAAGCACACTATCAAAGGAGATGCAAACCTTGTAACAGTAGCAGAGGTTGAAAAACTAATGGGAGGTGATGCTTCAGGACGTGTAGCGCGTTAATTATAATTCATAATTAAAAACAATAGTGTTATGGCACAATATTCAAGATTAGAAGTAGCTGGAGTAATGAAAGATACTGGACTCGTTCCTTTGTTTTTTCATTCCGATATCGAAGTAGCAAAGAAGGTTCTTAAAGCTTGTTATGATGGTGGTGCTCGCCTTATGGAGTTTACCTCTAGAGGAGATTTCGCACATGAAGTTTTTGGAGCATTAAACAAATATGCTATTGCTGAACTTCCTGGAATGATTCTAGGAGTAGGATCGGTTACCGATGCTGCCGCTGCTTCTTTATATTTACAATTAGGAGCCAATTTTGTTGTGACTCCAGTACTAAGAGAAGATATTGCAGTGATTTGTAATAGAAGAAAGGTATTATGGTCACCAGGTTGTGGAAGTTTAACGGAAATTGCAGCAGCTGAAGAACTCGGATGTGAGATCGTAAAATTATTCCCAGGAGGAACCTATGGACCTGGATATGTTAAAAACATCAAAGGCCCACAACCTTGGACAAGTGTGATGCCAACAGGAGGTGTTGCACCGACTAGAGAAAGCATTGAATCTTGGTTTAACGCTGGTGTTACCTGTGTTGGGATGGGATCTCAATTGATCTCCAAGGAAGTCATTGCCAATGAGGACTGGGCAGGACTTGAAAAAACTGTCTCAAACGCATTAGAACTCATTAAATCAGTTAGAGGATAAATGAAATCAATCATTCAATTTTTTGGAGTTCTAACTCTGATGCTAATAGCTTCTTGTAGTGGTGAAAACCACCAAACGGTCATTAAGTTAGCTCACGGTCTAGACACAAACCACTCGGTTCACAAGGCAATGGTTTATATGAACGAAGTCTTGGAGAAAGAATCTAATGGAAAGATGGCTATAGAAATCTATGCCAATCAGCAGTTAGGATCTGAACGCGAGTGCTTAGAACTCTTGCAAATTGGAAGTTTGGATATGACTAAGGTATCGACGGGAGTGATGGAAAACTTCGCTCCCAAGATGCGTCTTTTTGGGTTGCCATATCTCTTTAGAGACCGCCAACACCAGTTTAATGTATTGGACGGAGCAGTTGGTAAGGAACTATTAGAGGATGGCACTAATTTTTGGCTCAAAGGAATGGGGTATTACGATGCGGGATCTCGCTCATTTTACACCAAAGAAAAGCCAGTAGAAACTCCTTCAGATTTAGAGGGGTTAAAAATTCGTGTGATGGAGAGCGTCACGGCGATTAATATGGTTAAAAATTTAGGAGGTTCTCCAACGCCTATCTCATGGGGAGAGTTGTATACTTCACTACAACAAGGAGTTGTGGATGGAGCGGAGAACAATCCTCCGAGTTTTTATCTTTCAAGACATTACGAGGTATGTAAGTACTATTCATTAGACGAGCATACGGCTTTACCCGATGTACTACTGATGAGTACTCATACTTGGAAAAAACTTTCAGATATTGAGCGTAAATGGCTTCAGACTGCAGTTGATCAATCTATACAGTATCAACGAAAGCTATGGGCTGAAGCAGAAACATTAGCTTTAGAAGAAGTGCAAAAAGCAGGTGTAACGATTACAAGACCTGATAAAAAGAACTTTATTGATAAAGTGAGTTCGCTTTATTTAGAGGCGAATACAGATCCAGCGATTAAGAAATTGATAGAACAAATTAAAAACGAACAATAGGTGACTGAGTTAAAAAATAAAATAGATCTCATCTTAGGCAAAGCACTTGTTTTAATTATGGGACTCATGGTTGTCAATGTACTCTGGCAAGTATTTACCAGATTCATTATAGGGGATCCAAGTTCGTTTACTGATGAATTGGCTCGTTTTTTAATGATATGGCTTGGAGTTTTAGGCGCAGCTTATGTGTCAGGTAAGAATCTACACGTTGCTATCGATATAATTCCTTCAAGATCTAGTTCAGCTCGAAGAAGAAAAATGAATATAACAGTCGATATCCTGATCATTCTATTTGCACTAGCTGCCTTTGTAATAGGAGGGTCTCGTTTGGTATACATCTCCTATGTTTTAGGACAACAGTCTCCTGCTTTGCAATTTCCGATGGCACTTATTTACAGTGTTATTCCATTAAGTGGATTATTAATTGTGTTTTTTAAAACGCATAAACTGATGAACGAATAATATGTTAGAATACATCCCTATACTAGTCCTTGTACTTAGCTTTATATACCTCTTAGCCATTGGAACTCCAGTTGCTTGGAGTATTGCTATTTCTTCGACACTTACGATGCTAGTGAGCATTCCAATGATGCCAGCACTTACAACGGTATCTCAACGAATGGCTACTGGACTGGATAGTTTTGCATTATTGGCGATTCCATTTTTTGTTTTATCAGGAGAGCTGATGAATAAGGGAGGTATAGCCCACCGACTCATCGCTTTTGCAAAAACATTAGTAGGAGCTTTCCCTGGAGGATTGGCTCTGATTAACGTCATTGCAGCCATGTTAATGGGAGCGATTGCTGGTTCTGCAATGGCTTCAGCTTCTGCTATGGGATCGATTCTAGGTCCTGAGATGGAAAAAGAGGGGTATTCCAAAGAATTTGGAGCAGCGGTAAATATTACTTCTGCAACGACTGGTCTAGTAATTCCTCCATCGAATGTACTGATTGTATATTCACTTGCAAGTGGAGGAGTATCGATAGCAGCACTCTTTTTAGCAGGCTATATTCCTGGTATATTAACAGGACTGTTTTTGATGACTGTTGCCGTAATATGGGCCAAGAAAAAGAAGTATCCACTAGGGAAGCGATCAGGCCTTAGAGAGGTGTTTAAAACCTTTTGGGACGCCTTTCCGAGTTTGATGTTATTAGTGGTCGTTATAGGAGGAATTGTCTCTGGAATTTTTACTGCAACCGAGGCTTCTGCTATTGCAGTTTTGTACACCTTAATATTAGGTTTTATGTACAAAGAGATTTCAATTAAAACGCTTCCTCAAATATTGCTGAACTCATCTTCAACAACCGCTATTGTAATGTTGCTTATTGCAGCTTCAATGAGTATGTCTTGGGTGATGTCATATGAGAACATTCCTCAAAGCATTTCTGATGCATTACTTGGAATAAGCGACAATCGAATCGTTATCTTACTAATTATCAATTTAATCTTATTGTTTGTGGGAATCTTTATGGATATGACCCCAGCTGTACTGATTTTTACACCAATATTTTTACCAGTAGTCACCAAACTTGGGATGGATCCTACACATTTTGGAATCATCATGGTACTCAACCTCTGTATCGGTTTGTGTACCCCACCAGTAGGCTCGGTGCTCTTCGTAGGAGTTGGTGTAGCAAAAACAACTATAGAAAAAGTAGTCAAACCTTTATTGCCGCTATTTTTAGCGATGATTGTAGCACTGTTTCTAGTGACTTATATCCCGCAATTAACACTTTGGTTACCTGAATTATTTGGATATTAATTATGAATAAACTTACTAGAGATAATAACACTCAAAATCCTCCGATTAAAATTGTACAATTTGGAGAGGGAAACTTTTTAAGAGCTTTTGTCGATTACGCTTTTCAACAATTGAATGAAAAAGCAGATTTCAATGGAGGTATTGCCGTTGTGCAACCTATTGAAAACGGAATGGTTCATATGTTAAATGATCAAGATGGTCTCTATACTCTTTTTTTAAGAGGGATTCAAAACGGACAAACCATTGATGAGAAGCACTTGATTTCTAATATTGTAAAGGGAATTAATCCTTATGAAGATTTCCAAGCCTATCTAGACCTTGCAAAAGAAGAAGATTTGGAATATGTAATTTCTAATACTACTGAAGCAGGGATTGCATATATAGCAGGAGAACAAATTGACGCTCAACCACCTCAATCGTTCCCCGCTAAGCTTACAAGACTCATGTGGGAGCGCTATGAGTTCTTTAATGGAGCAGCAAACAAGGGATTAAAATTAATTCCATGTGAACTTATTAATTACAATGCTGATCAACTCAAGAAATATATTCTTCAATATAGTCAAGACTGGAATTTAGGTACAGAATTTATTTCGTGGATCGAAAATCACAACAGTTTTCACAATACCCTTGTGGATCGAATTGTACCTGGATATCCTAGAAACGAAATAGATTTCTACAACTCACAACTCGATTATGAGGATAAGTTAATTGTTGTGGCTGAGAGTTTCTTCTTATGGGTCATCGAAGACGACGGAACCTTAAAAAACAGCTTGGCATTTGACAAGACTAACTGCGATGTGAAATTTGTAGAATCGATACAACCCTATAGAAACAGAAAGGTGAGAATCCTAAACGGAATTCACACTTCATTGGTGCCTGTATCTTATTTATATGGTAACCGCACCGTAACAGAGTCGATGAATGATGATTTTACTTCAAAATTTGTTGAATCCATGGTGTTTGATGAAATCATCGATACCATAGATATGGATCGTGACGAATTAGTAGAATTTACCAATCAAGTGATGGATCGATTTAAAAATCCTTTTATTATACATCAACTCTCATCGATTGCTTTAAATTCTATCTCAAAATTTAAAGTTCGAGTACTTCCAAGTCTTTTAACTTATGTCGAAAAATGCAATCGATTACCTTTTAATTTGTGTTTTTCACTAGCTGCATTGATTCGCTTTTACAAGGGAGATTGGAATGAAGAAAGCCTGCCAGTACAAGACGACAAACTTATAGTGAAGTTCTTTCAAAGTAAATGGGAACTCAACGATACAAAAGCAACTGTAGAGGCAGTTCTCAGCAATAGCGATTTCTGGGGTCAGGATCTTTCTAAAATCTCAGATTTAAGCTCTAAATTAGTTGAATTAATAGATTCTTTTGACTCCATAGGAATCGAAGAAACCTATAAGGCTCAATTAGAAACGAATAAAGATGAATAATTATATCAAAGTACATAAGGATGACAATGTAGCAGTGGCATTAGTAGACCTCAATAAGGGGACTACCATTGACCTAGACTCAAAATCAATTGTATTAAATGACTTTGTAAAGCAAAAGCATAAATTTACTTTAGTAGACCTTAAGAAGGGAGATCAATTGATTATGTATGGTTTTGTTGTTGGTCAAGTACAGGATGATTTAGAGGCAGGGAGTCTTATAGCGACCACTAATACTAAGCACCTTAAATCTGATGTTGACAAATCGAAGCCTAAAAGACAATGGAATGCTCCAGAAGTAGGACAATTTGAAGATTTGACTTTTGATGGTTACCACAGAAATGACGGCCAAGTAGGAACCCAAAATGTTTGGTTATTTTTTCCATTAGTGTTTTGTGAAAACAGAAACATTGAAATATTAAAAGACGTTTTTGAAAATGAACTTTTACTCAAAAAACAGAGCAAACACCAATCACTTCTCAGAGCGGTATTAAACGGTGAAACTGTCGTTCAAGAAGCCCAGGAAGTACAACCATATTTTGATAATATTGAGGTGAAATTCATCACTCATCAAGGTGGTTGTGGAGGGATTCGACAGGATTCTCAATCCTTGGCTAAATTACTCGCAGGATATGTTCACAACCCAAATGTGGCAGGAGCTACGGTATTGAGTTTAGGATGTCAAAATCTTCAAATCAGTCTATTTCAAGAAGCCTTAAATGAGATCAATCCCAACCTAGAGAAACCTGTACTGTATTTTGAACAGCAACAGATGGGTACCGTAGATGAAATGATTAGTGAAATCATTAAATCTTCAATTACAGAGATTAAAAAAGCAAATGAGATTAAACGAAAACCAGCGCCTTTATCACAGCTAAATCTCGGTTTAGAATGTGGAGGTTCTGATGGATTCTCAGGAATTTCAGCGAATCCGCTTTTAGGAGAAGTATCGGATATTCTAGTGAGCTTAGGAGCAAAAGTTATGCTTTCTGAATTTCCAGAACTATGTGGAGTGGAGCAAGATTTAGTCGATCGTTGTGAATCAGAAGAAACAGTCGATAAATTCTTAAAGTTGATGAATGATTTTGAACAATCGGCTATCAATGCTGGATCTGGATTTGACATGAATCCATCTCCTGGAAATATCAAAGATGGGTTAATTACTGATGCGATGAAATCTGCTGGTGCAGCGCGTAAAGGAGGAACCTCTCCGATTAAAGATGTTATTGACTATGCTGAGTACTGCAAAAAAGAAGGACTTTCACTTTTGTGTACTCCAGGAAATGATGTGGAATCCACAACTGCAATGGCAGGATCTGGAGCCAATATTATATTATTTACAACAGGCTTAGGAACTCCGACAGGAAATCCTATTACTCCGGTGATAAAAGTTTCATCTAACTCAGCACTAGCTGAATCGATGTCTGACATTATCGATTTTAACTCAGGAACTATTATAACTGGGGAAACGACATTACAGGATGCGACAGTTGAATTGCTTCAATTTATTATTGAAGTGGCAAGCGGTAGAACCATTACTAAGGCAGCTGCCTTAAATCAAAATGATTTCATACCGTGGAAACGCGGCGTGTCACTGTAATATTTTCAATTCCATATTTTCAAGCCTCAGTCATTGATTGAGGCTTATTTTTTGGTGGACATTCTAGGAATTAAAGAAGAATCCAAAACTACTTTCTTTTCAATAGTAATTTCAGGATTTGAAATCTGCTCGAGCAATACTTTCGCAGCAGCAGTTCCCATTTGATGTGGTGATTGATCAACCGAAGTGATGGAGAGTTCTAAAAGTTCAGTAAAAGGTTCATTTCCAAAACCTACAACACCAACTTCCTTAGGAATGTTTATTCCCTTTGCTCTCAATTCTTCGATCACCCCCAATGCTATATTATCACCAGCACAAAAAATGCCATCGGGTAAATGTTTTTTCTTGAGAAGTTTTTTAGCGATGGTTTTACCTGCCTCAATAGTTGATCTAGCTTCAACAAAACTTTTTGTGAATTCCTCCAAGCCATTGTCTTTCATCGCCTGGATATAGCCTTTATTTCTTTGTTTGTAGATTCCTAGTTTTAGATCACCAGAAATATTAATGATATTCTTATAACCAGCATCGATTAAGTGTTGTGTTGCATAATATCCACCTTCACAGTCGTTAATTGTTACAGAACTTATTCCAGGAATATCCTCCTTACGATCGAAAAACACAATTGGAATATTTTTCTTTTTGGCTTTCTTGTAATGGTCAAAATTTTTAGTATCTCTTGAAATAGAAATTAAAATACCGTCTACATTGTTATTCATCAACGATTCAAAAATGTGTTTTTCTTTTTCTTCATCCTCATGAGTTTGACAAATAATCGTTTGATATCCCTGAGGGTAGAGTTCTTCTTCAACTCCTCTAATCACGGAGGAAAAGAAATTTCTGTTGATATAAGGAACAATAAGTCCAATATTTTTAGATTGGCCGCTTTTAAGGGCTAATGCAAAATTATTTTTTTGATAGTTGAGTTCTTTGGCAGTTTTAAAAACCAAATCCTTCGTTTTTTGACTAATTTTAGGGTTGTTGTTTAATGCCCTTGACACCGTTGCAGCTGTAATTCCAAGCTTTTTAGCTATGTCGTAAATAGTAGTATTTTCATTCATATCACATCTAATGTAATCGATTTCTGTAAAAAACAAAGATAATTGTTAAAAAAAATTAACATTAGGTTAATTATTTGCCTTTTTAGTTTGTGTTTTCGAATAAAATTGCTATAATTGTGCAATCGATTACATTCAACAAACAAAAAACAAACATTATTTTATGAAAAACTTTCTTCTAAATTATAAGCTTGTGTCAATGGGCACGGCAGTTAAGAGAGTTCTTTTTTTTGGTCAATCTAAGACGAAAATGTTTTTATATGCATTTGTCTTAGGAGGCTTACAACTCGTATTTTCTCAAACACAAGTTTCAGGAACTGTAACAGAACAGGCTTCTGGCATTCCACTTGGAGGAGTAAATATTGTTGAAAAAGGAACACAAAATGGAGTTGTAACTGATTTTGACGGTAATTATGCTATTTCAGTACAATCCTCAAATTCAGTACTTGTTTTTACTTATTTAGGTTATAAAGTCCAAGAGGTAAAAGTTGGTTCAAGAGATCAAATTAATGTAACTCTAGTTGAGGACCTTAACCAATTAGATGAAGTAATCCTTGTGGATTATGGATACGGAAAAGTTAAACGTGAAAACATGACCGGTTCTGTAGCGAGTATTTCAAATGTAGAACTCGCAAAAATTCCAGTTTCAAGTGCTGCTGAAGCACTTTCAGGAAGACTTCCAGGGGTTAATATTACGACATCTGATGGTGAGCCTGGTGCTGAAATTCAAATCAGAGTTCGTGGAGGTGGATCCATTACTCAGGACAATTCACCGCTTTATGTAGTTGATGGTTTTATAGTAAGCTCGATTTCTGATATTCCACCAGCTGATATTTTATCTATTGACGTTTTAAAGGATGCTGCGGCTACAGCAGTTTATGGTGCACAGGCATCAAACGGGGTTGTGGTTATCTCTACAAAGAGTCCTAAAGAAGGAAAAATCAGCGTTAACTATAACAACTTTTATCAGTTTAACCAACTTCCTATGGATAGAAGATACAATGTCTTAGATCCATACGAGTATGTGATGGCTAATTATGAATACGCTTTAATTCAAGGAGAAACCTCTCTTAGAAGTTTTGAGCGTTATTTTGGAGTTTACGATGACTTAGAACTATATAAATACAAGAATGGAACTGATTGGCAAGAAAAGCTCTTCGGAGGAAGTAGAGTTTCTGCTTATAACAACATCAACATTAGTGGTGGTACTGATATGACTAAAATACGTTTGAGTATTTCTGACAACGACGACGAAGGATTGTTACAGGGGTCTGGTTACAAACGTACAGCAGTTAACTTCAAATTGAATCAAAAGATTTCGGATAAGTTGACTTTTGATGCTCAAACAAGGATTACTAGTACCATTAGAGATGGTGCAGGTACTTCTTCTAGTTCTCAATTAAAAATTAAGGATGCCGTTCAAACAAGACCAATTAATGGTATTGCTGATGAATTAGATATTAATTTAAATTCGGTGTCTTCTGATGACGACTTTCAAATGTTCTTGAGATCTTTAATTACACCTGACGAATTAGTGAAACAAGACTGGAGAAAGAGAACAGATGACGATTATGTTATTAATGCTTCACTTACTTGGGAACTTGCTGAGGGGTTAAATTTAAAATCGAGCTATACAACTTCAAAGCAGTTTAGAGAGGATCTTCGTTTTTACGGACCTTTAACCTCTGAATCTTTCAATAATGGTGGATCAATGCCTTTAGGACAAAAGACCAATTCAGAATCTAATTCCTATCGTCTTATCAATACCTTGAGTTATAAGAAAGAATTTGATAACTCAAAAGTTGATTTGTTATTCGGTAATGAAATTTCTTCTAGTACTGGCAAAAATTACTTCATCAGAGCAGAGGAATTTAGAATGTCTATTACACCAGAAGAGTTGTTTGCAAATATGGCCTTTGGAACTATCGATAGAGCATATACGACAAACTATACACCTTCAAACAGATTGTCTTACTTTGGTAGAGCAGATTATCAGTTGAATAATACCTATATGATTACTGGTACTTTTAGAGCGGATCAATCGAGTCGTTTCTCAAAAGAAAATCGTTTAGGGATATTTCCAGCAGTTGCTTTAGGTGTTAAGCTAGATGAATTAGAGTTGTTTAAAAACATGGACAATGTTGATCAATTAAAACTTCGTTTGTCTTACGGTTCAACGGGTAATGATCGAATTGATGCAACTGCGACTCAATTTTTATTTAGCGCTTCTACTTTAAGAGGTATAGGATTTAACAATTATGAAAATGTTTACTACTCTCCAAGTAGTTCATCTCTCTACAATCCTAACTTAAAATGGGAGACTACTTTGAGTAAGAACTTTGGTTTGGACTTTGGATTCTTCCAAAACAAATTGAGAGGTTCGTTTGATGTTTATCAAAATAAGACTAAGGACTTACTACTTATGTCAGCGATTCCAAACAATACTGGATTCTCAACACAATGGAATAATGTAGGTTCAACACAAAACAAGGGGGTAGAACTTGGAATTAATTCAACTTTATATCAGTCTAATGATGCTAATGTGTCTATGAGCTTTAATATTGGTAGAAACGACTTCACAATAGTTGAACTCGATGGGACTAACCAACGTTTTGAGAGATCAAACTGGGCGAGTACAGACCTTAATAACATTAATGACTATTACTTACAAGTCGGTGGAAAAGTTGGTGATATTTATGGGTACGTAACCGATGGGTATTATTCAACTTCTGATTTTGCTTCTTACAATGAAGCAGAAGGATCTTATGTGCTTGCAGAGGGAGTTGTATCTTCTGGCGCTGTAGTAGGAAATCAAAACATCAGACCAGGCTTCATGAAGTTAAAAGACTTAAACGAAGATGGAGTGATCAATGCTGATGATAGACAAGTGATTGGTAATGCGATTCCTGATTTTCAGGGAGGATTTGGTTTGAACGCTAACTTTAAAAACTTTGATTTTTCTGTATTTTTTAACTACCAATACGGAAATGATGTGTACAATACTGGAAAGATTCAATTCAATCAATTCAGAAGAGTTCGTTACGGAAACCTTCTTTCTGGCATGAGTATGGACAACAGGTTTACTTATGTGGATGTTGATGGATCTTATACAGGTGTTGCAGGTAGTTTGGTAACTAATTTAGATGATTTAGCAGCAATGAATGCCGATAAAAATATATGGTCACATGCGAGTCACGGAATAGCAGGCGCAGTTGTTCATTCATGGGCAATCGAAGACGGTTCTTTTATTAGATTAAACAACTTGACCTTCGGATATAGTTTACCAAAAAATTTAGTTTCCAAATTTGGAATCTCTAATTTTAGATTATTTGCAACAGGTAGAAACTTAAAGTTGTGGACCAAGTATTCTGGATACGATCCAGAAGTGAGTTCGAATAGAAATCCACTCACTCCAGGAATTGATTACTCATCCTACCCACGTAGTAGATCGTATACTTTTGGGTTAAACTTAACCTTTTAAACTAAAGAATTATGTTGAGAAAAATATTAAAAAAACACGCCTTAATTCTCTCGGCTACTGCACTCGTGTTTAGTTCATGTACCGAAGATTTTTTAGAACCAGACTCATTATCGACTTTTGATAAGGGTTATATATTTTCAAATGTTGATGATGCAAGAAATGCTGTAAATGCAATTTATTCGCATTTTAATCAAGATGCATTTAGATCTCGTTTGTCTAACAATATGACCGGAAATACGGATATTGAACATTCTTCAGGATGGACTAGTAATGGGGATCGTTATCAAATTTGGAATTTAGAAGCACTTCCAAGTAATAGAGATTTGGACATCGTATGGACTTATGGCTATAGAGCTATCAGAGATGCTAATATTGCTATTGAAGGAATTAAAGGTTCAGGAAATTTAGAGTCAAATGACGCTGCAGTTGCGGCTACCTTTAGACACTATTTAGGTGAGGCACATACTTTAAGAGCCTATTGGTACTCCATGTTGACTTTTTACTTTGGAGATGTGCCTTATGTAACAGACGCTCCTGTTGCAGGAGCTAATTTCTTGCTACCTAAAACTGATAGAAATGAGATTTTGACTCATGAAATTCAGGCACTTATCGATGTAGAAGAAGGGATGAAGTGGGCTGACCAAACATCCTATGGAATTGAACAGGTCAATAGAGAGTATACTCTTGGAATGATTTCTAGACTATCATTGCAAAGAGGAGGATATTACCTCACTCCTGAATTAGATATGACAAGAGATGCTGACTATTTGGATTACTACCAAATCGCTAGAGATTACTCTGCAAAATTGATCGCATTAAAAGACAGAGCACTTCCTTCAGACTTCAAACAAATATTCTTAAATCAGGCCAAGTTCATAGCTCCTGTTAATGATGAAATTTTATTTGAAATAGCATTTCCTATTGGATCTGGTGATGTGGGGTGGAATATAGGAATTGATGTAGAAGGAGGTAATGATGCTTTACACGACTACGGTTCAGGAAATAACTACATGAAAATGCCTATGACCTATTATTTGTCATTTGATTCAGATGATAAAAGAAGACAAGTGACATGTGGATTGTATAAAATCAATAAACAATTTGAAAAGGAATACATTTCTAGAGGAATCTCCCAAGCAAAGTGGTCTCGCCACTACTTAGACAATCCTCCAGGTAAGTCTACAGCAAAAGGAACAGGTATTAACTGGCCAATGATGCGCTATGCAGATGTATTATTGATGTTCGCTGAAGCAGAAAATGAATTAAACGGACCTACTGCTGATGCTCAAAATGCTCTAAAACGCGTTAGACAAAGAGCATTTCCTGAAAGTACTTGGGGGACAGATGTAGAAGCATATGTTTCTAATGCTGCTGCTTCAAAAGCAGATTTCTTTAATGCTATCGTTGACGAAAGAGCTTGGGAATTTGGAGGAGAGATGATCCGTAAGTACGAATTAATTCGATGGGGAATCTATTCAGAAAAAGTTCAAGAAACAGTTGAAGGATTAAAACTTTTAGCTGATCGTGCAGACAATACTGCATTTGATATTCCAGATTACATTTATTGGAAAATCGATGAAAGTGGAGAGTTTGTAGTTTATAACCCGGACTCGAGAGTATCTGCTGCTCCAGATGATACATGGACACGTCAATCATTCGTTGCATCTCTAAAAGACGATGTAAAAGTATATGACGATTTTATCACAAAAGATTGGAATAATTACATCAATGGTCCTAAAGCAGGTGTTGTACGTTATATATTCCCAATTCCATCATCTGCAATAGACGCTAGTCAAGGAACCCTTGCTAACGACGGATACCAATTTTAATCAGACAAAACAGTAAACTATGAAAACATTAAAACAAATAAACAAATACTTAAAATCTCCATTAGTTCTGATTGCTGCTGTAGTTTTAGGGTTTGTAGCTTGTCAGAAAGATGAACCTATAGTCTTTGAAGATGTACGTTTATTCAGACCAGTATTGAGCACAGATCTCTACGCAGAAGGTAATACAATTGTTGCTGAGATGGGAAATTTAAAAGCAGCTAACGGCTATATCATGGAAGTAAGTCGCGATAGTTTTGCGACTGTAGAATACCAAGTTCAGGTAGACACAAATATTGTTCGTTTAAACGAATCAGTTTTAGGAGAATCACTTTTCTGGAATATGATTTATCAAGTAAGAGCCACTGCACTTGCTGAAAATCCAGAATTAAATTCAAAACCATCACTTTTGGGTTCAGTTCGTACGGAAACTTTTCCAACGATTTTACAAGAACCTACTTATTATGATATCTTAGATGTAAAAGCTCGAATTGAATGGGAAACACTTGGATTGCCTGTTACAGGGATCAAAGCCTTTGCAGCTGATGATTTAAGATTGAAAACACCATTACTTGAATTTGAAGTAAGCGAAGAAGAAAACGCTGCAGGTCTTTCTATTATTGACGGATTAAGTCCAGATACTTTATATCAAATAGCTATTTATAGTGGAGATGAATTAAGAGGATGGAGAAATTACCAAACACGTGTTGCAGATATCGACAAAACTGCTGCTGGTGTGGTTGACTTAACCGAAAGTGAAGATCCAGCAGCCGTAACAAATGCATTAGATGCTGCTTCTGATGGAGCTATCATTCTAATCAAGCATGGAGTTCAATATGATTTACCTGATAATACGCATTTTCAAAACAAATCATTTACAATTCGTGGGGCATATGGATTTGGTAAACAACAAGCCATGTTGTATTCAACAAACAACATCGATTTTGAAGGTGGGGCAGTTATTGATCACGTTCGCTTTGTCAACTTAGAGATAAGAGGATCAAGTATGGGCGGGGTTTATGCGATTAACGCTTCACAGGGAGGTGGAACTGAAATCAATGAAGTGTCATTTGAAGGATGTAAGTTAGTGAATATGCGTGGCGTAATGCGTATGAAAGCTGACGGTATTACAGTAAATAACTTTAAAATCAATAATTCTTTAATCGATTCTATCGGTTCTTATGGTGTGATGACTCAAGACAAGGCGGGTTCCATGGTTAAAAATATTGCTATAACTAATTCCACCGTAAATAGAACACAGTATTTTCTAGTATCTAGAAATAATTCTGAATCTTTATTGCTTGAGAATTCAACTTTCGCAAATTTATCAGAGTCTGGACGAGAGTTATTTAGATGGAGACAATCTGGTCAAGATAATATCACTAATGGAGTTACAATTAAAAATTGCATTTTTGGACATTCCTGGGACATGTCAAATTCAGGAGTAACCACAGTCAGAGGAATGGATGGATTAGAGGAAACTACTTTTGATATATCAAGTACTTTTTCTGTAGCTGATTTTATTTGGTACGGTAATGAAATACCCAACTTCCCTGCGGCTAATATTTCTAGTACTCAAGAAGAATTGTGGGTAGACCCAACAAATAATGACTTCAACTTTAAGGATGCTGGATTTGTTGGAAAAACATCTGCAGGTGATCCAAGATGGAGAGTTAAACTTTAGTTTAAGGTAGGTTAGATTTTAGTAAATCTAACTAAATAAAGGGTAAGGGGCGCTGATTGAAGGTGCCTCTTATACTTTAAAATAGTTTTAAATACGATGATTCGATCAATTTTCAGCATACTATTAATACTGTGTTCTTTAAGCAGTACTGCTCAGAATCTTGCTTTTCCGACTGCTGAAGGATTTGGTCGTTATACTAGGGGAGGTCGAAATGGGATACTTTATAAGGTAACCAATCTCAATGACTCAGGGCCTGGATCTTTGCGTTATGGAATTGAACTTAGAGAGCCTAGAATTATCGTTTTTGAAGTCAGTGGAATCATCGATTTAAAATCTGAACTCAAACTTAAGAGAGATTATATTACGATCTTAGGTCAGACTGCCCCAGAAGATGGAATAACCATTAGAGGTAATAAATTTACAATTCGTGCTAATGAAGTTGTTATTCGATATATAAAATTTAGGTTAGGTGATCTCAATGAACTAGAATCTGACGCTTTAGAGTGTAAAGATGCTAAAAACGTCATTATTGATCACGTATCGGTGAGTTGGGCAGTTGATGAGAATGCATCTTTTTACAGAAATGAAAATTTTACCTTACAGTGGAGTATTATTTCAGAGGCACTCAACAAATCTGTTCACGACAAGGGAGCCCATGGATATGGTGGAATATGGGGAGGAAAGAAGGTGAGTTTTCACCATAATTTACTCGCTAATAACGCAAGTAGAAATCCTAGATTTTGTGGTTCTCGACCTAGTTTAAAAAACATTGACAGCATTGTAGATTTTAGAAATAATGTGATTTACAATTGGATCAACAACAGCGCCTATGGCGGAGAAAAGGGATCTTACAATATTGTCAACAATTATTATTATCCAGGTGTAGACACCAAGAAAAGTGTTCGAAATACGATTGTCACTCCCTATTTAGAATTTGGAGATTTTTATATTGAGGGAAACATCGTTCATCAAAATGCTGAAATTTCAAAGGACAATTGGAATGGAGGGGTTCATATTGATCATGAAGACGAGGGAAAAGGGTTTCCAACACCTTTAATGAAGCCATTAGAGATTCAAAATAACATTCGCACACAATCAGCTCAAGCAGCATTTAAGATTGTCTTAGAACAATCAGGTTCAAGTTTTAGAAGAGATGCGATTGATCAGCGAGTCATCGATGAGATAAAAAATCCTACTACAGCGACTAAGATCATTAATTCACAGGAAGAAGTAGGAGGGTGGATTATATCTAAAATCACTGAGGAGAATGCTGAGGATACCGACGGAGATTCTATGCCAGATTGGTGGGAGAAACAAATGAATCTAGATCCGAATCTGAATGACGCGATGCAAACAACATTACACCCTTTTTATAACAATATTGAAGTATACAGTCATCATATTTTAAATTAAATTTATACAAACAACAATTCATATGATATTTTTCAAAAAGCATTTATTAATCGTCTCTTTGGCAACTTTTGTGTTTTCATGTGCACAAGAACCACAGGAATTAACCATTGAGCAAAGAGCTCAAGAAATTGTAGATCAAGTACAACTTCCAGTGATCCCTAACAGAGAGGTTTCAGTTGTTGATTATGGAGCAATTGCAGATGGCAAAAGCGATAATACAGAAGTGTTTAAAATGGCTATAGCAGAACTCAGCAATTTAGGTGGAGGGAAATTGGTTGTTCCAAAAGGTCAGTATTTAACAGGACCTATTCACTTAAAGAGTCATATTGAACTCCATTTGTCTGAGGGATCTGAAATTCTTTTTAAGACCGATCCAGAGGCTTATATGCCTATGGTAAAAACTTCTTATGAAGGAATCGAATTGTATAACTTTTCTCCACTGATTTATGCGTATCAGGCTGAAAATATCGCTGTTACTGGAACAGGAATATTAAATGGTCAGGCAGGAACATCACATTGGTGGCCTTGGGCTGGAAAAGAAGTATACGGATATAAAGAAGGGGATGTCAATCAAAATGACGAGCAAAATTTACCTCGATTGAGAAGCATGAACAAAAATCAAACTCCAGTTGAGGAGCGTCGTTTTGGATTGGGATATCAGGTACGCCCTAGCTTTTTTGAGCCTTATGAATCAACTAGAATTTTATTAAAGGATGTTACCATCAAGAATGCTCCATTTTGGATTGTTCACCCTTTTAAATCTTCTCATTTCACCATGGACGGAGTAACTGTACAATCGCATGGTCCTAATAACGACGGTTGTGATCCTGAATATACCAATTTCGTTCATATTAACAACTGTGTGTTTGATACTGGAGATGATTGTATCGCAATTAAATCAGGAAGAAATGAAGATGGTAGAAGAAATAAAATCCTCAGTCAAAACATCCTCGTTCAAAACTCTACAATGAAAGATGGACACGGAGGAGTCGTAATGGGAAGTGAAATATCAGCTGGCGTAAAAAATGTAGTGGTACTCAACTGCGATATGGACAGCCCTAATCTCGACAGAGCGATTCGTTTAAAATCAAACACCATCAGAGGTGGAGGCGTAGACGGACTCTACGTTAAAAACATTCGTATCGGTCAGGTTAAAGAAGCGGTGTTAAGAGTTAATACTCACTACGGAATTTATCAAGTAGAAGAAGGAGGGTTTTTCCCAGACTTTAAAAACATTTATCTCGAAGACATTCACGCAAAGAACGGAGGAAAATACGGAGTGTTGATTCAAGGAAGAGAAGAACTCCCCGTAAGTGGATTACACTTTAAAAACGTGACTATTGAGAACACTAAGAAAGATCCAGTTTTTGAATTTGCTGGTGAAGTTGAATTTGT
>Ga0102948_1000216_pt1 | contig 21850 bp, 40 predicted proteins | sample SalPonA_A_H2O_MG_FD_78211 | JGI IMG/M metagenome (GOLD analysis project Ga0102948, IMG submission 78211) | Water microbial communities from South San Francisco under conditions of wetland restoration - Salt Pond MetaG R2A_A_H2O_MG | ecosystem: Environmental > Aquatic > Non-marine Saline and... | reverse complement strand
TTCCACGTGCTTCTCCATGAAAATCTGATCTCCCCCCGGTATGTTGCGGGGATTGTCCCTGTAAGCCTCGTAAAGGCCCCTGTGAGAGCCGTTTGAGTACAGGATAGACGACTGCAGTGCCCCGGGGTTCTTATCGCCTCTGTAGACGTCTCTGAGCGCTACAAAGGAGTGTGGCTGCGCCGCCTCGATGATCCGCTTCAAGGGCCGAACCACCGTGGTGTCGAGATCCATGTACAGGAAGGGGCGGGGGTGGCGAAACATCTCCATCTTCGACCACCATCCCGGCCACCCGTGCAACAGAGGTACGGTCTCCACTCCCGGGATGTCGCCCACATCGGTGTAGACCCACACGGGGTGTTTCCTCCCGATCTGATTCACCAGACGGGTGACGTGCTCCACGGTGTACTCACCACCTCCCCGCAACACGAGAACCACATCCGTGGTTTCCCGACGACTCATGGGTAGTCCCGCACGTTGAGTCGCATCTTCTCTTCCCACTCGGTGAGTACGGAGAGATCGCGACAGATGTAGACGTCCACGGACGTGTAGCCCATCTCGCGAGCCACGTGTAAACGGTTGTTTCCCGTGTACACAAAGTAGGGGGCTCCGGGGTTTTCGACGTGGTGGTTTTCTATGTAGTAGGGCAAGCGATGGTTAAACAACATCGTGGGTACCACGACGAGGGGATACAGCATCCCGTGTTCGGCCAGCGACTTCTTCAGGCCCTCCACCACCGCGGGGTGGGTGGGGTAGATACACGAAATCATAGACACGTTGAGAGCCACGGGTTCCCTATTCAGAGGGAAGGCCAGTGCTGAGAGGTGATTCTCTTTCTTCTCAGGAGTCACTGTCTATCACCAGAGTTTGTTTCGGAGGCAACAGCACCACGCCATGTACCGCCTGTACGTTGACTTCCTTCGTCTCGTGCTTGCCGATGCCCACACGGTCGAGCAGGGTCTGTGCGGCCTGCAGGCGGATGTTGTCCCCCTGCTGTATCTCCGGGGCGTCGATCATGTCCACCATCTTGTTGGCGGCCTTGATGGCCCCGCCCGCGAGGATGGTCTTCGAGCGCTGGATGATGTGGTCGGCCAGCCTCTCTTTCAAATACGGTACAGATCCTTCCGAATACCCGGCGACCCGTGCTGCTGCTGCGAAGTTGCCCCCGTTGCTGAACAGTGCGTCGAGAAACTCACGGTGCTGGTCATTGAGTTCGGGGGTACGTGTTGGTTTCTGTTTGAGGAGATGTGTCATGGGGGCTAGGCTTTATGTAGGTTGCCGAAGAGGAGGGAGGACAGTCCGTGGGGTGGGACCGTGGGGGATACAGGTTCTCTATAGAGTGAGGGTCCTATCGCCTCGCACGGACGTCCATGTGAGATAGAATAGGGTCGCGGACCGGGGCTGTCAAGATACTCGGGACGGGCTCCCGGACCCGCGAACCCACTGGCTTTCCCGGCTTCCACAAAAAAAATTTCACACGTGTGTTGACAGGTTGCCAATCCGACGCTACACTGGTCGTTAAGCCCGCCGGGGTTAATATATATATATACCCCCCCCTCCCCCTCCATCCATCTCCTCCCCTCAACCCCCTTTGAGAAGACTCTCTCACTGGGGGTTTTTTGTATGAGCGTAGAGAGCGACAGCGAACGGAGCGAATGTACAGGTACCCACGTGGGTGGGGGGCTGGCGCCCCCTCTAACCGGTCCCAGCCGGTCCCAGTCCCTACCAACAGGTCGCCGGGAGATATCCACAGGGGTTGCCGGATGGCCCCAGTTGGATAGCCAACATGTTGCCGGGAGATACCCACAGGTTATCCACACCCCCGAAGTTGTCACCCTCTATGTTTACCCTGCGTAAACTACCCTTTGAAAACTCACAAAAATATGTCGGGGTTGCTAGCACAAGATCCCCCACCCCCCCGTGGCCCTCGCCCGCCCCCATTGGGGTTTTTTATTTGTTTGCTCATTGATCGCCCAAGTGCCCCCTTCCCTATGTTTACCGCCCGTAAACCTACTAGGCTAACCCCCCCTGTACTACCCGCAATTACGCGTATAAATTCTTTATGTGATCTCGCAAGGTTGCCCGGGGAAACGTAAATGGATTCTCAAAAGTAGAGGTGTTGAGGGCCGGTGGGCGCGTACTAAGTTAACCCCGTGTAAATCCCTCAATATGTCCCAATGCCAGAGCCTACGCGGCCTCAGCAGGTATTCTGGGTGGGTCACGGTGGGGTCGCCGGGTGTTATCAATGGGCACAAAAAAGGCCCCATGTTGGGGCCCTTCTGGTTACTCCGGTGTCATCCTACTCCGGATCAGCCGTCCGACTGTTCGAAATCGAGGGTCAGCTGCGCGCTGTCCCCGGCCCGGTAGAACAGGTTGGCGAGACTTTCTACCAGCTGTTTGTCGTCAGCACTCAGGTAGATCTCGTTTTTACCTGTCTCTTCATTCTTGCTCCAACGCAGGTTGCCCACGATGTTGCGCAGGTCAACGAATTGCTTAGGTGTGAGGATGATTTTTGTCTGTGCCTTGATTGTCATGGGGAATATCTCCGGTTTTGTTGGGGCCCCGTTGGGCCCCGTTGAATTGACTACAGTGTGATTTCAGTAGGTGCCAGCACGGTCAACAGTTCGCGCGCTTGTTTAGCGAGAAAGCTGTGCCCGTTGATAGTGTGGCGGCGGTACTTGATGAGCGCTGCCTTAAAGAGTGAACCCGCTGCGGAAACGTCTACGGAATGCAGGACGGTGCCGCCGGTCTCGGTTCCGAATACGTGAACACACGCGCCCGGGATAGCAGAAGGCACGCGCTTGTAAGTGATGTGGGTTTTGTTGTCGGTCATGTCGTTTACTCCGTGGGTTAGTCGACGGGCCCCCCGGCCCGCCGTTGGATTGATTATAAACCTAGCCTAAAACCTTTGTCATCACGAGAATGCAAAGAAAGATGAAAACGAGTCGCGAGATGTTCGCGATGAGCTCTGTCATAGTTCAAACTCCGTGAGCAGGTCCGCGAGGGTCGCGCCCGGTGGGTTGGATACTAATGCGGTACCCGGTTTGAGATCCCACTTCAGCTGGTATCCTTCGCCGCGTTTCGTGTCGATTCCCGCGATGTTGTATTTACGCAGGTCGCCTACAACGGTAGATACGGTGCTCTCCTTCACGCCCGCCAATGTAGCGATGTCCGCCGGTTGCACGTGTGAACCTTTGAAGCGCTTCAATACTTCCAGAACACTCTGATGACGCCGGGTGAAGCGAAACGTTTTTTCGGTGTCCGCTGCCGGTGCCGGTGTGGTGTCGATGCTGTCCAGCTGGGCTAGCACGTCTAGCAGTAGGGCCCGTATCTCTTCGATTGTCTGTTTATTGTCGGTCATGTCGATCCCTCCTTACGCTGCGCAGGTGTTTTCGAGGCGGGTCCACGCGTCCGACTCGAGCACGTTACGAACCTTTGCGTTTCTCTGATGCTGTACCATGTGACGGTTAGAACCTGCGCGCCCGGTCGCTAATTCGGTGGCGGTCCCGTCTTCGTTGACGCGGGTCCACGTTTCGTCAGTGTGGGTCGCCCAATGGGTCATGGCATTGTAGGCAGCCCAGAGGGTCGAACCCAATTCGCGCTGTTCTTCGGTAAACCGGTGGGTCATGTAGTCGAGTAGCTTCCCGTTAACTCGAGCGGTCCGGTCGGTTGATAACTGCGCGCCCGCGCCGCCTTTAGCGCATAGGGTCTCTTCCATTAGTTCAATCCATTGTGACGGGTCGAGCTCGATTGTGCGCCACGCACTCATCTGATCACGGTGGTTTTCAAACATCGCGAGCCCCATGTGTGCTTTTGCAACCATGGCCTCCGGTGAGAGGTTGGACGTGTGCTTTTTCTTCTGATGGTACGCTTTCTGTCCACCGAAGACGCAGGTATTGCGGCAGTATTCCCGGTAGGCGCCACTAAATACCTGAAACGCCCACGACATGTCGACAGAGTTGACGATATCGGCGCGCGCTGTGATCCCCTGACCTTTGCCGTCGAGGTCCCACGTCATATCATTGAAGAGAACCTGTCGAGTGGCGCGGCGCCCGTTCTCAAATACGCGGTCAATTACCGTTAAGTTGTTGTGCGGTAGTTCTGGATTCAGCAGCAGGTCCCGCCCTTGCATCGCGTAGACTTCTGAGTGATCGAGCAGCTTATAACCGCGGGTCACTGGTGGGCTCTCGAGCAGTTCGCCGGTGCGGCTGTTCTGCAGTCCGTAATACCCGTTGAGCAGCTGGCCGTGACGGTCATATAGTGGAACCTTTGAAACGCGTCCCTGTTCTGCGAATAGGTCAACGTTGCGAGGGTCATCGTGTACCAATTCAAATCCGCCGTTGATCGGTGTGATATTTCCGCTGTGTTGTAATTGCATATTCATATGAGTAGAACTCCGTTGGTTGTCCGGTCCGTGATTGGTGCCGGTCCGTGTACTGTACTTGAGTGGTTCCCGGTGTCAATTAGTTTTTGATAACAAAATCACCCGGTCGAATCGAGCCAGATATAAAGTGCGATCAACGCCAGAACTAGCAGGAATTCACCTGGGCTAGTCGATCGGGTCGATCGGGTCGCACGCGCGAAACTCGAGACGATCCGCGGCGCGTCGGTCGGCCTGAGGTCGAGGCCGGTGGCGCCGGGCCCCAGCTTAGTAAACCGGCTACCCTTCCCGGTGTCATAGGGAAAATTGTTGTTTTGTTGGTCTCGCATTTTTGTGGGCTCCAGTGTAATTGATTTTTTGTGGGTCTCGCATTTTTGTGGGCCCTAGTGTGTTTTGAAAATGATTCGCAGTTGCTTTTGATCCCAGCAAAGCGCGCAGGTTGTGCAAGCTTTTGTTTTGCCGGTCTGCTCTGGACATACGATTGACTCTCCGCGGGTCTCCGTGTCGATCTCTTCACTGTTCGCGCTGTACTGGTGGCCCGGTTGATCGGACCAACGAACCGCGAACCGGTCCCCGTGTAGTTCACGTGTCGCCGCGAGCGCTTTATAAGTAGACGGATTGTTGGTGGCGGTCACGTGCGTATATCCCCAGATATAAAGATTGGAGAAACTTTCTAGCGCAGCTTCCCACAGGTAAACATACTGCGAACTGTAAAAGTCCCCTAGTACGTGCAAGCGTATTAAAACCTTGCGGCCCTTTTTCTGTGCAGCGATACACTTCGCGGCGATCTCTTCGCGTAGTCTCTCTTCGAATTCCGGCCCGTGTTCTATACGGTGGGCAAAGGGCATATTGTTTCCGTAACAGTCGTCCCAGTGGCCGCAGTCGTCCGGACAGGTCGCGCGCTCCGTGAGGGTCAACGTGTACACTTCAGCGCCCATTAATTTTCCTTTTGCGACGTAGCGCCCGGCAGCGCCCAGCTTTTTGCTGGTTGGTTTCTTGAGTAAATCGTGCTGGTAGTCCGCGATCGGTTTGATCGATTTACGGTAGATTGTTGTAGTTCTCATTGGCCTATCTCCTCCCAGAGTCCTTCGATCGCATCGCGGGCCCTTTCGTTATTCATGTCGGATTTTTGTTTCAAGTACTTTTGCTGCAGCGCCAACAGGGCCCGGCCCGGTGAGGTGCCGAACGCGCCCACGTCGTAAATCAAACTGTACGCAATCCAGCGCAAAGGATTGTCTGGTTGTTGCGTGAGCTCAACGCGCGCCTCTTCCATAAAAAAGTGTAGGTCAACTATTTGCTCGATTGCATTTTTGTTTTTCATCTTAATAGTCCCATACAGTTACTGATCTATCGCTGGCATCTAACAGGGCATATTCCGAACCGGTGAACGATACGTCTGTTTTATCCGCATAAACAAATGTCTCGTACTTATACGGGTTGTAAGTTATGTTTCTGCCTTTTGTTTCTCTAATGTAATCGCGATCCGCCCAATGGACAGGTTTAGTCCATCCCACCATCCCCGCGTGGACATTCTTTTGCTTATCCCGCAAAACGCGACGTCGGCCCGCCTCGCTTACCTTAGGTTCTACGTGCTTTAATAAAACCCTATCAGCGTGCCCCACGACGCGGCCCTTATTGGGGCCGAGTAGGGATTTAATTGACCAACATTTTTTGTGGAGATTCCAGTATACAAAAACTTTCATGGTACTTACTCCCGTGTGAATGCTCGATTGTCTTCGAGATCAAATTGTCGAATGCTCAACGCTCCGGTGTCGTCTGTTTTAATCACGTAACTTTTGCTTCCGCAAGTAATCCGCTCGAGGGTCTCGAGATTTAGCGCGCGGTATCCCTGTTTGTGCATATCAAAAACAGTTACGTAATTTTCGTATTTTGCTAGTGTGCTCTCGCCTCCTTTCTGGCCGCGGCGCACTCCTAGACGTGCAACGATATTGCGCGAACTCCCATCTTTTTTCGTGAACGTCGCCGAAAAGATGCGGCCTTTTGTTTCGGCAACTAATTGGTTGAGTATCTCGAGTCGGTGCTGGGGCCCGAAGTGTAGTTTTAATTCCATGATAAAATCCCCGTTGGGTTAGTTGAGACCTTAGCTTAGTTTACAGTCGTCAACATAGCAACAGGTTTTTTTATGTTTAGTTGGGTAAACAAACAGGTACGCTAATGAGTGGCGGCGCTTGAGGCGCCGACCAACAGGTAGGGAAAAGAGGTGAGGAGGGGGGTGGGTAATTATATGTATAGCCCCGACGGGGTTAGCGCGATTCTAGCACGAGAATTTGAGACTGACAATTACTTTTTAATGGTCTCACACTTTTTTTTCGTCGGTCATTTTTCTTTTAATGGTCTCACATTTTTTGAATCTGAAACGTACTTGACACGTGTAAACATCACGTGCAAGAATTCAGTCTGCAGCAGAGGAGACTGTATATGTACATGAAAGAATATATCGAACAACTGGGCGTAGCACCCGGCACCTCACAACGGTTCGACTGTCCTGAGTGTGGCGGCAAGAATACCTTATCTGTGACACACAATGGTACAGAGACACTGTGGAATTGCTACAAGGCTTCCTGTGAGCTCAAAGGACGGGGCGGTATGCGATTGACGCTAGACAACGCAGCTGACTTTCTCACCATATATAAAGTCGCCGAGAAAGATGTGGTGGAACCATTCGTGAAGCCACACACATGGAAGTCGCCAGATAAAAAGAGTAGGGACTTCTTTGACTCTGTATATACGACAGGTAGATACGATGAACTTTACCACGATATTAAAAGAAATAGGGCTGTGTATCCTATCCGCGATCGTCACGGTGTTCTTGTTGATGGTGTTGGTCGAACTCTCGAGGGAGCCCGGCCTAAGTGGTACCGGTACGGCTCCTATAAAGGAGGCTTCGTCTGCGGTCGTGGTGATGTAGCCGTGGTCGTGGAGGACGTGCCTTCTGCCATCTCTATTAGCGACTGGGTAGTTGGGTATGCCCTCATGGGTACATCGTGCCGTGAAGAGCACATAGACGAGCTCAAGCACTACAAACGTGTGGTGGTCGCCCTAGACCATGACGCAACCGATAAGGCGCTGAGTGTCGCCAGCAAGATTTGTAAATACACAGAGGCTGACTACTACATTTTGAGTCAGGATCTTAAAGCTATGGGAGAAGAAGAACGTGAAACCACTATCCGATCAATCCTCGCTTGAGGCGAGAATCATAGGTTTTTGTCTACGTGAGAAGTTCTACGACAAGATCAAGAACATACTCGACGCCAGCATGTTTGATGGTCACTGGGGTGAGATATGGCGCACACTTGTGGAGGCGCACTCCAACTACGAAGGTGACATATCGGTCAACGAGCTGTGCTCCCTGTTTGATACGTTGAATCCTGCGCTACCTGCATCGGCTCGTAATCGCTACTACGAGCACCTAGAGGTGATCAACACAGACGACGCCCACTCCTATGAGTTGCAGTACGATGTCGTGAAACAATTCTGGACACGTAACCGGGCGCGCGTGATATCTGAGCTTTCTGCAAAGATATTCTTAGGTAAGAGTAATGAGTTCGGCGAACTCCAGCGACTCATCGAGTCGTCCGCAGAGGACAGCATCGGAGAAAAGTCTACGTACACAGAAGTTACGGGAGACCTCGACGAAATACTCGAGCAGCTGCAGATTGACCCCGAGTTTAAATTTAACAGTCACCTATTCAACAAAGACAACGTGGAGGGGCTCGACCGTGGGCACTTCGGAATCATCTTCGCAAGGCCAGAGACGGGCAAAACAACGTTCTGTGCATTCATTGCGCAGGGCTATATCAAAAATGGCTTCAAGGTTGCCTACTGGGGCAATGAGGAACCAGCTATCCGTACAAAACTGCGAATCATCCAGTCTTATTACGGAATTACACGTGAAGAGTTGCACCGAGACCGAGAAAGCATAAAGGCTAAGATGGAAAAGGACGTCACCCCGTACCTCACTGTGCTAGACTCTGTTGGTACGTCCATTCAGGAGATAGATGACTGGTGCAAAATCAACAAGCCAGACATCGTTTTCATCGACCAGATGGACAAGGTCCGTATTGAGGGCAAATTTAACCGTGGAGACGAGAAACTGAAAGAGATATACATCCACGGCAGGGAGATCGCAAAACGCAATAGAGCCCTCGTCTGGGCCGTCTCACAGGCATCTGCAGAGGCAGACGGAAGGGTACACATCGATTACTCGCTGTTGGACAACTCGAAGACGGGTAAAGCGGGCGAGGCTGACCTCATAATCGGTATCGGTAAGCAGGGTGAGGCAGACGTGGAGAACACGATGAGATCCCTGCACATATCAAAGAACAAACAAAACGGTTGGCACGGGACAATACACAGCCACATCGACATAGAACGTGGTTTGTATGAGTAAGATCCTGTGCTCCGCGTGCGGCGCCCCGGCAAATGTAGCGGGTACTGAATACTTAGACGGTAAGGTCGGCGACACACCGGTGGCTGTCTGCGAGGAATGTTTGAGAAAACTCCTGCAAGTCATTGAAAGCTATAAAGAATTTAAGAGGGAGTCAGAAGATGACTAAACATCACAGAGCGAAACTAGAACCAGAGGACGTGAATTTAATTATGGACCTTAGCTACGAACGTAAGAGTTTGCTGCGAAGGTTAGATGAAATTTCGCCGTCCGCACTGGCCGAGAGATTCGGAATCAGTAGGCAGAGAGTGTGGGCTATCGCAAAGAAATGTGAGGAAAACGCTGACTATGAAAACAATACAGAAAGGAACACTGAGTGAATTAATCTGTCAGGCTGAACTGGTTCGTGAAGGGTACGATGTATTCGCGCCAGTTTCGGATCAGGGAATCGTAGATATAGTTGCGTTACACCCTGTGACCGGTAATATACGACTGATCGATGTAAAAACGATGGGTCGCCGTAGTGACGGTTCACGGATATATCGCACAACAACTACGCCTCAGAAAAAGATAGGCGTAGAAATAATAGAGATAGATCTCTCCGAGATATAGCAGGAAAACACATGAACATACTCGTCTTTGACGTTGAAACGACACACAAGAACAAGCCGAATGGGAAGTTCACACCGCTTCCCTACTTCGGTAATCATCTCGTATCCATCGGTTATCTGATGACTGATGGTGAGAAGCCTGTAGAAGAAGACTACCTGTGCTTCTATCACGAGCAGAAAGAACCCGACCGAGGCGCCTTCTACAAGTTTCAGGGCGTACTCGACAGGGCGGACATGCTGGTGGGGCACAACATCAAGTTCGACTTGAACTGGATTCGTGAGTGCAACTTCAAATACGAAGGTCCTGTTTACGACACGATGGTGGCTGAGTACGTACTCGCACGATCTCGTAAGTGGGCTCTCGGGCTAGATGCACTGACCGAACGTTATGATGTCACCCGCAAACAGAAAGACCTGACGAAGGACTATCTAAAAGATGGGCTGACATTTGCGCAGATACCGTGGGATATCGTAGAGGAGTACGGACGGACTGACGTGATTGCCACGTGGGAAGTTGCTCGGGCTCAGTTAGAACGCTACGGAATTGGATGGGAGGCAGTCGCATGAATCCGGATAATAAAGGTTTGTTACCTACACTACAGCTTTCATTAGAGATGACTAATGTACTTGCTGACCTAGAACGTACAGGAATTAAAATAGATCCTAAGGTACTGGACGACATAGAACAGGAATACCTCATAGAATACAACGAGTTAGCTGAACGTTTGCAAAGAATGGCGGAAGAGGCGATGGGAGACACACCCATAAACCTCGCGTCTGCAGACGATAGGTCGGCTCTGTTTTATTCACGTAGGGTAAAAAACAAAAAGAGTTGGGCCGCGATTTTTAATCTGGGAAGTGAACTGCGAGGCTCAACACGGCGCCCTAAATCCCGTACAAAATTCAAGAAGGCGGAATTCACCCGTATCGTTCGCGACGAAACAGAGATCCTGTACAAAACTGTTGCGAGACGATGTGAGTTTTGTAAGGGAACGGGTACCTTCGTACCACCACGTAAGGATGGTTCGCTCGGCAAGGCAGTACGTATCTGCAAAGAGTGCAACCGTGAAGGCGTAATCTACACAAACACCAACGAGGTTGCGGGGTTCAAGATCATACCCCGAGACGCGTGGGACACCGCATCTGCAGGATTCAAGACAGACCACACCACACTCGGCGACAGGCTGGAAGACCTAACAGGCGATGCCCGCGTGTTTGCAGAGGCGTACAGTCGCTACAATGCTTTGAGGACTTATCTCTCTACATTTGTGGAAGGACTCAAGACCAACAAAGACGAGAATGACATCGTACACCCCGACTTCATGCAGTGTGTGACCGCTACGGGTCGTCTCTCGAGCCGCAACCCTAACTTCCAGAATATGCCACGTGGAAGTACGTTTGCGATCCGACGTGCGATGGTGTCGCGTTTTGAAGGTGGAAACATAATGGAGGCGGACTATGCTCAGCTGGAATTTCGTGTGGCTGGTTTTCTTGCCAACGATCCTCAGGCGTACCACGATGTTGAGGCAAAGACGGACGTACACAGTGTTACTGCCAGCGTCATCGGATGCAGCCGACAGGAAGCAAAGGCACACACTTTCAAACCTCTGTATGGAGGAACTACAGGTACTCCCGAACAGCAACGGTACTATCGCCTGTTCAAGGATAAGTATGCTGGCGTAGCCGATTGGCAGGAAGATCTACAAAAACAGGCCGTAACAAAAGGTATCGTGAAGTTACCTTCGGGCCGCGAGTACGCATTCCCCGGTACGAAGTGGACAGAGTGGGGTACGGCAACAAACCGGACCGCCATCTGTAATTATCCTGTACAAGGGTTTGCTACGGGAGATCTTCTACCCATCGCTCTGGTTCGCCTGTGGCGGGGCATCAAGGAGCACGGGCTAAAGAGCTTGATATGCAATACTGTCCATGATAGCATCGTCGTAGATGTCTATCCCGGAGAGGAAGAGGTCGCTACTCAGCTGGTCGCGGAGGCAATGCTCTCGTTACCAGAGGAGTGTGAAAAACGGTACGGCGTGACATACGACATGCCAATAGGTATCGAGATAAAGATGGGACCGAACTGGTCCGACACACACGTTGTGTATGAAATTTAATGAACGAAAGGAAAGTACAATGAAAGAACTGGCATTAAACGACGCATTTGACGGAATCTTAGACGCGGTTAAGAGCGGTAAGGCAGATGATCTGATGGCTCTAACAGGCCAGTCGGGCGACTCGACTCCTAAACAGGGTCTGTCACGTCTAGCGATCAACTACGACACAGAAACTGACGACGGTACTGCTCTACCACGTGGTAAGTGGAAAATTATGTATGATGGTGCGTTTGTTTACGCTGATCAGGTTAATTTCCGCCCATTGGTACGCACCTTTGAATACTCAGTCTGGGATGCTGAAGAAAACAAATTCTCAGCACGTTCAGTACAGGCTCCGAGCATCAACCACCGCTTCCCTGACACTACCGGTGGAGAGAAGTGTGGTCGTTTGAGCAAGTCAGAGGAAGAGCAGTTGGGTGCAGACCACCCTAAAACTCTCGCATCACGTGCAGCAACCTGTAATCAGATCATGTACGGTCTGGTATCTTTGACTGGCAAAAACGCTGGCGGCAAAGAAGTAACCATCGAGGATTTCCCCGTGGTTGCCTACTTTAAGCGCTCAGGCTTCCGTCCGGCAAAAGATGCGATCGACAAGATCACAGGTATGCGCAAGCTGATGCACGAGACTGTGTTCTCCTTGACAACTGACCGTAAGAAAATGGGTAGCGTAACTTACTTCGTACCCGTATTTTCATACGACTCAGATAAAAAGCTAGGCAAGGATGACCTAGAATTGTTAGGCAAATTCCTAGAGACAATCAAAGCCTCTAACGACAACATCCTCGAACAGTACCGTGAAGCCCAGAAGGCTTTGCAGACTGAAGATGAAGTTGATCTGGCTGCAGATTTCTCATGATTTTTGCTGAAGCCCTCTTAAAGGATTTCCTAAAGAAGGCCGGACGGGGGGAGGTTTCTCTCCCTGATTCCGTCGTCGAAGAGTTTGTACAGGATTGCAGGGATGCACTTGTCAAACAGTTCAACCGCAAGCAGGAAGGCTGGCGGCCTCGTATGTCCGGTCTCGGACACCCCTTCTGTAAACAGATCTTAGAGCGGGACGGACACCGTGAAGAGATGTCTTACAACGCAATCCTACGTTTCTTAATTGGCGATATGCTCGAAGCTGCTCTCATGGCGATCATGAAGGGTGCGGGTATCAATATCGTCGATTCTCAGCGTACATGTGAGTTGGAGTTGGGTGGGGAGAAGATAAAAGGGACTTTAGACGTTATCCTCGACGACGTTGTGGACGGGGTAAAGGTATGGGACATAAAGTCTGCCAGCCCTTATTCCTACTCACAGAAGTTCGGCAAAGGCTACGACAACCTAAAGGATGATGATCCGTTCGGCTACGTCATGCAGGGTCACCTGTACTCGGAGTCAAACGACATGCCATTCGGCGGTTGGATTGTCGTTGACAAATCCACGGGCGAAATCCAGTTTGTTACCGCACCTGACGAACAGTCTGAAGATCGTGAAGCATACCTCGCAGAAGCGAATCGTCGTGTTAAGGCGCTCCGTGATGGGGTAGAGTTCAAACGTCCCTTCAAGGCTGAGAAAGAGACCTACCGCAAAGCTGGCGAGACGATTGAAACCGGCAACACAATCCTACCCCGTATGTGTAGCATGTGTGGGCACAGGGAACACTGTTGGCCTAAAGCTATTCAGCATCCTAAGGTTACTTCTAAAGCTAAGTTTCCTCCGCTTGCGTGGTATGACAAGCTAAAGGTTAAGGAACTATGACAGAAAAAGAATTGAAGCAGATAATCGCTCTGCAAGATAAGATCACTGCGATCCATGACGACTTGATAATCAAGATTCGACAGCACAACGAGTTGCTCAAGGACTTGAAACTCATGTGTAATGATCTCGGTTTCGGTACGAACTACAACGTCGACGACACACCCTACGTGCGAGATAACCGTATCTTTGCGCTAGCGTTAGTCGAAGAACCTTTCGGCGGTACAGCCATTGGTTTGAAGTCGCTACGTAGACCTTCGAAGAAACAGCCTGAACCCCCGGCGCCTAAACCAACTAAAGCTACTCCTGCGAGAAAGAGCAATGCCGCTCCTACTAGCAAAGGAGATTGATCGTAGTGTATACGCCCTAAACACGGACGTTTACGGCATATACTTCGATGACGTCAGTGGTAAGACTGCCGACTCCCATACTCGGTGGGCCCGCGGACAACACGTGATGCTACCCATCGTCGCGTATGAAACCCCCGGTAAGTTCCTGACTCCAGAAACAGCAGGGCGTGACAACGCTGCTCTGGGGAAAGATACGGCAGCGGTGTTTGAAAAGCTGCGTGCTGGGTCCGTTGTGATCATGTACGTGGATGAGTACGACGCCGTCGTGACAGGGCTCAAGAAGGTCAACCCCGCTTACTCTGAGCGTTTGACTTCAACTTTAGGACGTTTCATGGAGTTTTAAATGGCACGAAGACACAGCTATCGCTCGGACTTTGAACTGCACTTAGCTAAACGGCTTGCAGACAGGGGAGTGAAGTTTGAGTATGAAAAAGCCCGCCTCGCGTACATCCCTAAGCCTAAGATCTACACCCCCGATTTTTATCTGCCTGAACAAGACATCTACATAGAAGCGAAGGGGTACTTCACCCCTGCAGATCGCCAGAAAATGTTGCTTGTCATTGCACAGAATCCTGAACTCGACATACGAATGCTTTTCTTGAGGGCGTCTAACCGCTTAAACCGCTCGAGTAAAACTACGTACTCGAAATGGTGTGATAAACACGGTATCCTATGGGCGGATAACACAATTCCAGAAGAGTGGTTGGAGAAAAAGAAATGAACGATGACTTTGAAAAGAAAACAGCTGCTGAACAACTCGGGCTCCTGCCCAACAGATACTATCTAGTTTTAGAACCCCTAGAGGAGGACTCGGACGATGTCGGTGAAGGTGAGAGTGGCTTTACTATGCGTGCATATTCAACTGTACAGGAGCCTCTTGAGGGTGCGATTACAGATAATGCGGGCGCGACTCTACTCGTACTGCACGGACTTATCCGATCTCTTGAGGCAGACTTTGACTACGTATTTGAAGCGGGCGCAGAGCGCATTAAGGAAGAGTACGAAGCGGGCTTAGACAACATCGATGCGGATCACATTAAATCCGTCGGGACTGTGATCCATGTAGATTTTACGCAGGAGAGACACTGATGAAAATTAACCTAGAGCACCAGTCGCAAGTTTTCAAAGAAGAATTCGCCCATATTGCGGATGACTACTACTCTAAAGTAGGTGAGTGTAAAACCCCGGCTGAGGTCTTCAGGCTGAACTGGAAGGCTACGGAGCGTATGCTCCACCTACAGTGTCGCGCATTCAAGCTGACGTTTGAAGATGTCGCACAGCAGGAGGACGAAGAGGCATGAGAGTAGAGTTGATCGATTCGGCGGGCGGAGATCTTTCTGTTGTAAATGCGGCTCGTGTGAGTTTTAACAAAGCAACCGGTACTATGGAAGGTAAAGATGAGCGACTTATTCACTACCTTGCTAGACATCGTCACGACACCCCATTTCGGCATAATTTCATACAGTTGCGCTGCAGTGTACCTTTATTCCTCGCTCGTCAACTAATGAAGCATCAGGCGGGGCTGACATGGAACGAAGTTAGCCGCAGGTATGTGGACAATATACCGGACTTCCACCACCCTGACAGGTGGCGCAAACGCCCAGAGGATGGGATTAAACAAGGATCAGGAAGCGGACATCCTTTCTCTCCACGCTGGTCACGCTTCTACGAAGATCACATTGAGCAATGCTGTGACATGTATCGTGACATGATACGTGATGGCATTGCGCCAGAGATGGCACGTATGGTGTTGCCACAGAGTATGATGGTGAACTTCATATGGACGGGTAATCTCCTCGCATTCTTCCATGTATACAAACTACGTAGTGGTGAGGGCGCGCAGCAGGAAGCTGTTACGTTTGCCGAGATGCTGAAGGAAGTGATTGAGCCTGAGTTCAGTATCAGCTGGAAAGCGCTGGAGGCACGGTAGTGCCCATCAAGCAACGATCAAGCAACGATCAAGCAAACAAGGGCAAGAGTGGGGGCTAGAGTGATGACTGTTAAAGAACTAAAAGAGGCACTGGAGATGTATGACGACAATGCTCAAGTACTGTTCTCTGCACCTGATGATCTTTACGGAGTGAGGGTTGTTGAACAGGACAGTGATCGTGAGTATTACGTCTACTTAGAGGGGGAGTGATGGTTAACTTTATCAAAGAACTCTGGATGTGCTTTAAAAAGAAACCAATAAAAGTAGTCTGGGCTATGCTGTGGTACATACCTACAATGACAGCCCTTGTGCTACCTGAAGATGAAAGGGGTTGAGTTATGAAGATGGGTAGCTTTGAAATCGTCGAGTACGATGAAGAGACAGGTCACATGATTGTGGATATGGACGGCGATACAGTGAAGTCACTGGTTAGCTACGGCCTGAATAGATTACTGGAGGAGTATTGTGAGCAAACTATACTGGAAGCTAAGGCAAAGCCTAGCGGAGACAAAACGGCTGAAGAACTCGAGTATGGTCATCAACTTAAACAGGAAGCGGCACAAAGCGGGTTCAGGGATGTTGAGAACATACCCTATCGCTCGATGGGGTATAGGATTCCATAAATGGAGACACAAACATGCAGTACGATGACGTAGACAACCCAGAACACTATGATCTCGAAGGTATGCAGGTCATCGAAGTAATACGGTCGGCGTTGACACCCGAGGAATTTGCTGGATACTGTAGGGGTAACCAACTAAAATATCTTCTCAGGTTACATAAAAAAGACACTCCGCAGAAGAATGCGGGTAAATCAAACTGGTATGGGGAGCGCCTCCTCCGGGCGCTTAAAGAACAATATGATTGAAACGTACACCACAGAACAAGGTAGCATACAGATAGACACCAGCAGAGATGCTGCATTCAGCGAACAGGCTATGGCCCTGTTGCGCGACTACTACATGTTGCCTGAAGAAAAATCCCCGCAGGAAGCATTCGCACGTGCTGCTATGGCCTACTGCGAGGGCGACCTAGCATTCGCTCAACGTATCTATGACTATGCGAGTAAGCGCTGGTTTATGTTTGCAAGTCCGGTACTGAGCAACGCACCTAAAGCAGGGGCGCCGGTAAAAGGTCTCCCGATCAGCTGTTTCCTCACCTACGTGGGCGACAACCTCGAATCTCTCATCAGCCACAACACAGAGGTAGCGTGGCTATCCGTGAAGGGTGGCGGTGTCGGTGGGCACTGGTCTGATGTACGCGGTATCAGCGACAAGTCGCCGGGCCCCATCCCTTTCATGAAGGTGGTCGACTCCGGCATGACAGCGTGGAAGCAGGGCCGCACACGTAAGGGCTCCTACGCAGCCTACATCGATGTGTCGCACCCCGACATCGTGGAGTTTATCAACTTTAAATTACCGACAGGGGGAGACATCAATCGTAAGTGTTTCAACCTGTTTAACGCCGTGAACGTCACCGACGACTTTATGGAGGCAGTAGCAAATGGAGCAGAATGGCAGCTTAGAGACCCGGCAGATGGTTCTATCCGAGATTCAGTCCCTGCTAGAGAGCTATGGCAGGGAATACTCGAAGCTCGCTTCAGAACTGGATCACCTTACCTTCACTTTATTGACGAGTCCAACCGAAGACTTCCAGAAACACAGAAAGAACTGGGACTACGGGTTATGGGGTCTAACCTGTGCAGTGAAATCACTCTCGCAACTGACGAGAAAAGAACAGCCGTTTGCTGCCTCAGCTCAGTCAACCTCGAAGAATACGACAACTGGAAAGACACAGGAATGGTCGGAGATCTCGTCCGACTTCTTGACAACGTTCTTGAATTCTTTATCCGAAACGCACCGCGAGAACTTTCAAAAGCTATTTACTCAGCTAAAAGAGAAAGGTCTATTGGACTCGGTGCAATGGGGTGGCACGGATACCTCCAGCGCAACGGAATCGCGTGGGAAGGAATAAGCGCTAAACTAACCAACCGTCGTGTCTTTGCTGACATCAATGCACAGGCTGTGGCAGAGAGCCTCCGTCTGGGTGAAGAGAGAGGCGAGGCGCCCGACATGAAGGGCACAGGTCGCCGCAATGCACACGTGCTGGCTATTGCCCCGAACGCTAACAGTTCGATTATCTGTGGCTGCACCGCCAGCATCGAACCCGCAAAAGCGAATGCGTACACACACCGTACACGTGCAGGAGCTCACCTCGTTAAGAATCCATACCTACAGGGACTCTTACGCAGCAAAGGCAAGGATACCGCCGAAGTGTGGAAGCAGATCGTAGTAGAACAGGGTTCTGTACAGAAGCTCGATTTCCTCACAGATGAGGAGAAAGAAGTGTTCAAGACTGCCTACGAGATAGATCAGGGATGGGTGGTAGAGCACGTGGCAGATCGCCAACCTTTCATCTGTCAGGCGCAGTCGGCCAACCTCTTTTTCCCCGCAGGAAGTCCGAAGTCTTACGTGAACGCAATCCACATCCGTGCGTGGAAGTCGGGGCTTAAATCCCTGTACTACCTACGTACAGACGCAGGATTCACGGCAGACAAGGTAGGTGTGTCGATTGAACGAAACGCTCTGCAGGATGCAGAAGAGTGTGTCTCCTGTCACGGGTAAGATACCTCAACAAATAACGTCACAGGGTTCTTCGGAGCCCTTTTTTAGGAGTAAAAATATATGATCAACGACTTAATTCTGGGCTGGGCATCGGACCGCGGTATCTTAGACGAAGGCACCGTGGAAGGACAGATGAGCAAGCTACAGGAAGAGTTCGACGAATTGAAAGATGCAATCTCGCGCAACCACCCTATAGACATCGCAGACGCCATAGGTGATATGCAGACTGTGCTCATCATACTGGCAGAGATGAAGGGGCTCGACGCGAACGAATGCCTCCGCGATGTATACGGAATACTTTACAACCGTAAAGGTAAGATGCAGAATGGAGTCTTCGTAAAGGAGTAGGCGGACACCGCTGAAACTGCGACACCGAAAACCGGGCGGGTTTTTACATTACTGACTGTGGTAGGCTAGGGATGTACTTACCCGCCCGTACTTAAAAGAGGGACGAATGATGTGGGCAGTAGCAGACGCAAAAGGGATCTTGTACAGAGGCTATGAAACTAAACAGAGCGCAGAGCGTGTGGTATCAAGGGTATCGACCTACAACGAGTACGCTAAAAAGTTCTGGTTTGTAATACGCACGGAGGAGCCTGACGATGACTCTAAAAAGAATTAAAGCATACATCCGTATGTTCGATGGACATTCTCTGTGGGGATATGTTTATTTGAAAGAAGATCAGAGGGTACAGGATCTTTTAAATGACGAACGTAAATTTATACCGATACGTAAACTTGAAGAGAAACGCGGGGCACTCGCCCTTAAACCCGATGAAGACAACTACAAGGATGTCTGTATCCATAAGGACGGGATATATTACATAGAGGAAATCTGATGAAAACCTTAGCAGCTACCACAGCACTTTTACTAAGCACCGCAACGTACTCGCAGGAAGTCATGCTCCCTGCAACTTGTATGCCACTCTCTACCTTCACAGAAGAGATACAGAAACGAGGGCAGGACCTTGTTTTTATAGGTGACACCGGGGAGGGCACCCTGTACTCTGTCGTGACAGTCAACCCTACTACAGGCGACTGGACAGTAGCTCGTACAAACAAAGAGATACAGGCTGCGTGCGTAACTAGCTCGGGCAGCGGCTATCAACTCTTCACCACCGGCACGGTTGTGAGAGGGAATCAGAACTAAGACACGTAAACCAGAGGACGAATAGAATGAGTCAGTACAGAATAACTTTGTGGGAGAACGGTCGCGCATACTGTTACCGAGTGTCCACCAACGCGATTGACCAGCACGTCGCGGACCTCAAGAAGAGGCACGATCGTGTACGTGTGGAGGAGGTTGTATGAAGGCGAAGCACACACGCGCATTCTACAAAGCACTCGAAGAGGGTAGGATCGCAGAAATGTTACGTAGCAGAGTGTCGATGCGATCAATCGCCAGCGAATACGGAGTCAGTCTAAACCATGTGTGGTTGCACTGTCGCCACCTAAAAGAGGCCCGGAGTAAGCACTCTGTCGCTAACCGAGCATCTGTACGCGGGGCTGAGATAACCTACGAACTCCCTCACATCGCGAACACAAAAAGGCTTGCCCTGTACTCAGCATGGGTGTAGTATTTATCTAGTCATGTTGTTGCACCTATTTGACCCCTACCCCCCATAGGGGTCTTTTTTTGTCCCTTCCTCGGTGATACACTCAACATGAACGTCAACAACAAAACCCTCATAGGAATACCTAATGTCGATACTAGAAGAATCTAAAGCGTACAAACCTTTCAACTATCCGTGGGCTGTTGAGTACGCGGTAAACCACGAACTACTTCACTGGGGCGAACACGAAGCGAAGCTGCAGGAAGACGTGGCGCAGTGGAAAGGTGGTAAGCTATCTGCACAAGAGAAACACCACATTACTCAGATCCTCCGCCTGTTCACACAGAGCGACGTGCAGGTCGGTACGAACTATCTCGAGTACTACATCCCGAAGATCAAGAACAACGAGATTCGTGCGATGCTCACTTCCTTTGCGTGCCGTGAGTTTGTACACCAGCGCAGCTACGCCCTGTTGAACGACACACTGGGGCTGCCCGAAGACGACTTCTCCGCATTCATCGACGTGAAAGAAATGAAGGACAAGCTGGATTTCATGGGCGATGTGGACATGAACAGCCACACGGGTATGGCACGTGCGATTGCACTCTCCGTGATGAACGAAGGTATGGCCCTGTTCTCTGCATTCGCGATGCTTCTCAACTACCAGCGTGAAGGTAAGATGAAAGGTATGTGTGAGATCGTCGAGTGGTCAATCCGTGACGAGTCCATGCACTGTGATGGTATGGTAAAACTTTTCCGTACCTTCTGTGATGAGCACCCACGTATCGTTACAGACGAATTCAAGAAAAGCATCTACGATATGTTCCGCAAGGGTGTTGCTCTCGAGGACAAGGTTATCGACAACGCTTTCCAGATGGGCGTCGTGAACGGTATCACTCCTGAAGAGGTCAAGCAGTACATACGCTATCTCGCAGATCGTCGCCTCATCCAGCTGGGCCTCAAAGGCAACTGGAAGGTGAAAGAGAACCCACTCGACTGGTTGGACTGGGTAATCGGCGGGGCGAGCCACAAGAACTTCTTTGAAGGCACTGTGACTGATTATCAGGCCGGTGGCATGGAAGGTTCGTGGGGTTGGAGCTGAGTTCCTCCCTTTGCTCTTCTGCTATTGTGTGGTAGACTCGAATTACAATAGGCTAATTGAGTAAGTCCACATGATACACGTAAAAATAACCCCACAGATCCGCAACGCAGCCCGTAAAGACGCAACAGTAATGGGTCACATATCGGGCAGCATCTACGGGAGCCTCGACTACGTAGCAGCATTCATCGGTGAAATCATCGTAGCTGACTACCTCGGGGCTACCCGTTGCAACACCGCACACTATGACATGTTGGGTCCCAACGGCGAGAAGATCGACGTGAAGACTAAGATGTGTAACTCTGCACCTATGCCGCACTACGAGTGCTCAATAATCTCCCACAATGCAAAGCAACAGTGTGAGGAGTACGTGTTTGTACGAATGAACCGTGACCTGAATGAGGCGTGGATAGTGGGTCGAATCCCTAAGTCCGAGTACTTTGACAAGGCTGTGTTCTTGAAGAAAGGCCAGCGCAATGGCGACAATGGATATATCGTCAGGTCTGACTGTTACAACCTATCTATACAGGAACTATACGAGATATGTCACGTAAACGAAACGAGCGAGCTAACCTCCTAACCTTCACCATCGATGTGAATCAGGACGCTAACCTAGAACTGAGTCTCGACAACATCAACCCTGCGGAGTTTGAGAGTCTGGTCGGGCGACTCGGTAATCCTACACTGGGGCCGCGTATCATACGCGCGGTCAACCGATACAGGAAGGTGCTCGAGAAGATGATCGAGTCATAAAAAAAGGGACCCGAAGGTCCCCTGTAAGTTGTTGTTATTTTATGTTGTTATTGGGGTAGAAACCCTGACTCATACATAGCCTTCTGCTGACCAGTCATCTCTGGCTTCGGCATTTCCTCGCCCTTCGCCTTAGCCGCCATGATGCTTCGAGTCACGTCCTGTGCTGCTCCCGGTATCATACTTAAGGCAGACTCCAGCATTGTGTCCTCATCCATCTCTCCGTACATGACTTCAGCATACGGATCGTCATCGTACTGCCCGCCACGTGCTTCTATCATGGCCATACCACG
>Ga0102948_1000215_pt1 | contig 21871 bp, 17 predicted proteins | sample SalPonA_A_H2O_MG_FD_78211 | JGI IMG/M metagenome (GOLD analysis project Ga0102948, IMG submission 78211) | Water microbial communities from South San Francisco under conditions of wetland restoration - Salt Pond MetaG R2A_A_H2O_MG | ecosystem: Environmental > Aquatic > Non-marine Saline and... | reverse complement strand
GGCGCGTGCTTCGTCCAGCATCGGCTCGCAGAAGTCGAGCCCCCGGACGGGCACTCCCGGTCCGAGGCGGTCGCGAAGCTTGAAGGCCACATCGCCGCTCCCCGTTGCCAGATCGACCACTTCGCGGGGGCCAAAGGCCCGCACCATTCGGGTGAGCACCCGCCTCCAGTAGAAGTCGATCCCCCCGCTGAGGAGGTGATTGGCCAGGTCGTAGCGACCGGCGATGCCGGCAAACATTCGGCTGACTGCCTTACCCTCAGGCATACGTCGCTAGTCCTTGCGGGGTTTCACGGACTCAATGCTGCGCACGACCCACTGGGAGAGTTCCTTGTCGGGGTTTTCAACCGCGAGTTTGCCTATTTTGAAAACAGTTTGTCCCGTGTTTCGGTTGATGATGTTCAGTCCGTGTTCGAAGTCGCGGAACTTTGCCTCGCAGAGCGCCTGAATCGTTCGGTCCTTCTCGGTCGATTCCTTTATCAGGGCATCGATGGCGAGCGGTTTAAACTCGAGTGTGAAACCATGGGCCTTTTCAAAGTCGGTCGCAAAGCGTTTGATATCGTCCATATAAACATCCCGCTGCAGGTGCGCGTTCTGCTCTTTCAGCTTGGCCAAATAGTCGGCCGGATTCTCTATCATTTCCGCGCTGACCTCGAAGTGCTTGATTGCAGTGGAGGGCAACTCGAATTTGAAATCGCGGAAAATGCGTTCGAGAACCGTCAGAAGGCCACGCGCGCCGGTCCCTTCCTTGCTGGCTTCTTCTGCGATGGTGATGATGGCCTCCGGGGTGATGTCGAAATCGATGTCGTAGCCCCTGAAGTCGTCCTGATACTGGTGCAGAACGCTGCCCTCCGAGGTCGTCATGATATGGGCCAGATCGTCGGCCGAGAGAGCACTGCAGGCTACCCGCACAGGCACCCGCCCGATAAATTCGGGCTCAAAGCCATATTTAATAAAATCCTGCGTCTGGGCTTGCTGCAGATAGGCAGAGGTATCTTCATCGTCGGCGCTGGCCGCGGCACCGAAGCCGAGTTCGTTGGTGGAGACGCGCTTCTTGATCGACTCGGCGAGCTTGTCGAAGGCACCGCTGACGATGAAGAGAACATTGCGGGTATTAATCGTCCGCTTCTTTGGCTTACCGCCGCGCTGCATTTCCATTACGGCCTGCATTTGCGACATCATATCGGTCGGGCTGAAGAGGTTGACCTCGGTCTCCTCCATTAGCTTGAGCAGGTTGATCTGCACACCGCGGCCGGAGACATCGCGCCCGCCCGCGCCCGCTTCGCTGGCGATCTTGTCGATCTCATCAACAAAAATGATCCCTTTTTCCGCGAGCTCAACATCGCCATTAGCGGCTTTTACCAGATCGCGGACGAGATCCTCCACATCCGAGCCCACGTAGCCGGTCTCGGAGAACTTGGTCGCATCGGCCTTGACGAAGGGCACGCCGATGAGCCGGGCGATATTCTTGATCAGGTAGGTCTTGCCCACGCCGGTCGGGCCGAGGAGCAGGATGTTTTGCTTCGTGTAGTCACTGGCCGCACCCGATTTGCCGCTGAGAATCTGGCGCACGTGGTTGTAGTGGTCACAGATTGCGACGGAGAGGACTTTTTTAGCTTCATTTTGGCGGATGACAAAGCGATTGAGGTGATCCCGGATCTCCTTTGGCTTGAGCCGGAAATTGCGGATGGGCTCCAGTTTTTCCTCGTTGTTCGTCTCCTGGGGGCTCTTCTTCGAGCCATCTTGCTCGTCGCCAAAAGCAGAGGGGTCAAAGGCTTGAGCGGAGACCTTGACGTTGGAATCTTTGAACAAGTCTTTGAGCTGACGCTGGATTTCCTCGAAAGGGTTGGGTGGATCTTTTTCTTTCATGTTTCTGGTTTGACAGGCCAATACCGATCAGAAGTATCGGGCTAACAATAACTTTTGGTTTTTATTCGCAAATTCTCTAAGCAATCCGTGCATGTCAAAGAATCTTACAAAACGCGATATCGTCCTCGATATATATGAGAAAACAGATTTTCCGCAAAAGGACGTTCGGGAAACTGTGCAACTGACTCTCGACGCTATTGCTATGGCTCTGAGTGAGGGGCGCAACGTAGAACTGCGAAACTTCGGTGTGTTCGAGGTGCAAATCCGCAAATCGCGGATCGGTCGCAATCCGAACAAGCCTGAGACGGATGTGGTGATTCCGAAGCGTGCTGTCATCAAATTCAAGGCGGGCAAAGAGCTGAAGGCCAACCTGGCGGATTTGGATCTGGATTCGGCGAAGATCGAAAAGTAGGCTGGGCCTGCGAATCCTCCGTAACTGACGGTAACCCGAAGAATCGCCCTCAGGCAAGCCATGCAATTCGAATCGCTACCCGGATTCAGGGAATTTTATCCCGAAGCCTGCAGTCGCCGGAACTATATTTTTTCGCATTGGCGAAAACTGGCCCGAGCCTACTGCTTCAGTGAATACGATGCACCGGTGCTGGAACCGCTGGAGCTTTACATTGAAAAATCGGGCGAGGAGATCGTGGGGCAGCTATTTAATTTTGAAGACCGGGGTGGCCGTGCCGTTGCCTTGCGCCCCGAGATGACGCCTTCGCTGGCCCGGCTCATCGCGGCAAAAGCCAACAGCCTGAAGCGTCCGGTTAAGTGGTTTAATATCGGCGAGCACTATCGCTACGAGCGCCCGCAAAAAGGTCGGCTGCGCGCTTTCTATCAGTTCAATGCGGATATTTTCGGTGAGCCCGGACCGGCGGCGGATGCCGAGCTGATTTGCCTTCTCATTCAGGTTTTGCATTCTTTCGGGCTTGGCGAGGCGGATTTTAAGGTTCGTCTCAGCGATCGGGACCTCTGGCTCTTTCTGCTGGCCTCCGAGGGCCTCGATGAGGTGGCGAGCGCCGAGGTGCTTTCGATCGTGGATAAACTTGAGCGGAGTGATCGTGCGAAAACTTTGGAGCGCATGGCTACAGTGATGGGTGCTGCGGCGGAGCGCTTTCTCGGCGTGATTGAGGAAGCGATCTCCATTCGCGAGTTTTCGGCCCTGCGGGCATTTGTGGAAGGACTGCCGCTGGAGGGAGAACCGCGCCGTAAAGCGGATCAAAGACTTGAAGATTGGGCCTTTCTTCTGGACCAGATCGAGGGTGCGGGACTCGGGGCGCAGGTGCAAATCGATCTGGGTATCGTGCGCGGTCTGGCATACTACACCGGATTTGTTTTCGAGGCCTTCGAGGCAAGCGGCGAATCGCGCGCGCTGGCCGGTGGTGGACGCTACGATGCTCTGGTGAAAAAACTTGGCGGTCCGGAGATGGCTGCCGTGGGCTTTGCGATGGGCGATGTGACGCTTGCGGATTTGCTGGAATCAAAGGGCTGCCTTCCTGCATTTCTGGATGCTCCGGACCTTGTCTTCGTGGTGGCGGGTCTCGGGGAGCGGAAGGCGGCGCTGGCCGATGCAACCCGTCTGCGGGCCAACGGTTACCAAGTGAGCGTGCCGCTCAAAGAGCAGGGCTTCGGCAAGCAATTCAAATCCGCAAATCAATCCGGTGCGCGCTTCGCTTTAATCTATGGCTCCGAGGAGTTGGCGCGCCAATCTGTAAAGGTCAAAGACCTGACGAGTGGTGGAGAGGCCGAGCTTTCGCGGAGTGAGTTGATTGAGCGACTGCCTTCGGTCTTTGAAAACGGGTTGGTTGAATCTGGGGTGTAGTGCCTAATGGGTATAGGCGCTGCGCCCAGTAGGCGTTAAGCTCTTGTCAAGGATCAGCTAAGTCCCTGTTAAAGCGAAGAGGCGCAGAGAGGATTGCTTTACCTTTTTCAAGTATTGGTCGATTGTTCCGAAGACGGGATCTGTCATGTCAGGATTAAAGAAATTTGTAATTTGGATCGTTTTGCTCGTGGTGGGTTACCATGGGCTCAATTACGTGAAGGTGCATACAAGTGGTGACATCGTCACTTACAAGCGCTTTGCCAAATCACTGATGGATAACGATTATACAACCGTGCGGCAACTATCCGATCCGGGTCTCGCTGAGCAACTCGCAGCTATGCGTGCGGAGCGAAACAAGCAGTTCAGTGACGGACGTATCCTGTTTTCTTATCATGAGGTGGTCTCCCAATACCATACCCGCGACGGTAAAACCGCCCACCTTATTGTCGACCAAGTTACGAGGATGGATTCCGGTGGCCGCATGGGTTTCTGGGGTGATCGTGGTGTTCGCATTCGCCACCGCGCGGAATTATCTTATGAAAATCACGTTTGGAAAGTGAAGAGCTTTTCCGACCCCGTGATGCAGTAGGCGCTCGCTAAATAACTTTTCATCGATGTTGAAAGTGTTAGGGTGGGGTGATGTCGGAACGCGCCTACCTGCTTGTTGATGCCTACAATGTGATCTTTGCGCTGGATGACCTGCAGGCGATTTTGAAGCAGGGGCAGGATGCTGCGCGGGATTATCTGGCGGATAAACTCCTTGCGATTCATGATGCCGAGGACGTGCGGGTCGCCATGATTCTGGATAGCCGTCAGGATTCGCTGCAGAGCGAATACCCCTTCGGTAAAAATACTTTCGAGTATCTGTATGCCCCTGCTGCGCTGACTGCCGATGGGGTGATCGAGCGTATCGTGCGGCGGGTCAAGAATCCGGCAAAGGTCACGGTCGTTTCAAACGATAACCTGGTTCGCGAAGCGACGCGCTCGGCTGGGGCGCTGGCGATCCGGCCCGAGGAGGTCATGGAGTGGGCTGCAGCCTGCGACCGGCGTCTGGCTCAGGATGCGGCCCGGCGCAGCGCGGCAAGTGCGAGGGAGTTTCGCAATGGTCTGAATATTGATTTCTGAGAATTGACTGGCTGAGGAAGACACGGTTGGGTGTAGAAATGCGGCCGGATATTGTGCAGGAAGTCCAAGGCCTTTACGGGCCATTTTCGCTCTCGGAGCGGATCATTCAGCAAATATGGATGCAGGGTGATTTTTATCAGGACGAACTGCGAACGGAGTCCGGCAAAGCGCTGAAGATTCTGGATCCCGGCCGTTGGAATACGAACGAAGGGCCCGACTTCAAGGAAGCACGGCTTGAGTTGGAAGGAATCGAGCAGATCGGAGATGTTGAGATACACTTTCGGGCGGACGACTGGTTCCACCACGATCATGAGTGTAATCCGAACTTCACCCGCGTGCTCCTGCACGTGGTGCTCTATCCGGGAGGATCTTCCGGGGCTGCGGTTGCGGAACTGCCGATGGAGACTCTGGTCCTGATGCCGCTGCTGGAGCGTGATCTGGAGTCCTACGCGATGGACGCGGCACTGGTCGACCTCGAACAGGTCGGAGAACTTCCGTGGTTCGATACCTTTGTCGCACGGCCGGTGTCCGAGCGCAGAGCGATACTTGCGGAACTGGCCGCGGCGCGTTGGCGGCAGAAGGTGGCCTACCGTAAAAAGCGCCTTCTGGCAATCGGTTGGTCCCGTGCCTGCCACGAGTCGGCACTCGAGGTTCTTGGCTATGCGAGGAACCGCGGTGTCATGCACAAGATAGCCCAGAGTTTGGCCGCGGCAGACTTTGGCACCGGACTGGATACGGGAGAGCTCTTCGAGAGGTATCGAGGCGAGTGGAAACTCAGCGGATGCCGTCCGGCCAACCACCCGAAAGTGCGGCTTGAACAATATGCGAGGATCTGCCGTGCGAACCCCGACTGGCCGGATCAGTTACGTGAGGTGCTGACTCGGGCGATTCACTCGCAGGAGAGGGAGGTCGCGGCCTTCCGTAAGTCGACTCAGTCGAAGGAGCTGGAGCGGGTGATCGCCGAGAAAGTATTTCAGGGAGTGATTGGTGATAAGCGTCTCAGCACGCTGCTGTGTGACGCGATCTTCCCGCTCGCTGAGAGCGAGTTCGGCGCAGGCTGGGCGCCGTATTGGCAGGCGTGGTATGCGGGCGACTTTCCGGGAGGCTTCGCGCGTTTTCATCGGCAGGGCGGGCTGGTGGACCGGCGGGAGCCCGTGAGCAATGGCATCATGCAGGGTATTCTTGGACTTTTCCTCAATAAGGGCCAGTTCGAGCCGATTGATTCGCGGCATGAAAAAAGCCCCTGCAAGGAGGGGCTTTTTGAAAGATGTTTGTGGTTCGGTGTGAAAAAGAACCGGCCGGGTTTGGTCTAAGCCTTTGTGACTTTGCCGGCCTTAATTGCCTTTGCCGAGACCCACATCCGCTTGATTTCACCGCTGGGAAGTTTGACGCGAACGCGTTGCACGTTTGGACGGAAGCGGCGCTTGGTGTTCTTAACCAAGGAAGTTCCGATACCACCACTTTTCTTGGTGAGACCTTTACGGATGATGCGGCCGCCTTTGACGGGGCGTTTGCCTGTGATTGCGCAGATTCGTGCCATGGGTTTGCCTTATTGAATTTGGAAAAGTCGAGGAAAGTAGAGGCCGCCAGTCGGCTAGCAAGCCTTTTCCGCAGAAAATTACGAGGTGTTTCCGGGGATAAATCAGGCGAATGGATCAGGGGCAATCCCGCAAGCCCCAGAGCACCTGAAACCGCTGGCCCATGTTCGCCGGGTGGATCAGCTCCATTAGAGTCTGCCGGTCGGAGCTGAAGCGGCCCGCGCTGCCGTTGACAATCGCCTCGGCTGTATTCGCGGCCCGCTGCACAAGGAAGGACTCCTGACTTTCGAGGATGGTGGGGGCGAAGCCGGCCGTCCGGAGCTGCGCCTCGAGAGGTGTCCAGCAAATGTCGCAGGTGATGTCCTGCTCCCCGGGCCGCTCGAGCAGGTCCTGTCCCTGCTCATGGCGATAGTAGGTGCGGGCGGTTCCGTTTGGGCAATCGCTGAGTAGCGCCGGCCACGTCTTTCCGTAGTCGAAGAGCAGGAGAAGCCCGGTCCAGTCCTGGGCGATGAGGCCGCCCAGCGCTTGCTCCGCCTCCAGGGGCAGGTCCAGCTCGTAGCCCTCCTCCAGGTCGCTGGGCAGATCGGTCAATCGGTCGACCACTTCTGTCGAGAGATCGTCCATAAGAACTTCCTTCAAGCCTTGGCCTTCAATCCGGACTCCGCGCTCGCGCCAGACGCCTTCCTTCAGAACCAGCCGGTGGAAGGGTAGTGCGTCGAGCCATTCATTGGCGAAAATGACGACAGGTCCGGAAACGCTGATCGCTTCTCCAAGTCGGATAACTTTTTCCGCAGCGAACGGATGCGGGTCGATCGCCGAGAGCAGTCCAGTGCCGGGCTCTGCGGCGATCTCGATGAAGGTGGATTGGCCCGCGAGCTCCGGACCCAGCAGGTGTTCGGCCGCGCCGAGAACGAGCCGGCTGAAGACCGGCCCGAGGCTTTCCGAAGTATAAAAGTCGCGATCTGCTTCTCTCCCGACTCGTTCGCCGGAGCGCCGGTAGTAGCCAATGTGCTCCGCGTAGAGAACCGTCTCAATATAGTCACGATAGCGGATCGGCGCGCTGCCGTATTTTTCGCGAAGAAGATCCATCATGCTCTGGCTGGTGGTCGGCATAGGGGAAAACTTGGCTGCTTCGCCGCGCGAAACAAGAAAAGTCTTCAAACTTCGCGACCCATACGCTCTAAATACGCCGATGATTTTGGCTGTAGAGAGTTCCTGCGATGAGTCCGCGATCGCCCTGTTCGATCCGGGCCGCGGTATCGTGGGCGAGTGGGTGCACAGTCAGATCAGCCTGCATCAGGAATACGGAGGCGTGATCCCGGATCTGGCCAGTCGCGAACACCTGAAGAATTTTTTTCCTTTGATGAAGGCTTCCGGCATCGTGAAGTCGAGGGATGCGATCACAAAAATCGTGGTGACAAACGGTCCGGGCCTGGCTGGTTGCCTCGCACTGGGCATCGCATTTGCCAAGAGCCTCGGTCTGGCTTGGAAGCTGCCGGTGTTTGGGGCGAACCACCTGCGCGGCCATGCGTTTTCTCCGTTTATTGGCCTGCACGAGGCGAGTCCGGAGCGCTTCAATGAAGCCTTCGCAGCGTTGCTCCCGCACCTCGGCCTCATTGTGTCGGGTGGGAACACGATTCTCTTCGAGATCGATCCGGAGCGCCGGATCCGCGTGCTGGCCGAAACAGTAGACGACGCCGCGGGCGAGGCGCTCGATAAGGGTGCGAAGCTGCTCGGCCTGCCGTATCCGGGCGGCCCGCAGGTTGAAAAACTCGCCGCCCGCGGTAATGCGAGAGCCTTTGATTTTCCCAAAGCCATCGCCCCGCGTAATGAACGCCGCTTCAGCTTTTCCGGCCTCAAGACGAGTTTGCGCTACCGCCTTGAAAAATTCGATGATCGCGAATTGGAGCAAAACATGCCGGACATCTGCGCTTCGTATCAGGCGGCGGTGATCAGCCAGCTTACTGGGAAGACAAAGCATCTTCTAGAAGCGGGGGCCTATCGAAGCCTCGGCTTGTCGGGTGGGGTCTCCAACAATAAGGCGCTGCGCGGGGCGATGGAGCGGCTCGCCGCGCGCTTTCAACTGCCCTGTCTGATCGCAAAGCCGGGCCATACCGGCGACAATGCCGCCATGATCGCTTTTGCCGCCTTCATGGAGGAGGAAGGCCTGCCGGACCGTTTTACCATAGAGCCTGCGCTGCGGCTCTGAGAGTCGGGGCTTCCCGCGAACAGAGGCGATCGGCGCGGCACGCCTTTCAACCATCGCAAAACTCTTTTTGGCGAGGGATTTTCCAGCATTGCCTGACCCCCCTGCTGTAGGATGCTCAAAAGGATGACTGAGATCGAAAAATTACAGGAGCGCATCGCCTACTTGGAGAAGCACATCGAGGAGCAGGACGCCGAGATGTTTCAACAAAGCCGCCGGTTGGACCTGGCCGTTCAACTGCTGAAAAAGCTGGAGTCGCGCTTTACAAATCTCGAACAGGGTGAGTCAGGAGGCAGTGCACCCGCCGATGAAAAACCACCGCACTACTGAACCCGCTTCGAAAAACTCAGGATCGACGCAAAGGCTACCGGCCATTCGGTTGCCGCTGCGGCGATGACGGCGCATCGCCCTCCCGGGACGGTTCAGGGGGAGGGCAGCGCGCTGTCGTTGCCGCACAGTGCTTCCTGTTAAATGAATTAAACGCTCGCCAACGCCACTTCCGGCGTGCTTTGTGAGCGTCGGAATTCAGTCGGTGTTTGACCGGTATTCTCTTTGAAAACCTGCGTCAGGTAGCGCACATTATCGAAACCGGCCTGCTTGGCGATTGAGCTAACATTCAGATTGGTCGTCGTCAGAAGTTCCTGCACGCGGTCCATCTGATGTCTTTGAATCTCCGCATGGATCGAGCGCCCGATCGCTTTCATGAATTTCCGGTAGGCGGTCGAGTTTGACATGCCGCTAATTTCTAAAACATCGGCCGTCGTGATCGGGTCGCAGGCATGTTCTTTAATGTAGCGAAGGGCGAAAGAGACAACAGGATCGTCGAAGCTGATGTAGCTGGTCGAATCGCGTTCCTCGACGCCGCTCGGAGAGATAAAGGTTAACCGCTCGCCCCCTTTATCGCCCTGCATCAACTGGTGCAGGCGCTCCGCCGCAGTGTAGCCGGCGTTGCGCACGTTTACATCGATACTGCTGAGCCGGGGCTGCGAGAGTTCGCAAAGCCAACGGTCGTTGTCGACCCCGAGCACCGAGACCTCCTGCGGCGCATTGATGCCCTCGGCGACACAGGCGTCGAGGATCCAGCGCGCCCAGCCGTCGAAGAAAGCGAGGATTCCAACCGGCTGAGGCAGGGTGTTGAGCCACTTCCCGAGCGAGCGGGAAGCCTCGGGCAGGGAGGGTTCCGCATCGAAATCAGGTTGGTAAACGTGGCAGCTGAGATCGTGGCGTGCCAGTTCGTCGATAAATCCATCGCGCCGCTGCGCGCACCAAAGGGTCTTTTCAATCCCGCCGCAAAATGCAAAATTCCGCAGCCCGTTATTGATGAAGTGCTGCGCCGCTACGCGTCCGATGGCCTGCTGGTCAGAGGTGATGATCGGGAAGTCGAGATGCCCGTCCAGTTGCTCCGAGTAACTGCCGAAACCGACAATCGGGATATCCTTGATTTTGGCGACCTCATTGATCTGAGGGATGTGGATGCTGGTGATGATGCCGTCCGGCTGCCAGTGCTGGAGATTCTGATAATCCACCTGATACATCGGATCCATCAGGATGACCCAGCCCGAGTGGCTGCGAATGTAGTCGCCGATCCCCCGCGCGATACCGCGGTCGAAGGCCATGTCGGACTCGAGTAGCAGCGCGACGCGCTTGACCGATTGGGTCTTTTTTTTTGTTTGTTTTGTGGTTTTCTCGGACATGGATAGGTGAAGGGAAACGGTCGGAGAGCGACAAGCTTTGCGTTTCGGCGAGGAAAAGTAAAGCCTCGATATGACAAGAAAACGTAGAAAAGTTTCAAAATCTGTTCGTTTTGCTTGATGTTTGTGGATCAGTCCCCTTTTATGACCCCGTCTACCGTCCCCACCCCCGTAGAATCCTCCCCATGATACCCCACAGTTTTACCCTCGTAGCCCTTGGGCTATTCGCAGCTTCCTTGTCCGCAGAGCGCGCCGCGCCTTTCAGCCTTTCCGTGGGCACACAAAGCATCGGAGCGAAATACAAATTCACTGAGGACTCGTTGCTCGTCGAGAGTGCCAAGCAAATGGCAGCTCTTGGATCGGACACGCTCAAGATCGCACTGACGCCGAAATACGAGGATGACTACATGATGACGCACGACCCCGAGATCGACAGCGTCCTCGACCTCGCACTTCGCAAACCCGGTTTCCATGAAGTCATGGACATGCCGTTCCGCAACATCATGCTATGGGTCTATCCCTTTTCCGACTCGCGTGATGCCTTTTTCAAAGGCGTTTTTTCGGAAGCCGATGCCCAAGGCATCTACGAAGAGATGTATGCCCTCACGGTTCACATCCTCGAGCGCTATTCCGGAAGCGGTAAGAGTTTCTTCCTTGGTAACTGGGAGGGGGACTGGCATGTGCAGAGCGAGCGCTACGATTACGAGGCCGACCCGAGGCCGGAAGTGATTGCTGCTTCCATCGAGTGGTTCCGCATGCGGGAGAAGGCGATTGCTGACGCGCGGCGCGATACCCCGCATCATGACGTCGAGGTCTATTACTACATTGAGCTGAATCACGTGCGCAAGTCGATGGACCGCGGCAAACCCTCAATCGTAAACAAGATCCTTCCTTATATTAAAACCGACTTTGTCTCCTGGTCGAGCTACGACGTGACGAAGCCGGCGGTCTTGATGGAGGACGAGGCGAAAGGCCGCGAACGCGTCTTCCAGGCGCTCGACTACATCGAAGCCCACCTGCCTGAGAGTGACATCCCGGGTAAACGGGTCTTCGTCGGTGAGTATGGCTTCGAATTAATGTCCTTCCCCGACCGGGAGCTCCAAAGCAAATACACGGCGCAGATTATGAAGTGGTCGCTGGAGTGGGGCTGCCCTTTTGTTTTATATTGGGAGCTCTATTGCAACGAGGTGACGGACGCCGGGGAGCACCGTGGCTATTGGTTGATCGATGACCGGGGCGACAAGCAGCCGGTCTGGTTTTTCCATAAAGAATTTCTGGATCGGGCGAACGCCTTTGTTGAAAACTACCAGAAAGAGCACGGCAAGCTGCCGGACCAGCAGGTCTATAACCGCGAGGCTGCTTCGTGGATTCAAAAATTTTCGACGTATGATGTCGAGGACCACCATGAATAATCTGGAAAGGTGGTAGCAAAATGACTGAAGAAGCAAAACCAGTAGTGGCGAACCCCGCCGTCAAACTCGGCTGGGGTGAGAAGTTCGGCTACGCAGCCGGCGATATGGCCTCCTGCCTCTACTTCGGGATCTTCATGAATTTCATGGCGATCTTCTACACGGATGTTTTTGGAATCTCGCCGGCTGTGCTCGCCACCATGCTTATCTTTACGCGGACATGGGATTGGATCAACGACCCGATTATGGGCGCGATCGCCGACCGCACGAACACACGTATGGGCAAGTTCCGGCCCTGGATCCTCTGGATGATTCCGCCTTACATGATCCTGGGTGTGCTGACCTTCACGACGTTCGATCTCAGCGATGGGATGAAGATCGTCTACGCCTACGTTACCTACACCCTGCTCATGATGGTCTACACGGCGATCAATGTGCCCTACGGCGCCTTGATGGGGGTGATGACGGCACGCTCCGACCAGCGCACCGTTCTGGCGTCCTTCCGCTTCGTTGGAGCGAATGCGGGCATCTTTACCGTCACACTGCTTCTGCCGTTTCTGGTTAAGACGATCGGGGGCGATAATCAGCAACTGGGCTACTCGGGCGCGATGGTTGTCATCGCGATCCTCGCCGGTGGCTTCTTTTTTATCACCTTCAAAACCAGCAAGGAGCGGATACTGCCCGTCGAGACCAAGCGTCCGAAACTGCTAAAAGAGTCGAAAGAATTGCTTCGCAACAAGCCTTGGCTGATCTTGATTTGCCTGAGTATCTTAACGGTGCTTGCGCAGGCCATCCGCGGCACACCGATCCTGCACTTCTTCAAGTATGTGGCGGGCAATGAGGACTGGGGCACACGCCTGCTGCTCTATAATTCACTCGCCGCGGTAGTCGCGGTTTTGCTCAGTAAGTCGATCGTCAATCTCTTCGGTTGTAAGAAACGGGCCTACATCATCCTGAACATTCTCTTCGCCGGAGTGCTCATCTGGTTCTACTTCATCCCGGCAGACAACTTTCGCCTCATGGTCATTAACCAGATCCTGATCGCTCTGGTCGCTGCGCCGATGATGCCTCTCTTCTGGTCCATGATCGCCGATACCGCCGACTACGGCGCGGCGAAGTTCGGTCACCGATCGACCGGTATAATTTTTTCGGCCGGCACAGCCTCGCAAAAGATCGGGTGGACCCTTGGCCCGGCCTTAGCTATGATAATTCTGAGCGCGGTTGGTTACGTGGCCAATCAGCCGCAGTCTCCTGAGACGCAATATGCACTTCGCCTCATGATGAGTATCATCCCGGCAGGCGTCGCGCTCCTCACTGCTCTCGTTACCTATTTCTATCCCATCAACCATCAGGTTGAGCAGGAACTGGAAGAAGCCATGACCGAGCTTAATAAAGCCAGCAGTGCATCGAGTGCCGACGGATGAGCCGATTTGCAGATCCGGAAAAAGGAGGGCAGCAGGCTCTCCGAAAAAACCTTTTTTTCGCACCTCAACGTTTGAATGAATTAGATACAAGAAGTTAAAAATTCAATCAATTCACTTGCCTCCGTGTGGCGTTGAATTAGTTTATCAAAAGGGTAGTAGTTTTTGTTTTCCTAAATAAATCGAAATCTCCCGCCCCATCCGCTCTAGCCCCTTTGCGGATTTACCCCCTGCCTTCAATCGATGTCTGCCCGATACCCCAAAGCAGTCGCTTCTGCGCTCTTGGTTTTCGCTTTTTTAATAGCGGGAAGCGGGCCTCTTTTTGGAGCCAAAACAGTGACCTTTGGCGACGCTCTTGCATCGAATGCTTGGAGCGATCTCGAAGTGCGGAGTCTCGCCAATAAGTCGGAAAAGGCAGTGCTGACGCTTAAGGAGGAGACGCCGAACGGTGAGATCATCCTGACTCTCAGTATCCGTGCACCCTACCTCGTTCGCCTGACTTCGGGTGAACTCGCCGTGAACGGTGGCGAGGATAATTTTATCGACAGTCGTGCCTGGCCGGGGGCCGATAACGACGAATGGGTCGAATTCACCCTCGATGCCGCTGGTCCGGGCGCGGCCGACCTCACGAGTCTTAATCTCGAGGAGCTTAGGCTGAGCTTCACGGGTAATGATATGATCGAGTTCAGCGATGGTGATGGGGGAACGGCCCTGCGCTATCTTTCGGAGGTTGATTCGATCAGCCGCTACGGGGCAGGTGAGCGGCTCGAAGGGCTCACCCCGCTCTCGCTGGCCAATGTCGGCGGCCCCGGTGATGGCAGCTGGGCGCTCCGGATGACGGCGCGCGCCTTTGGCGCGGTTGATGTCACTTCAATCACGAGTTTTCGCGTGAAAAGCCTGAAATTTTCCTACGAAGTCGCTGTCCCCGCAGTTGCCAATCCGCTTCCCTCGCAGGGGCTCATCCTCCACCTCGATGCCTATTCGCTTCTCGGTTCAGCTGTCGATGGAGCGGCACTCTCCGATGCCTGGCAGGACCTCTCCGGTCAGAATAACCACGCCGACTCCGGCGATCGGCCGGTCTTCCTCGCAGATGGAGGTGCCGGCTACCCAGCCGTCCGCTTCGATGGGGTGGACGACTATCTGGAAGCGCCGGTCGGCCTCGATTTTCAGGCCAGTGTCTTTGTCGTTTTTTCAAACGAGCGGAATCCGCTCCTGGCCAACCATCAGGATACCTTGCTCGCCGCTCCAGGCACCGGCGACCGACTGCAGCTCTTCAGCAGTAAAAGTGGAACGACTGCTCCGGATTATCCCGCCTTTACGAGCGCCCCGGGCGCGGGCCTCCAGAGCGCACATTGGGTCGATGGGCTCGATACGACCGGGCTGACAGGAGAAATTTTCTCCAATCGCTACTACATCGGCTCTGCCATCTTTTCGCAGACGCCTGCCGCGTCCTCACTCCTGCTCGGAGCTTCCGACCGCTTCGGGGCGAATGCGGGAGCGCACAAGGTTCGTGAGATTCTTGTTTACAATACAGCTCTGAGTGCATCCGAGCGCCTGGCGGTCGAAGCTTATCTCTCGGAAAAATACCGGATCAGCACGCGGCGCTTCGCGTTGAATCATCCGGTCGAGCGCTACCCACACATCGCAGGCACGCAGCAATTCGGCACTCAGTATGGCTTCGGCGAATCAGAGGTCCGCGGGTTGGACTATGCGCACGCCATGCTACGGCAAGGCAGCCGGGTGGCCAAGTTCCGGCTATCCAACCGCTACGATAATGAAGACGGATTCACCAGCATACCCACCATTAATACCCTGGTCGAGCTCGCCCGGGACCAGCCGGAGATCAAAGAGATCCTCGATCTACCCTTTACGGACTACATGTTCTGGGTGGCGAGCTTTTCGGTTCCGGACTGGTCGAATCAGCTCGATGCGACCGGCCTCAAGCCGGATAAGGCGCAGGACATCTATGATGAAGTGTATGCGCTGGCCGTGTATTTGCTGCAGACTTACAGCGGGACGGGAAAGACATTTTATCTGGGCAATTGGGAGGGCGACTGGAAGTTTGCCGGACCGAACGCCGCTGATACCACGCTTGTGCCCGCGAACCGGATACAGGGGATGATTGATTGGGCCAACATCCGGCAGCAGGCGGTTGACGATGCCAAGGCGGATACACCGCACAGTGATGTTGAAGTATGGTATTATCTGGAGGCCAATCGCATGGACTGGACCCGGGAAGGCTTGCCCTGCGTGGTCAACAGCGTCCTGCCCTCCATGCCGAAGCTGGACCTGCTTTCGTTTTCTTCCTATTCCTTGCACAAGGACAATGGCTCCACTGCGCCGGTGGATGAGATGCATGCGGATCTGGATATTCTGAAGGCCGCGATCGATGCCAAGACAGCTAGTGCGATCACTGGCAGCCGATTGATCATCGGAGAATACGGTTACCTCTACAACTCCGGCAACTACGCTGATTTCGAGGACTTCGCCTGGGAACACGCCATCGCCCTGCGTAACTACCTCTCCTGGCAGGGGGGCACTTTACGCTATATTTTGCAGTGGCAGTTTTTTAACGAGGCCGAAGCTGAAAACGGGCTGCCAAAAGAGATGTGCCAAATCGATAATCAGAACGCAGTCCGGCCGCTCTATCATTTGCATGAAAATATGTTTCGCCGGATGCGCGAGTGGATGGAGGACTATTACCTGGCAAACGGTACAGTGCCCTCAGCCAGAGCCTACTCGGATCAAGCGGTGCGAATGATCGACCGAACTTTGGTCCAGCCTTATGTGCCCGATGTTTCGCCTTGGCCGGATCTTTTCGTGTCCTCGCTCCATCAAATCGAAATCCCCCCAAGTGTTTCAAGCTTGGCTCAGGCGACAGCGGGTTCGGTCTATGATCGCCATGGTCGGGCCATGCCCAACTCGGCATTCAGCTGGACGCTCGAGCCGACGCAGCAAGGCGTTTCGCTCGACGGATCCGGAGTGATCTCCGTGCAGGGCAACGCCAGCCCGGATGCCTATACGCTTAGCGTCAATACTCCCGAATTTTCGCATTTTTCGAGCGAGCTCAATTTTTCCACCACACTGCCGGTCGTGAGCCTATACGATAAGCTGGACGATTTCTCGAAGTTGGATGCCGCGCGCAGCGACCTTTCCGAACTTGAGATCGTGTCTGATAATGCGGCGCTCCGCTTCGAGGGAGACGCCAGCCGCGTCAAGCGCGTCGCCTCCATCGACCCCCAAGGGCTCACCTGGCACATTCCTGAGCTGGACCGCTTTCATGCCAAGGTCTATCACTTCGATTTGAATACTCTGGAAACAAAGCTCGGAGCCGAAACCTCCGTCGACGGCCAAACATGGACACCACTGGCGCTGCGCGTCGACCCGCCGAAAACCACCGCGAATAGTTGGAACCGTGCTTGGATCGCCCCGCTCAACCCGCTGCCCGCGAACACAAACTACCTGCGGCTCTCTCTGAAACAGCCCACGCAGGCCTGGAATCCACAGATTGGAGAAGTCATACTTTTTGGCTCGGCTACGGGCTATGAATTTTGGAAGCAGCAGGCATTCCCCGATCTGGTTGACCAGGCCGATCCGAATGTCTCCGGGCCGGATGCGGATCCGCTCGGTGCAGGTGTCTCGAATCTCTATCGTTATTTTACGGACACGCCACTGAGTGCTAACGTTCAGGCTAAGTTTCCCGAGTTGCGCAGACAGTCCGGGCAACTTTTTTACACCCTGCCTTTCGACCCGATCCGTTCGGATGTTCGCGTTCAGGTGAAAGGCTCGCTCGATTTGGTCAATTGGAACTACACCTTGTTTGATTCGCAAAGCGAAAGCGCAGATCCTGATGATGGATGGCTGTGGCTGAACGAAGATCTGCTACCGGATAGCGATAAGAAGTTCTTTAAGCTGGAGCTCTCGCTCTAAAAAACGAAGCGATTATTCGCGCTTACGGGGCACACCGCTATTTAGGCGTGCTTTGCTAGAAGCATCCTCTTGTTGGATAAATGCCTTCAAAGCCTTCGGGTCCTGGCGGTTTTCAAATGCCGATAGGGCCGGATCTTGTAGCTCTGTCATCCATTGCGCCAGGGCCGTTCTTAGGCGCTCGATCTCGCCGGCGTAGCGCGGGTCGTCAATCAAGTTAACGCGCGCATCCGGATCCTCCTGGTAGTCGTAAAACTCTTCGACAGTTCGGTGGTTGAAATGCTGGATACGCGCCGCGATTTGGGAATCGTTGCGGGCGGCGGCCTGCATGGCCTTGTAGGTTGGCGCGTGCAGCGTGGCGGAGCGGAAGATACGTGTGCCGTCGGACCAGGGGTTGAAGATGTAGCCGAAACGCTTGCTCTCGACCGCGCGCATGGGGTTACGGATGCCACGCGCGTTTTCATGAAACTCCTTGAATACAAATTCGCGGCCATCCTGAGATCCACCGGTGAGAAGGGGAGCAAAGCTTCTCCCGTTTAATCCTTCGGGAGCCGCCAAACCGCAGAGCTCCAGAATCGTCGGCATGTAGTCGATCGTGGAGATCATGTGCTCCCTGTCGGTGGTGCCGGGTTGGACGAGATTCGGTATACGGACGATCCACGGCGTGCGCGTGCTGTGGTGGTAGAGGTTGGTCTTGGCGAAGGGAAATGGCATGCCGTGATCAGAGAGAAACATGACAATAGTGTTTTCCGATTCGCCGGACGTCTCCAGAGCCGAGAGAGTCGCCCCGATCAGATCGTCGGCCCGCCGCACGCTGTTGTAGTAGTTGGTGACATCCTGCCGGACCTCCGGCAGGTCGGGCAGAAAGCCGGGGATCACGACCTCATCTTTTGTGAAGATCCGCGAGGGGGGGAAGTCGTCGTGTCCGTTCTTTCTGGCGCGCTCACTGTTGAAAAGCGGGTGGTGCGGGTCGGAGATATTGATGATGAGGTAGAAAGGCTGACGCTTCTCTTGTGAACCAGCGATAAACTCATGCGTAATGCGTTGCACCTCCTGCGCGTTTTTGATGCTGCCACGGCCTTTTGTTTTAAGGACTTCATCCCATGCGTAATCTGATTCGGGTGTGGAGTCGGCGACCTTGCCCCAGATGCCGGTCCGATACCCCGCGGCTTTCAACAGGTCGGGAAGAATGGGGAAGTCGGCCGCAACATCGTAGAAGCCTTCGACACCGTTTACCTGAGGGTAGCGGCCGGTCTGGATAACATTTCGCGAGGGGCTGCAGTTGGCTACGATCACGTGGGCGTGCTCAAAGCGCATGCCCTCTGCGGCGAGGCGGTCAAGGTGGGGCGTCGTCTCAGGGACGGGGCAGCCGAAAGCGCCGACCGAGTCGGCATTCATATCATCGACGGTAATGAGCAGGACATTGGGCTGCGCCGAGATTACACTGCTAGTGGCCAGAAGCAAAGCACCCGGCAACACCAGTATGTGGTGCTTCAAGCGAGCGAAGGCCGTTGCGCGCCGCTGAACAAAATTCAGAATTGGGGGGAGTTTATTTTTTGGGTTAAGTCTCATGTTGGTTTGGGCTTAATTTAACTGGTAAAGCGCCTTGTTTTTGCCTGTGCCGCCTGCGCGGTTTTTATAGCGCTTCCATTGAAGGGTCTCTGCGCGCTTGAGCGACTCTTGGTCGAGCTGTTCGTAGATCGCCTGTAGCTGGATAAGATTATCACGGGCGTGGAACGCTTCGAGCAGGTAGTCGTCTGTCTCTATCATCCAGTTTTCGAGCGTTGCGCGGAAGGAACCGATACGTTCTTGATAGTCGGGATGCTGTATCAGGTTGACCAATACATGCGGGTCCGTGCGCAGGTCGTAGAACTCTTCGACGCTTCGGTGCAGTAAAAAGTCGTAGCGCTTGGCAACGAGTGGATCGGTCTTGGCCAACCGCTTCATGACGGCCTCGGTTTGCCACCAGGTCGAGGCGGAGGTGAAGGTGTTCTCCCCTGTTCCCCAGGCGTTGAAGACGTAAAGGAAGTCCTTCGTATGCACGGCGCGCATAGGGAAGGCTAGGCCGCCGGCGTTGTCGTTGAATTCGGCGAAGACCGTGTCGCGGCTGGGATCAGCCTGCCCCTTGATCAGCGGTAGGGCGGATTGGCCCTGAAGGCCCTCCGGGTGGGGGATCGCCGCGATGTCGAGAACGGTTGGCATAAAATCGACTGCGGAGATAAGGTGGGTCGAGTCGACCTGTCCGGCGGCCACCGTGCCCGGCCACTTCAGAATCCATGGCGTGCGCAGCCCGTCCGGGTAGAGGGAGGATTTGGCGTAGGGAAGCGGCATGCCATGATCGGAGACGAAGATGACCACCGTGCTTTCGCTCAGGCCGTTGGCTTTGAGGGTGTCGAGGACGGCGCCGACACAGTCATCGCCCCGTTTGACCGAATTGTAGTAATTGCGTATCTCCTCGTGGATGACGGGATGCTCCGGCAGGAAGGGTGGAATTTCAACGTCATCGACCGTGTAGATCTTTGAGGGCGCGTAGGTATCGAAGCCCTGCTCCGTGCCCTTTTCGTCGTTGAAGAAGGGCTTGTGCGGGTCGGCGATGTTGACGACGGCATAAAACGGCTTTCGTGCTTTTTTTGCCTTGTTCAAAGCTGTCTGGAAGTGCTCTGCGTAGTAGGCACTGTGCCGCTTCGGAGGCCCTTTCATGATGAAGTGAAAGTCCCAGTAGCGCTTATACTGGTTAGTGATGCTTGTATCGCGCGGTTTGTTCACGCAGGCGGTAAAATAGCCGTTGCTTTTCAAAATCTCGGGCAGCGTCTCAAAGGGGGCATCGACATTATAGAAGCTGAGCACGCCGTTCGTATGCGGGTAGCGTCCGGTCTGGTAGACGTTGCGTGAGGGCACGCAGCTCGAGGTCTGGTTGTAAGCGTATTGGAAGCGGAAGCCCTCTGCTGCCAATGAATCGATGTGTGGTGAAATTCCCGGGATTTCTGCTCCGTAGCAACCAGCCGAGTCGTAGTTCATATCATCCATCGTTATGAAGAGGATGTTGGGGCGCTCCGATGCACTCAGGCTGATGCAGCACAGCAGAGGGAGAGACATGGAGAGCCGCAGAAGCTGGTTGGTCAGACGGGATCTTTTCATGGGGGACGGGAGTTTGGAGGGTGGGGGAGAAAAACCCCTTTCACAGACGGAGTCCATGAAAGGGGTGAGGGGCTCACCGGACATAGCGGGTCCGATAAGAGGGTAGAATTTTTTAGACAGGATTTGCCAGCAGATGGTCGAGCAAGTCCTGAAGCGGGGTCGTGCAGACGGCGCAGTATACATCGCCTCCTCCGTAGTAGAGGAAATAGGTGCCATCAATGACGACGTGGCCGCAGGGGAAGCAGACGCCCTTATAGATGCCCTTGGTCTCGTAGTCCTCGACCGGCTCGTAAATCGGTTTTGGCGTGCGGTGCGTGACCTTCATGGGATTCTCGAGGTCGAGCAGGAGCGCGCCGAGGCGGTATTGCTTGTCGGCACCGACACCGTGATAAATCTGCAGCCAGCCATGCTCAGTTTTGAGCGGTGGGTTGTTCGCGCCGATTTTCTCTTCCCAGGCATACTCACCCTTGGCGAGTAGCTTCATGTCCTTCCATTCGAGGAGATCTTCGCACTCTGCGATCCAGATGCCGGGAAATTTGTTGGGGAAGCCTGCGCCATGCCACTGCATCGGACGGTGGATGGTGAACCAGCTGCCGTTGATCTTCTCGGGGAAGATGATGACGTCGCGGTCGTCCAGTTTCGGGTTCGTCAGGCGGCCTGCCCGCAACCAATCCTTCGAAGCGAGGTCGCGGGTCAGGAAAAGGTGGGTCGAGGTGAAATTCTCACGCATGGCGATCGGAAACTCCTCGGGGAAGTGGCTGTTTTTGTCGGCGTGGTGGTTCTCATTCTCCCAGTATTTGCCCGGAGGAAAGGGGCGGGTCGCGGAGGTGATATAAAACCAGTCGCCGATTTTGATGATACGCGGATCCTCCACGCAGCCATTGTCGATGCTCCCGATAAGCGGCGAGAGGACAGGCGTGGCGGAGACGCGTTCGAAATTGTAGCCGTCTTTGCTCACGGCGAGTCCGAGATGCACGCGGTGCTCGCTGTCATCACCGGCCGCGCGGTAGACGAGCTGCACCTCGCCTTTTTCCGCGTCATACCAGGCGGCGGGGTTGGTCGTCACTTCGGACTCCCATTCGGAGCCGGGTTTAGGTGAGAGAATCGGGTTCTTCTCGTAGCGTTTGAGTTGATAATCAGTGGGTTGGATCATAGTGCTGTGGGTTTTTACTTGTGATACAGGGAAGTCAGTTCGGTGTGAATCGGGAGTTAATGTTCAAAAATCGATCACACTCGCGATTCGCACAAGAAGGAGAGGCTACTTCGTTAAATTGAAAAGACTCGCCGCTTAGCGTTAGAACCGCATGCTTGCGGTGAAAAGATATTGCCTCGAAGAACGGTAGAACGCGCTCTTGTTGCGCTGAATCAGGTCGGTCGTATCGAACAAATTATTAACACGAAACCCGAGGTTTACGACGGGAGCTTTACGGCCCGAACCGATTTTTTTCTGATAGTTGATGAATGCGTCAGTCACAAATTCAGGGTCATATTCGATGTCATACCAAGTGCCTTGGCCGGGAGCATCGTCATCATCTTCGATATACCATTGGCCAATCGTCGATTCAGATCGGAAGGTCTGATTTGCGCCAACCGTCAGACCCCGAAGGGCGCCATCGGTGAATTTGTAACGGCCAATTAAAAGAAGGTTGTGCGGGGCTTGGCCAAAGACCTGAGCAAATCGGGGATTCACATTCTCGTTACTCTCGATCGCATCAAGATTGTTATAGGTGT